>Ga0210406_10005587_pt1 | contig 13136 bp, 16 predicted proteins | sample IncBWC30MmetaG_FD_155454 | JGI IMG/M metagenome (GOLD analysis project Ga0210406, IMG submission 155454) | Forest soil microbial communities from Barre Woods Harvard Forest LTER site, Petersham, Massachusetts, United States - Inc-BW-C-30-M | ecosystem: Environmental > Terrestrial > Soil >...
GAGCCTATAAGGGCTTCTGTCGACGTCAAAGTCCCGAGCCTTCACCGTTGTCCGGTTTTGAAGTGACCCTGACTGGCCGGTTTTGAGTGATCCCTGAGGACAAGACAGACTACTCTTCGTAGAATTCCTACACGATTTGCTGCTATACGACAGGATAGTGCTCGATTCGAGCAGCATAGAACGTAACGGCTGGGAGCTTGATGATCTCCGTGACTCAATAAGGAAGGCAAGCAACACCCATCTTGTCCATTTTGACCGCGTCGCGCCTGAGGTTGCCCTTGAGGACGTCGTCAATGCCGTCTGCCGATTGCTCAAGGCATCGGGTGAGGACCATGAAACAAACCAACTGCTTCTTTCGACTCCAGTGCCTTGGTATTATCACATCAAATCACACCGCGACCATCGTGTCTTCGAGAGTGCAGCCCATGATTGGGGTCTTGATGAACGCTTGATACCTCTCGCCATCTTCACATATCGAGGCATCTGCTATTCCGGGTACAGCCGGCACGTTACAAAGGAACGAAAAATACCGACTGCGTATTTAGCTTCGCCGGGTAGAGTGAAAGCGCTGTCGCCCATATTCGACAATGAAGCGATGCGGCTCTTCAAGTATCCGAGAGAAGCGTATCAGGATTTGGTTGATCTGCTGGACCTGCCCCCAAGGGGATATAGCTTCTCCCACCTTCCTTTCCCAGAGATCTCGAAACTCACTGGTGTACTTTACGAATCAGGTCCTGCGGAAGCGGTCTCTCTAGTTTGCAGATTGCGTCACTCAAAGGAAGCGGTGGACATCAGGGAGAAATGGTCAGCGAGAATCTGCGAGTCGTCGGCCACCTGCTCCGTCGGAAGCACCAACGCGAATGTTGTAAGCAATTCGACGGTGTATGGTAATGTGTTCCAGACTATGACCATTGCTGCGGCGGACGACTGAGGAGTGTGATCAGTGGCGGAAAATAGGATTGAGGACAGCACAATTAAGAAAAATGTCGTAATGGAAAGCGATGTCAAAAACACATCAAATGTACTTAAGGGCAGTGAGCTGAGAGCGTCAGGCAGCGAATAAATACGCAAGAGCAGAATCTTTCTCTGTTTGGTTTCGGGAGAGCAAGAGGCCGTTACGCCGTAATCGGATTAGTTATTATTGTCGTTGGCTATTTGCTTTATCACTTTCTAGTACGTTGACGCGGCTCATTAACATTCAAGTTATCACAAGCCTGGCAATACAAGACCTTACCTCCAGAGACGGGGGGCCTTGATGCTACCGAAATACGGGACTCTACGGCTGTTGCAATTGCAATCCATTTGAGAATTTCGGTAAACGTCAAATTGCCGCCAATTTGTGCGTTTTTTGAGTTATAAAACAAGCTTCCCAAGCTTCGGACGTGGGTTCGATTGTTCGATTCCCATATTCCCATCGCCCGCTCCATAAATTCTGATGACTCAGTTGCGACCGTAAGCGCTGTGTCATCGTCTGTGATGACGGTGCAACGCATAGGGACGAGGCCTCTACGGTGAAATTTTGCGAGCGTTCATCGCGGCCACCAGTTAACTGGACAGAGAAACTACAGCGCCAACTAACCCCATCAGGACAGAGATGAGGAGTACGGCCATTTTAAGAACGTCAGTTACTGATGTCTTGTCCTGGGTGGAATCCCCACTGGACAGAAAAGCTATAGCGCCAACTAACCCCATCAGGACCAAGATGAGGAGTACGGTTATTTTAAGAACGTCAGTTACTGTTGTCTCGTCGTGGATGGAATGCCAGGGCATGGGCTTTTCTTCTCACGGTGTTTGCTTCCCGAATCCGTGCCATGCTCGATTCTCGCCCTGGCGAGAGAATCGGAGAATAGTTCTATCGATCTAATTTAAGGCTCTAACGAACGTACCAGAGAAGTTAGTACTAGGGGCAAATGGGGCACTCAAATGGATTGAAGCGCCCGTGGCGTTCACGAAATGAAAATTATGAACAGTAGTGTCGCGGAATAAGCTGAGCAACTTTTTACGCTGTGCGACCATGATGACTGAGAGAGCGCTAAAAGCGTAGGTCCATGCAGGCGGCTCGGGAGTATACGCAATCCCGCTAAACTCGTGAGTAGTGTTCAAGAAATCGTATCCTCGTCCACTCTCCTCGCGCAAATCACGACGAACCATGGTCCGCGCTGCACGACAGACTTGACGATCGGCACGACGACTCTTTTGCCTTTCCGACGATGCCCTCAAGGTGCTGCTCTCGCACGGCAGCCAGAAGTTCAGTCGCTCCCGCCTCGACGTAGTCTGAAATCCTGATTCTCTTGTCATGGATCATCACGAGTGATTTCAGCAGCACTCGCCTCTCGATCAATGGAAGGTGAGTCAAATCACGATCCTTACAGCACAGCAGATCGAAAATGTAGTAGTGAATGCGCGAGGCTTCGCGACGGAAATTCTGTAACAGATGGAAGTTCGGTCGTCCGCTGTCATCGATGGCGACCAATTCTCCATCCACGACCGTCCCATCGGGCAGATCGCCCAACCGCTCCACGATGGACGGAAACTGTCTGTTCAGAGATTTCCGTCGGCGTGAGAAGAGGATCACGTTGCTTCCGCACTTGACCGCAAGAGCTCGATACCCATCAAGTTTGATCTCCCAGAGCCATTGCGAGCCCTCGGGCAATCTCGCTACCGACAGACACTCCATCGGTTCAACAAACGAGGCTTTCCTGGCGGGCAGCGAACGCAGCCTATTGATTGCACTTCGTTCCATATGTACGTCTAAAGCAAGTTGAGATGGGACACAACAATGCCGGCACGCTGAATATAACAGCGGCACGACCTGGCGCTCGGAGTAAAAGAACAGCTCGGTCCATTGCACGGAAGATTCGATGTCTCCGTGACAGCGTTCGTCAGTTTTCCGACCGGAGCGAGCGGGGTCTCGAGCGGCGGATACGATCCGGGCCTGCAGGTAGCGTGGTCGCGCCCGTTGTCCGCGGGAATGCTCTCTTTATACGGCCCAACGCAGAACCACTTGCACAATCTGATAGGCGAATCCACGATTCTGCTAGACCGGCAATTGACAGCGCCATGGGACGCGTTTGTGGAATACGTTGGCGATTTTCCGGAACGCGGCGGGACGCGCCAGTTTATTCAATTTGGAACTGCGCTGAGACTCGGAAAGCGCCAACAGCAGCAGCTGGATTTCCACGTTGGCGTGGGCTTAACCTCGGCCGCGGTGAATCATTTCATTGGCGTCGGCTACTCGTTCCGCTTCCAGGTATTTCATCGCGAGTGACGACTTCCGGGTTATCAATGGCGCTGCCAATCGGGATTCTAGATTAAGTGCTGATTAGGTCCCACCACTGGCCAGAGACGGGGTTCGAGGAGATCAGCGATTCATGTCCTCGAAGCGGACTTCGGGGGAGTCTGCAAGATTTCACTTGTCCGAGTACGGCGTTTACGAGGAGTTGACTCCATTTAGTCGGGGACAGCTGGAATTCGTTGCTGCAAATCCAGGACCTGCCTATCGCATGACATGGAGCACAAATTCGATTTGGATGAGTGTTGCCCGCTACTGTGAAGACCTCGAAGTCGAATTTTCATCGGCCCCTGTCTTCCGTGGCGCTTACCTGCATCGAAACCAACCGGGCAACAAGCACTGCCAAGTAGAGCTGCCCCGTCAGCGCCTCTGCAGAACCAAGAGTATGCGCGAGCGGGTGTACCGGCACGATTCCCGCGTAGCCGACTGTTGTTAGCATGCCAAAACTATAGTTGACCCAACTGGTTGCGGCCGAAAGATCGCCCCCTACAGAGCTGAAAGCGCCTGGATTCGATAGTGCCGCGATGTGGTAGGCGTGTGCCCAACCGGTCCCAATGCACAGATAAGCCGCGATCGCTCCTTGGACGCGCATCCAAGTCACCGGCCCAGAGCGAAACACATGCCAAAGCAACACAACCGTGATCGTGAGAAGCGCTACCAGCCCTGTAGATAGACTCCAGAGCCTGAGCGTCCTTGTCGGGGACCACCACGCCGCCCACCGCACCACAATCGCCACAACAGACACCAGCGCCGTCAGTGCGAACAATCTTTTTTCCCCCCAGGCGATAGCAGCTCCAGCGACCAATACAATGCTAAATGCGACGTGCCCGTAAAGGGGTAAATCATGTTTCTCGAAGCCTAACGAAGGAAGCACGAACCCCGCTAAGATGAGAAGGAATAAGAACAATGAGAGGTTGACCTCCGACTGCCAGCCTCGAGCCAAAAGATCACGGGTTTTTGATTGCATGAGCGACTCCTTTGAATCGTCGTTTTGGCCGGGACCGACGACCGCATAAACCCCTATCCAGCAAAGCGAATTGTAAAGCAATGCCTTTCGGGATGGAGGTACTGGACAATAATTTCGGTTTAAGGAGTGCACTGTCACTATTGCCAATTGTGCGTATCTTCCTCACGGACTAGGGTCTCAGGGTTATCACTCTCAAAGGTGCTGAAAAATAAGCACGAAGGGATGAACCCCATGCGTGAAACCAGGATGATTTTGCCGGTTAGCGGTTCGCTTCAGCTGGTTGCTGTCGCCCTAATCTTTTTTCTGGCAGCAGTTGCACCGGCCGGTGCACAGGAGGTCACGGGCACGCCGGGTTCGGCCAGCGCCACGACCTCTATCGACGGGAAGCAACTCCCGGCGCCACCCCCGAAATTCGGCGGAGTGATCGAAGAAACCCTCAAGGGTTCCAAGCCTTGGTGGCCGCCGCGTATCGTGCCGCCGAAGGGCGCGCCCAACGTTCTCCTCATCATGAGCGACGATCAAGGGTATGGTGTCCCCGGCACATTTGGGGGCGTTATTCCGACGCCGGCTCTGGACCGAATCGCGAAGGCAGGGCTGCGCTATATAGAGTTCCACTCCACCGCGTTGTGCTCGCCGACTCGGGCGGCGCTGATCACTGGCCGCAACCACCACTCTGGCGGCTTCGGTGTGATCACCGAAATTTCGACTGGTTTCCCGGGTTACGACTCGATCATCGGTTCGGACAACGCCACGATTGGCAGGATCCTCAAAGAAAACGGTTATGCCACTTCGTGGTTCGGCAAGAATCACAACACGCCGAGCTTTCAGTACAGCGCGGTGGGACCCTTCGATCAGTGGCCATCGGGAATGGGCTTCGATTATTTCTACGGGTTTATGGGCGGCGAGACCGACCAATGGACGCCCTATCTGTTCCGCGATCACACCCAGATCACACCATGGATTGGCAAGCCCGGCTACAACCTCACCACTGACATGGCGGACGAAGCGGTCAAATACCTGAAGCAGATCAACGCCACGGCGCCCGAGCAGCCGTTCTTCCTCTATTACGTCCCCGGCGGGAGCCACTCGCCGCATCAGCCGACCCAGGAGTGGATCGACAAGTTTAAGGGCAAGTTCGACATGGGCTGGAATGTCATGCGGGAGCAGATATTCGCCAACCAAAAGCGATTGGGCGTGATTCCCGCCGATACCAAGCTGACCGAGTGGCCGGATGTCCTGCCGAAATGGGAAACGCTGTCGGCCGACCAAAAGAAGCTCTTCGCGCGGCAAGCCGAGGTGTACGCGGGGTACACGGCCTACACCGACCACGAGATTGGCCGCGTCATCCAAGCCGTCGAGGATATGGGTAAGCTCGACAACACACTGATCATCTACATCGACGGAGACAACGGCACCAGTCCCGAAGGCACGCTGGTCGGCACACCCAACGTGTGGAGAGCCTACAACGGCATTCTGGACACCCCAATAGCGGATCAACTCAAGTCCTACGACGCGTGGGGTTCGGCAACAACCTACCCGCACATGGCGGTCGCATGGGCGTGGGCGTTCGACACACCGTTCAAGTGGACCAAGCAGATCGCGTCACACTTCGGCGGCACGCGCCAAGGTTTGGCCATTTCGTGGCCCGGGCACATCACGGACGTCGGTGGTATCCGTACACAGTTCCATCACATCATTGACATCGTGCCCACGATCCTCGAAGCAGCGGGGATTCCGGCCCCGGAGATGGTCGACGGCATCCGCCAGAAACCGGTCGAAGGCGTGAGCATGGTCTACACCTTTAACAAGGCGAACGCGAATGCACCCTCGAAACGCACGACGCAATACTTCGAGATGCTCGCCAACCGTGGTATCTACCGCGACGGATGGTACGCGTGCACGACGCCGCCGCACGGGTCGTGGTTATTGAACGCCCCCTTACCCCCCGCCGGAAGATTACAAATGGGAACTGTACAACTTGGCCGAAGATTACTCGCAGGCCAACGATCTGGCGGCAAAGATGCCCGACAAGGTGAAGGAGATGCAGGCGATCTGGTTGGAGGAGGCCAAGAAGTACAATGTGCTTCCCCTGAACAATGAAACGTTTTCGCGGGCGCTCGCACCGCGGCCAAGCGCAGTAGCGGGACAGACGGTCTTCACCTACTCGGGTGTCCTTTACGGCATTCCGATCGGAAGTGCACCGAACTACATCGCCAAGTCCTACACGATTACGGCGGAGGTTGATGTGCCAGCGGGTGGCGGCGACGGGATGATCGTCACCGACGGAGGGCGCTTTGGCGGGATTGGTTTATACCTACTCAAAGGCAAGCCGGTCTTCGACTACAACATGCTCTCGCTCGTTCAGTACCGCTGGGAAGGTCAACAGCCGCTCTCCGCGGGCAAGCACACGATCGTGTTCGACTACACGTATGACGGCCCCGGCGCTGCGAAAGGCGGCAGCGGTGAACTAAAAGTGGACGGTCAAGCAGTTGCGACAGGTAAGCAGGCAAACTCGATCGCTTTCCAGCAAGTGGCTGACGAGACTTTTGACATCGGCGTGGATACTCGTACCGGAGTGAACGACAAGGACTATCAGGTGCCATTCCCGTTCAACGGCACGATCAACAAACTGACCTTCAAACTCGGTCCGTCGCAGCTTACCGCAGAGGACCGCAAGGCCGCTGCGAAAGCAATCGCTATAGCCACAGACTAGGCGCGCCTGTTGGCGAAGCGGACGGTCGTGATCGACAGGGAAGTCCACTTGGCCGACGTGCAATCCCGAGAGGCAATGTCAGTCTACCTCCTGGCAAGTTCGCGTACAGTGCGCAGCGGGAGATCTTCGTACAAGTGCCTGTCACTGGCCAGAAACGGCGTTCAAGGAAATGGGTAACAGTAACGCGAGATTGAATGGGCAACGCAGAGGCATCAGATATTTTAGCTGCCCAAAAACCTCCGTGTCTCCGCGCTTGCAACTCACTCATTCTAAGAGATCGAGCTTCACCAATTCACAGCGCCCAAAATCACATGTTTGTGGGCAACTACTATAAATCGGGCAAGTGGATTTAAAACAGGAAACCGAGCCGAGCTCTGCGGGATCTAAGTCGATGAATTTGATCCGGCGACAAATCCCTCTTGTCGAACCCCGCACGACATCGCCGGGCATCTAGCGGGAGTTTACTGCGAGTGCTCTCCGGAAACTCTGCGCATTCCTTCTAAATCGTTCCGTCCGTAGAACTTAAATAGGTTTTCCCATCTTGAAATGTGTATTACCCCCTATATTGTGGCTTGTTAGTGAGTATTGTCGCATTTTATGCTTGACAAGTATTGCTGTTTCGTTTATGTATTACCCTTGATGGCTAGCCTGGTCAAAAAGAAAAAGGGCAATCGTCTCTACTATTACCTGGTGGAAAGCGCCCGCGTCGACGGCAAACCCCGCATCGTCCATCAGGCCTATCTCGGCACCGCCGAAAAACTCGCTGAACTCGTCCAGCAAAACACCGCCCCCGTCCCTCTCTCCGCCACCTTGCGTAACTTCGGTCTTCCCGGCGCCCTGTGGCTGGCGGCTAAACAATCGGGCGTGTGGCCCCTGCTGGAATCCGTGTGGCCTGCTCCACGTTCCGGGCCCGGTCCGGCTCACTATCTCCTGCTCGCCGCCATTCACCGCATCTGTGCTCCCGGTCCGAAGACCGAAGTCAGTGACTGGTACGAGCGGACCATCCTCGCTTCCGAGTGGGGTTTTCCTGCCGAACGCTTTACTTCGCAAGCCTTCTGGGACGCCTTCGAACAGATTTTGCCGGAGAGCAGTGAAACCCTCGCGCCCGCGGAGGATCCTCTCGATCAGGCGCAGTTGCGTTTACTCGGTCTGTGGAAGGAGAAGCAACTGGTCGGTCGCCGGCTGCTGGCCTACGATACCACCAACTTCTACACCTACATTGCCAGCACCAACACGCGAAACCAACTGGCGCAGCGCGGCCACAACAAACAAGGTCGCCACAACTTGCGCCAAGTAGGCTTGAGTTATGTTCTGGACGGAGAGAGTGGGTTGAGCCTATGCCACCACGTGTACCCGGGCAACGTGGCCGATGTCGAAGAGTTCTCCGTGGCGTTGGCACGCATTGTGCGCCTGCTGGATCAAAACCAGATTGCTCGCGACACGGTCACGCTGGTATTCGACAAGGGCACGGCCGCACTGGACCACACCGTGCAACTGCAAGAGGCTGGGGTGGGATGGATTTCCGCTCTGCCGTGGAATCAAGCGCCGGCGGAGTTGCGCGAGCGCGCCACCGAAGAGCTGCCGCCGTGCAGCGCCGAACAGCCCGGCGTGCGGGCCGTGGCCGAGAAGCTGTTGGTGCACGGTCAGGAATATCTCGCGGTGGTGCAGTATTCGGCGCCTTTTGCCGCCGAGCAACTGCACAGCCTGACCACCAGCATCAGCCGCGTGCTGCAGTCCCTGCGACGCTTTGCGAAGGAACTGAATAAACCTCGAGCACGTTGGACCGAGGAAGGGATCAGGCGCAAGATCGCGAAGTGGTTGTCCGGGCAGTTCCTCTCCGATTTAATTCGCTATCAGCTGGAATCTCGCGACGGCCAATGGCAGCTACAGTTTGATTTCGATCAAGTCGCGTTTGAGCGCCTGCTCGGTCGTCGCTTAGGCCGAACCGTGCTGCTCACCAGCCGCCTGGACTGGACGGCGGAACAAGTGGTGGCCGGTTATGCTGGCCAGCAACAAGTCGAGCGCGTCTTCCGCGGCCTGAAAGACGGAGAGTGGCTCGCTTGGGGACCGATGCATCACTGGACCGACCGCAAGATCCGCATCCATGCATTTTACTGCATGCTGGGGATCTCTCTATTGCAGTACGTGCATCGCCAAGCCAAAGCCGCCTGGAGCGACCTTTCCATGGAACAACTCCTGGAAGAGTTGCAGCAGATTCAGCAGTTCGTTCTGCTCTACCCGCGGCAAGGCGAGAAAGGTACCCCTCGCGCGGCCTATGTGCTTTCGAAGCAAACTCTGGCGCAGCAGGCTTTGGCCAAGGTGCTGAAGCTGGACGAGCTGCAGACTACCCACCGTGGGTAATACCAACCGGACGCCTTAAAGTACACAAAAAAGAACTCTTAGAAATCTGTCGACCGAACCCGCAGTAAACTCCCGCTAGCTACACGCACCATGACTCCTCGACACCCGATGTTGGGCGAGGCCCTGAGAGCGAGAAGAAGAGAGTGACGCTATACCGCGCAGCGTTCCCCGACATGCGGTTGACGATCGAGGACATCATCGCCGAAGGCGAAACCGTGATCGCTCGGTGGTCCTGCCGGGGCCAACATACCGGTGAGTTGAACGGAATTGCGCCAACGGGGAAACAGTTCGCCGTCACGGGCATAACCATCGCTCGGTTTGCTGGCGGAAAGATGGTGGAAGGCTTTGTCAACTGGGACGCCCTGGGCCTTATGCAGCAGCTTGGCGTCGTCCCCGAACTTGCCAAAGTCAAGGCCGCAGCGAGGTAACTCTCTGGGCTTACAAGGGAAAGCTGGAAAGCCCGACCACCAATCGGGCTTTTCCTCAAATCTGCAAAGATGCGTTAGAGGCTGGTGCGCAACCTCCACCATTTCATTCCATGATCCGGGGCCAGTGATACGAACGCGCGCTGTTCACTTCTATACAGTCTTACGGTCATCTTCTTGGTAGGGTGAATGTGACTGCGGAAACTGTCATATACATCCAGAGGGGCTGGCGTGAAATTGCCCGGGGTGCATGGATTAGGAAAGGACAATACGATGGCCCAAAGCATTGATTCGAAATTCACAGGTCGCAAGTTTGGTTTCAGCAGTCTTCTACTCGCCACTCTACTTCTAGCAGGCCTTACCCTTGCTTTATCTGCTGACGACAGGAAAGTCGAGACGATCGACGCCACCGCTAGGGGTACCGGCACCCAGTTGGGAAAAACGTTCAACGTGAAGGTGACCATCTACGAGTTCTCGACCCCGGAAGATAAACAAGTTCTGGTCGATGCCTTCAAAAAGGGCCAGAATCAAGGATTGGTCAACGCGCTCACCAAGATGCCGGCAGTCGGCCGCATTGCCATCACAGGCACACTTGGCTATGACCTGAGCTACATCCGGCTGATTCCGACCGAGACCGGGCGGAAGATTCGATTCATCACCAACCGCCAACTCAGATTTGGTGAAGTGTATGCCAATTCCCAAACCGTCTCCTACAACTTGACGGCCGGCGAATTCGACGTAAATGACTCCGACAAGAGCAAGAACTCCGGCGTTCTGTATCCTGCTGCCCAACTAGTGATCAACAAAGAGGGCCAGGTTGAGTTCCAACTCAACAAAAACCCCTGGAATCTCGTCGGCATTATTGACTGGAACGCAGCCGGCACTCTTAAGTAGTCGGATTACCACAGAACTGTCAAAGACATTTTGAATTCCTCAGGAGGTTGCAGATGAAAATGACCGCAAGCACTCGACAAGTGGGTGGTGTCACGGTAGTAGACATTAGCGGACGGATTGAACTTGGCGAAGAAAGTGCGGCTGTCCGCGATTTGGTTTCCAAGCTGTTAAGCAACGGACATAAGCAGATTCTGCTCAATCTTGGCGATGTCAATTACATCGACAGCTCAGGCTTGGGTGCACTGGTTAGTTCCTTCACGAGCGCGCGGAAACAGGGAGGAGAACTAAAGCTTCTCAACCTCACGGATAGGGTCACAGATCTGATGCAGATGACAAAACTATATACCATCTTCGACGTCAGGGAGGACGAGGCGGTAGCCGTGAAGTCCTTTGGCCAATCGACAGCCGCAACCGCGTGACCAACCCCGATGACCGGACATTCTGTTTTCCAGTACTCCCTTTGGGAGAATATGGCGCGTAAAGTCTGTGCATCCGATAACCAGCAAAAGTTCCCTTCACTAGATACGCGCCGGCGACGAAGTGGCCAGTAACCTGGTCGAAAGTGAAGTCCATGCGAGCTGTCGAAACAGTGTTAATCACAATGAACCAAGATAGAAGCCTGGAAAACTAGCTTGTTCTCATTGGACGCTCAGGACCAGGCTCTTCACTGATGGACCATCGCAAGAAGCGGGAGTCGCAGTCCTCACATCGAAATGGGCGCACGAATATGAGTGCCAGGAAGACAGACTCCAGGATACCCTTCGGTTTGGACCGGTGAGTCAGCACACTCTGGCAGTTTGTACATGTGATATGCACTGATCTTTTCCCCTAATCTGAAGGTCAACAGGTTGCCGAAAACATGCACCGAAGCCAATAAAGACATCAAATGGGCCGGTGGTGGCGCCGATCGTGAGATTGCTCGGAGTGGCCATTTTCATCTAACCATTCCAAAAGCCCGCGAAGACTGCCAGAAGCCAGTGCGATGCTTGAATCGGCCGCGCCGTAGTAAAGCCGAATAGTGTCACCATCCGCAGCAATGGTGTACCCACAAGGAAAAACAACGTCTTGGACATCTCCATGCCGTTCGTAGTCGGCCTCGGGCGCAAACATCCAGGAGTCCCCACGAATCAGACAGATGTCCGGTTGTGCGAGGTCGAAAAGTGCCAGGCCCAGGCGGTAGATGGAGCTTGAGGGCGTCCTTCGGACGCCATGATAGATCATCAGCCAGCCTCGCGGCGTTTCGATCGGTGGAGGCGACATGCCAATCCTGTTCGCATCCCACCATGCGCCACGTCGCGCGCCAAGCATGAGCTTGTGATTGCCCCAATGCCTCAAGTCAGGCGAGTAAGAGATCCAGATGTGCGTTCCGAGAGGCGTCATGGGCCGATGAATCAGAGCCCAGTATCCATTGATTCTCCTGGGCAAAAGAGCTGCATCCTTATCGTCCGGCGTCATAATGACACCAAGTCGCTCGTAGCTGCGGAAGTCATCCGTGAGCGCCAGCGATACACCGGGGCCACCCCGCGAATAGGACGTGAAGGCTACAGCATATTGCTTGAGTTCCGGGACGTAAGTAATGCGGGGATCTTCGATGCCCCATAGCTCTTCCGGATACCGGTCGGGATCCGGCAAAAGTGTTGGTGTACTATCGATTTCCCACCCATCGACCCCATTTCGCGAACGCGCCGCGCACAGGTGCGACAGGCCGCGGCGATCTTCGACGCGGCAGAGAAGCAGCGTAGTCCCGTCTGCCAGCAATGTGGCTCCCGCATTAAAAACACTGTTGATCGAATAGGGCCAGTCTTTTGTATTCAGGATCGGGTTTGCAGGGTGGCGGTTAAACAAAGTCTCGTTTTGAACCATGATTTCTTTCACAAATAGTTCTCCCCCAAAAATCACCAGTCTTACGAAGATAAATCCGGCAGAGACAACTGTGGATTGGTTAGAGCTTGGTATCTGTTGTGTCCGCTTCTTCCAGCTTGCGCATTTCGAGCACCGCCATCAGGAAGGATAAAGTCGATTCGGCTCCTTGGTTCTCGTTAGCACGGTCGGGATGCAGCCCGTCGCGACATCCGCCGGTGGTCGGGTCGTAGAGCGCAACCTGCAAATCGTTGTCGCCGAGAAACCAGTTGAAGGCTGCCCACGCATCTTTACGCCAACGGCCCTTTCCCGTGGCGCGATAGGCCTGCAGGCACGCAGAGACGGCGGCGCAGGCCTCGATGGGTTGTTGATCGAAGCGGCCTTTCTCCGTTTTCTTGGAGTAGAAGCCGTGCGAGCCGATTGGAACGAAGTGCCCTTTCACCTCACAGCGCTGAACCATCGTGAGCCAATCCAATGCTTCAAGACCGGCCGTTACCATTGCCTCGTTGGCGTTGCGCGTTCCGGCTCGTATCAGCGCTTGCGGCAACCGGGCATTTGAATAGGAAAGTACGCTCTCAAACCACTTCCAGTCTGGCGTAGAGTTTGCGCGGTACCACCCGAGCA
>Ga0210406_10005588_pt1 | contig 13134 bp, 17 predicted proteins | sample IncBWC30MmetaG_FD_155454 | JGI IMG/M metagenome (GOLD analysis project Ga0210406, IMG submission 155454) | Forest soil microbial communities from Barre Woods Harvard Forest LTER site, Petersham, Massachusetts, United States - Inc-BW-C-30-M | ecosystem: Environmental > Terrestrial > Soil >...
CGCGAGAGCCAAAACACCGACGATGGAGGAAACTGTTGGTGGAGGCAGGTGCCTCGCCTCAGATTCGAGGCGCTCTGAAGAAACCACACCAACAAGTGATAGCGTTGCATGTTCGTATTGGCGGGAGGAGCCTTTAAGCTCTAGTGGGAGAGGCACCGGCTGCACAAGCAGTTTATATTGTTTGTCCCCTAGTTCCGCATCAATGAGTGTTGTGTAGCCGACGTCACGCCAATTAGCGGAGCCGGACAACGATTCCGATCCGACATGTGGCGGCGTTGTAGTTTTATCAGGGCTTGTCGTCCATGGTAGAGGAGCCTTGCCCTGACGAGTGGGATCATATGCCTTCTCCAGCAGCGTCCCGATATCCGTGAGACGAAAATCGTTCTGGGAATGTTGATACACGATACTGCCAGTGCTTAAAGCTAATGCCAAACCCTCAAACCTTTCGCGATTGTTCGCAAAGACCCGATCTATGATGGTTGCTGTCGAGGTCTGAATGCAAAGGATCCGTTCCCGGACTCCTCTATTAACCGAAAAGTGTGACTCAGCTACTAGCGAAGACTCCTCTGAGCCTAGCGTCGCGAGACGCATGAGCCGCGTGGTATTAGACAGCGCGCCCAAGTCATGGCTCCGATCCGGTTTTCCAGAGGCCGCGCTATGGTTTTGATTCTGGTCTGATCTTTTTGTAGAAGCGTTCGGGTTTTGATCCTGAGCTTGACCTATGGAATCTTCTGGGCAAGACACGAAGAGGTCGACCGACTGAGCGCGCATGTTGAGATACGCAGGTATTGACAGAAGACCCCTGTCTTTTTCGTCATCCGTATCTTTACGTCGTTGCTCGCGATCAATTTCCGCCTCAAGTATATCGGAATGGCTTTGGACCAAATTCCTAAATTGATCACTTGCAGATGCGAGAATGCTAAAGTCGCGTTCGAGTATCCGAGATTTCTCGGCCGGAACTACCTGGCCGAAGTAGTATCCGATCGCTATAAACAGAAAGACGAAAAACCAGAATGGATACGCTCTGGAAGGAGAAGCGAAGAAGTCTCTACGCATCTCATTCAATTTCTTCAGGAGCTCGAGCATTGGGACACGACCTCGGGGCGCAAATCTTTTAAACGCGAACCTTATTTCGGCCAGCGGGGAGTGTTCACCGGTGCTATCGATGTCGTCAAAACAAACAGCCGCTGAGGCGCAACGGTTTCTACCCAACTTGCAATCGACGACTCACCGTCCTAGCGGCCACCATAAATGTTAGTGACGTGAACCCGGGAAATGTTTCACTTGAATTTGCGAATGATCCATAACTCTCCCGCGGTGTCTAACACTCATCAGTAAGGAACGACTTGACGTGGGAAATCCCTTCCAACTATTTCTGTGCTAGCAGATCTAATAGGCACAACGAGATCAAACGTCAGATTGCCTCGGCTGCAAAATCTGGGTGCGATTAAAGGTGCAATAAGAATTCCCGAGGGTTACTTGCGGCCGTATGGTCAAAAAACTCAAACGAGTTGAAATAGCGTAATTTGCAGCTTTCCAGCACCTGTGGCTGGCGAGTGCTGCGGGTACGACAGATTAGCGTTTAGCGCGCCGCTTGCCGTAAGAGCGCCCTGAACGTGTCCTCGTCGATGTCGGAGGCTTTGCGCACCTTGATATGCCGCACGTACTGGCCCTTGCCTCCAAGGATCCGCTGCGGATCCTTCAAGCCGGAGCCGCGGAAGAAGCCAAACTGGACGTAGTCCCGAGCCGAGTAAACGTAGGCGACCGGCACTTTCCCCAATACCCAGCAGCCGTTGCCCCACTTCACCGATTCTTGGAGTCCGGGCGCGACGCGCTTCACGAACGTGCGCAATGTCCGGATTATTGAGCGGTTTTTAGGCGACTGGTCAGCGAAGTATTCATCGAAGCTGGCGTACTTTTTCATCTTCATCGGTCACCTCAGATGCTAGGTCAGCTTGCCGGAACGCTAAGCAGTGTTTGTCGACATAACGCTCGCTTATGGTCAAAATTCTCGTCGTGCCCGCTGCCCCACGCATGAACTTCTGAACTTCATTTCAATCGCAGGTTCATGATAGATCAGGCTCGGTAGGCCCTTTGCTTGGGCCACCGCACGCATCCTTTATATATGTGAGATGTGAGATAGCCACACGTGACCCGCTGTCCCTACCTCCACGCCTACGCGGCCTTGCGCTCGTAGTACTTCAGCAGGCCGCCCAGCCGCTCCCGACACCGCACCTTTTCCTGTTCTCCACGGACTGCTTGAGTAGGCAAAGGGAATAGCAGTACGTTGTCTTTGCCTTGGTGATTTCTCTCTTCATGATAGTGGGCTTCGTAGTGGCGCAGCGCACGCCGCAATGAGCCTTCACCCAATAAGATCAGCTTCGCCAGGCATTCCTCCTTAACCTTACCCAGCGTTCCGCATAGGCGTTCAGATTCGGACTTCTGGGCGGCAAGGCAAGGGTCTTCACGCTTCCTGCTTCGAGCAGCTGAGGAAACGATGAGCAGTATTTGCTGTCGCGATCATGCAGTAGGTACCTGCGGTTGATCAGAAAATCAGAATCCTCCATCGTCACATTGCGTGCCATCTGCTCCATCCACTCTTGATCCGGATGACGTGTAACTCCGGCCAAGCATATCCTCCGACTCTCCAAATGAATGAAAAACAGCACGTAGTACGTAATCAACCCTCTTAGCGTAAGCACTTCCACCGTGAAGAAGTCGGTCGCCACCAATACCGCCATGTGAGCACGGATAAAAGTCTTTCCAACTCGTCACCTGCTTCCGCTTGGGAGCCGGTGGAATATCATGGCGGCGGAGAATATTGCCCACCGTCTGATCCGAGAGCTGGAGACCCAGGTTGGCCATGGCGCCCACGATCCGGTCATAGCCCCACCCGGGGTTTTCCTTCGCCATCCGCACCACCAACCGCTCGGTTTCCTCGTCAACTTTGGGACGACCCCGGGATTTGCGAAACTTCGATCCGTCGAACTTGTCGGCGATGAGCTTTCGGTACCAGGCCAGCAGCGTATCCGGCTTCGCGACAGCCGACAATTCTTCCAAGGCTTTCCGTCCAAGCCGCTGGGCGATCTCAGCCAACGTAGCCTTTTCGGCATCGGATAACAACAACCTGCCTTTGATTTGGGCTCTCAGGATCCGGTTCTCTGCGGCCAGATATTCGTTCCTCAGAAGCGGGGGGCCCGGCCGGTGGCCGGGGCAAAACTGGAAAGGAACGACAGTCCCATAACCTGCTGTTGTTGCTTAATGTTATGGGCAGTTCCTTGGAAGAAGTTCCTGGTCTACGGTTCAGCGATCACCCACGTGCCGGGCACCCAGTAGTACCCACCGTTGTAGTCATAGGCCCAGTAACCGGGAGCCCATAGGTAGCCGTCGGCGGGACAGATTGGCTGTTCGTAGACGGGAAGCGCTGGGGGGCCGAAGTTCACGGAAACGCCGATTTGAGCGAATGCACCGTGGGAGAAAGCCAGCAAGACAAACGAAAACAGCAACGAGCGAATAACAATCGCAGCACGCATTGTGCTCCCCTCTGCCTGCTCATCCTGTTTTATTGCCCATTGCGGCATGAGGCGGGCGGGCGCCGATTTGAGCGGCGGGTCTTCTTTGCAATCAAACGTCGCCGGACAGCTCCACTATACTCTAGTGATTTGGAAAAAACTCGCGATAGTGTTTTGTCTGTAGGGTATCATTCGCCAAACTCTGGCCGGCTGTGAAATCAAATGACATAGCTGCCGCCATCCCGCCAGCTTTCTGTTATAACTCCTTGCCATGTTTCGATTTATCCGCCTGTTTCTCGGAACGCTGGTTCGCCTCTTTCGCGGCGACAAAGTCTGCTCCTCGAGAATCTTGCATTACGCCAACAACTTGCCGTGTTGAAGCGGCGCCGTCGATAAGAGCTTGTTTCAGCCTGACCAGAAGCGACTGACGGCAACCCAGAACAGTTTGCCGAATGGGCTCAGGCACGGGCTTCGAAGGAAAAACGCATTTCGGAGGTGCGGATCACTGTGAAGGAAATCGAATCGGTCTACTCGCTAGGGACCAGGACGCCGGTGGTTCAAATCCACTCGGCCCGACCACTTTGAACTTCAATCAAGTCTTCACCCGGAATAATTGCCAAAAGCCCAGCAAAAACCATCTCTGCAAGCTCTTGGTTCTGGTTCAAAATCATGAAACGCTGTTCTTCGTTGTAGACAAGGCCACTTTGAAACAGGGCTGCCTGAAGTTCTTGCTTCTCACGCAGCCCGGCCTTCTGCCACGTTCCCGGCAAGTCAATGAACTGCTGCCTTGTGTCTTGAATCAGCTTTTCCATCGTAGCGGCCTCTGAAGTCAAAGCGGCACGTGCCTCTTCAATCTCAGCAATGCTCTTGCTGATGTGCTCACGCATCTGCTCAGCGTCAGCCTTGCTCAGGTCACCACGCAGTTGAGCTTCAGTCAGCTTCAGGTTCAGGATTCGCTGGTCTTCCAGCTTCACGCTTAGAACCCTGTCTTGCTCAGCCAGTCTCTTCTGTCTGTGTGACCACTTGGCCTTGGCTATCTTCGGAATGACGTTGACCAGCGCGTCAGCCGTTGGTTCCGTCAGCTTGAGCAGTTCCAGCCAGTCAGCTTCAATCTGTTCCTTGGATACGCTGACGGGGTTGGTGCATTCAGGATTCCAGCACCACATGCGCGGGTACAGCTTCCCACCCCGGCCACGCGGTGAACCAGATGTGAGCTTCTGTCCACAGCTTGCACACTTGACGAAGCCACGAAGCGGCCACTGTTCTGAAGTTGGAATTCTTGGCACGGCCTTCTTCTTCCCAGCAAGTACACGCTGCACTTGCTGCCACAGTTCGGGGCTGACCAGCGGTACGAACGAACCCGCGTACTCTTTGCCATCGTGTTTGATGATGCCGCAATAGGTAGGAGTCTTCAGCATCATAGAGAACGTTGAACGGCTGAGTGCTCTGCCCTTCTTGGTTCGCAGGCCAGCGGCAGTCATGACCTTGCGCACATGGTCACACGTGTACTGACCTTCTGCCACCAGTTCAAAGCACTGGCGCACCAGTGGCGCAAGCTCTGGGTCATGCACAAGCGTCTTGTCTTTGTTCAAGTATCCCAGTGGTGCCATATGCAACCATCGGCCAGCTTCGCGGCCAACCTGAAAGCGGTATTTGACGCGGGAAGAGAGAGAGTGTGATTGAAACTCTGAGACGCCACCAAGAATGGTGGACATCAGTTGACCCACAGGCGTGTCATCAATGCTCGGTTCATCCACGCTGACCAGCGTGACACCCAGCTTCTTCAATCGGCCCAGAGCCACGGCCTGAGTCTGGATGTTGCGGCTGAAGCGGCTGACATCCTGCACTACGTAGTGTGTGACGCGGCCTTTGTTCTGCTGCACGTAGTCAAGCGACTCTTCAAATATTGGCCGGGTGGTTTCCCATGCACTCTCACCTTCAGCCACGAAGACGCGCAACACAGGAAGCTTCTTAGCGCGGCAGCAGTCTTCGCAGCGTTTCTGCTGCGTGGGCAGGTTGGCTTCGTTTCGTTGCTGTTGGTGGGGGTCGGAAACCCGGCAGAAGATGATGGCGGCTGGCATGGCGGCAGGATACCACGATGGAAGTACTGCACCACTGGTACTGCCGTTCTATGGTCAGGAAGCAATCGGCACTGTCACAATATAGTTGAAATCGAAGACCCGGCAGAGGGTGCGACACACGCGCACTTCGCAACACCGTCACGGGGCGGTTCTGCAATCCCTGAACAACTTTGATCCGAACCACGCATGGATGCGTAGAACTGTGCGCGGTGGTCTGTGCAGAGCACGGGCCGGAAGGGAGAAGGTGTGTGCGATGGGCAACGCGGGGAAGTCAAGACACGCAAACCCGCATAAAAGTGGCCTTTTCGCACGTTCGTCTGCAAAAAGCCCAGTGTTTTTGCAAGTTGTCCACATGCACCAGTGGTGCCATCCACATGCATAAGTAGTGCCTAATAGCAGTGCCCAGCACCATTTATGCAGGTAGACGAAAGTCTGTAAGTTGTTTATTTGTAATGTGTTAAGTGACAATCACGTGGGAAAATTCCTATGTTGGTTGCCAGTATATAGAGAGAACAAAGGAAAAGAGAGGGTGTGAGATGGGTTCGATTGAGTTGTTGTTTGGATTGAGGAAGGAAGGAGAGTCTGAAGGATTGTGGGTAGGCCACTCTGTCTTTCAGCTTCCGGTAACAGTGCAGAGGTATAAGGGTTCGCCTGAAGCTTTGGTGCTGGCTTACTTGTATCAGTTTGCCAGTGGCTTCAGCTTCCACTCTGACAAGCCCGTGGTGATTGAGTTCAGTATCAGTCAAGAAAAGATTGCAGAGAGAACTGGGTTATCACTGCGTGTGTTGCCCGGTGCGATTCAGGAACTGGAAGCAGACAAGTGCATCAGAGTGGAAAGAACCAGAGATGAGAGAGGCAGGGTCACGCTCAGCGTCTACTTGCTGCTGCACAGCACCACGCAAGAACCGTTGTGGACAACCCCGAACATCTGGGGTGTGTGCCACCAGAATGGTGATAGGCCATTCATCACTGCGCCGAAAGAACTACTGAAGGTTCTGATGCAGCTTCAACCCGGTGCGCGTGCGGTCTACTTGTCAGCGTTGAGCATGGCCAGTGTGCGCATCAAGATGAGCTTCAAAGTGACGCCGGAAGACTGGAAGGCAGAAACCCTGCTGGGCAGGAATGCGTTCAATCGCGGAAAGAAGGAATGCGTGAAGCGTGGCCTGCTGAAGTACAACAGACAGGTTCTCACACTGCATGACCCAGCCACAGGCAAGCCCAGCACGAAGGAACGTCAGCAGCGTGTCTACCACAAAGACGCGCAGTGGAAGTTCAGCTTGGATGACATCACGGGCACAGAGTGGCAGAAGGTTGCTGAAGACCTGTTCAAGCGTTCCTTCACCGTTGGCGCAGCAGGTTGGACGCACACCACACCTGACAACATCTGCCCGTTCTGCAAAGAAGGCAGAGCCTTCACCATGCACTTTGAGCACTCACAATGGAAGTGTCACCAGTGCCGTGAGCGTGGCCGAATCTTCCAACTTTTGCAGCGTGTGCAGCAGGAACCACAAGCGCAACGTGTGCGCGAATACATCACAGCAGTGCTGGCACCAGAGAAAGAAACAGCAGACACCCGCACAGCGGTGCTTGCAGGAAGCGTGGAAGACATCTGATGAAGAACAGCATGAGGAAGCGGCCACTGTATGAGCACCGTCTAGCTGACGTGCTCTATGAGATTGACGAACGCACGCGGGTGCAGCGGCCCTACAAGCGCGTTGTGGTGAAGATGAAGACGCGCAAGAAGAAGCGCAAGAACGGCAAGCCCATGACCCGTGCGCGAATGTTCGCCGGGTGGAACGAAGCAGCAGCAGCGTTCTACCGTAAGAACCCGGTAACCAACCTAACCAGCACTGTCAGGCGTCCCAGCATCACGCCTGATCAGTACGAACAGATTCACCAGAACACGCTACTGCGTGCGAAGCGCACGTTGAACCAACCACTGAAGCCCACAGATGACTTGCGTGGGTTGGAGTTCGGCCTGCTTCTGGCGTGGAACCTGTCTGCTGACACCACTGCTGGCATTCGCAGGTATCACTGCCTGTGCGCGTGCGGTAAGCCTTGCGTGATGTCTGCTGGTGGTCTGGTCAATGGACGGCACAAACATTGCGGCCACCGTCTAAGGGACAAGAGACGGCAGGAACGCAAGCGCAAGCGGCAGCGGCTGGCCGATGAAGGCAGACAGCGTGCCCGGTGGAAGCGTCACTGGGGCATGAATTGACGGTGACGCGAAGTGTCAGAAAACAGGGGTGTGACGCCAAAAGGTGCTGGAACCCGCACAAACACTGCATGATTCTGTTTTTAAGGGTATCTGCTATCCTGAAAGAGAAGAGGTTAGACGCGAAGGGCAAGAGTTTTGCTCTGACGCACGGGCGTGCAAACGCACCCCGTACACCCCAGAGGCTTGCGGCCCACGGGTGATCGAGTTCGGCCCCGGTATTCCGTGCCGGGGGAATGAACCCAACAACAATCGAACAAGCTTGAGACGCGGGTTTCGCGCCTGCACCTGCCGCAACAGGTTTGTCTCACCGTGTGGTGTCAGGCGTCCGAACCGCTACGCCACACGGTTCCCTTTGCACGGTGCCCCAGCTTCGCGGCTGGATGGTGACATCAGCACCATTTTCCTCACCGTGCCGTGGCCGGGTTGCTGTTAGGGCAGTGATCCGGCCACAGATTTCCCCGGTGGTGCATTTCTCAGGTGCCTACGAACATGGCGCACCTTCTGTTTGCACACATCGGGCGGGGGTGTGGCCGTGGGACTAATCCTCACCACGTCACCACACCCCCACAATTTCTTGAACCGTCCAGATTCGGTCAAGGCGGCTGGCTGAATCATCAGTGCAGCCGCACCAAAATTCTGAAGTTGCGAGTGTGAGAGATGAAGAAGACAAGACGAATGTATAAATTGCGGAAGGCTGGTCTGTTCGTATTCTTAAAGCTACCAGCACCGAAGAAGGCAGCACCAGCAACACCGAAGTTGGGACGTGAGTGCAAGTCAAAGTTGTTCTACTCCAAAGGTGAACTGACTGTGATTGAACTGAAGCAGCAGCACTACAAGACTGAGCACAACGAAGACCCGGCACCGTTTGACGGCACCGCTAAGCGTGACGCTACTGATGGATGGGTTGAGTTTGATGACAACCCTGAACTGTTTGCTGCTGCAATCTGCATCGTGCCCATGAGCGATGGGACACGGAAGCGGTTGTATCGGATGCAGATTAGGCCGTCCATTCTGGAAGCCAAGCGGAAGCGTGTTGCCAACTTGCTGCGTGACGTTCACCGTGATGATGCCAAGGCTGCGAAGCGACGGGTGAGAATGACGCTGCTGCTGATGGGGAAAGCATAGCAACACATTGGGTTAGTCAACGCATTCACTTTGGGTTGACGTTGGATGTATCGGAACACGATATAACTTGCTGAAGGCAAAGGGGTAGGGGGTATGTCAGTATCTGGCACCCACTTGGCCCTGACCGTGCGCCAGTCAAATATTTACGCACACACAATTTCAAAAACACTTACCACCCAACCCGTCCAGCCGCTGGACGGGTTAAACCACTACCAAAGGAAGAAGAACTGATGATGAAGAAGAAGAAATTGAAAGTGCTGTCTGACCCGGCTGGCGAACTGCTTGACGCGCAGACCGCGTTGGATGCAATGCGCCAGAACCTGAAGCTGGCCACGCAAGACATTGCCAAGAAGGGTTTGATGGTGCAGACAGTCATCTGCGATTCGCACGGGAAGCCTGTCAAGGTTCAGAGAATCAACCCCAGCATCAAGATTCAGAGAGAAGCACTCAGAACCATTGGCGTGTTGAAGAAGCAGATTGAAGGCTTACAAAAGGAAGTTGCGGCCAGTGAGAAGCCCCTGACCGCGTTGGACATCTTGGCCCAGATGAAGAAAGAGAAGGAAGCACATGAATCTGATTGATGCACTGCCTGATTCCTACGTGTTCACGTCTGCCGATTATGACGCGCATTGGAAGCTGTTCGCAAAGATTATGCGGGAAGAAGACCTGACGGAAGAAGAGCAAGAGTTCTACTACGCCACGGATGAGGCAGACCGTCTCTCACGAATCATGAAGCGGCAACCTACGATTGGCGAGTTAAAGAAATGGTGGAAAGACGAAGATGCGAAGAAGAAATCCTGACGGCCCGGCCTACCTGCTGTTGATGAAGAAGTACGGGCTGGTGAACCCGCGTGAGTTTGACGGATTTCACGTGTATATGCGGCTGTGCGAAGACGAAGTTGTCAGTGAGCGCAGCAGGAAGATGGCAGCAGGAAAGCGTGCGTCATATCTGGCCGGGTTCGCCAGCGGTTACAAGTACGCTGAGTTTGTTCTGAAGCAAATGAGCGCAAAAGACCTTGCAGCATTGAAGCAGCGTCTGGGTGTGAAGCCCGAACGTGAGTACGCAGTAGTTAGATAGTACAGCAGTTAAATTCTACACACGGAGTGAGTGAGTATGAGTATGAAGAGAGAAGTTCGGTTCTCTGGCGTTGAACTACGCGCCAGCAGCAGCAATGGCAAGATGACAATTCAGGGACGGCCTGCCGTCTACAACAGCCTGAGCAAGAACCTTGGCGGGTTCAAAGAAGTGTTGCTGCGTGGCTGCTTTGATGAAAGCCTGAACGACCCAGAAATCTATGCAACGTTCAACCATGATGACAGCAAGATTCTGGGCAGAGTCAGCGCGGGAACGCTGCAAGTGAGCAGTGACAGCATCGGGCTGACCATGCGTTGCGAACTGCCCAACAACACTGTTGGCAAAGACCTGCACGAAAGCATCAAGCGTGGTGACATCACGAAGATGTCATTCGGCATGTACGTGCAAGATGATGCGTGGGACATTGCCACTGAAGGTGGCCAGACGTTTCAGCGCAGAAGCGTGAAGCAGGCGAAGCTGTTTGAAGTAAGCGCGGTGACGAGCCCGGCCTATGACGCCAGCAGCGTCAGTGCGCGTTCGTTGTTCCCAGACGGAGCACCGGACATCAAGCTTGCAGCACCCCCAGCAGTGGCCGAAGTCAGCGAAGACGTTCTTCGTTGGATGACGGCACGCTTAGAAGTGGCCAAGCGCAAGTAGAAAAGTTTGCAGTAGATGTGACCCTCACCCGCTGGGTACGCGGGAATCTAACTAAAGTGAGTGAAGTGAGAATGAGCAAACGAAGTGAAGTATTGGCGCGTGCTGAAGCATTAATCAAGCAGACGCCTTTCAGCAAGCAGAACGAAGCGATGGTGAACAGCCTGCTTCGCCTTGCTGATGCAATGGAAGTGGATGAGCAGGCAGCAACACGCGGCAGCAACGGCAACGCGGCTGAACTGCGCACGGAGAGCGGCAGCAAAGAACTTCGTCAAGCTGTTGAGTTCGGCCAGTTCGTGCGTGACCGTGGCCTTGAAAAGAGAACCTACAGCGCACTTGAAGAAGGTGCAGCACCGGGTTCGTATAACATTCCGTCTCAGTGGCGGCGCGAATACAACGCACGGTTGGTGAGTGCGTCTGGCTGGTTGCAAGCTGGTCTGACCGTGAAGAACACGGACACTGGCCGGAAGTTCATCAGCTTCTTTGATGATGACAGCGCGAATGTTGCCAGCATCATTGCAGACAACGTTGTGCTCCCAGCCGCAAACCCGACCTTCACGGCACCAACGCCTGACGTGAAGACGTTCGCAACGTCCACGGTCATCAGCAATCAGTTCGGCCAAGACGTGCAGAATGGGTCTTTCGATGTTGACGCATTCTTGCAGACGTTGCTGGCTAAGCGCGTGGGCAGAAAGTTCAACACGTGGGCAACGAATGACGGCACCTACGGCTTGCTGCCACAGATTACCGTCAGTGCAACAACGGTAAGCACCAGCGTTCCAACGCTTGGAGAGTTGGCCGATTTACAAGAGGCGTGCGACAGCGCGTATTTTGAAAGCGATTCGCAGCCCGTGTACATGATGAGCTATGTTCTGCGCAATCGGCTGCTCAAGCTGTTGGACACAGCAGGACGCCGGGTGTTCCCAGAGATTCAAGACGGCAAGCTGTTGGGTCTGCCTCTGATTGTCAACGCTGACATGACTGCGAACCCGGCTGACGTTGCCGTTGTTTGCGGCAGCATCAAGCGTCTGGCATTCGTGCAAGACGTGCGACCTGCGTTAATCAAGAGTGCAGAACGCTATGCTGAGTTCTACCAAACGATGTATGGGATAGTCCACCGTTTGGGAGTGAAGCTGGTGGACGTGAACGCGGCCTCTGCGTTGCGCTTGCACGCATAAGACAACCTAGTTGAACCAAGGGACGGCAGGGGGTTCACGCTTCCTGCCGTCCCCCTTTTTGCCCTGAAGGAAACACATGTTAATCATCACACCAAGGAAACCCAAGACAGTCTTCACGTCAAAGTACGTTGGCGTCTGCTGGAACGAAAGAAAGAAGCAGTGGCGTGCGCATATTTCAGTGTACGGCATGAAGAAGATTCTGGGTTACTACCAAACGGAACACGCAGCAGCGTTGGCCGTGAATGAAGCGCAGTTGAAGTACAACGGGCAATTTGCCCGATTGAATATCTTTGAAGACTAAGAGGAAACCATGCAAGGAAAGATTCAGAAGTTTGATGGCCTGACGCCATTTGAAGAAGAGCACCAGCAGCAATCCCATGAAGAGTGGCTGGCCGGGCTGGCCAAGCGTCAGTATTTGACTCGCGGCCAGTGGTGGCACGGTTACGGCAGGCGCGTGACGGTGCCCAACGTTGAAGCGCGGAAGACCATCACCACGCAGTCTGGCCGCACTTTGTACCTTTTTAGCGCAGACCAATTGTTGCCAGAACAGGGGCAGCAATAATGCCTTGGACGAAATCTGAAGCAACGCTGGCCGATGGGGTGCAGGTGTTGAGCGGCAGGCCACCACGGATGAAGCCTGAGACTGTCACCGCGTATCGCTGGGAATGTCGTTGCGGTGCAGAGACAACAATCTACCTGACGAACCCAAAGGACACTGTGCGTGCATGGTGCTGCAATGCGTGGCATCAGCCCGAACCTGCGATGCTGCCGAAGGTTGGATTGCTCACCCGGCTGTTGGGCTGAGCAGAAACAAAAACCCCAGCAGCCTCTTCCCGTCTTATCAGCCTTTGCAACTAACGATGCGTGGCGTCTTGAAGTTGCGCGGCTATTTTATCCGACTGAGGGTCACGGTCCATGTTGCCAGCTTTCACTTCCGTGACTCCTCCCGGTTGAGAAAGCGGGTAGACATCGGGCGAGGCAACGTCACCCTCTGCATGCACCCTGACTTCAAGCGAAGTGTGTGGGTTGCCGTGCGGGTCATTCGGGTTCGGGACCCAATACTGAGCAAATCCAACCACCTTGCCTGACCCCGCAACAGTCCTGAGTTCACTCCAATCCCTTCGGGTTGACTGCTCTTCTCCGGGCGCAATTCGGAAGTAAAGAAAGCCTCTCTGTGGCCTACGATAACTTCCGCTGGACATGGGAACCGGGACAACGAAGACACCAGTGACACGGACGAAGTCGGGTGAGCTGCTGTTTGGCTCAAATGCCACGGTGTCTATGATTGCGT
>Ga0210406_10005589_pt1 | contig 13134 bp, 12 predicted proteins | sample IncBWC30MmetaG_FD_155454 | JGI IMG/M metagenome (GOLD analysis project Ga0210406, IMG submission 155454) | Forest soil microbial communities from Barre Woods Harvard Forest LTER site, Petersham, Massachusetts, United States - Inc-BW-C-30-M | ecosystem: Environmental > Terrestrial > Soil >...
GTGCAGAGCGGACTCGTCGTCCCGCCGACGACGCAGCGGAGCATCGGAGATGTACTCACTGCGCACAATATTCCTTGGAAGTATTATGGCGGCGGGTTCAATGCCGACGGCACGGCCAGTCCGCTCAACGGGAGCTACTGCAACATCTGCAACCCGTTTGAATACGAGTCGAACTATCCCACGGTGGTCGCCGATCACATGAGGGACGTCACCGATCTGTTTACGGATATTGCGAACGGCACGCTGCCGGCCGTGTCCTATGTGAAGCCCGACGGCACCATGGACGGTCACCCGGCCTCCTCGAAATGGACGCTGTTCGAGGCCTTCGTGAAGAACATCGTCGACCTCGCCAAGAGCAATCCGGAGCAATGGGCCGAGACCGCTATCTTCGTCACCGTGGACGAGGGCGGCGGCTACTACGATTCGGGATTCATCCAGCCGGTTGATTTCTTCGGCACAGGTCCGCGCATTCCGATGATTGCCGTGTCGCCCTTCTCACGCGGAGGCCATGTCAGCCATGTCTACAACGAGCATTCCTCCTTCGTGAAGTTCGTTGAACGGAACTGGAAACTTCGCGGCACGCTGAGCGAACGCAGCCGTGATAACTTGCCCAACCCTGTTCAGGATGGCGACAACGACTACGTGCCGCGCAATATGCCGGCGATCGGCGACCTGTTCGATCTATTCGACTTCGATCACCGTCGCGACTGAGCTCCCGGCGCCGGCAGGCCCAGCCTGCCGGCGCCCCCTCCTAGGTGGTAAACCGCCGGATGAGGAACCGCGTCAAGGCCGTCACGGGAACGAATCGCAGCCAGCGCAAGGTCCAGGCGGGTTGGCGGGTCAGCAAGCGCAGCAACAGGAAGCCTGCCGCCTCGCGGGCTCGCCCGCTGCACAGGAATCGCATGGTGGCGCTGCGTGGAAACGCACCGCCGGCACTCTCGGCGAACGTTCCCGGGCGCTGGGAGTTGGTCTCAAGCATCAGCAGGCGCACCAACTGTGCGCGGCTTTGCGCCAGGCGTGCGACGGCTCCTGAAATCTCAGGCGACTGCTTCATCCGTTACACCCTGCTGGAGAGTGGTGATCTCAGGACCGGCGTCACGTGAAAGGAGGCTTAACAGGGTCCGCCGATCTTGTTCCCACTCACGGCGCACCGCCTCAAAGACCGGCGTACGCGCACGCAGCAGCCGCCGCAGGTGGATCAAGGCTCCGGTCGCAAGGACCGTGAAGAGGCCCAGTAGGCCAAAGATCACGGGCATCCGTGCGGGCGTATCCCAGGCCGCCGCGACAGCTGCAAGGCACAGCATCTGGAGGGCAAACAGCAGACTCGCCAGAAGCAGCAACATACCGCCCGCCGCAAGCCCAATCTGTGCGCGGCTCCGCGCCAGATCTTCTCCGGCCAACTCAGCGTAGGCGTCCAAATGCCGGAGCAGCACGGGTGCCAGTTGGGACACCGAGCCTAGCGTACGCACGTGAACCGCTAAGCGCGACGTCTGGCGAGGTAGCCGACCGCAGCGCCAAGCAGCGCAGCGATTCCCAAGGACTGCCAAGGGTTTTCACGCACGAAGTCGTTCGTGGTCCCGGCCGCCTTGATCGCGTGCTCGCGCACTCTCTCCGCACTGGCCGACATCGACGTACGCGCGGCATCCAGTGTCTTGAGCACTTTATTCCGCACCAGCCTAATGTTCGGATCCGTGACTCCCGCGACACGAGTCACCAGGTCTTCGACATCGGCCATCAGATTCCTGATTTCACCACTTGCGGTGTCCTTGATGTCTTTCGCGCCGTGGACCAGTTCGCTCTTGAGGCGGCCGGCGGCGGCCTGCTCCGGGTCGCCCGGCAGATTGGTTGTTGATTCCATAGCCAATATTTCTCGCTGAAGAATAGGGTACGGCATGCTGCGCCCCACCCGCGCCCGCGTCTGTACGCCGCCGCACGCAGCTGTCCTGTCCTAGAGGGGTGGTGTGCTGCCCGAAATGCTGAGCCCAGAAAGGCGACGTCAATGTGCGGTAGCGTCCCGACCGGCCGGCTCCTTTATGCTTCAATTGCCACATGAACCAGGAAGGGAAAAGCCGACTGATGTGTGTGGCGGCGGGCGGGCTATGCGGCCTTGGCTTGATGAGTTCCGCTATTGCTTCCCCTCCGATCAGCCGTGGCAGGACTTCTCCCTCCACAATTGATTCTGCGCGATCCACAATGGTGGTGGCTATTCGGTCGTTCGCCCATCAAGAACATACATCATCCAATCATTTGGATTTGCGGCCACTGGAGAATTCGTCCCCGACGATGATGCGCGGCGGCGCTGCTGTATTTGCCTTTATGCCTTTTCCCTCCGCGATCCACCATTTGGATCTTGGCAAGGCCGATTTCGGTTCGGATGATCGCATTCGGCGGCCCATCTTGGGCGCCGGCGAGCTGAGTTTTCGAACGATGAGCCAAGCCGAAATTTTTGCACGCCGTGTACATCGGGAAGGATTACCCATCGCGCGCCTATGGGAATCCAACTCGGCCTTGGTCAGCATTGGGCTGAATCAGAAGGGTAAGCCGGGATTGTGGCTCACTCAGAAAGTTCATTAGCTCAAGGGAGGCCAGCATGGATTCATACGGCATAGCAACGGTCTTCGGAAGCCGTCGCCACGATTCCTTCAACCGCAAGTTAGCGGACGACTTGGTGAGACAGGACTCAAAGGGCGGCGTATTTGCCGAGAGCGGCAGTATTTGTAAAAAAAGCAAAGATTTTCCCGAGAATTGGATGCGGCAAGGCCTGGCCCGCATAAATAAGCCGGGTGCCTGATAACGGAAATACCATCGGAGAAGTTTATGTACATCGGTCTCGGCACTCTGCTCGTCATCGCTCTCGTCATTTATTTTATCCGCAGGGCTTAAGACGCTTCCGCCACCTGCACGCTGATTCGGAGCGGTTCCCGTAACAGGTGTCCACGTCGCAAGCGCGACGCCCATTGCCTCGACGGGGCGTGATATTCACTAAAACGGCTCCGCCACCGCATTGGACACCTCTCGATTCGCTGCTGCATCGTTCGGGCCCACCTGGCCTTAACCTACCAATCAGCAATAAATAACCTGACAAATCAATAATAAGTGATTGAATAGCATACACTTATCAGACCAAAGGCGCGCGATATTTGCTACGGTGTGCCTGAATTTCATTCTGAGCGACCGGTGTGAAGGGCCGTGAGCAACTTCTTACTCCAAGACCGTAAATCCTGGCAATATAAGGTCTTGCCCTCTTTTCATCACATGAATTAGAGTTTGACCATAATTTGGTTTTTAGGGATGTTGGCACCATGGCTACACAAGCTCGATCGATTGCCTCACTGACTATCTCCTTCGGGCTGGTGGCGATCCCGGTCAAGCTCTACTCGGCGACGGTTTCCTCCGAACGAATTTCCTTCAACCTGCTGCGTCAAAAAGACGGCTCGCGGGTGAAGCAGCAGTACATCGCAGTCAATGACGGAAAACCGGTTGAGCGATCGGAGATGGTCAAGGGCTATGAGTTCGCCAAGGACCAATACGTCATGTTCAGTCCCGAGGAGCTAAAAGCGCTCGAGGACACGACCACACACGCGATCGATATCGGCCAGTTCGTGCCGCTCGACTCCGTGGATCCGCTTTATTTTGACGGCACCTATTATCTGGCGCCGGACAAGGGCGGCGCCAAGCCGTACACCTTGCTCACAACCGCGCTTCGCAAGGCTCAACAGTGCGCCGTGGGCCGTTGGATTTCCCGCGGCAAGGAACATATCGTCATCATCAGGGCGTTGGAGGACGGGCTGGCGATGCATCAGCTGCATTTCAAGGCGGAGGTTCGTAGCCTGAAGGACCTCGGAATCGAGGCGGCACCGGTGTCGGAACCAGAACTCAAACTCGCTCGTCAGCTCATCGACCAGTTGGGCGCAAAGCGCTTCGACCCGAACGAATTTACTGACGAGCATCGCGCCAGGGTGGAAGCTGCCATTCAGCGGAAGGTCGACGGGAAGGAGGTGTCGCTCGCCGAGGGTCCCGTGTCGACCAAGGGCGGCAACGTCATCGATTTGATGGAGGCTTTACGCGCGAGCATCGATGCCCGAGGATCCAAGGCCCCTGATCTTAAGGAACGGAAGGCGCCTAAACGTGCAGCAGCCCAAGCATCTTCGCGCAAAACCGCTCGACGATGAGATGCATGCCTACAACACGAAGGATCTCGAGCGGCTTTTCGGATTGCCCGCGTCCACCGTTCGTTCGCTGACGCGCGCGGGACACATCACCCCGATTCGACGCGGCCGGCGGCTCCACTACTCGTTTCAAGATCTGCTCATGCTGCGCACGGCGAGTGCGCTGCGCTCGGCGAAGATCTCCGCGAATCGAATCAATCGCACGCTGCAAACGCTGCGCGCCACCCTGCCCGCCGGCGCCGCCATGAACCAACGCTCGCTCACCGCGCTGGGCAATCAGATTGCCATCCGCGAAGGGAAGATGCTCTGGGAATCCGACTCCGGTCAATACGTATTGGAGCTGGCTATCGGCGAGGAGAAAGGCGGTTTGCATGTGATCCCCCGCCTTGGATCTCCGCCGCAGTCGGCCGGTTCTGCCGACGAACATTACGCCAGGGCCTTTGCGCTGGAGGACACGGATCCGGACGGGGCGCGAGCCGCATACGAAGCCTGCCTCAAGGCTGATCCGCTTCACGTCGAGGCGAGGATCAATTTAGGCCGGTTGCTGCACATCGCCGGCCGGCTCGGCGAAGCGGAAAAGGTTTACCGATCCGCCGATAAGCCCGAACCCTTGCTGGTGTTCAACCTTGCGGTGCTTCTGGAAGATTTGGATCGAGAGCGCGACGCCATCGTTGCGTACCGCGAGGCCCTGGCGCTCGATCCGCAATTGGCCGACGCGCATTTCAATCTGGCGCGGCTCTATGAGCGCGCTCGGGACCCCAAGGCATCGCTGCGGCATCTGCTCGCTTACCGGCGCATGATGGATCGGCAAGGCACCTGACCTTGGCGAAGCCGGCACTGTCTGTTTATCGCGCGAAACGCGACTTTTCCAAGACCGAAGAGCCCTCGGGTCAAGCTAAGGTGGCGTCCTCGCCGCGCTTGCGGTTCGTCATACAGAAGCACGCGGCACGCCAATTGCACTATGACCTTCGCCTGGAATTCGACGGGGTGTTCAAATCCTGGGCGGTGGCTCGAGGTCCTTCCCTCGATCCGAAGGACAAGCGCCTGGCGGTGGAAGTCGAAGATCATCCGCTGGACTACGGAGACTTCGAGGGCACGATTCCCAAAGGCGAATACGGCGGCGGCACGGTGCAGCTGTGGGACCGGGGTTATTGGAGTCCGGAAGGCGGTAAATCGCCGCAAGAAGCGTTCGACGGCGGCGATTTGAAATTCACCCTGGATGGAAATCGGCTCCACGGCAGTTGGGTCTTGGTACGGATGCGCGGAGATCGCTACGGCGGCAAGAGAACCAATTGGCTATTGATCAAACATCGGGATGCCAGCGCAAAGCCCGGCGACGCCGATGAATTGCTCGAGGAGGATCGCTCCGTCGCGTCCGGGCGGACGCTCAAGGAAATTGCCGACGGCATCGGCAAACGCCCAAAACCCTTTATGCTGGCAACGTCGAAGGCGGCGCGGGCAGATGCCGTATGGACCACCAAGCGGCCCATCGAGCCGTCCGCCAAGCCCTCTCCGCCCGCCCCTCGCGAGCCTGTGATCGCCGGCAAGGTTCCAAACTTCGTGGAGCCTCAGCTTGCCAAACTCGTCGATCGGCCGCCGGAGGGATCAGGTTGGGCGCACGAAGTGAAGCTCGATGGATATCGCGCGCAGGTGCGAGTGTCCAACGGTGAGAGCCAGATCCGCACTCGTACCGGCCTTGATTGGACCGATCGCTTCGCCGCCATCGCCCAAGACGCCCAGGCGCTCCCCGACTGCGTGATTGACGGAGAAATCGTGGCGCTGGATGAACGACGCCTGCCCAGTTTTGGCGCGCTACAGACCGCGTTGTCCGAAGACAGATCTGAAGATCTTGTCCTCTTCGCCTTTGATCTACTGTTTGAGGGACGCGAGGACTTGCGCACGCTGCCTCTGGCAGATCGAAAGACTCGCCTGGAGACGCTATTGAAGGCGCGCGGCATCAGCCATCGGCTGCACTTCGTCGCGCATATCGTGTCGAGCGCGCAGGCCGTCTTTGAATCTGCCTGCAAAATGGGACTTGAAGGCATCGTCTCGAAACAATTGGACGCGCCGTACCGCTCAGGCCGCTCGGGAAGCTGGCTCAAGACCAAGTGCCGTGCCGGACAGGAAGTGGTGATCGGCGGGTGGACCACGGAAGGTGGAACAGTCCGCTCGTTACTCGCCGGTGTCTACCGCGGCGACGAGTTTGTTTACGTCGGCCGCATCGGTACCGGATACGGACGCGAGGTCGCGAAGTCACTTCTGCCACACCTCAAGAAATTGACGCGGGCGAAGAGCCCATTCCAGGGCAACACCGCGCCGCCCAAGGAAAGCAATGTTCGCTGGGTCGATCCCACTCTCGTCGCCGAAATCGAATTCGCCGGATGGACCGACACGGGCAACATTCGTCAGGCCTCTTTCAAGGGTCTACGTGAGGACAAGTCGGCGCGCGACGTCGTTGCAGAAATCCCGGCACTGACAGCCGCCGCCGACACTCCGTCAAACGAGGAGCGCAAACCGATGGCCAAGAAACGACCCAGCAGGAAAGAACGCACCGACCCGTCGAATGCGACCTCCGCAAAGAGTCCTGGCCCGGTCGTCGTCATGGGGGTGACGATTTCAAAACCCGATAAGCCGCTCTGGGCGGACGCCGGCGACGGTGTGCCCGTGACCAAAGCCGACCTCGCCCGATACTACGAGGATGTCGGTGATTGGATGCTGCCGCACCTCAAGGGCCGCCCCTGCTCTCTCGTCCGATACTACGAGGATGTCGGTGATTGGATGCTGCCGCACCTCAAGGGCCGCCCCTGCTCTCTCGTTCGGGTGCCGGACGGCGTGGGCGCCGAGCAATTCTTTCAGCGACATGCGACGGCCGGAATGTCGGATCTTCTCACATCCGTGAAAGTCAGAGGCGACAAGGCGCCGTACGTGCAAATCGATCGGGTCGAGGCCTTGATTGCGGCCGCGCAGGTCGCCACGCTGGAAATCCATCCTTGGAATTGCGCGCCCGGCAATCCGGAGGTCGCCGGTCGGCTGGTGTTCGATTTGGACCCGGCGCCGGATGTAAATTTCGACGCGGTCATCGCCGCCGCGATCGAAATCCGCGATCGGCTCAAAGCGACCGGCCTTGAATCCTTCTGCAAGACCACCGGGGGCAAGGGTCTCCATGTCGTGACCCCGCTGACTGCAGGGAAGACCGCCGTTCAGTGGCCCGTGGCCAAGAATTTCGCGCATGTCATGTGCGCCCAAATGGCTCACGATAGTCCGGCGAAATATCTCGACAACATGTCGAAGAGCCAGCGCGTCGGCAAGATCTTCCTGGACTATCTGCGCAATGACCGGCTGTCAACGGCGGTGGCGGTGCTGTCGCCGCGGGCGCGCGACGGCGCCCCAGTTTCCATGCCCGTTCTGTGGAAGGATGTTCGCCGCGGCTTGGATCCGAAGAAATTCACGCTGAGGAGTGCCCCCACATTGCTGCGCAAGGCAAAACCTTGGGAGGGATATGCGGAAGCGGCGCAGTCGCTTGCGGATGCAATACGTACGGTCACAGGGTCAAAAAAATAGTCAGGACGCAGCGCGCGCTTTGGCCTGCGAGCCGTGCACGATATATGAGAAGTATTGGCCTTCACCGTAGCGCGCATCGCGAGGATTGTTCGCCAGGGTAGGAGGATATTTGGACCCGCCTCATTTCCCTTAATCGGCTTGGGTTGCCCCTCGCTTTGAGAGTTTGCTCCTGATCTCCATGGGCCGTCAAAGGATCGTCACGTGTATCCGCGTGGTGTCTATGCGAACTTCAGGTATGCGTCTAAGTCCGGCAGCTTCTGGCCCAGAGGCCGGCCGCCCCGCCAAAGTCGGCCAACCCGCGTATCCTTCGACGCATGCACCCGCGCGCAACCCTGGCGGCCACCATCCTAGGATCGAGCCTTGCTTTCATCGACGGCTCGGTCGTCAACGTCGCCCTCCCCGCGCTGGCGCACGACCTCAAGGTCGACCCTGCCAATTTGTCATGGACGATCAATGCCTACTTGTTGCCGCTCGGCGTGTTGATCTTGATCGGCGGCGCGTTGGGCGATCGTTTGGGCCGGCGCCGCTTGTTTCAAATGGGACTCTGGATCTTTGCATTTGCTTCGGCGGCTTGTGCTGCGGCACCTTCCCTAGCGTGGCTCCTGGTCGCCCGTGGCCTGCAGGGACTGGGAGCTGCGATGCTCATGCCGAACAGCCTTGCCATACTCGGCGGCACATTCACCGGCGAGGCACGGGGCCGTGCAATCGGCACTTGGGCCGCGGCCGGTGCTCTGGCGGGTGCTTTGGGGCCCGTCCTTGGCGGTTGGGTTGTCGATGCGGTCGGGTGGCGGGCGATTTTTCTTCTCAATCTACCGATCGCCGCAGGTGCCGGGTATTTAGCCTGGAAGTATGTCGAAGAGCGCAAGGAGTCCAACGGCGGCGCGCCGCTCGATGCCGCCGGCGCCGGCCTCGCGACAGTCGCGCTGGGGTTGCTCACCTGGGCACTGACGAAGGCGTCGGAATCCCGCGAAGCGTATTCGTCATCGGGGGCGGCCGCCGTCGGCGGAATTATTCTGCTCGCCGCATTCGTGCGGCGTGAGAGCAAACTGGGAGACCGCGCGATCATGCCGCTGGCGATGTTCGCCGCACCCCCATTTGTCGGACTCACGCTGCTCACGTTCTTTCTCTACGGCAGCCTGGGCGGTCTGCTGGTTTCATTGCCGTTCTTCCTGATCAGGATCGAAGGATGGCTGGCGATCGCCGCCGGCGCGGCCCTGCTGCCGGTACCTGTCTTGATCGGCGTCGGGTCGCGGTTGATGGGCCGCGTGGCGGCGCGCTATGGCGAACGAGTGCCGCTGACCATCGGTTCGAGCCTCGTTGCGATTGGACTTGCCCTCTACGGGAGGATTGGAGCTCACGGCGCCGACTATTGGCTGGATGTCTTTCCGCCTACTTTTCTGGTCGCCCTTGGAATGGGCGCCTGTGTCGCGCCTCTGACAACCGCCGTCATGACCTCGGTGGACGCGAACCACGTGGGGCTGGCCTCGGGGTTCAACAGCGCCGTGGCGCGCATTGCCGGGCTGATCGCGACCGCGTTGCTGGGATTCGTGTTCGCGCGGCAGGAGTCCAACGAGTCCTTCATGGTCGGATTTCGCGCGGCGGCGCTGATCGGCGCCGCCTCGGCCGCGTTGGCGGCCGGCTCCGCCCTGTTGCTAATCCGTCCTCGGGCCGTGCACGGTCGTTGATCTCGTTCAGGCGCTTTCCCCGATGACCTTCAACACCGCCTGCGCCACGCGCTCATCGATCTCCGCTGCATGCTGGAGATGCACGGGGTAGCGGATCAAGGCTTGCATCTTGCCGTCAGCCAGGTGCATCTGAACCTGCGGCGCGGCGTCGCTCACGGAACTCGAGGCGGTGGTTCGCTCGATCTCCTTTGTCTGCCGCGCGATTTCTTCCGTGTAATTGCTCAAGACGGCGCTGATCGCGGCCAGCAGTTTATCCTTCAATGCGGCGTAGTCTTTGACGGTGGGCAGGGTCAGTGTCGTCTCGTGCCAAGACAGATTCACGCCTGGGATTTGCTTGAACAGTCCGCCCGAAGCCTGGAACACGATCAGATTGGCAAACGCGACGACCCTCCCGGTGGGTCCCAAGGGCCCTTGTTGATTGAGTTCCATGAGATGCATTCGGACCAACCCTAGGTCGATTACTTCGCCGACGACGGTGCCGATCTGGATTCGGTCTCCGACCCGAATTCCATACTTTCCGATCAGGAAGAAATACCCGACGATGGATACGAGCACGCTTTGCATGGCGACGGCAAGGCCGGCGGTGATCAACCCCGCAAATGTGGCAAAAGTGCTGATTTCGCTGACGAAGCTTAAGCCCACGACCCCGATGACGATGGTCCAGAGAACAATGGTCCGCACCAGCAGTAATTGATAGCGGCGGCGCGGCTCCCGTGCATAGCGAAGGACTGCGCGCTTCCAAATCTCCCCAAGCACGAACACTACGCCCAAGATGCCGACTACGATTCCCAATCGAACCGCCAGCGCACTCAAGGCGTCGTGATATTGGCGTTCAGCGGAATCCCGCCAATTGCCGAGGTTATGCTGATACTGCTGCAGCAGCACCCGTTCCTTGGTCAACGGAATGAGAATGTCGGACGTTTGCTTGAACAGCCACGCCAGCGTATCGAATTCACTGCGCAGATCTTTCAGTGTCCCGCTGCTGGCGTTGTCCGCCTGGCCCGCGAGCGCATCGCCGCGGGCCGCGTACGCCTTCAATTGCTTGAGAGGCTGCGCGCTGATCTTGTCGAAAGTCTCCGCCAGCGCAGCCGTATGGCGGCCGATGAGATCGATGGTGCTGATCTTGTTCCGCTGCCGTAGCACCTCGGTACCGAGATCCCATATCCCGTAACGCTCCGGTGCCGGCTTGTTGCTGCCGCTGCCGGCCGGGGACGCCGAGCTCGTACTCGTGGCGGGTGATGATGCCGTGACCGCGGTCGCGCCCGCGGCATTGACGCTCGAGCTCGGGATGGTCGCTGCGATTGCGTCGATCTGTGCCTTCAGGGCATTGGCGCCCGCCGCTTTTGGGTCATTGGTATTGACGAACTCGGTCATCGTGTCGAGAAGATTCTTCCTCGCATTGACCATCGCGAGTTCGCCCTGCAGCTCGGTCAGGGTCGCTTCGATGTTCTGCTTGTCCTTGCCGGAAGAGGCTAGCTTCTGCCGGGCGGCATCGATCTCCTGCTGAATGGATTGGCGCTGCGCGTCCAATTGATTTTGATGCTGAGTGAGCGACTGCGGCGATGAGGCATCGGCGCCGCTCTGCCCGGCGCCCGCCTCGCTGCTCAGGAGTTCCGCATTCGCCCGAGCGATATCGAAGGCCAACCCGACCACCTTGTCGGCCGTCTGTCGATTGGCAAACAAGATCAAGAGATCGCTCGGCTGTGTGGCATGTAGCTGCTGAGTTCCCAGCGTTCGATACCAGTCGACCGTCTCGTCCAATATTTGGATGACTTGCTCGCCGGTCAATACCGATACGCGGGGGGTTGACGCACCGCCGGCGGAGGGGTCGTTTGGTTCCGCCGCCTCAACCCCTCCGATGCAGAGGCTGGCGATGGCAAGCAGGACGATCAGGGCGTGGGGACGCATTGCAAAATGCTACCCCAAGTAGTCGATGCGCATTCAGGAACCGGGGTAAGTTAAAGTATCACGTCTCTTAGTAACGGTATGTTATTGTTTAAACACATTAATATGATGGTCATTTGGAACCACGCGGCGTGTAAGAGAATTTCTGTCCGGCGATGGTGGCTGCATACATGAGTCCACCCTTCGCGATGGTGAATACCGCCATCCCGTTCTCATAGTGGCCTGTCGCTCTCGCGTTCTTCTCACCGCCGCTTGCTTCGGCAGAAGTGCCGTTGGTGCCCGCGCTCGCCGATGCGGCTGCGGTGATCGCGACCGCGCTTGCGCCGGCCGCAAACTCGAAGGAACCCGATTCGAATTCATCCAGAGCGCGCTTGTCCTCGAAGAAGATGATCTGGCTGTAGGCTTTGCCGCCGGCCTGGAATCCGACGCTGACCTGACCCATCGTGGTATCGCCGACGTAGCGTCCATGCGCGTATACATGACCTTTGCCCAATGCCCCGCCCACGAGGAAACCACCCTCACCGACCGTCGGAAATACGGCATACCCATAGCTCTTGCGGAAGAAAGAGGAACTTTCGCCCGCATTTCTGAATAGATTGATCGTATCGGTGTAATCACTGGCGTGAACCATGCCTGCAATCAGCAAGAGTGCGGGTGCCAGCTTGAGAGCCCGGGAGAATGATTTCATATGTAAGCTCCTGAATCGATTGACGGCCGGTATTATCGTGGTTCGAGCAGCGCGCGGCAGTAAACAATTCCGCTACTTCGCGTAGGCGTCCGCCTATAAAACGGCACCAGCCGCCGCCTCGTTCACCGCCGAATCACGCGGTTCATCAGATGCTCGAGCGCCGCATGCAGGTCGCTGCATTGACCCGTGTGCACGGGCGATGTCTGCACGATGGTACTTTTGGGAGAGACCAACCAGTGAAATCGCTCGCGCGCGGACAGTTTGCCGATCGGCCCGGCGTCCGCCCCGCCCGAGCAGATCGCGGGAATGGTCGCCAAAGTGCTCCGGACGAGTTCGAGGTCCACGCCGGCATCCAGTGCCAGCAGCGCCGCTTCGTCAAGCTCGATCCTTGCCTCCAGGACGCGCTCGATGTCGCAGGACAAAATGATTCCGGCATTGACGAACTCGCCGCGCTCGACGCGCGGGACCACTCGCACGATCGCATAGTCATAGGTGCGAAGATCGTGCACGAATAGCCTCCTGTACGAAGACATCGGAAGACTGCATCCGGAGGATGAAATAATTCAGATAGGCCTCTCGCTGCGCGCTTATGCCTGCGAATCCCGGATCCTCGGCCAGCCAGGAGTCGGGGATCAACCGGACTATGCTCGCGAACTTGTCCGCCGTGAACAGCGTGGCCATCTGCGCGTCGGCCTGCGCCAGCCCGCTCGCGAACTTCAGCAATACATGATCCTTGATCAACGCGAACGGCGTGGTCGCGTGCTGATCGGCGCTGTTCCACGCGTGATGAAAATAAAGGGAGGCCCCGTGGTCGATGAGCCAAAGCCGCCGGTGCCAGATCAGCATATTGACGTTGCGCACCGTCCGGTCCACGTTGCACACGAAGGCATCGAACCAGACGATGGCCGACGCCAGGTTGGCGTCGGGCACGAAGACCAGCGGATCGAAGGTGACGGAGCCGGGCAGATAGTCCAAGGCAATATTCAAGCCCGCGCTCGCGTCGATGAGACTATGGATCTCGTCATCGGGTTCGGTGCGGGCCAGCTCCGCCGGGAGTTCGACGAAGACGATTTCCGGCACCGGCAGACCCGCCGCGCGCCCGATTTCGCCCGCAAGCAGCTCTGCG
>Ga0210406_10005590_pt1 | contig 13133 bp, 8 predicted proteins | sample IncBWC30MmetaG_FD_155454 | JGI IMG/M metagenome (GOLD analysis project Ga0210406, IMG submission 155454) | Forest soil microbial communities from Barre Woods Harvard Forest LTER site, Petersham, Massachusetts, United States - Inc-BW-C-30-M | ecosystem: Environmental > Terrestrial > Soil >...
CTTCGCGCTGCTCGGCGCTCAAGGTGGGCAGGACGACGCCGGTCTTGGGGGGTGGCGGTGCGGTCGGCTTGGCGGGCGCGACGGGAGCGGGCCGCGCCGAGGCGGTAAGCGCGCTCGGAGCGGCGGGCGGCGGCGCGGCGGCGGGCGCCGCGGGAGCGGATCGCGCGGCCGCGGCCGCTTCGGCCGGCGTCAAAATCCGCCGCTTCACCTTCTCGACGACGACCGCCTTGCTGCGCCCGTGCGAAAAGCTCTGCCTCACCGTACCCTGCTCAACCGGACGCTTCAGGTGCAACGTCGCCTTCGGCGGAGCAGCCGTCACTGTCTTATCGCTATTACCCGTCTCACTCATGCCACTTCCTAACCACCTGGCTTCTCAGCCAATTTGATGGACCTGCCAAACGCTCCGGCCTTGTCGGCCATCGCGTCGCCGCGCTCCGTCTCGGTCGCCGCGTCCGCTTCGCCGCCGCGATAGCGGCGCAGACGATCCGCCCTTGCGAGAAAGGCCGAACTCGCCGCCCCGTGTTTGAGGGCAGCATGTATCACATTTGCCCGCCCCAATGCCAAATCCAATTCGCCCGACTTGAAGAGATCGACGCGCACAATCGCATTCGCTTCCGGGCCGAGTTTGGCGCGCAGGGCGTGGACTCGCTTCGCCGCTCCGTCCGCCGCCCCGTCGCTCGCCTGAATCAGCGCGACGACCCCCCCAGCCTCGATCGCCGAATCGACCTTGAACGCGCCGGCCACGACGAGGCCGGCCTTGTTGGCGATCGACAACGACTGCAACGCGTCGCGCTCGAGAAGGGCGCCGACCGTCTCGGCCAGCGCGGCGCACGCCACCGCCTTGGCGCGAAAGGCGCGCGAAAACGCTTGTTTCGCAGCCGCCCGGCTCACCGTGTCAAAGCTTAGCCGCGTCCATACCCCCCGTCCCGGCAGCTTGCGCCGGATATCCGGGACGACCGATCCGTCGGGGCTGAGCGCGAAGCGCAGCATCGCATCGGGAACGTCCTTGGTCCCCGTAACGATGCAGGTCCGCTCCGACCCGGCTTGGTCGCTTTCCGTTCGCAATTGATTGATCCCGACACTTACGCCCCTTCGGCGTCTTGCGCTTGCAGCTCCTCCCGGGGCGCAGGCGCTTCGATCCAGCCCGCGCGCACGCGCGCATCTAGGATCATGGCGTCCGCCTGCGCCCGCGACACGTCGAAGCCGTGCAGGAAGCCGGGCTTCGCAGTGTCACCATCCGTCCAGCCGACGAGATCATCGCTCGCGCAATCGGCGATATCCTCCAGCGATTTGACGCCATTCTCTCCGAGCTTGACCAGCATCGGCGTGGTGAGCCCCTCGATCTCCTTGAGATCGTCGGACACCCCCAACGCCTTGCGCTGGTCGTCAAACTCGGATTCGATCCGGGCGAGATGCCCCTGCGCGCGCGCCTGAATTTCTGCCGCCGTATCGGCGTCGAAGCCTTCGATCGACGCCAGCTCGGGCGGGTCGACATAGGCGATCTCCTCGACCGTGCGGAAGCCTTCCGAAGCCAGAAGCTGGGCGACCGTCTCGTCGACGTCCAGCGCATCCATGAAGGTCTGCGTCCGCTCGGCGAATTCCTTCTGCCGGCGCTCGGATTCCTCGGCTTCCGTCAAGATGTCGATGTCCCAGCCGGTGAGTTGCGAGGCGAGGCGCACGTTCTGCCCGCGCCGGCCGATTGCCAGCGATAGCTGATCATCGGGAACGACAACCTCGATGCGGGTCGAGTCTTCGTCGAGCACCACCTTCATGACCTCAGCTGGCTGCAGTGCGTTGACGATGAAGGTCGCGGCGTCCGGAGACCACGGAATGATGTCGATCTTCTCGCCCTGCTGTTCGTTGACCACCGCCTGCACGCGCGAACCGCGCATGCCCACGCAGGCGCCGACCGGATCGATCGACGAATCGTTCGACACCACCGCGATCTTGGCGCGCGAGCCCGGATCACGAGCGACCGACTTTATCTCGACGATGCCGTCGTAGATTTCCGGCACTTCCTGCGCGAACAGCCGGGCGGTGAATTGCGGATGGGTGCGGGAGAGGAAAATCTGCGGTCCGCGGGCCTCTCGGCGGACATCATAGACGTAAGCGCGGATGCGATCGCCCGGCCGGAACATCTCGCGCGGGATCAGTTCGTCGCGGCGCACAACCGCCTCGCCCGCGCCGGCGCCGCCGAGATCGACCACGACGTTGCCATATTCGACCCGCTTGACCTGGCCGTTGATGATATCGCCGATGCGGTCCTTGTAGACGTCATATTGCTTGTCGCGTTCCGCCTCGCGGATCTTTTGCACCAGCACCTGCTTCGACGCCTGGGCGGGAATGCGTCCGTAGTCGAAAGGAGGCAACGATTCGGCGATCCAGTCGCCGATCTGCGCCGAGGGGTTCTTCTTCTGCGCCTCGGTCAGCGTCATCTGCGTCGCTTCGTTCTCGACCTCGTCGACAACGAGCAAAAGCCGAGAAAATCGGATCTCGCCGGTCTTCGGATTGATCTCTGCGCGGACCTCGGTCTCCTGGCCGTAACGCGAACGCGCGGCCTTCTGCATCGCGTCTTCCATCGACGCCAGAACGATCGTTCGATCGATCGATTTCTCCCGCGCGACCGCATCGACAATCTGCAACAGTTCAAGTCGGTTGGCGCTAACGGCCATGATTCTCTCCTTCGTCAGGCCCGAGCAGCTTTGGAGCCGCGCCGCGGGCCGCGGCTTTGGGTTCGTTTGTCTTACGCTTGGCGCGCGGATTGGTCTCTTGGCCGTTCCCGCGGGGCGAGGCTCGCTTCGCGTCCTTAAGCGCCGCCTTCTCGCGCCGCAGCGCGGCGCGGATGAGATCGTCAGTCAATACGAGCCGCGCCTCGGCCATCGCGCGGATCGGCAATTCGACCTCACTCTTGCTCCCGTCGTCGGCGACTAGCGACATTCGCGCCGCTGGCCCGTCGGGCCCGGGCACGACGGCGGCGAGATGTCCGCGAAAGCGCTTGCGTCCATTGACCAGGGCCGCCATCTCCACGCGCGCTTCGTGGCCGATCGCGCGGGCGAAATCCGATTCACGCACCAGCGGCCGATCGATGCCCGGCGACGAAATCTCCAGCCGATAGGCTTGAGCCATCGGCTCCTCGACGTCGAAGACCGGCGACAACGCCACGCTGACGTTTTCGCAATCCTCGATCGACATCATCCCGTCGGGACGCTCCGCCATGATCTGAATCGTTGGCCCAGCGCCCGAAGAAATCTTGACCCGGACCAGCCGGTAGCCGAGGTCCCGCAAGACCGGCGCCGCGATGCGGCCGACACGCTCGCCGGGCCCCGAATCTCCGATAAGGCGCGCTTCGTCGAGCCCTTCGGCGGATGCAGCGGCAGTTGGAAGCGAGGCTTCGACCATACGACCTTGCGGCAATAAAAAAGAGCGGGTCCCGGCCGGGGCCCACTCTCTCAACTTGTCTCCCCTTTCGGAGAGCTATGAGATGTCGTTGAGCGCCATATAGGGGAACCAAGCTGCTGATGCAAGGGCAAAAGGCGGGACGAGCCGGCGTTTTCGCCGATGCTCCGCCGCGAGCGACTTGAGCGAGAGCCAGCGCCGCCTTGGCCGCTCTCACGCCGTCGGCAGCTTGTAGCCCTTGAACGTCTCGCGCAGCTTGAGCTTGTTGATCTTGCCCGTCGCCGTGTGGGGAATTTCCTTCACCACCTGCATATCGTCAGGCATCCACCATTTGGCGATGCGGGGCTTCAGGAACTCGAGGACCTCGGCGCTCTTGGGGGAATGCCCTTCCTTCGCCACAACGACCAGCAGCGGCCGTTCATCCCATTTCGGATGGGCGATGCCGATGACGGCGGCCTCGGCGACATCGGGATGACCTACAGCCAGATTCTCGATATCGATGCTCGAGATCCACTCGCCGCCCGACTTGATCACGTCCTTCGACCGATCGGTGATCTGCATGAACCCTTCGGAATCGATGGTGGCGACATCTCCGGTGTCGAAGAATCCGTGTTCGTCGAGGATGTTTGTGTCGTCCTTGAAGTACCTGTTCACGACCGAGAATCCGCGAACTTTGAGTCGGCCGAAGCGCTTGCCGTCCCACGGCAGCTCTTTGTTTTCGTCATCGACGATTTTCATCTCGACGCCGAACGGCGCCCAGCCCTGCTTGGACTGGACCGCGAGCCTCTGCTCGCGCGAGAGCGCGCCGGCGCTCGGCTTGAGAGCGCCGGCCGAGCCGACCGGGCTCATCTCCGTCATGCCCCAGGCATGGCGAACCGTGACGCCGTAATCCTCCTGGAAGGCGCGGATCATGTCGGGCGGGCAAGCCGAGCCGCCGATGCCGACGAATTTGAGCGTCGTGGGCTTCTTGTTCTCCTTGCGCAGATATTGCAGCAGGCCAAGCCAAACGGTCGGCACAGCCGCGGTCATCGTCACCTTCTCAGTCTCGAGGAGATCGAAAACCGAAGCGCCATCAAGCCTTGGCCCCGGCATCACCATGCTCGCGCCGCGCATAGGGCAGGAGAGCGCGAGGCCCCACGAATTGGCGTGGAACATCGGCACCACCGGCAAGACCGCATCATCCGAGGTGACCGTGAGACACGCGGACGTGCTCGCCATCATCGAATGCAGGAGGTTCGAGCGATGCGAATACAGCACGCCCTTCGGGTTTCCGGTCGTGCCGGAGGTGTAGCAGAGGCCGGCGGCGGTCCGCTCGTCGAATTCCTTCCAGGCAAAATCGTCGTCGACCTCGCCGATCCAATCCTCGTAGGCAACGGCGTTCTTGAGTTTGGTCGCCGGCATGTGGGCGCGGTCGGTCAGAACAATGTAGCGCTCAATCGTCGGCAAACGGTCGGCGAGCCCCTCCATCAACGGCACGAAGGTCAGGTCGACGAACACGACCCGGTCTTCGGCGTCGTTGATGATCCAGGCGATTTGCTCGGGGAAGAGCCGCGGATTGACGGTGTGGTAGACCGCGCCGACGCCGACGATGCCATACCAGGTTTCCAGATGGCGATAGCCGTTCCAGGCGAGGGTCGCGACGCGATCGCCGAGCGTGATCCCGTCGCGCTCGAGTCTTTTGGCGACTTTGAGCGCGCGCTCACGAACGGCGCGGTAGTTGGTGTAATGCATCGGCCCTTCGACCGTCCGCGAGGCGACCTGTTGCTCAGGGAACTGGACGGCGGCGAAATCGATGACCTTGTGCATCAGCAGGGGCCAATCCTGCATCCGTCCCAGCATGCGTTTTTCTCCCGACTGGCTTATCGGCGCTTGATCGCGGCGCGCAGATTGTTCATGGGACTACCACACTGGCGCCCTGTGCCCCGCTTTGCAATGCGCCGAAGCGGAACTGTCCTCGCCGCTGCGCCCCGATACGAACAGGAGCCCGATGCCTGACCGGCAGAACGCCGACCGCTCCGTACGGGTCTGGTTTCGGCTCATCCGCCTCGAGGCGCGCATGCAGGCTGCGGTCAGCGAACGCCTGCGCGAGATCGGCGTTTCGATCCCGCAATGCGACGTGTTGACCACGCTCACCGAGCGCGAAGGGGTGAGCCAGCAGGAACTGGCCACAAGGCTCTACGTCACCAAGGGCAACATCTCGGGCTTGATCGATCGGCTGGCGGAAGCGGGCTTGGTCGAGCGCCGCTCGACGGCGAATGACCGTCGCCAGCACGCCATCTACCTCACCGAAGCCGGCCGCCGGATGGCGGAGAGGGCGATCGCCGTCCAGCACCGCTGGATCGCTTCCACTCTCGGCCGGATGGCCGAGCCGGACCTCGAAGCGCTGGAAGCGAAGCTGGTGGCGCTGAGAGACATCGTCCGCGAGGCGGAGACGCCGGAGGCGGCGGGCGCGGCGAAGGGGTGAGAGCGGCCGGCGCCATTTCCTTCCGCGTTTCAGGCGATTTCAACGGGTTGCGGCGCCCTGTCAATTTTTATTCTTTCTCTCCTAATTTCAATAGGTTAAGCTACAAACGGTAAGCTTTGTAGGCCCACGTCGCAACGCTGTCGCAACATTTGTTTTACGAGCCTTCCCCAACCCACCCCGCTTTAGAGCCGGCAGATACTCACGGATGGATTTCGCAAGATCGCCAAAGTGGTCGTGGGGCGTGCCCCCGGCTGTCTTCTTCGCGCACAGCGGACATTTCTGACGACCGGGCAAATGGATCAAATCGACCCCAACGCAGCCCGCCCTCGCCAATTAATTGGCCAGAATCCTAGTCGACACCGACTAGAGTCGTGATTTGTGCTACCGCGGTGCTTGCGCACGCCGGCGACGTCCCCCGCGCCGCCAGCCGAACAACATGACCAGCGCCGCAACCAGGGCGAAGGCAACCATGCCTGCGTGCAGCTCGAACCTTCCGCCCGGCTTGTCGATCCAACTGATCCAGGGCGAACGAGGCGATTCGCCGGGCCGGGGCAGCGCGAAGGCGACCAGTGCGTCGTTCGCCGGGCTGCCCGTTTCGCCATGGCCGCCGGCGGCGATCACGACGTATTGCCTTCCCTGCCACTCATAGGTGGTCGGCGTCGAATTGCCCGTCGCCGGCAGGCGGCCGGTCCAGAGCTCGGCGCCGGTCTTGGCATCGAATGCGCGGAGATAATCGTCCATTGCGGCGCCGATGAACACCAGCCCGCCAGACGTGGCGAGCGGCCCGCCGAGCGTCGGCGTCCCGAGGCGGCGGGCTAGGCCCAGCGGGTTCATCGCTTCGGTGGTGCCGAGCGGCGTTCGCCATAGAATCTTCCGGCTGTTGAGATCAATGGCCGACAGCGTGCCCCACGGCGGCGGGTTGCAGGGCAGGCCGATCGGCGACAGCAGCACCTCGCGCATCATGCCGAAGGGCGCCCCGGTCTGCGGCGAGATCTCCTTGCCCGGAAACCGGGCCTTGAACTCGGCAAACTGCGCCGCTGGAAACAGCGTGATCCGATGGATCATGTTGGAGGTGTTGGCGAAGACCCGGGCGTGCTCGCCATCAACCGCGACGCCACCCCAATTGGTGCCGCCGCCGGTGAAGGGCATTTCGAGCGTGCCCTGTTCGCTCGGCGGGGTGAAGCGGCCCTCGCTGCGTGAAGCGGCGATCGCCTTGGCGCAGGCGTCGCGGTCCCAGGGCGTCAGACCATAAGCGTCCTCCGGCCGCACCCGGTCGTCACCCAGCGGCGGCAGATCGGCCGGAAAAGGCTGGGTCGGCGACAGCACTTCGCCGGCAACGCCGCCCCGCGGCGCCTTCCGTTCCTCGACCGGCAGCACCGGCTGTCCCGTCTCGCGGTCGAGCACAAAGATGAGGCCTTGCTTGGTGCTCTGGATGACGACATCGCGCCGCTTGCCATCGAGCGTGATCGACGCGAGCGAGGGTTGCGAGGCGACGTCGTAATCCCAGACATCGTGATGCACGGTCTGGAAGCTCCAGACTCGCTCGCCAGTGTCCGCCTTCAGCGCCACCACAGAGTCGGCATAGCGATTGTCGCCCGGCCGCAGTCCGCCATAGAAATCCGGGCTCGGGCTGGTGGTCGGCAGGAACACCAGGTGGCGCGTCGCATCGACCGACATCGGCGCCCAGACATTGGCGGCGCCCGCCTGCCGCCAGCCTTCGCCCCAGGTGACGGCGGCTGGATCGTCGGCGCGGCGGGGGATCGGGTCCCAGTCCCACCGCAAGGCGCCGGTCCGCACGTCGAAGGCGCGCACCGTGCCGCGCGGCTCATCGACCCGTTGGTTGTCGGCGATCGAGGAGCCGACGATGACGAGATCCGCATAGACCGTCGGCGCCGAAGTCATCTGCCACTCGCCGGGCCAAAGCAACGGCTTGCCCGGCTCGATCCTGACCTCGCCATCCTGGCCGAATCCGGCGCAGCGCCTGCCCGTCTCCAGGTCGAGGGCGATCAGCCTTGCGTCATTGGTCACGGTCAGGACGCGCGTCGCGCAAGGTCCCGCCGCGCCACCTGAATCGCGCCAGAAGGCGACGCCGCGGCAGGCGAACAGATTGGCCGGCCGGTAATCCGTCGCGATCTTCGGATCGAAGCGCCAGAGCTCGTGGCCGTCGCCGGGATCGAGCGCGATCACCTCGTTGAACGGCGTGCAAATGAGCAGCCTGCCGTCGACCAAGATCGGCGTCACTTCGAATTTCGAGTGGCGCAGCAGAGCCGCCTCGCGCCGGGCTAGATCGCCGGTGCGATAGTTCCAGGCGGTGACCAGCCGGTCGACATTGCCGGTGTTGATCTGCGCCAGCTCGGCAAAGCGGCTGCCGCCGGGGTCAACACCATAGTACTCCGCGGCGCCCGCGACCCCGAACGGGCCGAGCAGCAGCGCGATCAACAGCAGGGCGCTCCAGGCCGATTTCACGATGCCAGCCCTCGATCGGGCTGCGATCAAGCCGACCGTGCGGACTGGTTACTAGTCCGCGGCCTCGAGCGAAGCCGTCATCAGATTGCAGCCGCAGCCCCGGCTTGCGAAGCGGACTGCCTATGTGTCCACGATACGGCGCGCCATTCTGTCTAGTCAAAGGACATTTCCCGTGTGACCGGGGTCTCGTCTCAGCAACGCCGCGCGAGTCGTCAGCGTGGCGATCCTCGATGGCGGCTTTTCGTCGATTCCAGCCGCAAAAAGCGGACATCGGGGACGGTAACCAGCTGTACTCCATTCAAATCACGCCACGGAGCGACGAATCAAAAACTTCATTCCAACGATACGCCCGCCCCTTAACCCGACCACTCCCCAACGGGGCATCTTCAACACGCTTTAATCGGCGTCTCCTCAAGCCGCACCGCATGCCCCCACAAACGGCAGATTTGGCGTAGCGTTGCCTCGCGATCGACTTCGGCGAGGCGGACCCCGTTGCGCAGCGTGTGGCGCAGCACGAGTGACCGTTCACCAAGGAGGTCGACGTCGACGACCTGGATGTCCGGCTCGTTCGCCGAGACATCGTAGCTGTCGGCCAGCGCGGAACGCACGCGTCGATAACCCTCCGCGTCGTGGATCGCTTCGATTCTGACGCTCGAGTCGGAGGCCTTGTTGGAGACCGCGAAGAGGCGGAACTTGCGAATCAGATTCGGCGAGAGGAACTGCCGCACAAAGGATTCATCGCGATAATTCGCCCAGACGTCGCGCAGCACGGCGCGCCAGTCCTCCCGACCGGCGATCTCGGGGAACCATTCGCGGTCCTCATCATTCGGCGCAACGCAGATGCGCTGAATGTCCTGCATCATTGCGAAGCCGAGAGCATAGGGGTTGATTCCACCGTAACGCTTGTCGTCGAAATCGAACTGCGTGAGCACGTTGGCGTGGCCGTGCAGGATCTCGAGGAGCGCGCCTTCGGAAATAAGCCCTTTGTCATAAAGCCTGTTGACAATCGTGTAGTGAACGAAGGTCGCACAACCCTCATTCATCAACTTCGTCTGTCTCTGGGGATAAAAGTATTGAGCGAGATTGCGTACGATGCGTAGAAGCTCACGCTGCCAGTCCCGTAATGTGGGGCTGTTCTTTTCCAGAAAGTAGAGAAGGTTTTCCTCCGGCAGCCGCAGGCGGAGCTTGCGCTCGCGAGCGTCCTGTTCGTCGAGGTCGCCCGTGGGCGCGGGCGCAGCGCCGGGTACGGTGCGCCAAAGATCGCGATAGTCCCGCGTCTCGCGCTCCACCCTCTCGCGCCGGCGACGCTCGTATTCGGCAAACTTCAGTTTGGCGGCGCGGGGGTAGCGAAACACACCTTGTCCCATCAGGGCGTGCGCCGCGTCGAGCGTCGATTCGACCGCCTCGTGGCCGTGTAGTTCCTCGCACGAGGCGATGTAGCGCTTCGCGAAATCGAGATAGTCGAGAATGCCGCTGGCGTCTGTCCACTGTTGGAACAGATAGTTGTTCTTGAAAAAGTGGTTGTGGCCAAAGGCGGCGTGGGCGATGACGACGGCCTGCATCGCCATGGTGTTCTCCTCCATGCAATAGCTGATGCAAGGATTGGAGTTGATGACGATCTCGTAGGCGAGCGCCTGGTAGCCCTTGCGGTAAAGCGCCTCGTCGCGGACGAATCGTTTGCCGTATGACCAATGCGCGTACATCAACGGCATGCCAACGGAGGAATAGGCATCGAGCATCTGCTCAGCGGAGATGATCTCGATCTGATTGGGGTAGACGTCGAGGCCAAGGTCGTCGCGGGCGATGGTTTCGATCGCCGCGTAAACGCGCCGCACCATCTCAAAGTCCCATTCGGCGCCTTCGAACAAGAAGCCGTCGCCTGCGGTCGAGGCGCCTGCCGTCAGCGTCGTTGCGGTCATGGCGCCCCTCCGTGTCTCGCTTGCCTCGCAAAGAGCTGGCGGAAGACAGGATAAATGTCGGCGCGTGTGGCGACGCGCGCCATCGCGAAATTGGACGCTCCCTCCTTGAGGCCGGCGTACGCGCGCCAGAGGTCCGTGTGACGGCTGTCGTCGCTATTTATCGCGCCCTCGGCCGCGATCTCGATATGGGCGTAATATTGGGTCTGTGGCAGGATCGCTTCGGCAAGCAGCGCGACGCAATCACGCGAGTCGCCCCCCGAATTGTCTCCGTCGGAGGCCTGGGCGCAATAGATGTTCCAGTCTGCGGCGGGATATCGGGCCTCGCGCGCCGCGATCATCGCCTTCAGCGCGGAGCTGACCACGGTGCCACCGCTGTCAAGGCCATAAAAAAATTCCTGCTCGTCGACTTCAGCCGCCTCATGGCTGTGACGGATGAAAACGATGTCGACGCGTTCATATTTGCGCTTGAGGAAGAGGTGCAACAGGATGAAGAAGCGCTTCGCCAGATCTTTTTCGCGTTCACCCATCGAGGCCGAAACGTCCATCAGGCAGAACATGACCGCCTTGGATCGCGGAACGTTCGTCGGCGTGAACCGATTGTAGCGCACGTCGATCGGATCGATGAACGGCACGGCGCGCTGTCGTCGCTTGAGTAGTGCGATATCGCGGGAGAGTTCGCCGATGCGCACTTCGTCTGCGGGCTCGCGAACAGCCCTGCCCTCAAGCCCCGCAAGCTCCGCCTCGAGCCGCTCGACGTCCGCCTTGGTCGGGCGACGAAGCGCAAATCGGCGGCCCATGCTGACGCGCATCGTCCGCAGCACGGCGAGGTTCGGCGTCGCTCCGTCGTTCGTGTACCCCGCCCGGCGGAACTCCTTTGCGCTCACATCCTTGAGCGACGCCTTGACGAGGTCTGGGAGCTCGAGGTCCTCAAACAGGATATCGAGGAACTCAGCTTCCGTGAGCGCAAACGAAAACGGGTCCTGGTCGCTTCCGGACTCAGAGCCTTCGCGGCCCGAACCGCCGGCGCCGCCGCCCTTCGGCTTCTCGATGCGGTCGCCTGCGACGAACTCCTTATTGCCGGGCCGAACGTATTCCCGCTCGCCGCTCTCGTTCGAAAGATGGAATTGCGGCTCGCCGATTCCGTCGGTCGGGATGGAGACGGCACCGCCTTTGCTGGCGTCGGCGATAGTGCGCTCAGCCACTGCCTTGTCGACCGCACGCCTGACCTCGACGCGGGTGCGGCGAAGGAACCGCTGGCGGTTACCAAGGCTCTTGTCGCGCGGATTGAGGCGGCGATCGACAAATTGAGCCATGGCCGCTTATCCGCTCTCCACCTATCCGGCCTTGTTGACCCGCATGTACCACTCGACCAGCCGGCGCACCTGCCTCTCGGTGTAGCCACGCGCCTTCATCCGGTCGAGAAAGTCGGCGTGTTGCCTATCGGTTTTGGAATCTTGCTTGGCCCCAAAGCTGATGATCGGCAGCAGGTCCTCGACTTGGCTAAACATACGCTTCTCGATCACTTCCCGGATCTTCTCATAGGCTGTCCATGAGGGGTTCTTGCCGTTGTTGCTCGCGCGAGCTCGCAACGCGAACTTGACGATCTCGTTGCGGAAGTCCTTCGGATTGGCGATGCCGGCCGGCTTCTCCGTCTTGGACAGCTCCATGTCGAGCACCTGCCGGTCGAACACTTGGCCGGTGTCTGGATCCTTGAAGTCTTGCTCCTCGATCCAGGCATCGGCATAAGCGATGTAACGGTCAAACAGGTTCTGCCCATATTCGCTATACGATTCGATGTAGGCCTTTTGGATTTCGCGGCCTATGAACTCGGCATATCGAACGGCAAGATTGGACTTGATGAAATCGAGATAACGCTCCTCGACATCCTTGGGAAGTTGCTCGCGTTTAATCGCCTGCTCGAGCACATACATGAGATGGACTGGGTCAGCAGCGATCTCCTCGCTGTCGAGATTGAAGGTCTCCGACAGAATTTTGAAGGCAAAGCGGGTCGAGACGCCGGTCATGCCTTCGGCGACCCCGGCGACCTCTCGATATTCCTGCAGTGATTTGGCCTTGGGATCGGTGTCCTTCAGACTTTCGCCGTTGTAGACGCGCAGTTTCGAAAACAGCGGCGAATTCTGGTGCTCCTTGAGGCGCGTGAGGATGCAGAAGCGCGCAAGAATCTCGAGCACCTCCGGCGCGCAGGGAGCTTCGCACAGTTCGCTTCCCTCGAGGAGTTTGGCGTAGATCATCGCCTCTTCTGTAACCCGCAGACAGTAAGGCACCTTGACGACACAGATGCGGTCGAGGAACGCCTCATTGTTTTTGTTGTTCTTGAACTGCTCCCACTCCGATTCGTTGGAATGGGCAAGCACGATTCCCTGGAAAGGAAGGGCGCCGAGGTTCTCAGTCCCCGCGTAATTACCTTCCTGCGTCGCTGTCAGAAGGGGGTGGAGCACTTTGATCGGGGCCTTGAACATCTCGACGAATTCCAAAAGGCCTTGCGTCGTGCGGTTAAGACCGCCGGAATAACTGTACGCATCGGGATCATGCTGAGAGAAATGCTCGAGTTGGCGGATATCGACCTTGCCGACCAGTGTGGAGATGTCCTGATTGTTCTCGTCGCCAGGCTCCGTCTTGGCGACGCCTATTTGGCGAAGCCGGGATGGATACACTTTGACCACTGAGAAGCGCGAGATGTCGCCGTCAAAGGAGTCCAAGCGTTTGGTCGCCCACGGCGAGCAGATCCCGGTAAGGCGCCGAGGAGGAATGCCGTAACGGCTCAAGAGGGCCGCGCCCATCGTCTCCGGGCGGAAGAGGCCTAACGGAGATTCAAACACCGGGCTGAGTTCGTCGCCTGCAGCGAGCACGTAGATCGGCTGCGTCTC
>Ga0210406_10005592_pt1 | contig 13133 bp, 8 predicted proteins | sample IncBWC30MmetaG_FD_155454 | JGI IMG/M metagenome (GOLD analysis project Ga0210406, IMG submission 155454) | Forest soil microbial communities from Barre Woods Harvard Forest LTER site, Petersham, Massachusetts, United States - Inc-BW-C-30-M | ecosystem: Environmental > Terrestrial > Soil >...
AAAACTCTTCAGAGCCGCGACCGGCTCGCCCGCCGACTCCTGGGCTACACCTAAATCATACCGCAACGCGAGAGCACTTTCCGGGTCGAGGTCTGGAGTGCGCAGCGCGCGGTCATACCAAATAGCAGCGACGCCCGGTTGTCCCTTGTCCATAAATGCAAGCCCCAAAAATATGCAGCACTGCATCGTGTACGGAAACGGTCGGCCGCGATCCGTAGCCTTGGCCACTTTTTGAAACTCGCTGATCGCTTCTTCGAGCAAGCCCATCTCGCGGAAGGCAATGCCGAGATTGTAGTGCGTCTCGAGGTCTTCCTCTTCCGCTCCTCCCATTTCGCCCAACTCCGAGCGGAAATCGTCGAACACTTCTTTTAGGGGGCCACTCTCCATCGACGCCGATGTGGAGGTTGGCTTGGGAGCAGGCTTGGAGTTGTTCCCTGCCGCACGTGCGTCGGCTCTCGGAGCCGAAGCAGCGACAGGAGGCGCGGGCGCTTCGAGACCAAGCTGGTCGATCTCGCTAGCGAGGTCTGCCAGGAACTGATCGGAAGCGAAGCTGTCCGGGGCCGCAGGAGGGGCGGCGTTTTGGTGGACTGGCTCCTGCTTGCGGCTCGCGGGCGGCGGAGTCGGGGGCTTTTGCTGATGAGCAGGAACAAGGGGCTCGGCATCCAGCACCAACTCATACTCCTGCTCCACCTCGAACTCCGGTTCTGGCGCTTTGGGCTTCTCCTTGACGGGCAGTTTTTCCTTGGGAGGCTTTGCCGCGGGTGGTGGCTCCGTTCGGAAGGTCGACTCTCCAGAGGATGCCGATAACGCTTCTTTCTCAAAAATGGACGCAGATTCGTGGGCTTCCTTGCGAATCGAAATTTCGGGCAGATCTTCTGCGACGGAAATTTCTCCAGAAGTTTCGGCGAAAGGATTTGTGTTCTCGGGCGCGGCCGCTTCCAGCGGGATTTCAAATTCAGGCGCCGCATCGTCGCGATGAGCGGGCGTTTTCGCAGCGGGTTCGGCCGCCCGCGTGTCGTTGAGCATCGATGCCCATTCGTCCGATAAATCGACCTCGTGAACTTCCTCCTGGGCTGGAGCAGGCTCCTCGGCTACCGTGAGCTCCTCTGGTGCCGCATGGGTCACGGTTGGTACAGGTTCGGGGGCAGCAGGCTGCGGAGGAGCCAAATCCTCATCGCTCAAACCCGCGGCGCGCTGGAAGCGGCGGCGAAGTTCCTCGAAGCGTTCTGCGCTGCGGACATCTCCGCGCTCGGTGTGGATTTGCTCGAGTTGTGCGGCAAGTTCCGCGGTGCGGCGGTCGTCGCCGGCGCCAAGGACAAAATCCAGCAGTTTTTCCAGCGTGGGTGCATGACGAGGCGCTCGCCGCAGGATCGCCTCCAGCAAACCTATAGCCTTCTGCGTGAGTCCATAACTCGCAAAGAGGTCGACATCTGTCAGTGACTGCGCAATAAATTTTTGCGTCTCGTCATCGAGCTGACTGTCCGGGGAATCCCCCGCGGGCTTTGCTTTTACTTCTGGCGTCTCGGTCTCCGTAGGCAATTTCGGAGCAGCGGGCTTGACCAACTCGACGGACAAGCCCTCGTCTTCCTGATCCTTATCATTCGCCGCCGCGACGGGAGCTTCTTCCGCAACGTCATGGCCCAGTTTGCGTAGAACCGCGTTGAGCTTGCGCTTGGGAGAATCACTGTCCGGCTGCCGCGTAATAAGCTGTTCATAGACTTCTTTAGCGCGCTCATATTGCTTGGCCGCTGCCAGAGCGTCGCCCAGGTGAGCGAGAGAGTCCGCCAGGCGGAAGGAATCGCTGGTGCGTCCGTAGAATTCCACGAGCCATTCAAGCGGTTCAATGCGTCCAGGGAGCCGGGTGGTCAGCTCGTTCAGGAGCCGGCCCGCGTGCTCCTGCTCCCCGGCGTCAACCATAGGCATGCGGATGTGCTCCAGCAATTCCATTGCCCGCTCGCCCTCATCCGCTTGTAGCAGCGCATCCGTGACCTTTTGCGCCGTGCCGAAATTTTTGGGATCGGCGTCGAAGACTCTCAGCGCCAGTGCCGCGGCACTCTTCCAGTCTGAGTTCTTCAGATACATGTCGAGCAGCAGCTCGGTTTGCTCGCCACCCTTATCGAGATCGGCGACTTGCTCCAGGGCCTTGGCGGCCTCGGCGACGTCACCCTTGGAAGAGTGAATCCGGGCCTTCACGATCACTGCGGCCATGTTCTTGGGATCGAGCTTTAATGCCCGGTCCGCCAGCTTTTCGCATTCCGCGGAATCGCCGCGCGCCAAAGCGCGTTGCGCAGCCGACACGTAAGCTTCAATGGCGTCGGCCGTCTGCCCCATCGCGGTGTAAAGATCAGCCAGGCGAATTTGAATACGCAGATTGTCCGGCTCGGCCAGGAGCAGCTTCTTGAGCAACGCGATCGCTTCCGGCTGACGATTACCTTTCAGATGGATTTCCGCGAGTTGCAGGAATAGTGGCCGGGCCTCGCTCATTACGCCTTGCTGCACATATAGGTCAGCAAGTTTTTCCAGCGGGCGAATCTCTTCGGGAGCCAGCTTGGCGATGCGTTTGTAGACCGCAATGGCCTTGGTCAGGAAACCGTCGCCTACGAATATCTGCGCGAGCCGTTCAAAATAATCTATGGCCTGAAACGTCTCGCCCTGACGGATGTACAGCTCCCCGATGGTCATCAGGGTGACCTGGTCTTTGGGCTCGTACTTCAGTATTTGTTGATATTCCGCGATGGCCTGCGGGACCTTGCCCTGGTTCAGGAGCTTTTGCGCGGCTTCGACGTATTTGCTTTTGCTATAGGCCATTCGCTAACTCAGACACAGCGCCGCCTGCGTCTGCTGGAGAGGATTGTCCTCGCGCCCGATGGTAAAAAAGGCAGGCAGAAGCTGTGCTTGCCTACGCTAGCAGGCCGGGAAAAGGCAAGTCAACGAACCCAGAATTTCGTGTGAGCAGCCAGTTATCCCCGTTGGACTTAGGAACGGGCTGGCGAAAACCAGGCGAAGCCGCGGAAAGGCGCTATTAAGCTGAGAAACTGCTGATATTGGCGACTCTGCTTACCGCACGACGAAGTCACACTTCAGGCAGAACGGCGTCGGGCAATAGCGCAATCTGTGTCGCCCCAGCGGACCAGCAGCCTGCGTCGCGCACTGGGGCAAACGAATACCGGTGCAGCGGTGTGGGACCATGCTGCCGCAGAGCCTCCAGGTGATCGGCCGTGGCATAGCCCTTATGTCGGGCCAGGCCATACTGCGGATAAACCGTGTCCCACTCTTCCATGCGTGTATCTCGATGCGTTTTCGCCAGGATTGAAGCGGCGGCAATAGAAACGCTGCGGCAATCGCCCTTGATCAGCGGTTTCTGCTCGATCAGCACGTCCAGTTGAAGGGCATCGATCAGCAGGTAATCGGGAACAATCGCGAGTTGCTGCAGCGCTGCAGTCATCGCCTGGCGGCTGGCTTGATAGATGTTCCACGCGTCAATCCGCTGCGCGTCGATCTCCGCAACCGCCCAGGCCAGCGAGTGTTCGCGGATGCGCTCCGCCAATTGCCCGCGCCGCTCTGGCGCGATCTGTTTGGAATCATCCAGCCCAACAATGCGACGTTTTGGGTTCAGGATCACCGCGGCGGCAACAACCGGCCCGAACAGCGCGCCACGCCCGGCTTCATCCAAGCCGGCAATGCGCGTCCAGCCAAGTTTGCGCGCCGCTCGCTCGAAACGGGAAGAGCAAAGGCGGCTCATTTCGGCCGCGATTTTAGCACGCGAGGGAACTTCGCCACAGTCGTTACTGAGAAGGGAAAAAACGTTGTTCCTCTCCGGCTATGGGTGTCCGAAGCCTCTGAGACCGATTTTTTCACTCGTAACGCAGCGCAACCATTGGATCGACCCGCATGGCGCGTCGCGCTGGAATCAGCGCCGCAAAAAAAGCCACAGCGAGTAGTAAGAATAACGCCAGGCCAAGAAGGATGGGATCGTGCGCACGCACTTGAAAAAGGAGAGACTCCAGCAAGCGCGACGATGCCCATGCCCCGAGCAGGCCGAGCGCCGCTCCGGAGATCGTCCAACGCGCTACGCTCGATAAAATCATTTTCAAGATGCCTGAGGGCATAGCCCCCAGTGCCATACGCACTCCGATTTCTCGCGTCTGCTGCGCTATGATGAACCCCACGACCCCATACATCCCGATGGCAGCGAGCAGCACCCCCATCCCGGCGAAGAACGACAACAGAATCGCATTGAACCTGGGGCGAGCAGCCAGTTTGCTCACGCGCTGACTCATCGCTTCAATCTTCACGGGGAGAGTCGAATCCAGCCCGTTTGTTTCCGCGCGCATCCAACTGGCCACAGCATTCGCATTTATTCGTGTGCGCACAAGCAAGTGAGCAGTGCTGAGTGATTCCACAGGATCGTTCTTCCAAGGAAGGTAGAACTCGGGGTCGGCATCCCTTGCGAGGCCATTGTTCTTCACGTCTGCCGCAATACCCACAACCTTGCGCCACGGACCTTGGGTGCGAAACAAACGTAACTGCTGGCCAAGGGGGTTGGCATTAGGAAAGAGCTCCCGCGCGAGCCTTTCGCTGATGATGATCGTATTTTCTGTTGGAAGTCGATCTTGTTCTTGGAATCCCCTGCCTTGAATAATTGGGATTCCCAGATCAAAGAAATAATCTGGAGTAACTGCACGCCATCCCACCATTCCGCCGGTCCCCTGGTTGAGAAGGGGGCGACCTGGGACTTCGATCGCTGCGAAAATGGTCGAGCGCATTGGGCCGGAGGGCGGCAGCGAATCACTTACGGCCACTGATGTGACGCCTGGCAAGCGCTTAAGGCGGGCTTCCAGTTCAGTGAAGAACGCCAGTTGCTGCTCGAGTTTAGGATAGCGATACTGTCCAAGCGATATGGTTTCTGTTAGGACGCTTTCCGTCTGTATTCCTACGCGAGTGTTTTCCAGATTCCAGAGGCTTCGCAGCAGCAGGCCCGCCCCGCCTAGAAGAATCAGGGAAAGCGCGATCTGCGCCGCCACCAAGGCCTGGCGCAGGAAATTACGCGCCGTTGCGCGAACGTCCCTTCCGATTAATAAGTTAGGCGCAGGACACTGCAGGGCGGGAGCAAGTCCAAAAAACACGGCGGAGACAAGTGCGGTCCCGAGCGTAAAGGAGAAGACGCGCAAATCAAGACGAGCATCTTCCAAGTGCGGAATACCGCCGGGCGCAATAGACACAAATAGACGAATCAGCATTTGAGCCACTGCGCATGCCAGCACGCATCCCATCAGACCAAGTAACAAGCTTTCTGTAAGAACCTGACGAACCAATCGGCTGCGGGGAGCGCCCAACGCGGCTCGAACAGCAAGTTCCCGGTGGCGGCTGGCCGCCCGCGCCAATAGGAGATTCGCAACGTTTGTACACGCCACGAGAAGAAACGCGAGCACCGAACCCATCAGCAGCCACGAAGCCGCACGAGCATCTTCCACCTGACGATCCCGCAAAGTCCGCACAGATAGATGAATTTCCTTACGAAACTCAGGCGGCGCGCCTTGCAAGGCCTGTTCAAAAAAGGGTTGCAGACCTGCAATGGCCTGAGCCACACCCATTCCTTGCTTCATGCGAGCAAAAGTCCGCAGCACTCTTCCTGGTTCAGACCGGTGCTGGTCTTCTTCATCTAGAGTCAACGGAAGAAGAACGTCCGCTCGGTCTAGCGTGGGCATCTCAAAGTTTGCAGGAAGTACACCAATAATCTGGACAGGGCTGCCATTCAAAGAGATCGTTTTGCGGAGAATCAAAGGATCGCCGGCGAAGCGGCTTTTCCAGAGCGCATAGGACAGAAGAGCAACGCGCGGCCCTTTCGGCCGGTCTTCCTCCTTCGTGAAATTGCGTCCGAGGATGGCCTCGATGCCGAGCGTTGGAAGAAAGGTCTGCTCCACCAAAACACAACTCAGCCGCACGGGGCTCTGTTCTGTGACATCACAAGCGGTACTGCCGGGAGCCATTGACGTGATCGCTTCGAACGGGCCAGGCTCCTTGCGGAAATCGACATAGCTTGCCCCCAGCATGAATTCATCGCGCTCAATAGGTGCCAGAAGGCCAAACGAGACCAACCGATCCTCGTCAGGATATGGCAAGCCGCGGAACAAAATCCGATCGACAACGCTGAACACAGCCGAGCTCGACCCAATACCGACTGCCAGAGTGAGCACGGCAACCGCGGTGAACGCCGGCTTTTTGCGGAACATTCGCGCAGCAAAACGCAGGTCCTGAGTCAGCGAGTCAAAAAAGGCAAGTCCGCGCTGCTCGCGATACACTTCCTTGATTTGTTCGAGACCGCCGAATTCTTGCAGCGCCGCACGCTGCGCCTCATCCGCGGTCATGCCTCGGCGGATGTTTTTCTCCATGAGAAGCTGCAAATGCGTACGCAGCTCGGCATCAAGATCTTCATCGCCGCGTCGTTTGCGGAAAAGACCGAATAGACGCGCCCCAAAAGCCCGTAAGCGGCTCATCTCACGCTCCTTCGGCACCGAGCAGGCGCGCGATTACGCCGGCCATGCGCTCCCAACTCTCCGCTTCCGTCGCGAGCTGCTTACGCCCTGAACGAGTCAGCGAGTAATACTTGGCCTTGCGGTTGTTGTCGGAGGTTCCCCATTTGGACGAAATCCAACCGCGCTGCTCCAGGCGCAGCAGCGCCGGATACAGCGTGCCCTGATTCAACTTAAGCAGATCCTCCGAAACTTGCTGAATGCGCTGTGCGATGCCGTAACCATGCAGCGGCCCCAGCGCATCGAGAGTTTTCAACACGATCAGATCTAAAGTTCCCTGCAAGACCTCGCCACGCGGAGGCGTCATCAAACACTCCTTTTGATAAACAACAGGAGCCTATATTCGCTCCTGTTGATTGTCAACAGGTGATGTCACTCTTTCCAGACGCAGCAACCTGGGAAACGTCTCGCCCGTTTCCAAGAATTCCCAGGGCGCACAATTTGACGCCCCGCGGCGCTCGGCCTAGCATGTCGAAGCAAATTTGGTCCCGTTTCCAGCCCAAGGGGGAACTTCATGCCTGCTCGACTACGCTTCGTCCGTTGCACACTAGCTCTTTGCGCCGTTTCTGTACTAATTACGGCGGTCATGGCTCCGCTTGGCAGAGCACAGGGCTTGGCCAGCTCCGACCTTTCGCGGTTCCGCTTTGTGGGTGGCGTGCGGATGTCACCCGATGGCCATCGCGCCGCTTACACGGTGATCATGCACGATCGCCCTGGCCGTCCGTACCCGCTGCTCTGGATCATGGACTTATCCACGCAGAAATCAGTGCCCGTAGGCGATGGCAAAGCGTCCGCCGGCAATCCCCGCTGGTCCCCCGACGGCAAATCTCTGGCCTTTCAGGGGAGTCAGGGCGAAAAGCATGGCCTGTTCGTGGCGCACGCCGATGGCTCGGACATCAATTTTCTCGCTCCCATGACCGGCACAAACAGTCCGCTACCCGGAAGCGGCGAAGATAACTTGGTCGCCTGACGGCAAGCAGATCGCCTTGATTTCCTCCACGCGCGGCGCGGAAACCGCGCAAGCATCCGGCGATCCGATGGTCATCACGCGCTATCTTTACAAACCGGACGCCGGCGAAGGGATGACACGCTTCAACGACAACCAGCGGCTGCACATTTTCGTCGTGGACATTGCGAGCAAGCGGATTCGGCAGCTAACCACCGGCGAGACAGACGAGCATTCCATTGACTGGTCGCCGGACGGCAACGAGATACTGTTCGTCTCCAACCGCGAGTCCAATCAAGACGAATTCTTTAACTACGACATTTTTGCGTTGCGCGTCAGCGATGGCAGCATTCGCCGGCTCACCGCCACGGAGTACAACGAGTATGAGCCGCTCTGGTCGCCCGACGGCAAGCGCATAGTTTATCGAGGCACGCGCCGCGGGCTGACCGACCGCGAGACCACGATGGAAGATACTCACGTCTGGGTGATGAACGCGGACGGTAGTGACCGCCGCGAAATTGGCGCGGTGATCGACAATCGACAAGGTGCGCCGCAATGGGCGCCGGATGGCAATTCCGTTTACTTCACCGTGCAGGAACGCGGGAGCGTCCATCTTGTGCGCTTGCCGCTCTCCGGCAGCAAACCCGAATACGTTGTGAATGAGACAGGTACGGTCGGGAGTTGGTCCGTGGCGAGGGACGGTACGCTCGCCTACTGCTTTACGTCGCCGCGCGACATGCCGGAACTCTACGTTAAAGGCGGCGTGGGAACTCCGCGCAAGGTGACCGATTTGAACGCCGAAATCCTGAAGGGAAAGCAGTTTGGCGAAGTCGAGTCCTTTACTTTCGTCAGCAACGATAACAAATTCGAGGTCGAGGCGTTTCTCACCAAGCCACCATCAATAAACGGTACGTCAAAGCATCCGCTCATCGTTAGCATTCACGGCGGCCCGCACGGCCAGAATGGCCCGGCTTTCAATTTCAAGAACCAAGTCTACGCGGCGCGCGGCTGGGCCACGCTCAACGTGAATTTTCGCGGCTCGACCGGTTACGGGCAAAAATTTGCCGATGCCGTATTCGGCGACCAGGACGGAAACGAAGGCCAAGACGTGCTGTACGGAGTAAGCGCGGCCGTGCGCCGTTATCTGTGGATTGACCGCGAGCGCATGGGCATAGAAGGCGTGAGCTACGGAGGGCAACTCACGGCCTGGCTAATCACGCAGACGAACGAATTCAAGGCCGCGGTCCCGATCGCGGGAATCGCCAATCTCATCAGCTACAATTACATGACCTACTACAATCAATACGAAGAGATGGAGTTCGGGCAGTTCTTGCACCAGGGCAATTTGATGGATGTCGCCTGGGAGCGCTCAGCGCTAAAGCACGTCGCGGCCGCGCACACACCTACAATGCTGATGCACGGCGAAAACGATAACGATGTGCCCATTGCGGAAGCCGAACAATTTTTCATTGCGCTCAAGGATGTTGGCACCGAGGCTATCTTTGTGCGCTATCCGCGTGAAGGCCATGGTATCCGCGAGACAGCGCACGTTATTGACTCCACAGACCGGTGCATCGCCTGGTACGAGAAACATTTCCCAAAGCCCGGCGCCGAGGGCCTCACCAACGTCCAGCCATAACTCTCGTTAAAGCAAAAGCTCCAATAAAAAAGCCCCGCCTGCGCGGGGCTCTTCACAAAACTGACAAAGTCAAAAAAACGCTTAAGCCTTTGTTTCCGTTCCGGCAGCAGCAGCGGCCGCAGCCGGCGCTTCCTCACGTGCGGCTCTCTTAATGCGGGCGGCCTTGCCGCGAAGTTCGCGCAGATAATACAGCCGCGCACGCCGCACTTTGCCTTTGCCGACTACTTCTATGGAGCTGATCGTTGGCGAATGCAGCGGAAAAATTCGCTCGATGCCTACGCCAAAGCTCACCCGTCGCACAGTAAACGTGGCACCGGAGGCCCGGCCCTTCTTCGAGATCACGACGCCCTCAAACGCTTGCAGGCGCTCCTTTTCCTTCTCGCCGTCGCCTTCCTTCAAGCGCACGTTGACGCGGACCGTGTCTCCCGGCCGGAAGTCGGGGAGGTCTTTGCGCAGTTGCGCGTCATGTAGTTTTGCAATTACCAGATTCATGTTCGTATTCCCTGCAGACCCACTCGGGCGGGGCCAGCACACCAAACGCAATCTTTAATTATAGGCAAATCGCCGCGAATTGCCTAGCGGAATCGTTACAACCGCGAATTGCAGCCACGTTTTAGGCGAGCGCCGAAGCAGTGCTTCGCCGCCGGATCACTGTTTCGGCAAACCGCTCCATTTCCTCGTGTTGCGGGCTGAACTGCAGCAGCAACAAGTCAACGCCTGCGGCTTCAAACTGCGCCACGCGCTCGGCAACCTGCTCTGCGGTTCCCACCAGCCCTGAACGCAAGCCCCGGTTCGAAACCGAATAATCCTCAAGCGACACGCGCTGCTCAAGCTGCGTTCCCGCAAGCCATTGCTGGTAATTCGCATAGCCGGCCGCGGACTGTTGCACGTCCGTAATCCGCCGCACCTCTTCCTGCGCCTCTCGCTCCGTTTCGCGCACGACCGCATATCCCGCCACACCGAATTTCAGAGGAGGCAGATTGTGGTGGGAGCGCCGTTCTCGGAGATCGGCAATCTTCTCGCGCACGCGCTCTGGCGGATCGCCGTGCATCAGGTACGCGTCGCACTTTTCGGCAATCAGCTCCTTAGCGGCTGGGGATTCCCCGCCCGCGTACAAGGTCGGACGTGGGCTTGAAAGTGGCTTCGGCTCCAGGACGTTGTCCTCCACCCGGTAGTATTTCCCAGAAAACGAAAAATGGTCTTGCGACCACACTCCGTTCAGCACGTCGAGCCATTCAGCCGTCCGTGCATAACGATCGTCGTGCTGCTCGAAGCCGACGCCGTACTTGCGTGCCTCATCCGCCCACCATGACGACACGACGTTCAGTGTTAGCCGCCCTCCACTGATGTGATCGATATTCGCCGCCTGCTTAGCGAGTAGGCCCGGCAAATGAAAGGTCGGCCGTACCGCCACCATCAACTCGATCCGCTCGGTCACCGCGGCGAGCGCAGCCGCGGTTGACCATGCATCGAGCGACGGCGCTTCTACTCCCTTGATGTCGTTCAGGTTGAGTTCTGCAATGAGTGTCACATCGAATCCAATTTGTTCGCTGCGTTGTCCAAGCCGCTTCACGTACGGCCACGTCGCTTGCATGTTTTCATCCGCAACATTGCGCAGCCAGCCGCCAAAAACAGGTAGCCAGTATCCGTACCTCATGCCTTTTCTCCCGCTGCGACTACCACCGTCTGTTTCCCTTCGTGAATTCGCGCTTCTTCGATCAAAAAATCCGCCAAGCGTCCATACGGATTGAATCCCAGCATGCGCACGGGATCGGCCACGAAGTTCGAAAGCGCGTTGATGTCGTAATACATCTGTCGCCCGCTGCGTTCGTCAATCACATACTCCACGCCGCCGACTTCGATTCCCGCGTTCTGCATGATTCGCTCGACATCCTGTATTACCCGCCGCGGCGCCTCGTACGTCTCGACCGTCATTCCCGTCTTCGGCGCGTCCACCGGGCAGGCAATGCGGGTCAACTCCTCGCCTTTCGTGCTCTTGCAAATATCCGCCGGGCACAAATCAAACGTCTCGCCGGTAATGTGAATCTGAATCGCATACAAGTATTTTCCGCCAAGGACTTCCACGCGCGTGATAATGCCATCTCGTGCCGTGAAGCACTCTTGCACGAGCGCCGTGTTATCAATACCAAATTGTAAGCTGCCCTCATCGACCGCCGCCTGCAATTCCTCCCGGGAGGAAAATCGCTTGATTCCCGCTCCGCTGCCCCCGATATTGGGCTTCACAATGAGCGGGTACCCGACCGCTTCCGCCGCACTGACGGCCTGCGACGCATGGTTAATTACCCGCGCCTTCGGATACGGCAGGCCGAGCCTCTCGAGCAGCGCAAGCTGCAGGGCCTTCGAAGTCTCGTGCCGGAACGCGCGCGATCCGTTCACCACCCGCACGCCTTTGTCTTCCAAGTGCTTCAAATAATTCAGAGTGTAGAAAATTCCGTGCCCCACGCCGCGCTGCCAAGCCGAAGGGCTCATGCGGTTGAACAACAGCGAATACTCACGTTCCGGGGACGCCGCGTCATATTGGTGATAGCGCGCGTCCAGCTTCACCCAATTCACTCCGCGTGCGTCCAATTGCTGAAAGAGCGGCACAAACCAGTTTGGCTGCTCGTAATAAATCGCAATCGGTCTGGCTTCGCTATTGCCGTTACTCATCGTCGCCTCACTCATATGCCCTCTGGCTTTTGACGCGGGAAAATCAAAAAGGCCGCTCATCGCGAGCGGCCCGGACCTTGCTGGTTTACGCCTGACCTTACACTGCAGGATGGCCCGTGCCGGTAATCGCGGAACACCTACACGCGCAGCCGCAACAAGCACAGGCTGGTTGTGGTGGTAAGCTGGTCGCCGCCGTCAGGCAGTTTTCGCATTGCGTGGCGAAATTCATCGAATTGTCAGTATATCGCGGCAAATCATCATCGCAAAAGCAAATCCGGGCGGTTCCGTCGCGTCTTCTCGAGCGCTGCCGCCCGCCGCCATTTCGCCACCTCGGCGTGGTTCCCGCCGATTAGCACTTCCGGCACTGCCCAGCCGCGAAACTCCGCCGGCCGAGTGTAGTGGGGATAGTCCAGCAGCAAGCCATTTGCCTCGTTGCTGTCAGAGGCGCGATGCTTATCGACCTGTAGGGGCGCAACATGTTGCGGCCGCGTCGGCACGGTGTTGCCCGCTCCGCCACTAAATGACTCATTCTGCGCCGAAGCCTCGTTCCCCAGCGCCCCAGGCAACAAACGCGTCACGGCGTCAATGACCAGCATTGCCGGCAGTTCCCCGCCGCTCAAAACAAAATCGCCTACCGAGATTTCTTCGGTAGCCAGGTGTTCGGCCACCCGCTCGTCCACTCCTTCATACCGCCCACATATAAAAATTATTCCATTCAGTCCGGCGTAGCGCCTCGCCGTTTCCTGCGTGAACCGCTTGCCTGCGGCAGACAACAGGACAATCGCCGTCCCAGCAGCTAGTGACGCCAGTCCCGAACTTTGTCCTACGCTCTGCCCGAGCAAAGACTCCACCGCTTCAAAGAGCGGCTCCGGCTTCATCACCATCCCCTCCCCGCCGCCGAAGGGGCGATCGTCCACCGTGCGATGCCGATCCCTGGTGAAGTCCCGCAAGTCCTGCACGCGCACGTCAATCAGCCGCGCCTCGCGCGCCCGCCGCACAATGCCGTGCTCCAGCGGCCCCGCAAAAAACTCCGGGAAAATCGTGATGAGATCGAATCGCATGCCCAATTCAGTCTAGCTTATCCCTAAACCGAGGAATCCAGCGCGGCACTCGCCGGCAATACTCTTCATACTCAGCGCCGAACTTGTGGCGCAGCAGAGGTTCTTCATAGGCCACCACAAACAGCGCGGTGCAGGTGAAGAATGCGCCGCCGATCTCCGCGAGAGAAAGTGACCGAAAAGCCAGAGCCTCTCCTAACATCACGAAAGCCACGCTCCAATACATAGGATTCCGCACAATCCGATAAGGCCCTTCGACGACCAGCCTCTTCGGAGGATCAATCGGC
>Ga0210406_10005595_pt1 | contig 13127 bp, 11 predicted proteins | sample IncBWC30MmetaG_FD_155454 | JGI IMG/M metagenome (GOLD analysis project Ga0210406, IMG submission 155454) | Forest soil microbial communities from Barre Woods Harvard Forest LTER site, Petersham, Massachusetts, United States - Inc-BW-C-30-M | ecosystem: Environmental > Terrestrial > Soil >...
GCCTCGGAATGAATGGTCCCGAGGTGATCGAGCAGGAGAACGGTGTCGAAGAATTCGACTCGAGTGATCGCGCACTCATCTGGGCGATTCATGGTGGGGAGCAGCGATACGCGACGGGCTTGGCCGATGCGCTCATCGACGACGATACGCTCCAGATTGCGGACGCCATCCGGCGGTTCGTCTCGATGGGCGTTCCACCGGTGCATCGGAGCTCGCAGGTTGCATTCTATCGCAACCGCATTGAGGCGCTCGATACGTCGCGGCAGTGGGACCCCAAAGAGCTGCGCGCTCTCTGGGCAACGAATAGCTCTAACGAGGAAAAACGATGAACGAATACACAGGAGTTCGAGGAACCGTGTGGTTCCGCGCGTTTACCGGGCAGGCGTCACCCATGCTCGGAGACCCTAAATCTGTACTTACGGCGGATGCACCTCTTGGCAACGACCACGCAAGATTCCTCTGCGTTGTTCCAGATCCCCACGCGCGCTTTCCTTGTGCCCGGCATGGGGAAGTAGGACTGGAAGAGGCTTTTACCCTCGCTACACGCGTTCGCGAAGTGATCGAACACGATAAGAACACGATCAAGCGGCCCATCATCGCTATCGTTGATGTGAAGAGCCAGGCCTATGGCCGGCGCGAAGAGACTGCCGCTATCTTTCTTGCCGCCGCAAGCGCTGCAGACGCTTACGGCTCGGCACGACTCGCGGGTCACCCCGTAATTGCCTTAGTGGTTAGCCATGCACTGTCAGGAGCTTTTCTCACTCATGGCTACCAGGCCAATCGAATTCTGGCGTTCGATGACGCCGGCGTAATGATCCATGCGATGCACAAGGAGGCAGCGGCCCGTGTCACGCGGCGCTCCGTGGGCGAACTTGAGAAGCTCGCGAAGGAGATCGCCCCGATGTCTTACGACATTCGGGATTACGCGAAGCTAGGCCTCCTCTACAAATTGCTCCACGTCGAAAATCCAGAGAAACCCTCGCAGCTGGAGATTCAGAACGTACAGAACGAACTGGTCGCAGCCATCGCAGATGCCCGAAGTGGCCCCGTCGATCTTCGCAATCGACTCGAATCCACGGCCGCGCGCGAAATGCGAAAGGCTTCCATCCTGGTTCGCACCAAGCTCGAAGCGCAGTGGCTGGAAAAGTAGGCTATCCAAGATGATCCAGGTTCTGGCCAACTCGCTCGTGCCAATCTTTGTGGGTCTGTTGTCCGGGTATGCCGCAGGCCTGTTCAAGATAGTTGATAACAAGGATGTAAAGGGCCTCGTCAGCTTCCTCATGACCTTTGCACTTCCGTGTTCGTTGTTTGTCCTCATCGCAGGCACACCGCGCCAGCTGTTGTGGGGTCAAGCTATGGTGGCCGTAGCGCTTGCCGTAGTGTTTGTAGCTGTCTTTGTTGCCACCTACTATGTGTCGCGTAATCTGGGTAAAGATACTGCTGCAAACAGTGCCGTTTCAGCGCTGACGCTTGGATTTCCAAATCATGCGGGAGTGGGTATTCCTCTTCTCCTGGCTGTTTATGGCCCTCAGGCCTCCGTTAGCGTGGCCGTAGGCCTTGCGGTCGGTGCGATTACGATCACCCCGATCACCCTTGCGATTCTCGAAAGCGGAACCAGTGCCGGCAGGACGTTGTCTCCTGCGGCTCGCATTCGCACGTCTCTGTGGAGAGCTCTCAAGAAACCCGTATTCTGGGCTCCCGTACTCGGTGTTCTCGCCTCCGTCGCCAAGGTCCACATGCCAACGTATCTGGATAAGAGCCTGACAATCCTCGGTGGCGCGACGGAAGGCACCGCCCTGTTTGTTACAGGTCTCATTGCATCTGCGCAGCGTTTTAACTTGAACTGGAGTGTGGGCTGGGCTGTCCTCGGCAAAAATGTGCTCCAGCCGGCTCTCTGCTTGGCCGTAGCGCTCCTGTTGGGTATGCCTGTGGAGCAGACCAGATTCGTAGTCCTGCTCAGCGCGATTCCCAGTGGCTTCTTCGGCGTTCTCTTCGGCAAAGGTTTCGATGCGACTCCAGAGGTGGCAAGCTCGAGTCTCATTGCGAGCACTGTCCTCAGTATCTTCACATTGGCGGGATGGATCGTTCTTCTCAGCCATTTACGTTAGGACGGCGAATGTTTCACCGCGAAGGTCATACTATTCAAACGCACGATTTGTTGGAGATAGACGCGAAACATTTCATCTCTCCCCAATCGTCTGCGCCTCAATGGGTCAAAGAGGAGCTGTCAGAAAGCCCGTTTGTTGTCGTTCGTCGTGGTCTAGCCACGGGGCAGGATGTTCCGATTGGTGTTCGTGGAGCGCAAAGGAATCAGCGCTGGGCCGGTTTTTGTCATCCGGAGTCGGTGAAGAGCGTCCTCACGCCCTCACAACTACTAAGCCGCGCGATTCCCCTAACACGCGCAAGAGTCATTCCTGCTCTTCGCGCCTTACCCAGTCTCAAAGACCGCTGGAAGGACTTCGTCCTTCCTTGGGGGCCGGGCGGCAGTGTTGGCTTCGAGCTTGCGAGCGGCAGCCATGCGGCAAAGCCGGAAAGCGATCTGGATATTGTCATCTACGCGGAAAGGAGCATGACGGCAGATGAAGCAAAGTCCCTCTGCGATCGCGCGATGAATCTTCCGGCGGTCGTTGATATTCGCGTGGAAACGCCTGTATGCGGCTTCTCCCTGTGGGAGTTCGTTAGCCAGAGCCCCGCGGCGATCCTCCTGCGCGCACCGGGCGGGATTGTGCTCGGAAGGGATCCATGGGGCGTTGAACTCAGGAGCGTAGTCGAATTTACGCAACTGTATGTTTGATTCTCCCAGCCAAAGAAGTATGGAGCTAAAAACGAATGTTGTCGTACGGATATTCGAATCGATTTCAAAAAAGGAGCAACAAAGTGAGTAATCCGATCAAATCTATACGCTTCGCAAGAGGAATGTCTCAGTCCCTCTGCGCCGTATTATTGCTGTTGACCTGCCGCGCGGTTTCAGCGCAAAACCAAGAGCATCGCATTCGGAATATTGTTCTGGTGCACGGCGCTTGGGCAGATGGTTCTGGCTGGAAAGGCGTCTACGACATCCTTGTCAAGGATGGCTATAACGTCAGCATCGTCCAAGAGCCGGAAACCTCGTTTAAAGACGATGTGGCTGCCACGAAGCGCGCCCTTGCTCTTCAAGATGGACCGTGCATTCTCGTCGCTCATAGCTACGGCGGAGCCGTAATTACCGAAGCCGGGGCGGATCCATCGGTCGCCGGTTTGGTGTACGTCGCCGCCCACATGCCAGACGTCGGAGAGAACGAGGCTGACGACGGAAAGCGTTTCCCAAGTGACCTCAGTAAGTCTGGTGCGATAAAGAAGACGGCAGACGGTTTCACGTATCTCGACCCCGCACAATTCCATGAGTACTTTGCAGCTGACCTGTCTGCGGAGCAGGCCGCTTTCATGGCGCGATCGCAGGTGCCCAACTTCGCCGACAATTTCAAAGCAGTCATCACCACAGCCGCATGGAGAAGCAAACCGAGCTGGATGCTGGTAGCGGGAGCAGACAGAACGATCAACCCTGACCTCGAACGCTGGTATGCCACGCGAGCCAACAGCCACAAGGTCGAAGTCGCAGGCGCAAGCCACGCGGTCTACGCCTCGAGGCCGAAAGAGGTTGCAGCTCTGATCGAAGAAGCTGCAGCGCACGCCCGGTAGAAGAACTTGCGATGGCAGCTATCGCGGCGCTCCACACGGCTTCGACTGCGACTATCCACATCCATCGGAACCTGGCGGGTGGCAAACAGTGGACCACCTTTGCCATTCGCCTGGCTCTTGTTGCAGGCGTTCGATAGCCGACAATCACCAGTGTTTATGCGGCTATTTCCACTTCCGGCCTCAAAATAAATGAGCCGCGCGAAAAAGTAGCAGCACGATGCAAATCGCCGCATTTTTATTGGATTCTTTAAAGCGTGGCGGAGGAGGAGGGATTCGAACCCCCGAGGCCCTTTCGAGCCTAACGGTTTTCAAGACCGCCGGTTTCAACCGCTCACCCACTCCTCCGTTTTTAATTCTAACGTATTCTGTGAGCTAGCGGCCAGTTCGAGGAAAAAACGAATCCCCGTCTTTCGGCCCTCTTCAAGAAATTGACATAACCGTTGTTATAGTTCTAACATCAGAGAGAAATGAAAGTACGCACAAAGTCTGGCACGGCTTGGCTCCTGCTGACGTTTACGCTGCCCACCAAGCGGGCCAGCCAGCGCGTGGAGGTGTGGCGGAAGTTGCAGCGCTACGGAACCGTGCCGCTTGGAAACTCCGGTTACCTCCTGCCCAGCAATGCCGTAAATGAAGAACGCTTCCAGTGGCTGGCCACAGCCATTCGTAAGTACGGTGGCGATGCTTCCATCGTTCATGTGCAGGCGATCGACAACATCTCTACCCCGCAATTGATTGGGCGCTTCGCGGAGGCGCGCGCGCGCGAATATCAGGAGTTGATTCGCGAACTTGAAAAGTTTTCTTCTTTGCCGTCCCAAAAGCGGGCCATTGGCCGCCTGAGCCGATTGCGCAGCCGATTCCAGGAGATCGCGGAGATCGATTTCTTCGACAGCCCGCTGCAAAAACGGGTAGGAGAACTCTTCGCGCGGGCGGATGAAGCGCGTGTGACGAAGCGGATGCCGGAGAGCGCACAAATTGACCCGAAGGATTACAAGAGCAGGGTGTGGGTGACGAGACCGCGGCCCGGTGTGGATCGCTCCGCGTCCGCATGGCTGATTCGGCGCTTTATCGATCCCAAGGCACGATTTACCTTTGTGCCCGAAGGACAGGTACCACCTTCAGCCGTGCCTTTTGACATGTTCGAAGGCGGTTTCGGACATCGCGGTGACAACTGCACTTTCGAGACCCTGCAAAATGATTTCAGGATTCGCGACCGAAAAGTGAAGGTCATTTCCGAGATTATTCACGACGCGGACCTGGCAGATGGCAAGTTTGGCCGCAAAGAGGGTTATGGAATCGACGAGGTACTCAAAGGCTGGGCGCAACAAGGAGTTGCGGACCACGAGCTTCTCGATCGCGGAATGCAGTTGATCGAGGGGCTCTATCACTCGCCGTCGTAAAAGGACGCCGCAGCGACCGAAGTTTCTGAAATAGGAGCAGACCACCGTGTTAGAGAATCGTCGTGCTGGAATGAGATGGATTGCGATCATCCTCGTTCTCCTGCTAAGCCTCGGGCAAACCACCCTGGCGCAAACCCGCGCTGAAGATAGAAAGATACTTGCGCTCGAAGACGCCGTGGACTTCGCTCTCAAAAATTACCCGGCTGTGCGTGCTTCCCTGGAGCGGGTCCGCGCGGCTCAGGCAGGCATAGGCCTGGCGCAAACGAATTACCTCCCTCGGGCGGACATGGTTTGGCAGACGAATCGCGCGACCGATAACAACATTACCGGCTTGCTCCTTCCGCAATCGATCATCTCCCCGATTTCCGGGCCTGTTCCGGCGTCAACCTCGAATAGTAGCGCTTGGGGAAGTGCGGCGGGACTCCTCTTCTCCTGGGAGCCCTTCGATTTCGGATACCGGGGAGCAAAGGTAGACGCGGCGCGGGCCACTCGGGATCGAGCCACTGCGGAAGCTTCCTTAACGCGCCTCGATGTGGCGGTCGCCACCGTGAACGCCTACCTGACGGTCCTGGCTGCCCAGCGAACGGTGCTCGCCGCCGAGGCGGATGTAGAGCGGCGCGACACGTTCGACAAGGCTGTCCGGGTGCTGGTCGACAACCAACTTCGCGCAGGAGCGGATGCTTCCCGTGCAGACGCAGAATTAGCCCGTGCCAGAGTCAATCTGGCCCGTGCCCGGCAACAGGACAAAATCAGCCGGGCCGCATTAGCCGATATTCTCGGATTGCCGGATACCTCGGTGGAACTGAGCGAAGGTTCTCTCCTCGCACCACCTCCCGACGAATCTCTTCCGACCACCCCGCTTGCCAACAATCCGATCGCGGAGGTGCAGCACGCACGGGTGGAAGAAGGCCAGGCGCAGGTCCATATCCTGGACCGTTCCTATTATCCGAAGTTCTATCTTCAATCGTCGGTGTACGGACGCGGCAGCGGCTGGAATCCAGCGGGCAATTTCGAGGGAGGCACGGCAGGCTTGGGCCCGGATCGCTCGAACTGGGCCGTTGGCTTGAGCGTGACGTTCCCGGTCTTCGACATCTTCTCGATCCGCTCGCGAAAGGCCATCGAATCGGCCAATGAACGTGCCGAAGCCGCTCGCTACGATCAAACCTTGCAAGACCTGACGGGACAACTGCGCAAGGCACAAGCTTCCCTCGAAGGCGCCCGCAACGTTGCCGAGAATACGCCTCAGGAATTGGACGCGGCGCGCACAACGGAGACTCAAGTGCGTGCACGCTATCAATCGGGACTCTCGACCCTTGTTGATGTCAGCGATGCGCAGAGCCTGCTGGTCCAGGCGGAAACCGACGACGCGCTGGCGCGTCTCGCGGTCTGGCAGAATCTGGCGGCGGTGGCTGCCTCGCAAGGTGATTTGCAGCCCTTCTTGCAGTTTCTCCATGACAAGACGCAAGGAGGCAGATAGCAAATGTGGCTCGTTCGCCTAGCTCTAAGGCGTCCGATCACGATCATCGTCATCGTGGCGGCCATAGCACTCTCGTCGATCCTGGCGGTTCTGCGCACCCGCATCGACATCTTTCCCACTCTGGACTTGCCGGTCATCTATGTGGCGCAGCCTTACGGGGGCATGAGCCCTCAGCAGATGGAAGGGTTTATCTCGTATTACTACGAGTACCACTTCCTATACATCAATGGCATTGAAAGCGTGGAGGCAAAGTCCATTCAGAGTACAGCTTTGCTGCGACTTACCTTTCATGCCGGCACAAACATGAGCGAAGCGCTTGCGCAGACTGTTTCTTACGTCAATCGTGCGCACGCTTTCATGCCTCCAGGAACTGTGTCGCCCTTCGTTATCCGTTTCGATGCTGGAACCTTGCCGGTGGGCTATCTTGTCTTCTCAAGCCCATCACGCACGTTATCGGAGATACAGGACCTAGCCCTTAACCGCGTTCGTCCAGTCTTCGCAACATTGCCGGGTGTCTCGTCGCCACCTCCCTTTGGAGGCAATCAGCGGACGATCGTGATCGATGTTGATCCGCAGAAACTGCATGCCTATGGGCTGTCACCGGACAACGTAGTCCAGGCCCTGACGACGGGCAATAGCATTCAGCCAGCCGGGAATGTTGATATTGGCTCAACCAATACCATGGTCACAACCGATTCTACCGTGACACAAATCAATGATTTGCTGGACATTCCGTTGCATGCGGGCTCGGGGGCCTCCGTCTATTTGCGCGACGTCGGCACCGTCAGGGATACCTCGGATGTTCTTGCAGGTTATGCACTGCTGAACGGCAAGCGAACCGTCTACATTCCCGTGACCAAACGGCCGGATGCTTCCACGATCACCGTTGTGAATCAAGTGCGTCAGAATATCGAACGCTTTCAGTCCCTCGTCCCGGCAGACATCAAGATCACGTATGAATTTGACCAGTCGCAGTACGTACGCGCGGCCCTTGGCTCCGTGCTGCGCGAAGGTCTAATCGGAGCTGGCCTCACCGGCCTGATGATCTTGCTTTTTCTCGGTGACTGGCGAAGTTCCCTTATCGTTGTGATCACAATTCCATTTGCTTTGCTGACAGCGGTAGTGATGCTGCGGCTCACCGGGCAGACGATCAACATTATGACTCTGGGCGGCCTGGCCCTTGCCGTGGGCGTTCTAGTCGATGAAGGCACGGTGCTCATGGAAAACATCCATGTGCATCTGGCGCAGGGAGAGCGAAAAGCGCATGCCGTTCTTGCAGCCAGCCGCGAAGTTGCCATCCCACGCTTGTTAGCCATGCTCAGCGTGCTGGCCGTCTTCCTGCCGTCCTTCTTCATGACCGGGCCTGCGCAGTCGCTCTTTGTTCCCTTGTCTTTAGCGGTTGGCTTCTCGATGGGTGCCTCGTATTTGTTTTCGAGCTCGCTGGTACCAGTGTTGGGCAATTGGATTCTGAAGGAAGAGAAGAACGAGCCGGAACACCCAAAGGAAGAACGATTTGATCGTTTTCGCAAGCGCTTCCAGGCAGCCCTGGAGCGCATGATGAAATTCCCCAAGTTGCTGCTCGGCGCCTACGCCGTTGTCGCGCTACTGATTATCGTGCTGCTCGGGCCCAGATTGGCCGAGGAAATCTTTCCGTCCTCGGCATCGACGCAATTCCGTTTACGAATAGATGCCCCCGATGGCACACGCGTGGCCGTGACAGAGGCCCTGGTCCAGAAGGTGTTGGCAACAATTACGCGGGAGGCCGGGCCCGGCAATCTCGATCTAACCCTCGGCTATGTCGGAGCACAGCCTTCTTCGTACCCGATCAATACGGTGTTCTTGTGGACCAACGGATCGCAGCAGGCCATCATGAACGTTGGCCTGAAACCTGGGGCGAAGATTTCGCTTCGCAGCCTCGAAGAGAAGCTTAGACAAAAATTGCCGCAGGAATTTCCAGATGCGCATTTTTCTTTTGACCCTGGCGATCTCATCAGTCAGACAATGAACTTCGGAGCGCCTTCGTCCGCGGAAGTCGCCATCACCGGCCCACAGTATGCCGACGTCCAGAGCTATGCCCATCGCGTTCAGCAAGAACTGGCAAAAGTAAAAGAATTGCGCGATGTGGAATTCGAAGAGCCGCTTCGCTATCCAACCGTGAGCGTTCACGTGGACCGGGTGCTTGCTGGACAGCTCGGCGCAACTGCGAATGATGTCGGCGCTGCGATCGTTACTGCCACAGCATCGAGTCGCTTCGTTGCTCCCAACTATTGGCGTGATCCCAAATCCGGCGTGAGTTACCAAGTCCAGGTCCAAGTGCCTCAACCAGTGATGACTTCGCTCAAAGATATCCAAACCATTCCCGTCAACAGCGGTACGGGAGCACACCCGCTGCTGAGTCAAGTCGCGGACGTACAATCGACGACCGTGCCCGGAGAGTTAGACCGACAAAATGGAATGTGGATGATCATCGCCTCAGCGAATGTCGGAAACAGCGACTTTGCACGAGCCGCAAAGGAGATCGATCGGGCCATTGCTAAGGCAGGCCAGGCACCCCGTGGTGTTACGACCCAGATACGCGGCCAGGTGAGCGCGCTTAAGCAGATCTTTTCCGAGTTGGCCACCGGCCTGGCTCTGGCGGTGGCGGTAATTCTGCTCCTGCTCACAGCGAACTTTCAGTCGTTCCGCCTCGCCCTGATCGTTATCTCCAGCGCTCCCGCTGTTCTGGTCGGAGCCATCCTGATGCTCTTGCTCACCGGCACCACCCTGAACCTGGAAAGCTTCATGGGCACCATTATGGCGATTGGCGTTGCCGTCGCGAACGCGATTCTGCTGGTCACCTTCGCGGAGCAAAATCGCCGGAAGGGCGCCGACCCCGTTTCGGCCGCACGCGCGGCCGCGGCTGAGCGCTTGCGGCCCGTGCTGATGACGAGTCTGGCAATGATTGCTGGAATGATTCCCATGGCGCTTGCGATTGGTGAAGGGAGTGAAGAGACAGCTCCTCTGGGCCGCGCAGTCATAGGTGGGCTGTTCGCCGCCACGCTCGCAACCTTGTTCCTGCTACCGACGGTGTTTGGCATCGTCCAGAAGGGTGCATCTCTCAAATCGCCGTCCCTCGATCCGGAAGACCCTGACAGTCCCTTTGCCCAGAAGCTGGAGAACGCATAATGAAAATCGTTATCGTCGCCCTAACACTTTCGCTGTCCATCTCTGGCTGCAGCGGCAACCCAAAGGCCGCAGCCAGCAAAAACGCAGAAACGGACGCCCAGGCAGTGGAAGTTGTTCCCGTTGCCTCGCAGAAGCTCGAGACAGTGTTCACGCTGCCAGCGCAACTCCTCCCCTTCGAGACCGTGGATATCTATCCAAAAGTTACGGGCTTTATGGACATGATTCGCGTGGATCGTGGGTCTCGCGTTCACAAGGGCGAAGTCATAATCCGGCTTTCCGCACCGGAACTCGTGGCTCAGCGCGCGCAGGCAGCATCCGCGCTGCGGGCGGCTGAATCGCAACTGATCACCACAAAGGCCAAGCTCGCGTCAGACAAAGGCACCTATCTGAATTTGGCTTCAGCCGCCAAGACGCCGGGCGTAGTCGCGGGGAACGATGTGATGGTGGCCAGCCAGACCGCTTCCGCCGACGAAGGGCAGGTGCAGTCAGCGGAGAACAACGTCGCGGCTGCGCGGGAGGCGTTGCGCAGCGTAACGCAACTGGAATCGTATCTATACATCAATGCACCATTTGACGGAATCGTGACCACGAGAAATCTGCATCCCGGAGCATTGGTCGGACCCGCGTCCGGCAAGCCTGGAGCGATGCCCATTGTGCAGATTGTCGATACCGGTCATTTGCGCTTAGTCGTCCCAGTTCCAGAAGCATATGTGGGTGAAATGAAAGTGGGCCAACAGGTGGCGTTCACTGTTCCCGCATACCCTGGTGAGACGTTCCATGCACCGATTACGCGCATTTCGCACGACGTGGACCTGAACACGCGGACGATGCCCGTCGAGCTAGACGTCCACAGCCCAGACGACCGCTTGTCCCCGGGCAGTTTCAGCAGCGTGCAATGGCCAGTCCATCGCGCTCGTCCAACCATGTTTGTACCGGTCTCCGCCGTGACCAATGACCAGCAACGCACCTTCGTCGAGCGCGTACGTAATGGGAAGGTGGAATGGGTGGATGTGCTCACTGGTCTGAGTGCGAACGGCAATATTGAGGTGTTCGGCGATCTCAAGCCTGGGGACGAAGTCATCCGCAACGCTACAGATGCGATTCGTCCCGGACAGCAGGTGAAGACCAGCTCGGCGCATTCGTAGCACTCGCAATGGCGAGCGCATTGTACGAGCACATTCCTCAGCATTTGAAGGAGCAGTAGCAAACTTTGTTTCTCAGTTTTTCAAACTCCACGCAGGAGGTTCGTCACATGATTCGTTTCACGCAAAAAGGAATGGTAGTCCTATTCTCGAGTATTTGTTTTCTGTTGTCGGCCATGACTGTTCTGGCGCAGGACATGCCAAGTGATTATCAGGAGGTCCTCAAATCGCTCGACCGCAAGGGTGACTTCAAAGCAGGCGTTCTCAAGGTAAATATTCCGCGGAACGATCTGAAAATGACAATTCAGGGAGTATCCACGCCCACGCCCTTTGGTTTCGGCGGCTGGATCGCCTTGACCAAAGCGGCGGATGGTTCCGATGTGATGATGGGCGACCTGGTGTTGCTGCAAGACGAAGTGAATCCGGTTCTCTCCGCGCTGCTCGACAACGGAATCGATGTCACTGCGCTTCACAATCATTTCTTCTGGGACGACCCGCGCGTCTACTTCATGCATGTGCACGGCATGGGAAAAGCGGCGGACCTCGCCCGCCGCGTAAAACCAGGATTGGATTTAATCGGTCACGTAACTCCCGCGGCTCTCGCCCCGTGGGGCGGGGGAACTGGCGCGCCGCTTGATACGGCCAAACTTGCCAAGATCGTCGGTCATGAAGGGGAACAATCCGGCGCGGTTTACAAGATCACCGTGGGGCGCGATGACCTCGGCATGAAGGAGCACGGCGCCGTGATCAACGCTCGCATGGGGCTCAACACCTGGGCAGCGTTCGTGGGTACGCAGGAGGACGCTGCGATTGCAGGCGATGTGGCCATGCTCGAAAACGAAATTACGCCCGTTCTGAAAGCCCTTCGGAAAAACGGCCTGGACGTGGTCGCGATTCATCATCATATGACCGGAGACCGGCCATTGGTGATCTTCCTGCATTACTGGGGCCGGGGCCCGGCCGAAAAACTCGCTGTCGGGTTTAAGGCCGCTCTCGACGAGTTGGGCAAAAGTACTCCGAGCCACGAGATGGCGCACTAAACGATTCATCACGGTTTGTGAGTCCCTCCGGGAGGATGCGATGCAAACGAAGTTCAGTTCCATCTGTCTTGGGATCTGTGCGCTTTTTATCCTCGGCTGTGGCACCCCAGCTAGTATGCCCGGGCAGACGCTAAAGCAGTCGGCCAAGTTTGACCTGCCGGGGCCGGGTGGAAAACGTTTCGACTACCTCACGATCGATGAAGACGACAACTACCTGTTCTCCACACATCTCGCGGCGGGACAGACTTATGTTATCGATCTCGCGACAAACAAAGTCATTGCGACCATCGCGGACACTCCCGGAGCCGAAGGGGTGGAGTACGTCCCGGAATTGAAGAAATTCTATACCTCGAACGCACACGACAACACGATTGGAGTCGTGGACCTGAAGCAAATGAAGGTGGTGAAGAAATTAAAGACGGAATCGAAGCCGGACGGAAGCACGTATGCCGCGCCCTTTCATAAACTCTATGTTTCGGACGAACGAGGGAAAGCCGAAGCCGTGGTAGACGTGGAAAAGGACGAGATCATACGGACGCTACACTTCGACAGCGAAACGGGAATGCCGCAGTACGATCCGGTTGCGCGCAAAGTATACGTGAACTTGCAGGACAAGAATATTTTTGCGGTTATAGATCCCGCAACGGATGAAGTCGTCGCGCGTTATCCCGTGGGCCGATGCGATGGAAATCATGGAATGGCGCTCGACCGCGAACACCATCGCGCATTTCTTTCCTGCGAAGGAAACGAATTGATGACGGTCTTCGACCTGGACAAGCACGTGCCAATCGCGTTTCTCAAAATGCCCGGCGGGCCGGATGTCATCAAATTTGATCCAGGTTTGGGCCGCATTTATGTCGCGTGTTACAGCGGGGCCATTGCCGTCTTCCACCAGGATGATCCGGACCACTATCGCAAACTCGAGGACTTCCGCGTGCAGCACGCCGTGCACACGCTCGCCGTCGATCTCAAAACTCATCGTGTCTACACGCCCGAGCAGCAGGAAGACGGCAAGTCTGTCGCGCGGATGGTGGTCTATGAAGCAGTGACCAATCCATAGCACTCGCATCGAGCCCCAACGAATGTCGACGACGCAGATGATGCCGATGGCCCTCAAGGCCCTGACCCGTGACGGGTGGCTTTTGTTTGTCACTCGCTTTGCGCGGTTATTCGCATACGGTTCGCTCTCCGTCATTCTGGTTTTCTACCTGATTGGCTTAGGGCTTAG
>Ga0210406_10005596_pt1 | contig 13125 bp, 11 predicted proteins | sample IncBWC30MmetaG_FD_155454 | JGI IMG/M metagenome (GOLD analysis project Ga0210406, IMG submission 155454) | Forest soil microbial communities from Barre Woods Harvard Forest LTER site, Petersham, Massachusetts, United States - Inc-BW-C-30-M | ecosystem: Environmental > Terrestrial > Soil >...
TGTTGAGTCGCCGCGCGAATTCTAAAAGCACCAACGCGGCGGGCGAGTAACCACTGGGGTCGGCCTGGGTGAAATCGCCGGTCAGAGGGTCCATCTGCTGGCGGAACTCGGTGTGGCGGCTGATAGCCTCGCACCATTGCTGCATCATATGATTCAACTCGGCCTGCTTGCCGTAGTAGGGCATCCAGCGTGGAGCACGCAGCGCGGTGAGAGCCTGGCTCGCTCCGCCCCAGCTGTTGCGCGGAATCGGACGGACAAAGGTCGGGTCGTCCATGGCGATCGACGTCAGAGGGTAGGGCGCCCAGAAAGCCTTGGGATTGTGGATCTGGCGTGTCCAGACGGCGTCGAAGATAGCTTTGTCCCTCGCGTCGTCGCGCTTCAGCACATGTTCGCCGAGCACGCGGCTGTTCACATCGGAGCGGACGCGGACGAAGTTGTTCTGCGCGTCGAGATCGTAGAAAGCGGCGTCTTTGGGGTCGTAGAGTCTTTCTAGGATCAATTGGCGGATTTTCTCTGCGTCGTCACGCCAGCGGCTGGCGTCGTCGCCCTTACCCAACGCATGGGCCATGTGGGCCAGGGCCATGCGCCCGCCGTAGACCGTGGCGGAGAGATCCGGACACAGACGCGGCATGGTCGTGAGCGGCGGGCATTTGCGCGCGTCGGCGTCCGGGCAGCGGTTGGGAATGCCGACCCAGCGGGGGCTGTTATCGTGGCCCGTGTCGTAGGTGCAGAAGCCTTCAACCAGGCCGGTCTTACGGGTATCGCGGTACTCGCGGAGCCAGGTGTCCCAGCGGCTGCAGGCGGTGTAGGCGGTAACGAGCAATTCGTCGTCCCCGGTGAGCTGCGAAAGCTCCCAGGCTGTCGCAGCGATGGGCACCACCATCTGGATCTGGCCATAACCGACGTCGGACATCTTGATAGCCGCAGGGATTTGACCAGCAGATTCATGGCCGATGGGCCGTTGCAGGGCGAAGAAGGCCATGTGATTGTTGCGGGCGATCTGCACGGGCGTAGGTGCGCCTTCAAGCGTGGTGAGGTAGGGCGCAAGCGTACCGAAGACGAGGCCTTCATGAGGTCCGCACTCCTGCCAGATTCCCGGGTAGACGCTGCCTTCCACCAGCACAGGATGGTCGTAGTGAGGAACCGTTTTTACGTTTCCGGCGAGTACTGCGAGCGCTGCATCCCACGTCTTCTGCCAGCGGGAATCATTTCCGGGAGATCCCGAAGGCGCCGCCGCCCAGGCCTCAGCATCGGCGCGCAACGGCAGCAATGCTGTACCCGTGGCGAGAGCGGTAAACTTCAGGAAATCCCTCCTGTTTCTCTGTCCGAAGAGTCTTCCCTCAGCATGCGGGATGGATTTGTTTCGCCGCATCGTCGAGATCAGTGTAGTACCTGAAGCTCGACGAGATAGACTTGCAGCGATGGCTTCTACCTTCAACTCAGAAAACACAGACGGCGACCAGACGCAGCGGATTCCTTCGCCGGATGCGAAGCTGGACGCCGTTGTCTTCCGGCGAAAGTTGATGAGCTGGTATAAGAGCCACGCGCGCGAGTTGCCCTGGCGGGGAGTGAGCGACCCCTACCGTACCTGGCTCTCCGAGGTGATGCTGCAGCAGACACGCGTCGCGGCTGTCATCGAGCACTATGCAAATTTTCTGCGAAAGTTTCCAACCATACTCGCTCTGGCCCTGGCACCCGAGTCGGACGTGCTTGCGACCTGGTCGGGCCTCGGCTACTACCGGCGCGCACGCATGATGCACAAGACGGCCCAGTTCCTTATTCGCGAGCGTGGTGGTGTGCTGCCGAGCACCGCGGCCGAACTGCGCACCTTACCGGGAATAGGCGAATATACCAGCGCCGCCATCGCCAGTATCGCCTTCGGAGAGAGCATCGCCGTGGTCGACGGCAACGTAGAGCGGGTGCTGTTGCGGCTGACCGGCATGCCCGGAGTCAAAACAGCGGCAGCGCGCGCCTTCGTGCAGCGAAAGGCGAGTGTTCTGGTGCCGAAGCGTCGTATCGGCGAAGGAACTAACGCCGCCGGCGATCACAATCAGGCGATGATGGAACTGGGTGCGATGCTTTGCCTGCCGCGAAATCCTCTTTGTCTGCACTGCCCGGTCTACTCGATGTGCAAGACGCGCGGGGAGCACCGTACTCCGCCACGCGCGCTGCCGCTGAGCCGGCCGGCGGCCTATCTTCTGAGCCTGCGCAAACGCGGCACAGTAACGGAGGTTCTATTGCAGCTTCGCGCGGACGATGCCAGCCTTATGCCGGGCATGTACGAACTTCCTCCGTTGCCGCTTGATGGGGTACAAGGACGCGAGCCTCTCTTGCGTCTGCGTCATGCAATTACGAACACTAACTACTACGTGCAGGTCTTTGCCGCGCACGGTCCGGACGACAGTGGGCTACGCCGCGCCGTCCCTGCAGCAAACAGTGACCTGCACTGGGTCCTGACCACCCGCCTCGGCTCCTTGCCGCTGACCGGACTGGCGCGCAAGGCGCTGCAGCGCTTGGATGTGATGGCAGTGAATCTGCCGAAGCTTCCGGTTTCAAATGCCGATTGAGTCGGTTCTTCGACGCTCCGTAGACGCGGATCCACGGCACGCACACAGTGCGTATAACAATTTGTTCACCAAGCGCTACTGCATTCGCTCCGAGTTCTTTCTCGCGGCCGCTGTCGAAGGCAACACCGCCGCCGGTATATCCCGAACTTTGGTATTGCCCAGATGGACTGGCCGTGAACTATTACCCAGTTGCAGCATCAGAGGATGTTGCAGCGTCACAATCACCGCTGTGGCAGGCGTTTTTCCAGTGCAGAGATAGCTGTGAACCGTGTTCGCATCGAAGTAGATCGCGTCGCCCGCCTCGACGTGATGTGTGACCTCGCCATGGCGGACGTCGAGCGTTCCCGAGAGCAGATAAAGAAACTCGCAGCCGGTATGCTGGTGTGCGCGGGGCACACGGCCCTCCTTGACCGGGAGAAACTCCGCGAAGTAGGGATCGAGTTGCCGGTCGGGAACGTGATAGCCCAGACTTTCAAAGAAGTACGAGGGATCATCGGCGCCGGTCTGCGGCAGGCGCACGCGCTCGTCCCGTCGATGCACTCGAAACAGCGTCCGCGGCTCCGGTTCAAAAAAGTAGCTTAGATCTTTGGAGAACACCATGGCGATGCGTGCCAGGTTTCGTAACGTGGGCACAACCCGCCCCGTCTCCAGTTGCGAAAGAAAGCTGGCAGAAAGGCCGGTGTGACGTCCAAGCTCCACCAGCCCCATAGATTTCTTCAACCGCAGATGTTTGATGCGTTCGCCTATTCGCTTTTCGGCGATAAATGACTCGGCAGCCTCGCCGTCAACGTGGACGTTGCGATGCCCGTTCGATCCATCGCTGGAGAGAGTGTCCGGAAGGGGGGATAGGGGGTCAGAAGAAACAGAGGCCGTTGGGGAGATGGTATTTTTGGTCATATGGGTTGTTTTGCTAGACCAACAGATGTTGAACTCAGATCAAAAGTTGTACCAAACACCGTGCTCTTTGGGTTGGATGCTTCTTTTCGATCCTCGCGAACTAGAGTTTTTCACAGGCCCCCCGTCGGATGCTCCGTATGATCTCCGCCATATGATTAAAAATCGATGAAGTTTTCTCTTATCAACTGCCATCTCCGTCCCCGGAGATGGTTGCCGGCGACTGCGGCTGCGCTTCTGATCCTCCTGGCTGCTGGTTGCGCCAGCCCCGGCCCGCCTCAACCGCCGTCGCTGAATCTGCCTGAAGTGGTAAAGGACCTCACCGCCGAACGGATCGGCGATGTAGTCCATCTGCACTGGACCACGCCGGAGATGTCGACCGACCACATCGACGTCAAAGGCACAATGACCGCAGAGATTTGTCGCATTACGGTGACGACTCCCGCCCCACAGACACCCGCGTGCGTCCCCATTCCCCGATCGCCGGTACAGCCCGGACCATCCCAAGCGGCGGAGGCGTTGCCTTCAGCCCTGATCGTCGATCCCGCGGCTCTTCTGGCCTACCGGGTTCAGATCTTCAACGCCAAGGGCCACTCCGCCGGTCTTTCGCCCGAGGCCTTCGCCGCTGCGGGCACCGCTCCTCCACCGGTCGAACAACTCCGTGTCTCGGCCACCCCCGACGGCGCCCTGCTCGAGTGGCAACAGACAAGCCCTCCCGCGGCAGTAGAACTCGACCGCCTCCCTGTCAGTTCAGATGGAGTCGTCATGAAGCCGCCTCCACGCAAAGCTCCTTCAAAACCGTCTTCCAGGGTTACGACTAAAAAGCCCCCATCCGACCACCCAAAACCGCCCCCTGCCTCCGCCCCCAAGCCCCTTCAAATGACCCCAACCGCTCCCGCCGAAGTGAAACTGCGGACACCGAACCAGCCTGCAGATCAAGGTGGAACCATCGACCACACCGCCCAAATGGGCGAAACCTACCAATACACCGCCCAACGGGTTCGCTCCGTAACTCTCGGCAATCACGCTTTGGAGCTGCGCAGCCCCGCGTCGTCGCCGGTAACGATTGCAATGCGCGACACCTTTCCCCCACATCCTCCTTCGGGGCTCGAAGCCGTTCCGGGAGGCGCCACGGCAGCCGATCGTTCCATCGATCTCTCATGGACTCCCGACACGGATGCGGACTTGGCCGGATATTTTGTGTATCGTCAAGAAGTTGACCCAAAAGGCGTAGTCACGGGTACAGTGACGCGCCTCAACACAACCCCGGTCGTCGGTCCTGCCTACCGCGACCAAACCGCTTTGGCTGGTCATCGTTACGCCTATCGCGTCACTGCCGTCGATACGGCAGGAAACGAAAGTGCGCCCAGCGCCGACCTCCAGGAAACCCTGAGGGAGCAATAGCAATGCGTTACTGCAAGTATTTGTCGTCTGAAAATGGTGCAAGCCTGTCGCGCTATGCTCTGGTGGAAAAGCGCAACGGAGTCCTTTGGGCGACGCTCCCCATGCAGGCCCCGCAAGAGGACCTCTCCGCCCGCATCCTCGGCGGCCTGCCCGTCCCGACCCTCGCCGTCAACTTCGAGCCTGTTCCCCTCTCCGACCTGAATCTGCTCCCCCCGGTCACCCCGTCGAAGATTCTCTGCGTCGGCCGCAACTACCGGGACCACGCCGCAGAACTGGGCAACGAAGTCCCCAAAGAGCCTCTGCTCTTCCTCAAGCCGCCTTCCTCACTGCTTGCTCCCAAAGGCGCTGTTCGCCTTCCCGCAATCTCGACTCGCGTCGACTACGAGGGCGAGCTCGGTATCGTCATCGCCCGCCGTTGCCACAAGATAGGCCCCGACGAGGATGTTCGCCCCTACATTCGAGGCTACGTCTGCGTCAACGACGTCACCGCCCGCGACATTCAAAAGTCGGACGGCCAGTGGACCCGCGGCAAGGGCTTCGACACCTTCTGCCCGGTCGGCCCCATCGTCTCCGACGAGATCGACCCCGCAGGCGGCCCGCCCGTTACCGTCATCACGCGGCTCAACGGAACCGTGAAACAACAGGCCTCCACCCGCGACCTCATCTTTCCCATCGCCGAGCTGCTCCGCTACATCACCGCCACCATGACCCTTGAGCCCGGCGACCTGATTCCCACCGGCACCCCCGCGGGAGTAGGAGCCGTTAAGGCCGGCGACCGCATCCAAGTAGAGATCGATGGCCTGGGCGTTCTCGAAAATGAATTCGCAGCCGAGTGACACTCGGTGCCGATACTGGTGCTCAGCGCAATCGATCAGAGATTGATAAAATCTATACGAACAGCGAAGGAGCACATCCATGGCACCGTTACTCGAACAGCTTCGTGCATACACCACCGTCGTCTCGGACACCGGCGACTTCAACGCGATCAAGCAGTTTCGACCGCAGGACGCCACCACGAACCCCTCGCTCATCGCAGCCGCTGCAGAGAAGTCTGACTATGCGTCCGTAGTCGATGACGTGCTAAAGCAGGTTCGCAAAGATGCCGGTCCCGCCGCCTCGGACAAGGAAGTCGCTGCAAAGGCCTTCCGGCCCCTGGAAGTTGCTTTCGGTCTCAAGATACTCGAGATCATCCCCGGCCGTGTCTCCACCGAGGTCGACGCCCGCCTCTCCTACGATATCGACAAGTCCATAGCCGAAGCCCGCGAAATCATCGCTCTGTACGACAAAGCCGGCGTCTCTCGCGATCGCATTCTCGTCAAGCTGGCCTCCACCTGGGAGGGCATCCGCGCCGCGGAGATCCTCGAGAAGGAGGGGATCCACTGCAACATGACCCTCCTCTTTGGCATCCATCAGGCCGTCGCGGCCGCCGAGGCTCACGCGACTCTCATCTCGCCCTTCGTCGGCCGCATCCTTGACTGGTACAAGAAGGACACCGGCAAGGACTACAAGGGAGCTGACGATCCAGGCGTCCAGTCCGTCACGACAATTTACAACTACTACAAGAAGTTCGGCTACAAGACCGTTGTCATGGGCGCGAGCTTCCGCAACATCGGCGAGATTACAGAACTCGCTGGCTGCGACCTGCTTACCATCGCGCCGAAGCTGCTCGAAGAGCTCGAAACCACAGAAGGCACGCTCCCTCGCAAGCTCGATCCTGCCAAGGCCCAGACGATGGACATCCAGAAGATCCCCATGGACAAAGCCACCTTCGACAAGATGCACGCGGCCGACCGCATGGCCACCGACAAGTTGAAAGAGGGAATCGATGGCTTCTCGAAGGCCATCGTCGATCTCGAAGTCGTCCTCGAAAAACGTCTCAGTGCTATCTCTGAGCCTGCCGGCGCCGCCCGCTGATCCCCACACGATTGCTTCAAGCACTGCTTAGCCGTTCCTTCCATGGAACGGCTAAGTTTTTGCTGAGAATCTAATCCGGGCCATCTGGTCGGGGCGCGCTGAGGCCATAGCGGGCAGCCGAGTGCTTGCGTGAGAGGTGGGGGCCAAACACCTTACAAACTGCATCGCCTTTGTCTCAATCTTTCGATGTCGATCAGGCAACCATTCTCGCTTATCCGCCAGCTAGTCTCACCATTCGCAGCGCAACTTCTCAGCCGCGACGCTTCTCTAATTAAGAGAGAGGTGAACTTATGCGTAGATTGAAATTTCTCGCTTTGACCGCCATCGCGGGTCTAGGCATTGCCGCATGTGCTCCCCGAGCCCAGGCCCAGATCAGCGTCGGCATCGGTGTCGCGCCCGCTTGCCCGTACGGTTATTACGATGTGGCGCCGTACCGTTGCGCTCCCTACGGTTATTACGGCCCTGAGTGGTTTTCCAATGGCGTCTTTATCGGCGCCGGCCCGTGGTTTCACGGCCCCGAACACTTCCATGGCTATGTCGACAATCACTATCATCCGGATCATGGCTACCACGGCGAATACCCGCATAATGGAGACAGACCGCATGACGGCTGGCATGGTTCCCCCGAGCACTTCCACGGAAATGAGATGCGCGATGGCCACGGTCACGAAGAACATCGCTAACGATGTTCGGTCCAACATAGACTCGCCCGCCTAGCACCTGTCTAGGCAGTCAAGCGCAACAAGAATGGGCAGAAGTCGACTCGACTCTGCCCATTCAGTATTCGCACTTCACGATCTGGACGTTGGTCAGATCGTTTGTGAATGCCTATCCCTGGCCGCCCGCGATCGCCACCTTCGTTGAATCCCCTACGTTGGCCTTCAGATTTGTCCCAATCTTGGGAGGAAACTCCGGTCCTTGCTTCAAGGCATACATGCGTTGATCCGCAATCCTGAGCAGCTTGATCGAATCGTTGGCGTCATCAGGATAGACGGCTACACCCAGGCTCGCCGACACGATCATCGACTGACCCTCGACCAGAATCGGCTTCTCCATAGCACTTCGGACTGCCTCCACAAAGTGATCAGCCGACTGGCCCTCCCCCAGATCTGTGGCAACGATGATGAACTCGTCGCCGCCCAGCCGTGCCAGCGTATCGGAGGCCCGAACACTCTTCCGCAGGTGGCTGGACACCTCGCGCAACACCTGGTCTCCGGCCTGATGCCCCATCGTGTCGTTGATCATCTTGAATCCGTTCAGATCCAGGATCAACAGCGCGAGCCGGCTGCGAACGCGGTCCGCGCGCTCAATCGCAAGAGAGAGCCGGTCCGCGAACAGTCGCCGGTTCGGCAGGCCGGTCAACTCGTCATGCAGCGCGAGCCACTCGTTGCTCGAAACCTGTTCCTCCAGCATCACCAGAATCATGCCGATCGAGATCAACGACTTCTGCATATTCCAGATGTGCGATGCAATCTCGGCGTAGGCGCGGTACCTCACGATCCACGGATGCACCAGCAGGCACAAAGCCCAGATCGTAAAGCCGGTCACAATCGCTAGTTTGCCCGTGCTGTTACGCGCCAGACGGCGCTGGAAGTTGGCTGCGGCAATCGAGTACACGCAACACAGACTCCAGTACACCGCCTCCCGGTAATCGCCCCGGTGGATCAGGTACCCCATCGCCAGCCAGCCGCAGACGTGCAGTATCGCGAACTGTGAATCATGACGCAGGTAGAGCGAACTGGCCACGCCGATTACCAGACCTGTAGCGATGCACGCGAAGAACGCGACGGCGGAATGGATATGCAGGCCATAGAGCGTTGTGATTGCCAGAAGAGGCAGAGCGTTGAGAGCGAGGTAGATCAACTCGGGATTTCTGGAGAAGGGATATCCGCCCGATGCCCAGATGAAGACCACACCGCCCATCAGATAACAATCCATCACGATCAGGTGCAGCGACGTCGGGGGCAGGCCATTCTGCGGATAAAAGGGATGGGCAATCGCTTCGACCAGCGTGAAGAAAAGACCCAGCAGCCAGATATCTGCGCGCCCCTGCGGATGCCGTCGCCGCAGCAAGAGCAGGATGATAATGAGGATCATCAGGGCCAGCAGATCGGGTAGAAACGAATAATTCATCAGGCTCCATGCATCTCAACGGTTGGATTGGCCTGGGAACAAGCGGCCCGTGAGAAACACTTCTTCACCTTGCCGGCGATAGAACCAAACCTGTCGCCGTGAATCGAAATCCTATTAACATTCGCCGCCTCCAGCTGGCCCGCGCAGAGGCGTTTTGAAACAACACCGGCAACGATCTCCCGGGGCATGTCTGCGAATAGTCACAGGCAGGCCTTGACCCGCGAACGGGTTTTGCCGTCTGGTGCCAATCAATCTCTGGGTTTGGTCACCATTACCCGTTATGACAGGTGCCGGTCGTCTACTATAGCAACAATTATCCAACATTCAGCAGAGAACCTGCATGAAAATTCACATCATGAAAGTCATGTGGTTCCGCGTAGAAATGGGCTATCTCACGCTATTCCGCGAGTTAGTTTCTCTTTTAGAAGAATTTCAGTTCGCCCTTTTTTGCCAAGTTTTTTACCGAGTAATCAGTTCTACAGCACAAGGCTATGGGAGGCGACATGTATCTCTGACCATGGTGAAGCCGATCTTCAGATATTCCCTTCCAGCCCCCGCAAAAAATGAAAAATATGCAAAAAAGTTGGCACGTTTTAGCTGAGCTCATCTGCTGGTGATTTCCACTACACTTTCACCACAACTCCACCACGTTTTACCACGCAATTCACCCGTTCTGCACACCTAAAATCGCAAAACCCCCTGCAAAAACGCCATGCCACCACGCCGAAAAAATTTACAAAATATACCGCGAAAGATCCTGATCCTTCACGATAGAGGCGACTTGCTGGCGGACATACTCCGGATCGACCACAATCACCTTCTCCGTACCCGTCGCCGTCTGCCGTTCAATCACCGGCAGTGGCGGCGAAGGCGTCTGAGGGTCCGAGGTAAGTGGCGCAGAAACATGGACCTGGCCCACAACTCCCTCTTCCGTGATCTCAGCCCGCGGACTCTTGAACAGGTCCGGGGCCTGGAAACTGATCTCGTCCAACACGCGTTCCAGAATCGTGTGCAGCCTTCTAGCTCCAATGTTTTCAGTAGTTTCATTCACCCGGAAGGCAAACTGGGCCATCTCGGCAATCGCCTCCTTCGTAAACTCCAGCTTCAAGCCTTCCGTCTCCAGCAGCGCCGTAGACTGCTTAACCAAAGACGATTTCGGTTCCGTCAGGATGCGGATAAAGTCGTTTACTGTCAAGGAGTTAAGCTCAACGCGAATGGGAAAACGCCCCTGCAACTCTGGAATCAGATCGCTGGGCTTGGACACGTGAAACGCTCCGGCAGCGATAAACAAGATGTGATCGGTCGACACCATCCCATACTTGGTATTAACCGTAGTGCCTTCAACAATCGGCAGAATATCGCGCTGCACACCCTCCCGAGACACATCTGGCCCATGGCTGCCCTCGCGCCCGGCAATCTTGTCAATCTCATCGAGAAACACAATCCCTGAGTCCTCAACACGTTCCACCGCAAGCCGAGTCACCTGATCCATATCGATCAGGCGGTTCTCCTCCTCCTGCACGAGGTACTCGAACGCCTCGGCCACCTTCATCTTGCGCTTCTTCGTGCGCTGTCCGAAGAGCCCTGGCAGCATGTCTTTCAGGTTAATGTCCATCTCCTCCGAACCCTGGTTGGAGATGACTTCAAAGCTTGGCTGATTGCGATCCCGGACGTCCAACTCCACGGTGCGGTCATCCAGCTTGCCCTCGCGAAACTGTTGTCGCAGCTTCTCTCTTGTCCTCTGTTCCCGATCGCCTGGCTTATCTTGAGAATGGGAATCGGAAGCGGACTGCGAATCTTCCTGAGGAGTTGCCGCAGGAAGCTGAATCACATTGCTTCCTGGCTCGTGCACGGCCGCAGCAGCGGTTGCAGCGGTGTGCGTCGGTGGAAGCAGCAGATCGATCAAGCGGTCTTCCGCCGCCAACTCTGCCTTGTCTTCCACCTCTTCCATCTTCTCTTCGCGAACCATGTCGATGGCGATCTCCACCAGATCGCGGACGATGGATTCGACGTCGCGTCCAACGTAGCCAACCTCGGTGAACTTCGAGGCTTCGACTTTGAGAAAGGGCGAGTTGGTCAGCTTCGCCAACCGCCTTGCGATCTCGGTCTTCCCCACGCCAGTTGGCCCGATCATGATGATGTTCTTCGGCATAATCTCATCGGCAAGCTCCGGCGAAAGCTTCTGCCGGCGCATGCGATTGCGCAGCGCGATCGCGACGGCGCGCTTAGCCGCTTGTTGTCCCACCACGTACTTGTCCAGCTCCGCGACGATCTCGCGTGGTGTCATGTCATCGAGTGCGAGGGCCTGATCTTCGGCTGCTCCGGGTAGAAAAATTGCCATGATGCGGTACTCCTTGCTACTGGAACTGCGTTACTTGAACTGTGATACTCCAACTGCGCGAAAACTCCGCGACGGAAATTCAAAGGATTCTACGATCGTTCGATGCTATTGGTTCGCCGTGGTCTCAGACTTCAGCTCTTCAATCGTCATCTGATCATTGGTGTAGATACAGATCTGGCCGGCAATCTTCAGGCTTTTCACCGCGATCTCCCGGGCGCTCAGATTTGTGTTTTCCATCAAGGCGCGCGCACTGGCCAGGGCAAAACTGCCGCCGCTGCCGATGGTTGCGATGCCTTCATCCGGGTCGATCACGTCGCCATTGCCCGACAGCAAAAAGGTCTGTTTCGAGTCAGCCACGATCAGTAGAGCCTCTAATTGCCGCAACATCTTATCAGTGCGCCAGTCCTTCGCAAGCTCAACAGCGGCCCGGCCGAGGTTGCCGGCATACTGCTCCAGCTTGACCTCGAAGCGGGCGAAGAGCGAGAACGCATCCGCGGTCGATCCGGCAAATCCGGCGATGACTTTGTCTTGGTAGAGTCGCCGAATCTTCTTTGCCGAGCCCTTCATGACCGTCGCGCCGATAGAAACCTGGCCGTCAGCGGCCATCACGACGGAGTCGCCCCGCCGAACGCAGATCACGGTAGTCGAACGGACACGCCGGCCCTCAGCAAGGTCGAGGGGATGAGCAAGTCCGGGTAAGTTAGCGGAGTCGGATTTCACAACGACGGACGACTTTGCAGCGCGGGAAAAAGGCGGCTTCATGGGCAACTTCCAGTATATCGCCGATTACCCTTCGAATTCGTCTGTCGGTCTCCGCGTCTCACCTGTTCGGGGATATGTCTACCGGCAGGCCGCATTTCCTGCATTCGGGATAGCAAGAAACGTGATGCTCACAGGCGCAAACTTAACCTTTCCGGACGCCTGCGGCTTGCCCGTAAGTTGCGGCAGATCGCCATTGTTTCCTAACTTGAGTTCACTTCCATTCAGATCGACCTTGTTGTCCAAAAGCTCCCTGGCGGTCAGCGTGTAACGCTCTGACACGGTGGGAACGTCAAGCTCCTCCGGTCCGCATTGATCGCCAGCAACCCCACGCCGCCCGGCTGATTTCGCAGGCAATGGGCGTAGAGGTGCAGGTTGGGCGAAGGCGAAGGTTCCGCATCGAGTACAGTCGTTCCCATCATCTTGCGCCACAGCAGGGCCGACCAGTAGTTCGGCCGGGGAAGAAGCGTCGTCTCATCGACCAGCGCGTAGTGGCTCGCGGCAAACGTGTTGTGAATGACCACCTGAACACCACGCTTCGCCAGGGTGCCAAGCTGATTGAGATACCGGAAGCTATCGATAAAGTCCGCAGCCCATGGATCCCCTCCGCACGCTGCCTCGCCGGTCTCGGTGTTCCATATGGTTCCACCGGGCAGAAAGCGATCCCGCAGAGCCGCGTAATACGCCTCGTTGCGGTCGGTGCGGGACAGCCACTCAACCGACAATGCCGCTTCCGGCGTCACCTGCGCTGGCGACGCGTCCCCCCTCGCGCAGCGCTTCGAAACCCCACCATAAAAGTGATAGGAGAAAGCGTCGATCCCCGGCCCTGACGCAATCAGGATGTCCTCGGACTTGAGCATCGGAACTCCGGGAATCCCTGCCGTCAAAATTCCCGACTCGCCAACAGACCCCGGTCCCAGAATTACCATCTCCGGCGCAGCCTTCTTGACGAACGGTTGAAACACCTTGAAGTTCTTCCCATAGACAGCAGCGTCGTAACCCTTGGGCGCGCCGCCGATCGAGGCAAAACTAGCTAGTTAAACATCTCAGCCGCAGCAATGCTTCCCCCAATCAGGTGCGTATACGCAAGAAATTTCTTCGCTTCCACCGGAG
>Ga0210406_10005597_pt1 | contig 13124 bp, 8 predicted proteins | sample IncBWC30MmetaG_FD_155454 | JGI IMG/M metagenome (GOLD analysis project Ga0210406, IMG submission 155454) | Forest soil microbial communities from Barre Woods Harvard Forest LTER site, Petersham, Massachusetts, United States - Inc-BW-C-30-M | ecosystem: Environmental > Terrestrial > Soil >...
AAAGGATTGCGCCAAATTGGCAGCCACAAAGGTCTTGCCTTCGGCGGGAGTGCTGCTGGTGATCAAGATTCGCTTCAGGGGCTGCACCGATGCGATCTGGTAAAGCCGCGAGCGCAAGGTCCGGAATTTCTCAGTACCCACCGAATTATTCGAATGCGCGGAATAAACGGCTGTTTCTGAATCCACCTTCCAGGTGACTTGCGTACAGCGTTTCGCGAACTCCTCGAAACGCAGGAGTCCCGCATCCGCCCTATCGACTGCGCGAGCCTTCGCATGGGCATTCTCGATCGCGGGCAAGCTTCCGGTTACCTCTTCCCGGATGGATAGATCCACGAGGTCAGCCGTACCTCGATTCGCGGTCTGCGCGGTTCGCTCTTCTGCGGCTTTTTTTAAGGCTTCGTGGATCCGGCTCATCTTTTGCCCTTTTCAGTTCTTTTCACTCAGATTCATGCCGTCGAAAGCGGATCTTCGCGGTGTTTCTTGTAGCCGTTCTAGTGTTATCCGTTTCCGTGCGCCCGCGCATCAAAACTCGGGACCGTTGTGAGCACCGGCAGCTTCAGGCATAGTTCCACATCCCGCTCTGAGTACATTGCCTTGTCGCTGACCGCCAGCAGGTAAAGAATGCCGAGAGACAACGCAAGTCCCGCGGCGAGACTCCCGCCCACGAACACGATTTTCTTTGGAAAAGAAGGCGTTGAGGGGAGGCTGGGCGCATCCAGCACTCTGAAATTCTCTCCCTGCTGCTCGTGTTCCAGGTCCGTGGCCATCGCCGAATTTTCCCGCTTCTTCAACAGGTCGTTGTAAATATCCGAAGCCGTTTGGTAGCTCCGCGTCAGCTCCTTCAATTGCTGTTCCACCACGGGGCTTGCCTGAAGGCTGCCCTGAAGCGCTCGAATGTGATCCTGAATCTGCACTTGACGCTTCGACATGTCCGCGATCGTAAATTCGTCCTGCTTGATCCGGCTTCGCAATTGTTGAATCGCCGGCGGCTCGCGGAGCGCGGATTGTGCAGCCGATGGCGCTGGCTTGGGCGCGGGCGCTTCGGCCATTTTTCGATTCAAGTCTTCTATTTGAGCCTTCACCTTGATCACGTCCGGGTGCTCCGGAGTGTATTTTGCCAGCAGAGCCGAAAGCTGCTGCTGAAGCGCGGCCAGTTCCTGATCTTGCGTTTCCGGATTTTGCAGCCCCACCTGCGAGGCCTTCCAGTTGGCTTCCTGGTTGGTCAGCAAAGTTTCATTTAACGACTTGTCCTGCTGCGCGCGCGTGAGAGCCTGCGTGGTGGCATCCAACTGCGCATTCATTCCGCTCAGAAGAGCAAGATTGGTCGGTTCCCGCTCCGGCATCGATACCAGATGCTCAGCCTTGAACTGCGCCAGCCGCTTGTCTTGCTCGTCCAGCTTTGCCTTCGCCTCGTTCAACTGCTCGGTCAAAAACTGTGTCGTCTTGTTCGATTGAGCAACCCGCAAAGTCGCGTTATGCTCCATGAACATCGACGTGATTTCCTGGCAGATCTGTTGGGCCAATTGCGGATTATCGAAAGTCACGCTGACATTGAAGCCGGGAGGCTCCCGGTCCGCCGATCCGGCTAACGGCTCAATCAGCTCAACGTGTACCGCGCCCTTCAGCTTTTCGACCAGATCTTCCATATGGGTCGTCTCGCGCTCCAGGGGGTACAGGTTAAATTTATTGATAATCGTTTCCAGCCTCGACCGGCTCAAAATCTGCGCTTTCATAGAGGCCATGCGCTGATTCAGGTCGTCGGTGATGACAGGTTTGATCAGGTCTTTTGGAACGGTCGGCTGTTCGACAAGGACAAGAGTGGAGGACGTATATTTCTTGGGGAGAACAAGAGAAGCCGCCAACCCTATGGCGCCCAGGGTCACGGTCATGAAGGCAGGGATCCACCAGTAGCGGCGAAGGATTCGCTTTACGTCTGCTGCCGTTATTTCCCCGTTGCGTACCATTTCTCCCAACCTCGCTTGAGCCGCCCTAAAACTCCGTCCGGCAATGGCTTAACCGGAGCCTTCCCAGCCATGAGTGAGATGCACGAGGATAACCACGCAGAAATAGTCCCAACTTCCTCCCTATAATGCCATGCGCTTACAACTAATTCAATATCAATGAGTTACAACTGCCAAGACAGAGGGTATCTCAAACCGCCTTTCACCCATTAAGCTCTCTCCCGAGATAGTGGAAAAAAAATATCCCTATTATCCCTTTGATTCCCCTCCCCAACTCGCCCTATTCCTGGCTCGGGTCCTCACATTACTGATACACTCCAACCAACCCGGAATCTTGTGCCTTATCCAATAGATTCTCTTAAATTTGAGACTGATCCAGAATGCCGCTTTTACCTGTGGGTTAGGGGTGCAAAATTGCTTCTCCAGGCAAGTATGAAATCCAGCGCTTTCCACCACGATTTTACTGGCCGCTCAATGTGGCATCCCTCACGAACTTCGACTGCGTTGTTCTTGCTCCTGCTGATTTTCTGTGTCGGCTGCAATCGTGATCCAAAAAAGTTCCTGGCCAAGGGTAACGCCAGCTTTGACCAGGGAAAATATCCGGAAGCTTTGATCTACTACGGCCGCGCCATCCAACTCGACCCCCGCTATGCCGAAGCCCATTTCAAGCTGGCGCAAACGCAACTCAAACTGTCGGCTTGGTCGGCGGCGTTCGCCGAACTTCTGCGAACCGTTGAGCTCCAGCCGGAAAACTGGGAAGCGCAGCTGGAACTCGGCAGGTTGCAGCTTGCCGCCGGAAAAAAACAGGAGGCCAAGGACCGCGCTCAGCTGATCCTCAAGGCAAATCCCAGCAACGTTGACGCGCAACTTCTCCTCTCTGACGCCGATGCTTCTCTCGGCAGCTCCACGGAAGCTTTGCAAGAGGCCAATGATGCCGTGAAAATGGCGCCCGGGCGCGCTGCAACCTACCTGAATCTCGCCCAGTTGCAGATTCGTGCCGGAAATCTCAAGGATGCCGAGTCCAATCTCCTCAAAGCCCAGAGCCTGGAACCAAAAGCCGTCGTTTCCTACATGATGCTGGGAGCCCTTTACTATCAGCAGAAACGATCATCCGAGGCCGAAAAGGAGTTACAAGCGGCAATCGCTGCCGCTCCCCAGGACCCTGCTCCCCGGTCCACTCTTGCCAACCTCTACTTTTCCGAAGGGCAAACGGTGCAAGCAGAACAGGCCCTGGCCGATGCCAGGGATCAGCTGAGCTCCAATCCCGTCGCTTACCGCATGCTGGGAGATTCCTATCTCTCCCGTGGTCAACTGGATAAGGCAACCGGCGAATTTGAGGCTCTCTCCGCGAAACACCCGGATGACCTTTCGGTTCAGAGAACTTATATCCAACTCCTGATTCTCAACAACCGGTTGGACGACGCTACGGCTCGGACAGAAGCCATTTTGAAGAAGGCGCCCCAGGATGGCGAGGCTCTCGTCCTGAAAGGGCAAATCCTGTTGCGTCAGCACAAACCGGATGAGGCTCTCACAACGCTTCAGGCCGCCCTGAAGAGTGCTCCCGACAATGCTCTCGGCCACTATCAATTGGGACTCGCGTTCGTCGAGAAAGGCAACACCCAGCAGGCGGAGAGCGAGTGGCGGGAAGCGGTGCGCCTGCGCCCAAGTCTTGCGGAAGCGTGGCTGGCTCTGGCAAAAAACGCCTCCTTGAAAGGCGACTGGAAGAATCTGGAGGATTTGAGCAATCAGCTTAAGAAGCATGCGCCAAACTCCGCTGACGGTTATCTCTATCACGCCACCGCGAGGATGAATCAGGGCGACGCTGTGGGAGCCGAAGCGGATCTGATGAACCTGCAGAGATTGGCTCCGCAAGGCCCGCTGTACTACTTGAAGATGGGAGACTTGCGAATGGCGCAGAAGCGCACTACGGAGGCCGAGGCAATGTTCCGCCAGGCGCTCGCTCGCGATCCCAATTCATTCGAAGCAATCCGTGGCTTGGTTCAAGTCGACGAAGCAAAGAACAAGCCGGCGGATGCCTTGGCTTTAGTTCAAGAACAACTTAAACGGAACCCCAACAGTCCGAGCCTGCTTATGTTGCTCGCTGAGCTTCAAGTGCAGGCGAAACTATTGAAGCAGGCGGAAGATTCCCTGAGCCAGGTGCTCTCCCTGGACAAAAACAATGTCGCTGCCATGGTCTTGCTCGCGCAACTGCAGAGCGCGGACGGCTCAACCGACAAGGCCATCGCCCTCTACCAGCGAGCCATCGAAGTCTCGCCCCGCGACACTCGCCTGCAAATCGCGCTCGGTGGCCTCTTCGAGCGTGCCGCTAACTGGCAGCAAGCCGAATCAACGTATCAGAAGGTATTGACCATTGATGCGGAGAATCCCCTCGCTTCCAACAATCTCGCGTACCTGCTCCTCGAACATGGGGGAAGCCCAAACGTGGCCCTGACCCTGGCCCAGACCGCGCGGCGAGGCCTTCCCAACCTACCCAATTCCGCCGATACGCTGGGTTGGGCTTACTACAATAACGGCGGCTACTCGGTCGCGGCACCCCTCTTCGAAGACGCAGTGAAGGCCACTCCCAACAATCCGGCGTATCGCTATCACCTTGGCCTCACTTACCAGAAGCTCAATGATCCGACTCGTGCTAAAGCCGAACTGGAAAAGGTCATCAGCCTGAATCCTTCTTCTCCTCTTGCTGACCAGGCGCGCCAGGCTCTTGCCCAGATCACCGGCGGTTAACAATATTGGAGTGGCCGCGGATTGAAATCCCCCGCGTACCCGCCCTCCGGCAACCGGCCAGACCTTTTCCTCGGCTGGATCTCCCCTTCGTTTTTGGCCCACTCAGGATTGGGTGATTCTCAGGTCTACGGCGACCGCGGAGTATCCCGCGGGCCACATTCAATTTGTGCCGTTCCGCCGTTTTTCATATAAGCTCAGATTGTCGTCGGGCGTTGTGGATTTCGGGATCACCGGTGGAATCTCAAGCTCTTCAACCGCACAGACTTTGGACGGAGAGAATCATTGCGAGGAGATGATTGTCGATGAAAGGTGTTGTGCTTGCGGGCGGCAGGGGCTCACGGCTCTATCCACTCACACGCGTTACCAACAAGCATCTGCTTCCCGTCTATGATCGCCCGATGATCTTTTATCCCATCCAGACACTGGTGGATGCGGGCATTCGCGAAATCATAGTGGTGACGGGCGGCCAGAACTCGGGTGACTTCCTGCGGCTGCTCTCCAACGGCAAGGAGTTTGGCCTGCACCGCATTCACTACACCTACCAGGAGGGAGAAGGAGGCATCGCCGATGCTTTACGGCTGGCTCAGCCCTTCGTGGAAAATGAAAAGATCTGCGTCGTCCTCGGCGATAACATTATTGAAAATAATATAATCTCCGCGAAAGACTCCTTTGAAAAGCAAAAACGCGGCGCCCATATCATCCTGAAGGAAGTGAGCGACCCGCAGCGTTTCGGCTGTCCCGAACTCTCGGGCGGGAAAATACTCAAGATTGAAGAGAAGCCCAAAAAGCCCAAGTCGAATTATGCCGTGACCGGAATCTATTTTTACGATGCCACCGTGTTTGAGAAAATCGGCAAAACAAAGCCCAGCTGGCGCAACGAACTGGAAATCACTGACGTCAATAATTTGTACCTCAAGGAAAAATCTCTGACGCACAGTATTCTGGACGGATGGTGGACGGACGCGGGAACATTTGAATCCCTCCTGCGTGCCACGAATCTCGCCGCCGAAACGGGTACCAACAAGGTGCCTGGACGCGGAAAGCCACCCAGGCCCTCCGAAGATTCCAGATAGGGTGGCTCGCGCTTTCCGGAGGCGATTGTATTTCCAATTTTGTGGAAAGAAGGCGGTATTTGAAAGTTCTTGTTACAGGCGGCGCGGGTTTCATCGGCTCCAATTTCGTGCGCCTTCTTCTGAGCGCCCGCCGCGACGTCGAAATCGTGAATTTCGACAAGTTGACTTATGCGGGCAACCCGGAAAGTCTTGCCGATATCGCGCAAGATCCCCGGTATCGCTTCATTCGCGGGGACATCACCGATCGAAACGCCGTCGGTGAAGTGTTCAGTCGCGGCTTCGATGCCGTGGTTCATTTCGCCGCGGAAACGCACGTCGATCGCAGCATTGAAGACGCTTCTCCTTTTCTGACTACCAACATTCTCGGCACCCAATGCCTGCTCGAGGCCGCGCGCGATTTTCGGGATCTTCGCTTCATCCACATCAGCACGGACGAAGTTTATGGCAGCGCCCCCGCCGGGGTGAATTTCAAGGAGGAAACTCCGCTCGATCCGCGCAGCCCCTATGCGGCCAGCAAGGCCTCCGCGGAACATTTCGTCGCCGCCTACGCCAACACCTTTGGCATTTCCTCCGTCATCCTGCGCTGCACTAATAATTTCGGCCCGTTTCAATTTCCGGAAAAATTAATCCCGCTGATGATCGCGAACGCCAGCGAAAACAAGCCTCTTCCCATTTATGGGGACGGCCTGCAAGAGCGCGATTGGCTTTTCGTGGAGGACTATTGCCGCGCCATTACCCTGGCCATCGAGCACGCACGACCGGGTTCCGTCTACAATGTGTCCTCCGGCATCTCGCAACCCAATTTGAAAATCGTTCGCACAATTCTTCAAGTTCTCGGCAAACCCGAATCCTTGATTCAATATGTGAAGGATCGTCCCGGTCATGATCGCCGCTATGCGCTGGACAGTTCGAAATTCGAAAGAGAACTTGGATGGCGCCCCCAAGTCAGCTTTCAAGACGGAGTGCGCAAAACGATCGAATGGTACCAGGCCAATTCCGAGTGGCTCGATCACGCGCGCTCAGGCGAATACCGCAACTACTATGAGCGGCACTACCACCGCCGGTCCGAAACCTTTCGCTCCTGAATTGGCTGACGGCACACGACGAATTAGGTTGCTTTCCATATTTCCGGCGATTGATGTAATCCTTGTTTTAAGCAAGGGGAGAAGATTGAAAATAGCCTTCCACACCGGCAACCCCGCCGGATTTCTCCGCGTATTCGAACACGGGGCATCCCCCATCGGATGAACTCATGCGAATTCTGATCATCGGTTCCAATGGCTTGTTGGGAAGAGACCTCGTCGACAACTGGACGGGAGACGATGTCATTCCGGCAACTTCCCACGATGCCGATATTCGTGACATCGAGCAGGTTCGCCAATTGGTCGCCCGGGAACATCCGGACTGGATCGTCCTCGCTGCGGGCTACACGGACGTGGATGCCAGCGAACGCGACCCCGACCAGGCCTTCAGCGTCAATCGCGATGGCGCGCGAAACGTTTCCCTGGTCGCCCGGGACCTTGCCGCAAAACTTTGTTATCTCAGCACCGACTACGTTTTCGACGGCGCGGCCCGCCGCCCCTACGAACCCGATGCTCCGGTTCATCCTTTGAACGTTTACGGCGCGTCCAAAGCCGCCGGCGAAAAAGCCGTCCAGGAGTTCGCCGGCCACGGGCTGATCGCCCGCACTTCCTGGCTTTTTGGCGCTGCTCGCGCAAGTTTCCCGGAAAAGATTCTGCTGGCGGCGGATTCGCAACCTGAATTGAGAGTTGTCGCCGATCAGATCGGCTCCCCAACGTACACGCGGGACCTGGCGCAAGCCGTTCGCGAATTGGTCCGCGCGGACGCCCGCGGCATCCTCAACATCACAAACTCCGGATCGTGCTCGTGGTTCGAATTTGCCCGGGCGATTCTTCAGAGGGCTGGCTGCAACACCCCCGTTTTCCCGATCACATCCGCCGAGGCCGGGCGCCTAGCCAAACGTCCCGCATATTCTGTCTTGTCTCCAAAGGCCTTGGCTTTCCACGGCATCGCCATGAGGCCCTGGCAAGAAGCCCTCGATGCCTATCTCGTCGAGCGACGACGCAAGCGCGATCTCAATTTAGGGAAGGGCCATCCTCTCATCGGATAATTGCTTATGATACGACGTCTCAGTTACTGGTTCCCCGCCGTCTGTGTGGCTATCCTGATCTCCGTTTTTTCCACCCGCTATTTTGGCGGAGAGCATACGGAGCAATTCATCATCCCGATCCTGCGATGGTTCTTGCCTTCGGCAAGCTTGCATACCCTGCACCTGCTGCATTTCGGAATTCGAAAGGCAGCCCACATTACGGAATTCGGTGTCTTCAGTATCGCGCTATTTCATGGCGTTAGGGGCGAGCGCCACGACTGGCGGCCCGAGTGGGCCCTTATGACGCTGCTGATCGCGATGAGCTACGCCGGGCTCGACGAGTGGCACCAATCCTTTGTGCCGATGCGGGAGGCCAGATTCCGCGATGTCCTGATCGATTCCGCCGGCGCCTTGCTCGCGCAATTGCTTGTTTGGTGTTACGCGAAACTTCACAGGAACTCGCCGCAAGCGCAGGAGTTCAATGAGAAAGTTCCTAGCCGTTGAGTTCCGACGATCCCGTTATGGGATGACGGCAACCGCCTCATTCGAGTTGATGCTCTCGTTTCCGCTTCCATCCACCGCGGTCGTCACGTAGAAATACGTTGTGGTGTTCGCGACCGTCGAATCCGTGTAATCCACCACCGAGACCAGGCCCCCGTTCAACTTCGTGTAGCCCGTGCCGCTCGTCGTACTCCGGTACACGTTGTAACCACTCACCGTGGAAGTGCTGGCGGTCCACGACAGGCTCACGCTATGCGTCACGGTTACTACCCCGCTGCCGGAAAGAGTAATCGTCGCAGGTGAACCGGTGGCGTTGCTGGTGATCGTCACGCTTCCGCTCGCACTACCGGTAGCCGTCGGGTTGAAAATGACGCTGAAGGTCAGTTTCTGCGACGGCGTCAGCGTAACCGGCACGCTGGCCCCGCTGAGCGTGTACCCTGTCCCACTCGCTGCGATCTGGGAAATCTGCACGTTTGAATTGCCCGTGTTGGTAATCGTCACCGGTTGCGTCGAAGATGTGCCTGTCGTTACGTTTCCGAAGCTCACCGCGCTCGTGCTGAGAGACAGGGTCTGCGTGGCAGCCACGCCGGTTCCTGTCAGTGCAACGACGTTTGGCGACGTCGCCGCATTGCTCACAAACGTGATACTTCCGCTCGCCGAACCCGCGGCCGCAGCCTGATACTGCGCGTTAAATGTGCTCGAAAGGCCCGGATTAATTGAGAGCGGCAGGGTCAAGCCGGCCGTGCTGAAACCGCTGCCGGTGACGTTCGCCTGCGTAATCGTAAGCACGCCGTTCCCGGTATTGTTTACCTGAATCGTTTGGGAATTCGTCGAGCCCACGGTCACGCTTCCGAAATTCGCGCTCGCCGGCGTCAGGCTGATCCCCGCCTGGATACCCGTTCCGCTCACGGAAATCACCGTGCTCGTTCCCTGCGTGCTCGCAACGGTGATATTTCCGGAAACCGTTTCCGCGGCCGAGGGGTTGAACACCACGTTCATCGTCTGGGTTTGGCCGGGCGTCAGGGTCAGCGGAGTCGTGACTCCGCTGGCAGAGACGTCTTTCGCGCTCACCGTCACCTGCGAAATCGTTACGTTTCCGGTCCCGCTATTGGTGAGTGTGATGCTCTTGGAGCTTGTGACCCCTGCATTGACGCTGCCGAAACTCAGGCTGGTCGGATTCGCGGAGAGTGTCACAGTTCCCGCCACTCCCGTTCCGCTCAGAGCAACCGTGGCCGGAGAGCCCGGCGCGTTGCTGGAGACCGTGACCGAGCCAGGCAAGCTTCCCGCTGTCGTTGGCGCGAAGACGGCGCTAAAGGTCGCGCTGGCGCCAGCCGCGATGGTGCTCGGCGTTGCCAACCCGCTGATGCTGTAGCCCGCTCCGCTCACGCTCAACTGAGATATCGTCAGCGACGACGTACCCGTGTTTGTCAGGGTGAAATTTTGCGACTTCGTTTGCCCGTCCACAACGCTACCATAGGCGAAACTCGCAGGTGCGATGCTCAAGCCCGGCTGCGCGCCCGAACCTGTTACAGGTATGGTCAGCGGCGAGTTGTTCGCGTTGCTTGTCACCGTCACGCTTCCAGTGGCGCTGCCCCCAGTCGTCGGTGCGAATACCACGTTTAGGGTCGCGGCGGTCCCGGCATTCAGTGTGAATGGCGCGGTAATCCCGTTTACGCTAAAACCAGTTCCGCTCGCCGCGATGCTCGAGATTTGGACGGCCGCCGTTCCGGTGTTGCTCAATATCACTTGTTGCGTCGCGTTGCCGCCGGTGCCTACGGTACCAAAGCTCACGGAAGCCGGACTCGCCTGCAATTGACCAAATGTTGCGGTGGATCCCGTCCCCGCCAAGGCGACGGTCGTCGTCGGATTGACCGGATCGTTGCTCGTTATGGACAAATTTGCGGTTGCCGCCCCTGCTACGGTTGGCTGAAAAGTTAGTCCCACCTGCGCGGACTGCCCCGCAGGTATCGTCTTCGGCGTGGCGATTCCGCTCACAGTAAATTCGGCGCCAACAAGCGAGACCACGGAAATCGTCAGGTCCGCACTGCCGATGTTCGATATCGTTAAGTTCAAATTGCTGGTGGAACCTTTGCCCACCGTTCCAAATTGAATCGCGCTGCTGCTAACGGAGATCTGGGGGGCAGGTGCGACTGCCGTCGCGGCAAGATTCACCACCGCTGGCGCTGCTCCATTACTGCCTTGAACTGTAAGCGTCCCGCTAACCGTTCCGGCGGCAGAGGGCGTCACAGCAACGGTGAAATTCCCGGTCTGACCGGCAGTCATCGACACCGGAAGTGTCACACCAGTCAAGCTGAATTGCGGGTTGGAGAGTGTGGCTTGTGTTATCGAAACCGTTGCGCTGCCCGTGTTGGAAACGGCGATCGTCTGGCTACTCTGTTTTCCGACCCCAACCTTCCCGAAGTTCAGGGTTGTCGGGCTCACCTGGAAGGTCGACTGAACGCCGGTTGTGGTTTTATTGGCACTCACGAGGCCCGCGCAGCCGCCAAGGATTCCGGTGCAAAAAAGCGCAGTTGAGAGCAGGATTGCGTCGAACAGTTGGCGCTGGCCTGCGGGTCGCTGCCGTGCCCCGATTCCGTTGGCCTCAGCAGTCCCCTTTATTCTCATGGTCTTTCCCTCCGCGAGCCTCATGACGTAGTGAGAGTACGGGTACTAGGTCCCTACGACTACTGGCGGGAGGAACAATTTCGGGACAGCCAGCGAAACTGGCCCGGAGGGAAACTTCAACCTGCCCTTCCGGTCACACTGTGTCCTGTTGGCAGGCGAGGGAAGAAATTAAAGGTGCTTCAGATTGTTGCTGGCTAGCCGTAACTAGTTCTAAATTAAATGGTTACTGGATAATACAAGCGAGATCCTCATCCTCGAGGCATACTCAATGGCCGAACTGAAAACGAATGGGGATAGGAGCCAAATCTTATTGCCCAAGCCGGGAAGGGCAACTGGGTAGGGCGGTTTGGATTGGAGGTCTTTCCTCCCACGTGGGTTGGGAAGCTTGCTGAAATGCGGAACACCGCCGACGGGAACGGGGAGATAGCAGAAATTGAGGCTCACTCATTTGGATCCGAGCGGGCCGGGAAGTTAAGGCAGAAGTTAAGGTAAACGTCGAAGAAAACCTGGATGCTTCCTTATAAGCTTTCCAGCACTCAATCCACTCCCATCTGAGTGGACTTTGCGCAATCTTTCCGGCAACAGTCTGGTCGCAAAGCGGTTGCGGCTCGCCAAGCTGACTTCGGTAAGATTCACCCTCGCCTGGGCTTCATAAGCTCCTTCCAGGAATGCCCCGCCTTATCTTTCTCCGAAAGAATTGGTTCGCCTCGCAAGGGCCAGTGGATGGCCAACTCGGGATCGTTCCACAAAAGCGTCCGCTCATGTTGAGGAGCATAAAACTCCGTAACCTTGTAGACGACCTCCGCCGTCTCCGACAGCGTGTAGAATCCGTGCGCCAGCCCTTTCGGAATCCAGATCAACTTCTTCTCGGTCCCCGACAGGTTAAACCCCGACCATTTTCCGAAAGTGCTCGATCCCGGCCGAAGGTCTACGACGACGTCAAAGATTTCGCCAGATAATACCCGGATCAGTTTCCCCTGCTCCTGCTCCACCTGATAGTGGAGCCCCCGGAGTACTCCTCTTTTTGATTGTGAATGGTTGTCCTGTACAAATTCTTCACGAATTCCCGCTTCCGCGAATTTCCTCGCATTGTAGGTTTCCAGAAAATAACCGCGGGCATCGGAAAATACCTCTGGTTCGATTACGACTACTCCCTGAAGCTCTGTCGAATGAATACGCATCAATCTCTTCACCTGCCCCAAGGACGAAAACGTCCGGAACTCGCCTTTCGCTCTTTTTACTATTCTTTGGAGAATATCGCGAAACCGTGGAGAGGAGGGCGCAAATGGAAGCGAATTCAAAAGAAACGTGGATTAGTTCCTGCCGAGGCCGATCGGTCCCTCATTCTGGTTTCTTTGTATGGAGGCCCGCCGGGATACCAGCCCGGCGTCCTGAATCTTATAGATCAGCGCTCTATAACTGATCTTCAGCGCCTGTGCGGTTTTCCGCCGGTTCCACTGATTCGCGCGCAGGGTTTCCAGGATTACGTTTTTTTCCATTTCCCGGATCGCGTCCTTTGAAAGCCGTTTCAAGGTAACCTGGGCCTCGCCGTTTTCCGCTTCTCTAACCACTCTCTTGGCTCGCCGTGTGGGGATTTCCTGGTGGATTACGGCTTCGGGACCCAGCAGTACGTAGCGCGCGACTCCGTTGGACAATTCCCGAATGTTGCCCGCCCAGGCGAGATTCTTCAGATACTCCAGCATCTCGGGCGGAAATGCTTCCGCTTTCATCTCAAATTGTCTCTCAAATTGTTTTCGGAAATATTCGGCCAGCAGCGGAATATCCTCCCGGCGTTCGCGCAGCGCCGGCATCCGCAGCCGGAACACATGGATCCGGTAAAACAGGTCCTGCCGGAACCGCCCGGCATTCACTTCCGCATCCAGATCCTTGTTCGTGGCGCAAATCAGGCGAGCGTCCACTTTTCGTTCGGAGTGGTCGCCGATTCTGGAAAAAATGCCGTCCTGCAGGAAATGCAGCAGTTTGCTCTGAAGATTCAAATCCAGGTCTGCGATCTCGTCCAGAAACAGAGTTCCCCGATGCGCAAGCTCCACCCTGCCGGGCTTCACATTGTTGGCCCCGGTGAAGGCCCCTTTTTCATAGCCGAACAGT
>Ga0210406_10005598_pt1 | contig 13124 bp, 19 predicted proteins | sample IncBWC30MmetaG_FD_155454 | JGI IMG/M metagenome (GOLD analysis project Ga0210406, IMG submission 155454) | Forest soil microbial communities from Barre Woods Harvard Forest LTER site, Petersham, Massachusetts, United States - Inc-BW-C-30-M | ecosystem: Environmental > Terrestrial > Soil >...
GGTTACACTCAAGCCGATCTCAACAAGGTAGCTCTGCGCCTCAATCAACGCCCGCGACAAACTTTGGGCTTTGAAACGCCCGCGAGTAAACTGCAAGCCAGTGTTGCATCGACCGGTTGAGCCCGCCGCATGTTTTGGACAAGTCACTGGGACTTACATGACGAAACCGCACCCAATCCACCGAATCAGTCCCGACCTAGTATAGGAGTTTTCATGAAAACACCAAAAAAAGAGCTGACCGGTCGGCTCCTGGAGTCGACAAACTCACCTCTTAGCTACCCGGTCAACACCCGGCGCACCTAAAATTCCCCGACGCGCCCGGCAGACCAGCCGGTTCCTCCAGCACGCACCGCAGACCAAGCTAGAGCTTCCCCGTCCCTCTTGCATTTATTTCGCAGGGGTCCCGTCCCACGCAGGCGCACCCATCCATCCCCTTCCTCGCCGACCCAGATTCTTCCACGAGTGGGCGCCCTGCACGACACATAGCTTCGTTCTGATCAGCCTGGTTAGCGTTTTTGTTGCGCCGCGCTTCTGGTTCTTGCTGATTGAAGCTTTGGCGTTTCAAATCTCCATGAGTGGCTAATTCTTCCTCGATAGCCGAGAACACTAATGCACAGATGTAGTAGGGATACAGAGTTCGGGAAACACTTCAGCGGCAAAGAACGTGACATCGAATCAGGGCTGGATTGTATCGGAGCGAGGTACTTCTGCTGGGGCGGTTCACGAGCCCTGGTCCGTCGTGCTTAGCTCTTGCCGACACTATCAACCCCCAGAGCCTAATCTCTACAGCAAGCGTCTGCGAGTACGAGGAATGTTGTAGGTGCCAAGTTCCCACAAGTGTATACTCTGCGCGATGAGACTCCTGCGAAGGTTCTTCGGCCCTGCCACCTGCTACTATTGCGGGTTGTCTCAGCTCAAGGGCGTGATGGTCCATACTCGCGTATGGTTCTGCAACGAGGAAGAGAGCTGCAGGTTCTGGTTGACATGACAACAATCCTACGGATTCGCTACTTTTCATCCGTTTATGGGCGTCGTGGATGTGCTGCCATGAATGTGGGGGGGCTTCTTGGTTCAAACAAGAAGTGCCCGGCCTGCCACGAGCACAATAAAGATATACAGGGATATAGTTTCTGAGCGGTCATGCCTTCGGTGTGGCCGCTCGTTTTGCGTTTCTAGAGTGATTTTCTCAGCTTCCGCAAGTCGAAACAGCGCCATACGCACCACGCGGCTGATGAGCCTGTCGCCCGGAACGCGCATCGCCAATCAGATCGCGCATGATATTTGCGTGCGCAACGCAGCCGCGGCTAAACCATTGGAAACAACAAAAGCCCCGTCACCAATCCTTTAATCCTTTAATCAGGACGGTGAATGGGACAAATGAAGCCCGACATCAGCTGTTGCCATCAGGACTTTTCAGTCATTGAGTGATAGACGATATCCGCAATCGGCCAGCCACAACCAGAACAAATCAAAGAAAATTCTTAGCATTTTGGTAAGGGACGCTTCGCGGGGCGATCGTCACGCCATTGAACGCGGTAAAAGCGACAGTCGCACCGTTCGCATCGAAATGGGTAAAGGAAAATAATGGCGAGAGTTTTCTCAGCGAAAGACCGGTGCGACCGTCGTACGAGAGTCCGTTGTTCGCACCTTGGACATTTTGGAGACATAGCAACTCCATCTAAAAACCATCTTCGCAAATCTTCGCAGGTTAGCTGCCGTTGGAGATGGCAATTGGTTTCGGTCGGCACGCAAGCCACGACTAAGAAGCGCCTGAATTTTTACGAAGGTCTTCAGTACGGCGGCGTGTATGACGGCGAGATGGTCCTCCGCGTCGCGGTTGTTGCCGTCGCGTGGCTGACCGGATCATAGGGTGTCTTCGTTGAATTGCAGGAGTTTCTTGTTGAACGCTCCGTCAGAACCCGTAAGTTCTCATATCGCTCTGTGTTCTTCGCAATGGGGGCACACTTTGGTCAATCCTAGGGGGCTTCCCGCAATCAGGACAGGGAACAAGGTTTGGCGCTCACTGCAGCCTTATGAGCACCCACGCGACAAAGGCAAGCACTGCTGCGATGACAAGGTATCTCTCAATGCGATTCAATCTTACATATCCTCATCGAGGCTCTCGGTACAGTTCCTACAATTTCGTCTGCAACCAGCGAATCATCGGCCACTCCACAAACTGATGGCTGATCCACCCTCCAGCGAAGACGGCGGCGACCAGGACGAATTGAAACAATACTCCTTTCCGACAGACGTACACCCTCCTTATAGTACAAGAAGCCTACTTGTGAATTCAATCAGCAGAGCCGAAGCCAGATACGCTGAATAGGAGGCAAATTCCAGGTTACCCGCAACTAGCAGCCCGACGCGAATTCGAAGATCACTTTGTCAGGGGGGCGAGCGATCTTTCAGGCTCAACATTTGGATTCCTGAAAACTTTGTCTTTTAAGCGCAAAAATCTTTCTTCGAAAAGCCTACGCGACAAATAAGCGACTCCAACTGAAAGCAAAGAAGCCAACAAGAAGCTCGCGATTAGAGCAAGAGAACTCGATCTGCAGTTTCCAAGCCAGCTCCTCCTCGTGAAATGGTCTACCGTGGAGAAGACCAGAGGATGGACGAGGTAAAGGCCGTAGCTTATATACCCCATAAAAGTAAAGAATCGCGGTAACCATCCTCGATGCAAAACCGCTCGGCTTCCACGGTTGTGAAGCACCGCGTAAAGTAGAAGGGCGAGATATAACATTCCAACGGGTAAGCGATACAACTGCATTAGAAAATAGTGCTCGCCTGCATTTTTTTCCTTGACCATGTCTAAGCAAATACTCATTGGTAGGGTGAGCGCGCTAGCAATCAGGAGGCCATGAGCCCAAAGACTGATATTTTTTGGGTTGAGATAGCCAAGTCTCAGCGATACTGCGACAAGGGCCCCCAGCAAAAGCCATTCAGCATTACCCCAAAGTTTATATTGAATATCAACACCAGGTAGAAAACGAGATACGGCAGCCAGGATGAACGGCGATAGAATACAGTAAGCAGTTATTATCTTCGCTAGTTTGCTAAGAAGACACTGACGCACAATCCATGGCCACGCGAGATAAAATTGCTCTTCGACTGCCAATGACCAGAATGCCCCATATTCGGAATTGGAGGCGCCTACTAAACCAGCCATGTTGGCTATATAAAGTATGCAGGCCAAAAATGTATCGCCACCCTATATGATGTGTGATCTTCAGCAACGCTAGAATGAGCAAGTACGCGGGGATGATTCGTACAGTCCGATTAAAGTAAAATCGTTTATAGAATCCCGGGCGCTGAGGGCTATCGATGATAATTCCCGTGATAAGAAAGCCTGAAAGAATAAAGAAAAGATGTACTCCGGTCGACCCCCACTGAGTCAGGTAGTATACCCATCGCTGAAAACCAACGAACTCTTGCCAAGGAGCTCGCGCGTCAATACCGTGGTAAACCATTACCAACGAAATTGCCACCCCCCGCAAGACATCGAGGCCTGCTATATGGCCTCGATACCGTAGCTCTTTCATCGCCGCGTCTCCGTATACGCAATTGTTATTGCAGACCCTTCTATGGCCGGAAAGAACGGCGTTTTATCTGTTCTTGTTATAACCTGGCGTAGGCGGTATGTACCGGATTGGAAAACAAGGCGTTGAGAGGGCAGCGCAGTTGCAGACAAAGTAAATCCCACGCGAACTACTGAACCCTCGGCGCAAACGCTAAGTAATAGACGAAAAATAGTGAGCGACCTCTCCGATCAACCAATTGTATATTGGTGGTGGCCTCTATTTCGGAACCTTGACAAATCAGCGCAATAGATACTAGTAGAGCGCTTTTCTCTCCCCAATCGGCTAAGTGCCGAAGATGTTAGCAGTATGTAATGTGGGATTCGGCGAAGTGGTACAGGTTGGTCTGCCCGATCTTTTGTGTGCCAGTTGGATTGTTAGTATAGCGCAACGATGAAGGGGCAACTCCGTCCGGGGTTCCTGACGACTCTGATAGCGATACGTGCCTCGCACTGCCGAGCCTGATCGGTCTCCATGCCAACGTATTGCTTCTTCCATCGATAAAAGGTTTGCTCGCTGATCCCAACCTTGCGAATCACCTCCGCCACAGGCGCCCAGCTCTGCCTGCTTCAGCACGGCCACCGGTTTAGCAGCCGAACCACATCTTCTCCTTTCAAGCTCCGGCCAGCTTCGATGGCAACACCTTCCCGCGTGTAAACATCGATGATCGTCAACGCGCGGAAGCGCGTGCCATCGTGCAACTGATCGGCCACGAAGTCGACGCTCCATGCCTGGTTGGGCGCTGTCGCGACGAATCGTTCTTCCCGGTGCCGTACCGCTTTTCTCTTGTGCTGTGGCCGCTTCTTCAAGGCCAGGCCCTCTTCCTTATACAGGCAATACACCATATGCTTCCCAACAGCCCAGCCCTCGCGGTTCAGCAGCACGCGGATCTTGCGGTACCCGTAACGCACTCTGCTCTGTGCGATCTCGCGTATCCACATCCTGCAGCATCGTCTTATCCAGGCTCAGATCTGCAACCAGTTGTTTCAACCGGCTGTTCTCTTCCTGCCACCATCAGAAGAACCCGGCAGGCATGCCGCTCGCTGGCCCGATACCGGGTCGCGTAAATGATCGACCATCGGACGGCGCCCCGAGGGCTTCAGAACTTTTTTCGCAGCATCTGCTCCACCGAAAAGCGCTTCTTCTTCATGCAAAATCTCCCTTCAGATTTTGCCGAAGACTAACATTTCTCCTGGCTCAGAATTACCGGGCCCGATCAGTATCAGTGCCCCTCTCTCAATGAGATTATGAACATCGACATGTCCGATAAGAAAAGGTAGATGGCATTGACGGCAAGGCTCGGCTCAGAGCATTCGAACCCTCGATTCCCCTCATCCCTTAAAGCAGCCCCTAGAGTGGTCCTGCACGACAACTGATCCTTTAGGACTGTCATGGAAAGCAGGTGTTACTCCTCTTGTAGAACTCATAATAGCTTTTACCATTTGTGTATTATCATCCGACTACTCCGGACTTGATAAAGGACAGGCCACAGCACGGCAACGCGCCTTGCCCGGGGAGGATGAGATATCGCCAACACGCAAGACGTCGGCGCTAGGCGACCGTTTAGTAACGACGTGATGTCTTCTCCGCGACACAGAATTGGCGCACCCTAGACGTTACACTGCTCAATTTGCTTCAGGAGCGTCGAAAGACAAATGACCATATCCCGCATCGCGAAGTTATTTGCCGCGGCAAATATAAGTCAAGCTGTCAACATTCTTACGCAGTTGTTACTGCCGCCAACCTTCTTGCATGTTTTCGGCACAGGTCTCTATGGCCAATGGATCACTCTGAGTGCATCAATCAGCTATCTCAGCACCCTTAATTATGGCCTCCAGACTTATACGAACATGCAAATGACGATCCACTACAATCGCGGCGAGATTCAGGCCTGCCGGGAGCTGCAGTCAGCCGGCCTTAGAATTTTGCTTTCAGCTTTTGTGGCATCGGCAGCCCTCCTCCTATTCGTTTTTTTTGTGCCACTTCAGAGTTGGTTACATCTCACGATTCCGCAACGCTCTGCACAGTTGACGCTCTACTTCTTCGGTTTGCAGGCGATGTCAACCATGGTTTTCGGCTTTTTCGCTGGGAGCTATATGGTCTTTGGTGAAGCGCATCGCGGGGCCAACACAAGCAGTGCATATCAACTACTGAGCACCCTAACGACCGCTGGGCTAGTTCTGTTTCGGGCCCCCTTTGCGTTTATAGCCGCTATACAGGTTCTTGTCACACTTTCTTTCAGCGCGTTTTTGTACTTTGATCTATCAAAGCGTGCCCCCGATATCAAGCCGACGGTACAATATTGGAAAACGGGATCTCTTAGTGAGATACTGAAACCGAGTGCGCAGTATATGTTACTCGCATCCGGGAATTTGCTGGCATTTCAAGTACCGGTCGTTCTAATGCAGCGTATTTTGGGACCAGCGGCCGTAGTAGTTTACTCAGTTACCCGGACCATCTACTCCATGAGTAGACGGTTGCTTTATCTTGTAACCAATTCCTTAGGTCCTGAGGTCACAATTATATATGGGCAGCAAGATTGGAGTCGACTTTATCGACTTTATGATCTGTCAGAACGCGTCATTCTCCTGTTGGTTCCTCCAATCACATTTGGATCGATGCTCGCGACACCTCTTCTGATGAAGTTGTGGCTGCACAAGGCAAATCTTTACAACCCGTCTGTATGCATCTTATTGGGCTTAACCGTCTCCGTTCTAAGCATTAAGGAGCATAAATACCAATTTCAATTTTCCAGCAATAAGATAGCTGCTATCTCTTACTTGACAATCGTCTCCTATACAGTCCTGTCACTAATTGCAGTGCCAGCGATGCTCCGATTCGGCCTTCAAGGATTTCTCGTAACCTGGCTGGTCTGCGAAACACTGCAACTATTTTACTTGCTCCACCTCAATGACCTTCTATTTGGCGAAAGCGCGAAGTTAGATCACAACCCGGTCTACAAGCTTTTTGGAGTACTTGCCGTAGGAACATGCGCGCTATATTGGCCCATCGTTCATATTACTCAGTACGACTATTTGTTGCAGACCATAGTCGCATTAGGTTGCACGGTTCTTACTGCGGTAGCAAGTTACTGGATATTTAGAGTCGACGAAGTTCGTAATGTACTATGGGAAAAGCTGGCTATTAAACTCCAGTCTCTATCAGCTAGATACAGTAAGAGGCGTATTTATTGAGCAGTTCCGCTGGAGGAACTTTGGCCGATGCAATGGAACGCGACCAGACTTCAACGAAGAGTTTCGTCCGCCACATTCAGCTTTTCAGCGACGACCTTTGCTATACTTTCGGGGGTCAGGAATTTGTTCCAAAACTTCAGACTCTTTGTTTGCGCTTCCTCAAGTAAGTTGATGTTTCTTGCATATTTCATAAGAACCGATTCCAGCTCAGACCAGCGATCGACGATGATAATTGGCGCATCATAAAGAAGACTTTCTTTGGAGACAGGATTTCCGACCACTAGACAACCTGCACGCAGACCTTCAAAGGAGCGAAAGGTCTCCGGCATGGTTCCGCGTGGAGACACGCAAATTCGTGTTGACATCATTCAGTCTGAGTAGGATAGCGTTTCGTTTGCCCCCAAGTCGATGTTCCATGTTCCTTTTGCCTTCAATGTAATTAAGGTGTCCCAGAGTTTCTCACGCGCAACGAACTTCGAGGTCGAAACCCAATTTTTATAACTGGCGGGTGGTACCGGATGCTTGATCTCGCCCGCGAAAAATAGGTCGGTGCCCCGCTCGATCATTGGAACAATCGAGAGTTCTACTTGGCTGTGGTAACCGAGAGGAATATGAATTGTCGCAGGTTTTTCGCGTACTTCGGCAGGCCATTTATAGTGCGCACGAGTGAGTGCCCATCTTGACATTGCGTGCGTGTAACAGTCGCGAGCGTACTCAAAAGACAAGACTGCTTCGAGTTTACCCATAGGCCAATGGGGCCGGAAACCAAGATAGGGCTTAGACTGCATGTTCCGGATCGTCGCTCGAACATGGCGAGAGTAGACTGGCACTTTGCATCGTTCCTCCAGAAGCAGAATCGGAACAACGTGCCTGCCGTATTCTGGGAGATAGTATGCCTCTTTGGTAAAGACAAAGTAAAGATGTTCCGCCTTGACGAGTGGTAAAGCATAAGTCAGAACGTCGTACACAAAACGAAAGTCATTGGGAATGCCCGGTTGCCACGGCGGAGGAGGTAGCTCACGAACCGATGCTCCGGTGAAGCTTGAATCCAAAAAAAAAGAATGTGACATCGAGGACATATCCTAGCACTATAGAGTCCCCCGCAACGTAGTCTTTAGTCGGAGTGAATTGTATATGGATCAAGAGTCAAGCATTCTTAGCACGTCAAGTACTGTTTTCAGTTTTCGGAACTCTCTTGCGTAGATAATGTCAGGCTTCGCAAAAGGTTTTCCCACAACGATCCGTATTGTGTCCACCCATCCAAATGTCTCACTCGCTGTAGAGCAGCCTCACTCATTCGACGCTGCATTTCGGGATCGTCAGCAAGTTGCTGCATGCGCCCAGTCAACGCTCCCACGTCGCGAATCGGAACGAGGAATCCCTCTTCCCCGTGAGTAAAGAGGTTTTCGCCGCCAGTATTGGAACTTGCAATTATTGGACAGCCACATGCTAGCGCCTGAGACAAAACCATGCCGAATCCGTCTTCAATTGAGGGCAAAATAAGTAGATGACTGCGACTCATAATACCAGGCAGCGATGACTGAGGAACAGAACCTAGGAACTCCACATCTTCCTGCGGCAAGCGATCCAAGACCTCCTTCAGACAAGGGGACATCGCACCAATCAAACGTAGTCGTTTAGATGGATGCTTAATCTGGCTGAATGCTTCGAGAAGATAAGGAACTCCTTTTCGGAGCGCCAAGGCCCCTACGAATAACACTTCGAATGCGTCCTTTGGTGGATCTGCGACTTTAGCAAAATTGCCTAAGTGCACTCCGTAGGGGATCATGTGAATCTTATGCTCCGGTACGCCTGATTCTATGAACGAGCGCTTTGCGAAAGAGGAAGGAACGGTGATTGCATCCGCTGTCTCATAAATCTTCTCCTCCCGAATCGTATCTCGCAGATCACTGCTCGGAATGTCTACCTTCCAGCGCGAATGCTCTTCTCTGATGAGCCTTTCTTGATACCGCTGGTGTGTTGATCCACGATCACAAATAAATTTGCCGCCTCTTTTTTGAACAAGCCGCCCCGTCTTGAGGGCAGCTCCTGAAATGGCGATTAGGGCGTCGCAATCTCCAATACGTCGAGCAGTCCATTCGTCAAACAATAATGCGTTTATATAACCTGCCTGGTCGCTCAGCCAGGACGGCATCCCTATACGCCCGAGAAGCATTTCCGAGCCGTGGATCCACGGGAAGTGTCGACCTTGGTATGTGGAAGTCCTTCACGCTTCAAACGGATCCAAGGAAACGTGGAGTAGATCCTGCCGAGTAACCCTCGACGCTGTAACTCTCGGCCGAGCTCAAAGTGGTGGAACACGCCAAACACTGCCTGATTTACCTTCATTTCCATCAATCCATCTTTCGAACGCGTACTACGGTGTGATATCCGCTTATCCAATCAAGTGTCACCGGAAAGATTAAGATTGCGAGTCCTTTGCGCCGAACAGGTCCCCGATTGTGCAAGATGGTGGCGCCTCTGTATATTATTACTCAAGATGATTCAGCATCGGGTTGATCTTTTAGAAAGGTTGCTCGATGAATTATGGGGTCGTCAGAATGACAATGATACGACAATGACACACGGAGCCGTGGAAAGTTTAATGTCTCGCTTGTGACGGTCCAAGAGGATTATCTCGATCTTCCCCGAATTGGGATGCGGGAATAGGCTCTGAGACGGTAAGAATGTCCATTTCCAGACGGCGCTTCTCTTTCATCGCAATAGCGAAAAGGATGGTTCGCAAAGCCCGGGCGGTACGCCCCTGCTTTTCGATCACCTGCCCGGTTCGTCGTTCGCTATCTTCCAGCCGTGTCCCAATTGAGCTTGCAATAATCGACGCACAACGGCACCGATGCAACCCCGTCCGTCGCGAACCCGCTCTTTCCATCTACACGCGTGAAGCTTGGAGTTGATCGCCAGTTCGGGGTTTCAGGGCTGGCTCGGGCTCACTGGAGCAGGGGTTCGCCGATAGGGGGATCCGATGGGTCAGCCAGCCGATGCGCGACTTACACCAGCGGTCGCTCGGGAGATATGCGAGCGAAACTCAAGCGCGGCCGTCCTGGATGGCTCGATCGCCAGCCTCACCAGTCAGTACGTGATAAGGTTGCGTGCCAGAGACTGTCATAGCGGAAAGGTCCTTGCCGAGGAGCAGGTGCAGGCGGTTAGAAAGGAAGACGTACTGAGTGCCCTCAGTCAGGTTGCCAGTAGATTCAGGACCCGTCTTGGCGAATCGCTTGCCACCGTCGAAAAGTACGACACTCCGCTGGCGGAGGCGACGACGCCGTCGCTCGAAGCGTTAAAGGTTTATAGCCTGGGACAGAAGAAGAAGTCCGAAGGACGGCAAAGTGCAGCCCTGCCCTTCTTCCAAAGAGCGGTGTAACTCGATCCGAATTTCGCCATCGCCTATGCGTACATGTCGAACGTGTACAGCAACCAACATCAGACGGAGCGGGCGACCGAGAACATCCGCAAGGCTCACGAGCTGCGGGAGAAGGTGAGCGAGTGGGAGCGGCTCTCTATCGAAACAAGCTACTACTGGATCGGGACGGGAGAGGCGGACAAGGCAGTGGCAGCACTCAAGCTTTGGCAGCAGCCTTATCCGAGGGATCCTGGGGCCCCCCCGCCCTGGGGGTTCTTTACCGAAGGCTTGGCAACTCGGAAAAGGCATTGGAAGAATCCTGCGAGGCGATGCGCCTGGCGCCAAACGCTACGAGTGTCTACCAGAACCTCGGCAGCGACTACATGAATCTTGAACGGTTGGATGAGGCGGAGGCCGTGTACAAGGAGGCCGAAGAGCGCAAGCTGGGGTATGAGGGGCGGGCCAGGTCTCGTCACCTGTTGGCATTTCTGAAAGGTGATGAGGCAACCAGCTCGCGTCGGTTTACCACGGCGAGCACGGATGCGCACCATAAGGGAATTAGGTCGCAGCTACCTAACCATTACAAAGGATCTCACACGAGTCATGAATCGAATCAAAGCACTCCACCGAAGCTGGGCCATTGCCTGCAGCGGTACCAGCGTCTATGCACCGCGGCATCGCACAGAATGGTTAGGCAAGATCCCGGAATCCGGAGTTCGTCTCCGGGCCGAACGGTTCTATCAGCAACTGGATCTGCTGCAACCGGTGCGTCAACAAGCGCGACACGACTTGCTGACCGAGAGCAGTAGCATCATGCCGTTAAATTGCTTCGCCAGATTCCTTCGATCGGTCCGATTCGTGCAGCCTTGCTGGTCGCGCAGCTGCAGACGCCACACCGTTTTCGTACCAAGCGCCAGTTGTGGGCTTACAGTGGTTTCGCGCTGGAAACCCACGACAGCGGCGAGTACCGCTATGTCAGAGGGAGACTGAAACGAAACCGGGAGCGCGTGACCGTGCGCGGCTTGAGTGATAACCATAATCCCGATGTGAAGAATCTCTTCAAAGGGGCTGCGATCTCCGCTAGTACTCGCCCTGGACCCCTGTACGATTTCTACGTTGCTCTTCTTGAGAAAGGGATCCGACCGACGATGGCGCGTCTCACCCTGGCACGAAAGATTGCCAGAATCACTCTAACGATTTGGAAGAAAGGAGAGTGGATTTCGACGCCACACAATTGCATCGGCAAGAAGCTTGAGCGTCTCGGATGAAGATGCCTTCCCATCTCCGGCGATTCTCTCTGGTGGTGGTCGGTCGGGTTATCGAGACGCTCGGTTCGAGGTGAGTATCAGTCAATGAGTTCGGCCTTGTGTGCTTCGGCACCGAGTCACTAATGCACGCTATGCCTTCCTCGGATAACCAGAAATAACGATAGGCCACGAGCCTCTAACCATGGTTGACCTTCAAATACCAGGTCCCTCTTGCCAAGTTTTAAGACTCGATTGGCGTCGTCACCACCGGCAGATGAAAGCCACGGAAAATGGCAAACAAGCCACAACGAGCCTCTCGAGCGAATCGAGGAGCACATTCACAGGCAGTGGGCTGGATCTCGAGACAAAAATCTTCTCCGCGTCCGGTCTAGGGAGAACTTTTTTCTTGACATCCCTTTTTATAGAAACTCATTGACGCCAACCGGCTGGGCTAGGCTGTTTCCGAAAAACGAAGTTGATTGTTGATTATTCCCCCCCCGTGATGCCTTTGACTCGAAGGCTTGATCAGTCACAATCACAGCATGAACACAACAACTCTTCCTCATGTACCGTTCGCCGAGTTGCCTGTCGAGGCTCGCGCGCTGTTATTGATCAATGCCATGGCCGCTGTGGCGCGCTATGGTGCCCAACCGCCGGAACAGTCAGAACTGACCCCGGTGCTCGAAACCATCTGGAACGGGAATCAGCTTCGTCTCAAAGATCTCTCCGACCCGTCCCGCATGACCACCTTGCTCAAGACGGAACTCGCATCTGTCTTCCTGGCAGGGGATGCGCGATGGCACAACAAAAACTGCGCCTACCCCACTCTCCCCGGCCGAGCGTCGCGAGCGTAGAGAGCCTCGACAAGTTGTCCGAACCTAAGCTCAACTTTCCTGCTCAGTACCTGAAGATTGCTCCCAACTTCTCGAATGCGGGTGCAGCGGTGAACGGCATCGAATCAACGCTCATGCCGTTTGCTCCAAAGGACCTCGAAGACCACTACTAGTTGCTGTTAATGGTCGCGATGTGCCTTGGTTCGCGAAAACTGAAATTGAATTCAAGAAGCTCACCACGATCAATGCTAAATCTGACCGGGTCCCTTTCGCACCGGTCGAAGTCTCCGGAAGGACGTACCCAGGGGAAGAGGACGAGGCGAATGAACGTGTTCCTGGCGCCGATAGTCCGACTTTCATTCCCAGACACAAAGACGCAGCTGTATCCAGGTTTGACTGAAGCTGGCTGAGGGGCGCCTCCATCATCGTGCCAACGCACTTTCTATGCTGACAACGCCTCAGAAAGGTTGTGAAGATGCAATTCAATCATCCTTATGTGAGGCGCACCTGGGTCGGATGGTCAGCATCAAGAGAGGTTAGATAGCTTAGGTTCTGAAGAGATTCGATTTGGTTTCGGCAACTTCCTAGAACCTCTGCATAACTCATTCGATCCGTAAATTGCTCTTCGATAGAATCGCTGTGCGGCATAAACACCTACCTATCTCAAGAAAAACTTCTAACAGATACTAAGCGTGATGCACCTATCCGAACTTAGGATACGTCCACGCTGATCACACAAAGGGTTAGAGCAAAAAGGGTCCGAGACGCTCACCCCGCCGTACTACGCTTGCCAGTTGAAGTAGGTCGCACGGCTGATCCCATGCTTCCTGGTCAACTCGCTGAGTGCGACTCCGGCTTCGCCTTCCTTCAAGATCGCAACGATCTGTGACTCGGTAAACCTCGACTTCCTC
>Ga0210406_10005600_pt1 | contig 13121 bp, 8 predicted proteins | sample IncBWC30MmetaG_FD_155454 | JGI IMG/M metagenome (GOLD analysis project Ga0210406, IMG submission 155454) | Forest soil microbial communities from Barre Woods Harvard Forest LTER site, Petersham, Massachusetts, United States - Inc-BW-C-30-M | ecosystem: Environmental > Terrestrial > Soil >...
CGATCTCGGCGAACGCGATCGGCCATCGGCGACCGCCAAGAGCATTTCCGTCGCGATCCGCCACTCCCGCTGTCGATGCTGCACCTCGGGCAGTGACTCGATATAAAGGCCGGCATCGAGCAAGGTAACGAGCTCGCCGCCGTCATGCAGTACTATCGATTTGTCAAACCTGCGTTGCCATTCGCTGATGATACCATCCCTTCTTCGGCCCAAGACATGTCGCATTGATTCTGCAGATAGCGTCAAATCTTGGGCCTTTCGTTGAAGGTCATGGTGTGGGGCCAGCGCGGACCGTGGATGCGCGATCGCGAGGTCCGCACCTTCACAGCACCCGACGCGAAATAACAGATGGGCGCCGGGCCGCGGGTGCACGGCCGTGCGAAAGAACCGCGACGTTGAAGCCGATGCCATCGAGATCCGAATGCACGCCAAACTCGCTGACAAGAAGTTGTCGCGACGCGTTGATGCGCTGAGAGCGTCGCTGCTATTTTGGCTTCATGGCAACGGAGCCAGACTATTACATCGTTACCCTTGAGACGGATCGGCGTCCGTTTTCATGGCGCTGGGAGATCCGCCGCCACAGTCAGCCGATGGGCGTCAAATTTGGGGCTGGCGGCTACCAATCGCAGGGCGCAGCAGAGCTCGCCGGCAAGCGGGCGCTCGAAGAGTTTTTGATAGAACTGTCCAAGGAAGAGCGCCGCGGTCGTCAGATTGCTGCCGGCCGCCGAGCGCAAACAGTTTGAAGCGAGGGCTTCGGCTGATGAACACAAAACCGGCAAAGAGATCGCGCGAGCTGCAGCCGATGCGCAAGGCGGCATAGGCGCCGCCACCAAATTCATGCGGGCTCATTTCGGAGGAGCCAAGTCAGACGAGACCCAAAGACCAAGATCAGCAGAAGTCTGAAGAATACGCGCCTCGCGCAGAAGCTTTCGTTGTTCCGGCCCGGGTGGCAATAAGGCTGCGCGGTCCCGTGCTTCACGCGCCGATCCTAGGAGGCGCTCCCTGAGCGACAGCTCCTGTCTAAAACGCCGCCGTCCCACGATCGGCTTCGGGTCCATAGACCCCTCCAGCCATGCAATAGGCTACGCTACCATTGTAATTCCCAAGCTATCGGGATTGTTCCTTGAACTATGTCAAGCCCGCGCGTGCCGGATTCCTGCATTTCGCCCAGGGTGATCTTCTGAGGCCGCCTAACCATTCCCCATGATTCCGCGGCCGGCGAGGGGTTGCAAGCAGCGGAGGCGGGCGCCAACGCTCTGGCTGCGGATCCAACGTCAGCCAGACCCGCCTGTTCATGGATAGTTTGTCACTTTTTCCTCTGTTCGCCCCTGCTAGACTGGCAGGTGGCGAACGAAAGGCTTATTTTGCAAGGGCTTAGGAGACTTGATACGTGACGGCATTCGGTAAGCTGATCCGAACAACGGCGTTCCGCCTGACGCTGGTCTACCTGCTTTTGTTCGCGCTGTTTGCTGCTTCGCTGCTTGGCTACTTCGCGTGGAACACTCGCCGACTAATTACCGAACAGATCACCAGCACCGTGAATGCGGAAATCAGCGAAGTAACCGACATCTACGGCCGCCGTGGCTTGCGCGGCTTGGTTTTCACTATAGAAAACCGGGCACTGCGGCCGGGCGCCAATCTGTACCTGGTGACTACGACAACCGGACGGGCAATAGCAGGCAATGTTGGCTCGCTGATGCCGGGCGTGATGGCAAATTCTGGCTGGACCGAGACCGCTTACCGGCGGCTTGACGAGCAGGATACGGCGGCCCATCGCGCGCTAGTGCACGTCACCCAGCTCAGCGGCGGCTTCCGGCTCCTGATTGGGCGCGACCTGGAGGAACGGCGACGGCTGTTTGGCATCGTCGCGCAAGCGGCGCAATGGTCGTTGCTCGTCGTGGTGGTCCTGGGGATTGGCGGCGGCATCTTTGTCGCGCGGCGAGTGCTGCAGCGGATCGACGCGATGACCGGCACCGCCCAGCGCATCATGGCTGGCGATCTCAGCGGGCGGTTGCCGGTTGGGCGTAGCGGCGACGAACTCGATCGCTTGGCAGAAAATTTGAACGCCATGCTAGAGCGAATCGAAGCGCTGATGATGGGGCTGAAGGAAGTCTCCGACAACATCGCGCACGATTTGAAGACACCGCTGACGCGCTTACGCAATCGTGCGGAGGAGGCGCTGGCGAAGTCCGGCTGTGAAGCCGATTACCGCGCGGCGCTTGAACGTACTATTGAGGAATCCGATGGGTTGATCCGGACGTTCAACGCGTTGTTGATGATCGCCCGCGCCCAGTCTGGTCAGGCGCGCGGCAATATGGACGATTTCGATGCGGCCGATGTCGCTAGCGGCATTCATGAGCTCTACGAGCCGCTGGCGGAAGATGATGGCATGACCTTGCGCCTGAAGACGGCGCCCACACCGCTGCACGGCAATCGCGAACTGATCAGCCAAGCGTTGGCGAATCTCGTCGAAAACGCTATTAAATACGGCAAGCCAACCGCAGGTCCACAGCAGCAAGGCTCCGTGGTGAGCCTGGAGGGCAAGCAGATCCTGATCGAAGCCGGGCGCGAGGGCGATCAGGTGCTGCTTAGTGTTGCCGATCATGGTCCCGGAATTCCGGAGGCCGACCGCAAACATGCAGTGGAACGTTTCGTGAGGCTCGACTCGAGCCGTAGCCTGCCGGGGTCCGGCCTGGGATTGAGCCTTGCCTCCGCGGTAGCGACCTTGCATGGCGGCGAACTCAGGCTGGGCGATGCCTGTCCCGGCCTGATCGCAACATTGGCTATTCCCGCAAGAGTAGCCCTCGGCGACAGGATTCCGAATCAAACGCAGGACGTGACGCAGAAGGTGGCGTGATCAAGAATCTATAATGCTTTCCGAAGTTTCGTGATAAATCGCGGCGATCTCAGACGGACTTCGGATCAGGGTGGAACCGGCAGGGAAAATCGAATCGTTCGCGTTGGCTGCGCGGTTTGTGGAGGCCCCTTGTGTCGTGGGCCTAGCCCGAGCAGGCGATTGTCTACGAGACTGGTTCGCCGGCCTTGCGCCCGAGCAATCGGCTGCGATGGAGGAGGTCCTTGAGTATCCCTTCGTCAAGACGATAATGCTCAGCATTGCCGAGTTTTCACCCTACCTGTTCGACTTGGTCCGTGCCGACGCGGCGCGGCTAATCCGGCTTTTGAGATGTGAGCCGGCGTCACATCTCGCGGCGCTGATCGAAAGGACGTCAAACGCGGTCTTTGCAGCCACGAACGAAGCCGACGTCGCGCGTCTGCTCCGACGCATGAAGTCGGAAGCGGCACTGCTGATTGCGCTGTGCGATATCGGCGGCGTCTGGCCGGTGATGAGCGTGACGGCTGCGCTTACTGAGCTTGCGATCGCTTCCGTGCAGTCGGCGCTCCGCTATTTGTTGCGGCAGGAGGTGGCACGCGGACGACTGTCGTCAGCCAATCATGACAAGCCCGAGCTAGATAGCGGCCTGTTCGTACTCGCCATGGGCAAGATGGGCGCAGGCGAATTGAACTATTCCAGCGACGTCGACCTGATTGTGTTTTTCGATCCGGAGGCGCCGACGCTGGCGCGGGACATCGAGCGGCAGCCGTTCTTCGTGCGCGTGACGCAGGCGCTGGCGCGGTTGCTGCAGCACCGCACTGCCGACGGCTACGTGTTCAGGGTCGATCTGCGGTTGCGGCCCGATCCTGCATCGACGCAGGTGGCGATGTCGACCGAAGCTGCGCTCCACTACTACGAGCGGGAAGGGCGAACCTGGGAGCGCGCCGCCATGATCAAAGCACGGCCCTGCGCCGGCGATCTCACCGCAGGCGAGGCGATGATCCAAGAACTCGCGCCCTTCGTCTGGCGTAAGCATCTGGACTTCGCCGCGCTCACCGACGTGCACGATATGAAGCGGCAGATGCAGACCTATCGCGGCCAGAGCGACATCGCGGTCGAAGGCCACAATGTCAAGGTGGGACAAGGCGGTATCCGGGAGATCGAGTTCTTCGTGCAAACCCAGCAGTTGATCGCGGGCGGCAGGCACGCCGAATTGCGAGCGCGGCCGACGCTCGACGCACTGAATGTGCTGGCGTCCAATAAATGGATTACTTACGAAGCGCGCGACGAATTGACCGCGGCCTATCAGTTCCTGCGGCGCGTTGAGCACCGCCTGCAGATGATCGCCGACGAGCAGACGCACTCGTTGCCAGGCGACTCCGAGGCTGTGGGAAAGTTTGCCAGCTTTCTCGGTTACGACACCCGCGCTGCCTTCGCCAACGATCTGCTTCGCCACCTCAATATTGTTCAGGGGCACTATAGCAAGCTATTTGAAGATGATCCGACCGGGACGGCAAAGCTTCCGGCGGTGGACTACGGCGGCGGCTCCGAGGATCCGCGCCTGCTGGAACATCTGACGACACTCGGATTCAAGGAACCGATTGCCGTCGCCCAAACTGTGCGGCTTTGGCTAGCCGGCGAATACCGCGTGTTCCGCAGCGAATCGACGCGGACGGCCTTCGCGGAGTTCGTGCCGGCGTTGATCGATGGGCTTGCGCACGCCGAAGAGCCTGATCGCGCGGTGGTCGCCTTCGACCGTTTCCTTCAGGCACTGCAGCGGGGTGGGCGTTTGATTGCCTTGCTGGGACAGAACCGCGACCTCGTTTCATTGGTGGCGTTGGTTCTCGGCGCGGCACCCCGTCTTGGCGACATGCTGGCGCGGCAGCCGCAGCTCATGGACGGCCTGATCGACCCGCGCTTCTTTGGCGCGATGCCGGATCAGCAAGAACTGTCCGCGCGGCTCGCGGCAACGGTAAGGGATGCCGATTCTTATGAAGAGTTTCTCGACCGTCTGCGCCTCTTTGGGCAGGAGAGCCTGTTTTTGATCGGCACGCGCATTCTGTCCGGCACGGTGTCCGCTCAGCAGGCCAGCGTGGCCTTTGCCAATGCCGCCGAGGGCATAGTGCACACCGTGCATGGTCTGGTGACAGAGCGCTTCGCGGCACAGCACGGTCGGATCAAAGGGCAGGAGACCGCGATCCTGGCAATGGGGCGGCTCGGTAGCCGCGAAATGACGGCTGCCTCCGACTTGGACCTCATCCTGCTCTATGATTTCGACCCTGAAAATCCGGATTCCGATGGAGAGCGATCGCTGCATGGGGCGCACTATTTCGCGCGCTTCACACAGCGATTGGTAAGCGCATTCACTACGCGGACGAATTATGGAGTGCTTTACGAAATCGACATGCGGCTGCGGCCCTCGGGCCGGGCGGGACCGCTCGCCTCTCATATCAATTCGTTCGCGGAATACCAGGAAAATGAGGCCTGGACCTGGGAGCACATGGCGCTGACGCGGGCGCGAGTGATTTCGGCCTCGCCTGCCTTTCGCGGCCGGATCGAGAAGGTCATTCGCGACGCGCTGCTCCGGCCACGCGAGCCTGTCCGCATCGCCAACGATGTTGCGGACATGCGTCGCGCGATAGCGCAGGAAAAAGGCGAAGACGATCTCTGGGATCTGAAATATGCGGCGGGTGGCCTGATCGACATCGATTTCATCGCACAATATCTGCAGCTTATTCACGCGGCGGCCTATCCGGACATGCTCGACGTTAACACGCTGAAGGTGGTGGATAATGCAGAGCGGCTTGGCGTGCTGCAGCATTCCGACGCGGAAGTGCTGCGTTCAGCCGGTCGGCTGTACAACGATCTCACGCAGATCTTGAGACTTTGCGTCAACGGCCGCTTCAAGCCCGAAACGTCTGGCGAGGATCTGCTGCGCATGATGGCACGCGCGGGCGATGCGCCTGACTTCTCCTCGCTACAGGCGCGCGCGATGGAAACGCAGGCCGAAGTCCGGCGCGTCTTTAAGGCGGCGGTAAAGGGGCGATGAGGTGCACCTGCCTCAGCGCCTCGACGGCTTCGCGCACGTTAGGATCGAGGCCCGCGCCGCCTGAGTCGAGATGCGCAAAGATTGCGCGGCGCATGCGCGGGTCCCAGAATTTTTTGATGTGTTCGGCGATGCCCGGAACCGCTTTGTCGTGGCCCTGGCTCTGGAAAAACTTGCCGATTTGATTGGCCATGTAGACGAGGCGGTCAGGCGACATCTGCAATCTCCGCTGCGCGAACGCCGGTCGCGATCCGTCGGGGATAGGTGAAGACCTCAAAGCCGTCGGCGCGCGCAATGGCGACGAGCGTGATGCCGGCCGCTTCGGCGGTCCTCACCGCCAGCGCTGTAGGCGCGGAGACGGCAACAACCAGCGGCGCGCCCATCGCGGCCGCCTTCTGCACCATCTCGACCGACACCCGGCTGGTTAGCAGCACTAAGCCATCGCTCGCGGATGTTTTGGTCTGCGCGAGCGCTCCGGCGAGCTTGTCTAGTGCGTTGTGGCGACCGACATCCTCGCGCAGCGCAACGATGCCGCGCGCGGGTGTCCAAAACCCGGCAGCATGCATCGCACGGGTTTCGATATTGATCGCCTGTACGGGTGCGATGCTCGCCATCGCGGTTGTGATCTCCTGCGGTGTAAAGCTCCGCCCCTTTGCAACGACCGTCGGCCGCCGCACAGCCTCGGCGATCGACTCGATACCGCAGATGCCGCACCCGGTCGGACCCGCAACGTGCCGCCGCCGCTCGTTGACGAATTCGGCGTGGGAAGAGGTGAGCCACATCCTGAGTTCGATACCATCCTCAAGTTCGACGATGTCGAGAGAGACAATCTCCTCCGCGAACTGCACGATTCCTTCGCTAAGGCTGAAGCCTATAGCGAAGTCGCGCAAATCTTTCGGCGTTCCCATCATCACGGCGTAAGTGCCGCCATTGTACGTCAGCGCGATCGCCGTCTCCTCAGGGATGAGGCGCGTGCCGTCGTTGAGGTTGCCGTTGCGCCAGACTTGACGACCGACTGATCGGACTGGATCGCGCATCCGCTACTCCGCCGCCATCATCGGACGCGCAATGCGACGAGACTGCCGGGATTGGGCGTCATAGGCCTTCTGCCACTCCGACGGGCCGTTCGACGGTGACACCTGCACCGCCGTGACTTTGTATTCCGGACAATTGGTCGCCCAGTCGGAATAGTCGGTCGTGATGACGTTGGCCTGCGTGTTCGGATGATGGAATGTGGTGTAGACCACACCGGGAGCGACGCGGTCGGTGATCAGCGCGCGTAGCGTGGTCTCGCCGGCGCGGCTCGTAAGCCTGACCCAATCGCCGTCGCGTACCCCACGTTGCTCGGCATCGTGGGGATGGATTTCGAGCCGATCTTCGTCATGCCAGACAACGTTGCCGGTACGTCGGGTCTGCGCGCCGACATTGTACTGGCTGAGAATGCGGCCCGTGGTAAGCAGGAGCGGGAAACGCGGTCCGGTCCGCTCATCGGTTGCGACATATTCCGTGAGGACAAATTTGCCCTTGCCGCGCACGAAGCCGCCGATGTGCATGACCGGCGTGCCGTCGGGTGCCCTTTCGTTACAGGGCCACTGCACCGAGCCCAGATCGTCTAGTTTAGTATAGGACACACCGGTGAAGGTCGGGGTGAGGGCGGCGATCTCGTCCATGATCTCGGATGGGTGATTGTAGTGCATGTCGAAGCCCATCGCCTTAGCGAGGCCAACGGTGACTTCCCAGTCGGCGTAGCCGTTGCGCGGCGTCATGACCTTGCGTACGCGCTGGATGCGCCGCTCGGCATTGGTGAAGGTGCCGTCCTTCTCCAGGAAGGTCGATCCTGGCAGGAACACGTGCGCGTAGTTCGCGGTTTCGTTCAGAAAGAGGTCGTGGACGATCACACACTCCATCGCCGACAGTGCGGCCACTACATGGCTGGTGTTGGGGTCGGATTGCAGGATGTCCTCGCCTTGCACGTAAAGACCCATGAAGGTGCCTTCGACCGCCGCGTCGAACATGTTGGGGATGCGCAGGCCGGGCTCTGGGTTGAGCCTGACGTTCCACATCGCCTCGAACTCCTCGCGCACCGCGTCGCCGGAGATGTGGCGGTAGCCCGGCAACTCGTGCGGGAACGAACCCATGTCGCAGGAGCCCTGCACGTTGTTTTGACCGCGCAACGGATTCACACCCACGCCGGGTCGGCCGATGTTACCAGTTGCCATGGCAAGGTTGGCGATCGCGATCACTGTGGTGGAGCCCTGGCTGTGCTCGGTGACGCCGAGTCCATAGTAGATCGCCGCATTGCCACCGGTGGCGTAGGTCCGTGCCGCTTCGCGCAGATCCTTCGGGTCGACGCCGGTCATGATCGCCATTGCTTCCGGACTGTTTTTCGGCCGGCCAACGAATGCCGCCCATTCCTCGAATTCACTCCAGTCGCAGCGTTCGCGTACGAAGGTTTCATTGACGAGGCCTTCGGTGACGATGACATGGGCGATCGCGGTGAGTACGGCAACGTTCGTCCCCGGCAGCAGGGGCAGGTGTAGCGCCTTGACGTGCGGCGACTCCACCATTTCGGTCCGACGCGGATCGATCACGATCAGCTTGGCTCCCTGGCGCAGCCGCTTCTTTAGCCGTGAGGCGAAGACCGGGTGGGCAGAAGCCGGATTGGCGCCGATGACGACGGCGACATCAGTGTGCTCTACTGAATCGAAATCCTGGGTGCCGGCTGAGGTGCCGAACGTGGTCGCAAGACCGTAGCCGGTCGGCGAGTGGCAGACGCGGGCGCAGGTGTCGACATTGTTGTTACCGAAACCGGCGCGGATCAGCTTCTGCACCAGATAGGTCTCCTCATTGGTGCAGCGTGACGACGTGATGCCGCCGATGGCGTCGCGGCCGTATTTAGCTTGAATGTCCTTGAGTTTGTTTGCGGCAAAAGTGAATGCTTCGTCCCACGAAACCTCTCGCCAGGGATCGGCGATCCGCTCGCGGATCATCGGTTTGAGGATACGCTCCTTATGGGTAGTGTAGCCCCAAGCGAAGCGGCCCTTGACGCAGGAATGGCCGCGATTGGCCTTGCCGTCCTTGTACGACACCATACGCACGACTTCCTCGCCGCGCATCTCCGCCTTGAAGGCGCAGCCGACACCGCAATAGGCGCAGGTAGTCACGACCGAATGCTCGGGTTGGCCGATCTCGATGACGGATTTCTCTGTCAGCGTCGCGGTCGGGCAGGCCTGCACGCAGGCGCCGCAGGACACGCATTCGGAACCGAGAAAGCTCTCGCTCATGCCGGGCGAAACCCGGCTGTCAAAGCCACGGCCGGAAATGGTCAGTGCGAAGGTGCCTTGAACTTCCTCGCAGGCGCGGACGCAGCGGGAGCAGACGATGCATTTGGATGGATCATAGGTGAAGTACGGATTGGATTCATCCTTTGGCATCCACGCAGCGTTAGGGGTGCCGCCGGCCTTGGCAAACACGTGGTTCTCGCCTTCATAGCCGTAGCGAATGTCGCGTAGGCCAACAGCACCGGCCATGTCCTGCAATTCGCAATCGCCGTTCGCTGCGCAGGTAAGACAGTCAAGCGGGTGGTCGGAGATGTAGAGTTCCATCACGCCCCTGCGCAGTTTCTTCAGCCGCTCGGTCTGGGTGCGGACGACCAAGCCTGGTATGACAGGTGTGGTGCAGGAGGCGGGCGTGCCGGTGCGGCCCTCGATCTCGACCAAGCATACCCGGCAGGATCCGAAGGCGTCGACCATGTCGGTCGCGCAGAGTTTTGGGATCTGCGTACCGGTCTCCATCGCCGCACGCATGATCGAGGTACCCTCGGGCACCGTGACGCTGTTTCCATCGATGGTGAGCGTGACCATCGTTTCCGATTTGGAACGTGGTGTGCCGAAGTCGGTTTCCTGAACAAGCGACATGGCTATCGTCCTTCTCGTGTATTCCATTGTTATTCCGCGGCTTCGAGATTTCCCGGCGCGGGTCCAAAATCTTCGCGAAAGTGTTTTAGCGCGCTCAGCACGGGGTAGGGGGTAAAGCCACCGAGCGCGCAGAGCGAGCCGAATTTCATGGTGTTGCAGAGGTCCTCGACCAGACCAAGGTTCTTGCTGACGCTCTCGCCGCGGCGAATTTTGTCGATAGTCTCCATCCCGCGGGTCGAACCGATCCGGCAGGGCGTGCATTTGCCGCAAGATTCGATGGCGCAGAACTCCATCGCAAAGCGCGCCTGCTTCGCCATATCGACGCTGTCGTCGAACACGACGACGCCGCCGTGACCGATCAGGCCGTCACGCGCCGCGAAAGCCTCATAATCGAACGGGGTGTCGAACAGGGCGCGCGGGAAATAGGCGCCGAGTGGGCCGCCGACCTGCACCGCGCGCACCGGCCGGCCAGTGAGCGTGCCGCCGCCGATATCGTCGACGAGCTCGCCGAGCGTGATACCGAAGGCGGTTTCGAACAAACCGCCAAACTTTACGTTACCAGAAAGCTGAATTGGCATCGTGCCGCGCGATCGTCCCATGCCAAAGTCGGCATAGGCTTTTGCGCCGCCGGCTAGAATGAAGGGGATGGCGGCAAATGACAGCACGTTGTTGATCACGGTCGGCCTGCCAAACAGTCCGCGATGAGCGGGCAGTGGCGGCTTGGCGCGGACGAGGCCGCGGCGGCCCTCAAGGCTTTCCAGCAGCGAGGTCTCTTCGCCGCAGACATAGGCGCCCGCGCCCACTCGCACTTCCAAATCAAAGTTGTGACTGAAGCCGCCGATGCGCGTACCGAGCGTGCCGCCACGTCGGGCGGCTGCGATCGCCGCATTCATCGCCGCGACCGCGTGCGGATATTCGGAGCGGATGTAGATGTAGCCCGTAGTAGCACCGACGGCGATGCCCGCGATGGTCATGCCTTCGATCACCGCGAAGGGATCGCCTTCCATGATCATGCGATCGGCGAAGGTACCGCTGTCACCCTCGTCGGCGTTGCAGACGATAAACTTGCGATCGGCGTGCGCCTGAGCCACCGTCTTCCACTTGATCCCGGTCGGAAAGCCGGCGCCGCCGCGCCCGCGCAATCCGGATGTCGTGACGTCCGCAAGGATCGCGTCCGACGTCAGCGTCAGCGCGCGCTCCAGGCCCTTGTAGCCGCCATGGGCGCGATAGTCCTCCAGCGAACGCGGATCGATCACGCCGCAACGTGCAAACGTTAGACGCGTCTGCCGCTTCAGCCAGGGGATGTCTTCGGCAACTCCGAGCCGAAGCGGATGTGGGCCGTCAGAAGCGAGCGCGTCGACCAGCGACACGACGTCATGGATGGCCACCGGGCCGAACGCGACCCGCCCCCTCGGCGTTGCGAGCTCAACCATTGGCTCCAACCAATAAAGCCCACGCGAGCCGGTTCTAATGGTCTCAATGGCCATGCCGCGCTTGCTGGCAACTTGCTCCAGTGCCTGCGCGATGTCTTCAGCGCCCACCGCGACTGCACCGGCATCGCGGGAGACGTAAACGCGCGTCGTCATCGCTGCACCTCCGCAATAAGGGCATCGATGCGGGCTTCATCCAGTCGTCCGACGACGCGGCCATCCAGTATTGCCGACGGCGCGGTGGCGCAGAGACCGAGGCAATAAATCGGCTCAAGCGTCACGCGCTCGTCGGCCGTTGTGTCACCAAGGGCGATGCCGAGCTTGGCTTCCGCGCGCGCCGCGAGCCTGTCACCGCCAGCGGCTTGACAGGCCTCTGCGCGACACAGCTTCAGCACGTGGCGCCCAGCAAGCTTCTCCCGGAAGTCGTGGTAGAATGTGAATACACCATAAACTTCTGCGCGCGAGAAACTGAGCGCCGATGCGACCATGGGAATGGCTGCTTCCGGGACATAGCCGAATGCGTCCTGTAGCGCATGCAGAATCACCAGCGTCGCCCCTTCGACCTGCGAATGTTCGGCAATGATTTCGGCGCCGCGCGCCGTGTCCCAAGATTCATATGGCGAGATCATCCGCGTTTCCGATCAGAGAGTTATGGTTGTCTCGAGGAAAATTGGAATCCATGCAAATATCAATAAAGCTGTTTCATGCTGCGATCGTAAAAGGCGATTGATCGCAGAATAAAATCGATCGATTTGGAAATGTAATGAGAGTGCTCCGATGCGCGTGATGCGTGCAATTTTTCATGTCGGCAGGCCACGGCCGTGATATTGAAACAAATGGGTATGAAATTGCGAAGAGGCGCCCTTGATCGACAAGCTTGAACTCCTGCTGGCGCTTGCCAAGGAACGGCATTTTGGGCGGGCTGCGGAAGCCTGCGGTGTGACGCAGCCGACCATGTCCACCAGTATCAAGCAGCTTGAGGAAATCCTAGGCGTGATGCTGGTGCAGCGCGGTTCGCGATTTCAGGGTTTTACGCCTGAAGGCGAGCGCGTGCTGGATTGGGCGCGGCGCATTGTTGGCGACACCCGCGCGATGCGGCAGGAAATCAACGGGCTCAAGGACAAGCTTTCCGGTGAGATCAGGATCGCGGCGATCCCGACCGTGCTCGGCATGGTGGCGTCGCTGACTACGCCGTTCCGTGCGCGCCATCCGGACGTGCGCTTTCGCATCGTGTCCTGTACCTCGGCCGATGTGCTCGGCCTACTAGAGAATCTCGAGGTTGATGCCGGGCTGACCTACATCGAGAACGAACCGATCGGCAAGGTCCGTACCATCCCGCTATATAATGAGAGCTACCGGTTGTTGACCGCGCCCGATGCCATGTTCGGCGATCACGACGAGGTAACTTGGAAAGAGGTTGGGCAGGTTCCACTATGCTTGTTAACTCCGGACATGCAGAACCGCCGCATCATCGACCGCGCGTTGCGCTCGGTCGGCGCCGAGGCCACCCCGACGCTGACATCGAACTCGTTGCTCGTCCTCTACACACATGTGAAAACCGGGCGCTGGGCGAGTGTGATGCCGGCCAAACTTGCAGAGACGCTCGGGCTTGCGGATGCCGTGCGTAGCATTCCGATCGTCGATCCCGTCGTGAACTACAGTATCGGGATGGTGATCCCGCAGCGCGATCCGATGACGCCGCTGATCGCAGCGCTGGTGCATGTCGCGCGGGAGATCGCTCCGACACTGCAATCCTGATTAATGGTCGGCTAGGCGGCCGCCGGCATCTTCACGGCCGGGTAGGGATGGCGCGGCAGCGTCACGCACACGACGGTGCCGGTGCCAAGCTTTGAGCGCAGTTTCATCGAACCGCCATGTAGTTGGGTCAAAGATCG
>Ga0210406_10005601_pt1 | contig 13119 bp, 24 predicted proteins | sample IncBWC30MmetaG_FD_155454 | JGI IMG/M metagenome (GOLD analysis project Ga0210406, IMG submission 155454) | Forest soil microbial communities from Barre Woods Harvard Forest LTER site, Petersham, Massachusetts, United States - Inc-BW-C-30-M | ecosystem: Environmental > Terrestrial > Soil >...
CGATTGTGTCTTCCGGAAACCTCTTGTCCAGATCGTCGGCCAGCGCTTTCGCTCGCGCATCATCACTGGCGTAGGCAAACGCGAGCGCAGCAAAATACTGCAGATCGCGGCCGCTCGAGAGCTTCAATGCCAAAGTGGCGCGTCGCCGCGCTTCGTCAGTGTTGCCGAACCATGCTTCTCTCAGTCCGGAGGTGCCAGAGTAGAGGGCGGGTGCGTCCTTCTCTCCTGCGCGTTGGGCGTTATCCATCGCGCGGCGGCTGAGCTCGCGGGCGTCTTTAAGGTGCCCGGAATAGGCGGCAGTATCGCCTTCCATACTCAACATTTTCCACCCCAACTGCGGGAGGGCCCCCAGCTTTGCAACGTGTTGGGCCATCCCCGCCGTATCGTTCTGCGCGAATGCAAGCTCATACATGACGGCGTCGATGAAAGGGGTATGTAATTTGCGTTCAAGAGCCTGCGCGTAGGTGGCGTTCGCCTCATCGAAGCGATTAAGTGAGCGTCTCGCCTTGACCGGCGAGAGTTGCTTCGACTGTAAAGCGAAGAAAATGGGCAAGACGATCGGACTTTACAAGATGGGACTCTCCAGCATACGAGACAGCTCTTCACGAATCGTTTCGTCGGCGATTTTGACTTCGCTCCTGGGTTTGCTCTCGGCCAAAATGGTAGCGGAACAAGTGGGGATTGGATTTGAACTGCCGCTTCGAATAGCCGCAATGGTACCGAATGTACCGAAAAGCGGATTTGCAGTCAAAGTTGAGGTTGCTGTAAGCTATTAAGAAGTCAGTTAGATACAACTGTGCGCCCGTAGCTCAGCTGGATAGAGCATCTGGCTTCGAACCAGAGGGTCGGGAGTTCAAGTCTCTCCGGGCGCGCCACTCTTAACCAATAAAACAAAGGCGATTTCGATAGTAGCCGGAAATGACGTTTTGGCGAATTCTGTTCCGTGCTACCACTTTGCTACCCGAGGCGGAAGTGGCAAGCCCTCTGGTTTTTCGAAGTCCCCTTGACGCCATTTGCCAGAGAGGTGTATCTATACACCTATGAAACGCACAAACATCAACCTTCGTGAGCGTCAGCACAAAGCCCTGGCCCTGTTATCTGAAAAGACGGGCGCCACGGTTAGCGAGTTGATTCGCCGGGCGATTGATGAGTACCTGAAAAAGAAGGTATAAATGGAAGCCAAAATGAGACACCTGGCCCCCCTTTTGGTGTTGCTGTGTGCGAGCGTGGCCAGGGCGGACGGCATCGACAACTTCACATGGCAAACGGATAGCCTTGTGGGCTTGGTGGCGTTTCAACTTCCAGCTACAGAGCCAAATACCCAGCAATATACATTCCCGTTTGACTTTTTAGGTGGCTCTATTGAAGGCGTGCTGGCATTTATCAGTCCCACGTTCGCAGTGTTAGGGTTGGGAGACGTAATTTCTCCACCGCCCGGATTCGTTCAAGACCCAAACATCGAGCCAGGGTTGCAATGGCCTTACGACTACTGGTACACAGGCCCGATAATCGCGGAATCCAGTAGTCCTATCTTCAGCGTGAATGGCAATGCTCTGACTTTCATTCCCGGTTCCTATGGAGACTTGACCATCACAGCCACGCCGGAGCCAAGTACGGCAGTGCTCACAATCGTTGGCATGACCCTGATTGGTCTGCTGGCTTTGCTGGTGCGGGCTAGGCCGCTGCACTAAGTTTCGGTCGAAAAGAAAGGAGACAAGCAGTAGTTTAAAAAAAGGACAAGTAAAGCGGAACGCGTCGGTGCTTGAACACCAAACGCGCTCCTGGCCAAGCGAACCTGGATTGGAGGTCCGAATGGTTGAGCGCAGTTTAAAACATCGTCGCCGCGTTCCGCTATCTCAAAGCGGAGGAACGACGATGGAAAACCTGGTTGTAAATCACATCAACTTAACTCTAGGAATCGCCGGTCTGGTCAGCATGATTCTGACTGGCTGCGCGATTCAAGCCGGAGACGCGCTGTACCGGCGTTTCGGGCGAGCACGACTCAAACGACAACTCGGGAAACTCACGCCGCTCATTGCGGTGTGCCTGTCAGTTTCTCTACTCGCATCGCAAATGGCCTTTGGCCAAACACCAACACGGGCACGACCGAAAAGGAATAACTATCAAACCCTGTTCATGCTGATCGGCAATCTGACAGTGCAGACCAAAAACGTCTGCAAGACGGAAGCGTGCGCGAAGGCTGCCGATGAAGTGGCCGCTGTAATCGCTGACGGCAAGGAAAAACACAGCAAGGGATTGCTGGTAGAAGGGACGCGCAAGCAATTCCAAACAGACTTCAATGCCAGCATGATAAAACTGCACAAGGCGCTTGCCGATAATCTTTCGGAAGATGATAAGGCCGCTATGGCAAAACTGCCAGAGTGTCCGGCTTGCAATAAGCCACCGGCGATTCGCCCCATACAGAATGGCAAGCAAGAGGAGTGTGCCCTTTGTTACGACGTACTGGAACAGGTCATGGCTATCTGCACGTTGTACTGGGGGTAGTGCAACACTTGTGCCTTGATTTGCATATCCGTAGCCGGAATTTCATTCGCTCGCTGCATCAACGACTGGTGCCCAACAGATCCTCCGGGTGGCTATAACAGCAACTAAAGGAGACACAACAATGACGCCAAAATTCACTTCCTACCGTTTTCGTCTCGCAGGGCTGGCGCTGGCGCTATGGGTTAACGCCTTCATAGTGCTTCGCGGACATCGCATCACTGCTAGTGGAATCGTGATCCTAGCCGTGGCTGCGGTATTGTTCGCGATCATCCCGGAGTCCCCGGGGAAGAAGCCCGAACCGGAGAAGTATCCACTGGTGAAGTAAGCAGTTCGGGCCGGGGAGTCAAAAAATCCCCGGCCTCTCCTCCTAGGCCCCCTCTGGTTCCCCGGCCTTTTCTTTTTGTCTTCTGCGCCATTCCTCCCGGGCCTCTTCGAGCTGCAGAACGAAAGTGGGCAGCGGCGGTTTGCCCATTTTTGCGGTCGGCGAGACCACGTACCGCGCGGCCTTCCCGAAATTCTGGAGTTGTTCGTCGGACATTTTCTGGAGCCGCGTTCGCAATGCATCGAGGTCGAAGTTTGCCAACTGAATGGATTGCATCCCTGTCAGTCCCGAAGATTCTATTTTCGTAGGGGAGAGTAGGAAGGGACATGATAGACTCCGGCGCAATGCCCAGCAACAAGAAGAAAGCAGCCCAGCAAGACTATGCAGTAGGCGACCACGTTAAGGTCAATCTGCATACAGGCAGGATCGTAGACGCGACCGTCAAAGCCATCATCGATCGCACCGGTGGCAAGCGCCTACAAGTGGATTTCGGGAAGGATGAGACCGCGCTCGCTTATCTGTGGCAGGTAGTCGAGCGGATTCCTTGAGGTCGAAGGTTGCCAGCCTGAATCGATTCACTTTGCATCGTTGTATTCTGGGCAGAATCCGTAGGCGCTGTATCCTGGACGCCAAAACGAAACAGACCTTGGTGTCAGATGTATGAATTCACCGAAGGGAGCAAGTCATGAGCGGCCTTTTGCTGATTGTTTGGGCTGTGGTCACACTGTACATGGTCATTGACCGTTTCAGTGAGTCCTATGGTGACCCTGAGGAGAAAAACCAAATGCTCGTTCCGCAAATGCCCCAATTTTGTGCATCTTCAGGTCGTCTAGTACTGCTCTATTACTGCAACGGCGCCGCACTGACGAGTGCCGCGAGGGGACTGAGCTAGGCTGAGAGCCCCATTTCCTAAGTTACAGATAAGCTATTCGGGACGTAACTCCCCATTTTATCAATGCGTTGCGGTGCTACGCAAGATAGAGAGTCTAGCGCGTTCCTGCCGATCACTCAGTCAGTGGGTCTTTTCAGGTCGCCGTGGGACTCCGGTGGGTGAGCATGGGGGCGAGGTCGCCCCACGGGGTAGGTACCTTAGCCGGCTGCACTGCCTTCCCGTTCCTGGTGCTTGACGTGCCAAGTTTTCGGGGGTACATTTCCCGTCTCCGCCTCGATTCGGCCTCGACCTGGTCGCCATAGAATAAATTAGGGGGTGAGTAATGCGACGCATTTCCTTCGCTCATCGCAAGCCATCATGGATTGCATCGTTAGCTTTTATTGCGGTTGTGTTGTTCGCAGTGGTAACGCCCGTACACGCAGACCTTGTTCTCACTGCAGCGGGCGTAAGCAACGGTTTCACCCTTACCACTTTCGTCAGTGGATACAACGCCCAATACGGTCCGCTCGCTCAGGGAATAGCGCCGAACGGCAATGTGATCACGGGCAGCGAGTTTAACAACGAAATCTTTGTCTTCAACGACGTCGATGGCCAGACGCTGGCGACTGCTGTAGCTTCGACCCCGTACACATGCATGACCGGCAACTGCAATTTCGCGATGACGACAGCAGGGGGCCAGGTCTACGGCGCCCAAGCATTTGGCGGTGTTTATGAGCATTTTGCCAATAATGGTTCGTTTAGCCCGATCCCCAACCTGCAGGCGGACGGTCTTCGTAGCTCCCTTGGTATGTGGGGCAATCCGGTCAACGGCCACATCATCTCTGCAAGCAGTCAAGGGCTGGTTGACATCAACCCGTTGACTGGCACGTTCCGTGTGATCAATGCCGGGCTCTTCCCAGACGGCGTAACTGTTTCCCCGGACGGCAAGACCGCCTATGTGGCCAACGGGGGCGCGATCCAGTCCTACAGCATTGCTACCGGCGCGCTGATCAACACTTTCGCGACCGGACACAGCCCGGACGGCACAGGCGTGATTTCCGGCGGCAAACTAAGTGGGGACGTCGTCGTCAACGACAACGATGGCACAGTAGGGCTGCTGGATCCCACAAAGGCGAATGGCGATCCAAACCAGTTCATAATCATTGCCAATGGCGGAACACGCGGCGACTTCGTCTCGCCGGACACGAGTAACGGTACTCTGTTCCTTTCGCAGAACGAGCAGGTTGCACGCCTGTCTTGCGGGCCGGGTTGTTCCTTTGTTCCTCCGCCGACGACTCCCGAGCCTGCGACCTTAGTTCTGCTCATCACGGCGCTCGGCGCATTGGTCCTGTTCTGGCGCCCGAAGACGAACTAGTTTGCACGAAGCGTTGGCCCCGGTTTCTGACACCTCGTTGTCGTTTGCTACATTTATCAGCGAGAGATCGCAAAACTTCCTATGGATTACGGTCACCGCCTTTGACATTTTAGAGCGCGAATGGATTAGTCATATGGTCGCTCGGAGAACCCACTGCATTCTCCAGAAGGCGCGTCCAACCGAGCGGGGCTATTCGGGGCCTGTTATTAAGACACGCTTTGATCAGTGATGGAAGCCGCAGCGCCTTGTTAAGCCGTGAGTGGTCGGCAATAACGCCTGCGGGCTCCCACTGGTAAGCCACTTTACTTGTGGGCCATCGAGTCAGCCGCGAAGCTAAGGTTTTCTTGGCGGCCTTCGATCTGGGTTTCGACGGCAGTCAGTTCAAAGCCGTGACCGCCCATGAACGCCAGCATTTCCGCGCGGCTACTTTCGCCTTTAGCGACCCGGAACCACATCCGCTTCCGCTTTAGGACTTCGAACCAGAGGGTCGGGAGTCCAAGTCTCTCCGGGCGCGCCACTTTCCCCAATAAAACAAAGGCGATTTCGCGTTTCCGGAAGAACCGCGCGGCGCTCGTTAACGTGTGTTTTACCCTGGTTTTCCCAAACCGAATTTATGTGGTTTTACTCGACGTTAGCTAGACGATTTCGGCCCGTGAGCCGCGTCACAGCGAACGGTGACGCGGGACACAGACTTCGCTCGCTCGATTCGGCTAATGTTCAAGCGGCGATAGGTTAGGTTTCTCCTTTCTCCTAACTCATCGGATACCGCCAAGAGCGCACTCTGTCGAGCGAGGGTGCGCTCTTTTTTTGGCCCGTGACCATCGTTACCGACTCGCGTGCGCTTCGTCACCGACGCGCGCGCCAGGTTCGTGGTGGAAGACGTGGGAGGTATTCAAGCTCATGTTTAAGACCAGGAAGAGGAAGAAGAAACTCTCTCTCCGGCAAAAGTTGGCGAAGATCGACCGCAAGTACGGCCCGCACGGAAGAACGGTCGTCTCTGGCGGCTTACCCGGGCTCGGGAAGCACCGTTAGCGCGCGCGATTCGCGGGTGACGCAACTCACAGCGAACCGTGACGCAGCTCACAGACTTCGCTCGCTCGATTCGGCTATACCTTCAACCGGCGGTAGGTTCTGTGATGTTGTTCTCCTAACACCGATCAATCAGCTACCGCCAAGGGCGCATTCTGTCGGGGGTGCGCTCTTTCTTTTGTCAGAAGCCATAGAATCCACGTGGAGGAAAATCCGATGCGCGTGAAACTGTCCGACGAAGATCTGATCTTTCTGGGGGCGGCGGCGATCATGGGGCCGATGCTTCAAGCAACTCACAGCTGGGACAAAGAAGAGCTTTACAAGGCGAGCGCAGTCTCTGCAGCTCTGCTGCGGGCATGTAAAGACTGCCCGCAAAGAAGTCGCAACGAAGCGTCGCGCGAAGAGGGCAAAGAAGCGCTGAATCAAGAGTAACCCCGCCAGAAACATTACCTGACTATCTAACATTGTTATGTAGTACTATGGCGTCTAAGCGGAACGTCCAACAGCGTTAACTGTTGAACGTCCCTGGCCACGCGCCGCACTGGAGGTGCAGCGATGGTTGAGAGCGATTCTACGGCACTGTCACGCAAATGTAACGCTTCGCGCCCAGAGAGTATTTTTCTGGCAGGGGGCGATCAGTCGAATTACGTGCGCTTCTGGCAGGACACTCCTGTGCAGGACGGCCTGAACCGCTATGTTGCCGCGGGCAGGCCCATCGGGCGGCAACAGCGCGGGCTTGGCCATACTTGGCGAGTATTCGTTTGCATCAATGATCGACACGATTCATTCTCCGGACGCCCTCGGAGATCCATACGGGAATAAGGTTACGATTACGCGCGAATTCCTGCGCATCCCACCTTTGGCCGACATCATTACCGATACGCACTTCGCAAAACGTGACCGCCTGGGAAGGTTGCTGGTTTTCATGGCGCGCATTCTGAAAGACGGTTGGGCCAAGCCAGTTCGCGCCATTGCGGTCGAAGAAAATGTAGGGGTACTCGTAGAGTTGGACGGAACTGCGCACGTGGTGGGGGACGGCCCAGCCTATTTCCTGGAGTCCACGGAAGCGCCGGAAGTGTGCGCGCACCGCGAACCGCTGACCTTCGCTAGAATCGGCGTGCAGCGGCTCGTGGCGGGAAAATCTTTTCAAATCAAAACCTGGGAAGGACAGGGAGAGAAGTACACGCTATCCGTCGTGAAAGGAATCGTTTCGGCGCCTGGTCGGTCGCAAGGAGTCTACTGATGAATCGCCCCGTGGGCCTCAGCATTTCTTGCCGTGGTGTAAATACGCGTCGGTTTTGTTGAGCCAGTCTTCGCGGGGTGGAGTGAAGACGTCGAGGTCCATCGTGTCTTCCAGCGCCCAGGCTTCGTGCGGCATGTTGGCCGGGATACAGAGAACTTCGCCGGCTTTCACGACGACTTCACTCCACCCCGCGAAGATGATTTCAACTGTCTGAATTGATAGCAGAGTTGGTCTCCCTGGCTCGAGTAAACGTGGTCAATTGTCCAAAGTCGGCGAGCTGGGCGATCATCACACGTAGCGACCCGCCCTTCACTCGCACATCGTGAAAGCGGATTCCTTACCTGTGTTACTTCTCACCACGCCAGAATGCCAAGGGATGAGTCCCAGCTTGTCTATGGCGAACTGTTATTTCGCCAAGCCAGATGGCATACAACATTGTTCCGTCGCTTTCTTTATGTTATTGATTCCAAACCGGCTCCTAGTTTTGGCGAGGTACCGCTCCGAATGTATTTATGCGCACAGCCCCAAAACGCCTGTGTGCGTTCCTGTTACCAATGAGACAAAATCCGCAGAAGTGTTGCCTGCCGTGCCGCCTGGGAACTATCATTGATTTTCGAGTTAGCGGCCGCCATTTCGCTCCAGCCCTCGCGAAACGGTCAGTAAAACATACGCCGCACTGTGTGGCGGCACGCGGGGAGCACACGGCATCAAAAAAACTGACGCAGTTTGCCTTGCGTTTCAGAACTGAGATTCATCATTTCGCATGGCGACTACTCTTGAAGTGCAGGTTTTGGCGCAAACTTTACCGACTTGCGGGGCTGTTGAAGCGATGTTTTCTAGGAGAAGTCTTATTTCCGGCGCGCACAGCGCTATGCAAGATTTAGTCCGCTACGCGTGTCTTTTCGCGGCGCTCCTTGCAGGACCCACCTTTGCACGGGCCGACAACAACTCGTTCGATTTAACGGGCCCGCGCATCGAGATGAAGGTCACGCGCAAAGGGAAGACGTTGCCCATCTCCGACGTCGCCAATCTGGAACCTGGAGATCGCCTGTGGCTTCATCCGGGCTTTCCTGACGATCAATCGGCACACTATTTGTTGATAGTAGCCTTCCTGCGCGGCGCGACGAATCCCCCGCCGGAAAACTGGTTCATCAAGACTGAAAGCTGGACCAGGCGGATGCGCGAAGAGGGAATTGTCGTCACCGTTCCGCAAGACGCGCAGCAAGCCTTGCTATTTTTAGCTCCAGAAACCAGCGGAGACTTCACGACGCTTCGCAATGCTGTGCGCGGCAGGCCCGGGATTTTCGTTCGTGCTTCGCAAGATTTGAACCAGGCCAATCTTGATCGCTCGCGCCTGGAGAAATATCTCGCCGATGTTAAAGCGATCTCCGACGCCGATCCGAAAGCGTTGCACGAACATTCCATTTTGATGGCCCGCACGCTGGGCATTCGTTTGGAGCAGCAGTGCTTCGACAAGCCCGTCGAAGAGCAAAGTTCCTGTTTGACGCGAAACACCGATAACGTCGTTCTGGATGATGGCCACAGCCAGTCGATCGTGGCGGCGCTCGCCTCGGGTCCAAACTCCGACTTGGTCGGTGCGGTCAGCGCCACTCCACTCGCCGGAGGTGGATTTTACAGCGCGTATGTTGGCGCGGTCGTCGATCTCGCCCGCGTTCTCGGCAATCTTCACACGGCATCATACGTATACATTCCTGCTCTCGCACTGCCGAAAGGAGAGCAGATGAATTTGAAGCTGAACAATCCGCCCTCTTTCCGCAAACCGATGTCGGTCATTGTCTTGGGACTACCTGCAATCGAAGCTGCGCAGTTGCCTCCGTTGCGGGCTGTCAGCGCTAGCCAGGTCTTTTGCCTGCAAAAATCCTCGCTGGTTCTGCCCGTCGAGGGCGCGCCTCTGGTCTTCTCCTCGGACATTGCGCACGATTTCTACCTCCACATTCCGAACAAGGATGGCAAAGAGATTAAGCTTCCAGCGCGGGCGGATGCTTCCAGCGGCGGATTTGTCGTCGACACCCACGCCGTCGAAGGCGTGAAACTTGATGCCCAAGCCATCGGAACCTTGCACGGGTTCTGGGGCTTCGAGCCGTACGAAGGCCCGAACTTTCACCTCCGAACTTCGCACGCGGCCCAATGGGTACTTCCTGCCTCGGAGCAGAGCGCACTCATCGTCGGCCGCGAAGATAGCCTTCACCTGCATTCGGAATTCGCTGCCTGTGTGGATGACATCAAGATTGAGGATGCTCAGGGCAAACAGATCAAGACCACCTGGAAGGTCACCAAGCCGGAAGAACTCGAATTGAAAGTCGAACTCAAAGACCAGAGCGCCGGCCCTATGACAGTCAAGCTGCAGCAATTCGGTTTGGCCAAGCCCGACGAGCTTCCCCTGCAAGCGTACTCGGAAGCCGCGCACCTAGATGGTTTCACGATCAATGCCGGAGATCAGGAAGGCGTGTTGAAGGGAACGCGGCTCGACGAAGTGGATCACTTGGAGTTGAATGGAGTTCACTTTCTGCCCGCGACCCTAATCCGCGCGAATGAAAAGGATGAACTGCATCTGTCCGCGGCCCAGCCTGCGGCGTTTCGCCCGGATCAATCTCTGGTAGCGCACGTCGCTCTCAAGGACGGGCGAACGCTCGAGCTAACTACAAAGGTAGCGGCGCCTCGCCCGAGGGTCACCCTAGTGAGTAAAAACATTCAGCTAGGCAATACTCCGTTAACGATCAACCTCGGCGGCCAGGATGAGCTGCCCTTGGATGGACAAATCTCGTTCCTTCTGAAAACAGAAATCCCCGACAGATTTCCACGAACGGAGCGTATTGAGGTAGCCACGGCGGACGAATCGTTCAGCGTGCTTCTCAGCGTGGCAGACGGAACTTTGGTTCTGCGTGATGCCGACAGTTTCCTCGCGGTTGTTGATCCCCACAAAGCGCTCGGCCCATCCGCCTTCGGTCAGCTGCGATTTCGTCCGGTGCAAGCCGACGGCACGAAAGGGGACTGGCAGTCCTTGGCAAAGTTGGTACGCGTTCCAGTGCTGAAGGAGCTGCACTGCCCGGAGAGCGCGGACAAACCGTGCCAATTAAGCGGCGTGAACTTATTCCTAATCGATTCCGTCGCTTCAGACCAACAATTCACCCACACGGCGCCAGTACCCACAGGCTTCATCGACTCCACTTTAAGTGTTCCGCATCCAGCCGAATCCGGCTTGTTCATCAAACTGCGCGACGATCCCTCCGCAACGAACACGGTAGTCCTTCCGGTCCTGCCGGAAGAGTAGCTTTTCTTGCTGCCCAGACCAAGCGTCCAGAGCGTCAGGTGGAAGGAAATGTGGTCACCTCTGAGCGCGATCCAACGTGCGGATCAGTTGCCGAAATCGGGGCAGTACGTCGGTGCCAGGGCAAAGAGAACCTAATTTTGTTTCCTTTGAAGAGGGAAGGAGACCGGAATGGACCGGCTGCCAGCTCATAGAGAGTCGAGCCGCTAACCCGCGCGAACTCCTGGTCGCATACTCACATTGGGATCCAGCTTCCGGTTTGCGCTTCATATTTGTTCCCTTTTGTACAGCATTATGAAATCGATGTTGTTAGAGTTTAAGATCTGTTTGCATTTTATGGATCAATCTCACGGCCTAACTAGTCCTTTCTGCAGGGGACCCTAGGCGAATACGTTTACAATCGTGAGGTTCTTAGAGGAGCAATCGTGGCGAATGAAAATGATGTGTCCGTGACTCTTCCGGCGACCGTGGAGAAAGTCCTTCCTGCGAGGGACGCGGAACCGGAGAAAATTCAGATTTCAGTCGATGGATGCGATGAACTATTTTCTGAACTTCGTGTTGAGAACACGCTTAAGAACGAATCAGGTGATAGCGTCACTTTAAAAAGAGGCGCACACATAGAAGTAACCATCAACGCGGATTCGGATGCTGTGAAGAAAAAGGAATAGCTATGGCAGAAACGCGAAGAAGTTGGGTAGCTCGATTAGTTAGTCGCAACGTTGGAAACGACCCTTTCACGGAGCGCCACAAGGACCTGCTGTAACATACTGTCCCGGTGGAACACTCCTTCAGTTGCCCCTATTGCGGGGAAGAGATTTCGATGGTTCTCGACCTGTCGGTTCGCCGCCAAAGCTACGTCGAGGACTGTGAAGTGTGCTGCAACCCAATCGAGGTCAGTTACAGCGTACAGGACGACGCGCTCGTGTGCTTCGACGCCAAGACTCTCGAATAGACCGCTTTAACCGCGAGAATTTGTGCTTACTGGATGCAGCGCATCGCATCGCCGGGAATGTCTGTCTGGCAAATTGGTCAGGTTTCAACGCCGAATTCTAGAGATTGTGACCTGTGTGGGCTGTTCACTTTTTACGGTTCGCGGAGATTGTTCGTTTTAGAGACCCTGGGCAATCGCATTAGAAAACATGTCTCCTGTTTCGAGTTATACGACTAAGGGGCGAATTGTCCGGAATTGAACAGATTCGCGACCGGCTACGGTCGCATTCTGTGAGAATGAAGAAGAGCGAACTCACGCTCAAACAAGTATCCGCCATCCCCTGTCCTACCTGCGGCGTCGCTATCGGGATGCCGTGTGTGTTGCATTCAGGCGGTAAGCGCTTAGAACCGCATGTAGACCGAAAGCTTGCCGCGATTGAGGCCCTCGAAGGAAACTCAATTTACTCTGGTCAGCAATACTACTTCTTTGCAAGTTCGCCCCTGAAATGACAACGTTTTCACAAGTCCAGCGGTTTTTTGGCTCTAGCTGCTAATACGACCGAATAGACGACCTCTTTCCGCTCGATCTGCGCGGCAATAAATGCCACCTCGTGCGGCGTTCTTGATAAATGAATCGCACCTTCCTGCCCAGCTTCAAGTCTCTGACTCTTCATCTCGCATATCATAGTTCGTCGGCAAACTGTACTGGCGCGAAATGCCGTAGCTCTTCAATCAGATTTGGGAATACTGCATCGATCGGGTGACTTCGATCCACATGCACCTGGCGGAACTTTAGAATAACCTTCATGCATGCATGTTGTTGCCTTCATGCGTCAGGGTCATTTTCATTGGCTCGGAACCTGTATACAAGTGAACAGACACGTGCTCCGACAATGCCTAGTATTGGTTTGCTGTAAAAGGACTGGTTTGTTGGCCAATCCATCCCCGCAAGCTTGTTCGCAAGCCCTCACAAGCGCCAAGGATATCGAACGACAACTTAGGAAGGTACTCAGGCTCGATGAGCAGTCTGGCTCGCCTGGTTAGAAGTGTCTCGTAGTACAGATAGAAAGGAAGAAACATCATGCCTCTCATTCAAATTCTTTTAGCCCTGATCGTCGTGGGCGTTCTCCTGTGGTTGGTGAACCGTTTCATCCCTATGCAGGGAAGTATCAAATCGATTCTGAACGGGGTGGTGGTCATTGCCGTAGTATTGTGGCTCCTAAACATTTTTGGGCTATTTCACTCCCTCGCGCACATACGCATCGGGACATAGACAGTGGCGATGAGCGGCTCAGTCGAGGCTGCGATTCGAGGAACAGAACTAATGATTGGCAACATGTCGCATCAGATGCGCAAATTGGACGAGCAGCCCAGGACCAGCAAGAGAAACCGCAAAAGCAGGAACGACCTGCTAAGCCCGAAAAGCAGCAACAAACGAAGCCAGCTACCCAGCCGAAACAGGAACCACAACCAAAGCCTCAACAGCACGCTCAGCCAGGTATCCCCGCGACCGAATCGCCGTTTCCGTTGTCTGAACTGAGCGTGCATCGAACAA
>Ga0210406_10005602_pt1 | contig 13119 bp, 10 predicted proteins | sample IncBWC30MmetaG_FD_155454 | JGI IMG/M metagenome (GOLD analysis project Ga0210406, IMG submission 155454) | Forest soil microbial communities from Barre Woods Harvard Forest LTER site, Petersham, Massachusetts, United States - Inc-BW-C-30-M | ecosystem: Environmental > Terrestrial > Soil >...
CTATCGATCTTAACTGCGTCAACGTGCTCGCCGATCGGCAGGGCCGCCAGCACCTTGCCACTATCGGTGCTCATAACGATCAACTTCTGGGGCTTCCGACACCCGATCAACAGGCGCCGGTTTGCCGTATCTATCGTCATTCCGACGGGCGCCCCACCAGGCGCCACGGGCCAGCGTGCGACAACCTTCATAGCCTTCATGTCGACAACCGCTACTTCGTTCTTGTCCATCAAATTCACATAGACCTTACCGGCCCCATCGGACGCAAGGAATTCCGGTGCTCCACCCAGATCGAGCGCCGCATCGATTTTTCCGCTCTTGGGATCAATGTCCGGCTTGATCAACATCAGCACTCCCTTATCTCCCGATACCACCACCACGCGCCCGCTCCCCGGATCGAAGATAATTCCATCAGCATCAGGCTGGGCAACAATCGAGCCCAGTATAGCGTTCGTCTTCAGATCGAAAATCACGATCGCGCCGTTGCCGCCGCCGTCAGTGATGAAGCCACGCCCAGCCTCGGGAACCAGTGCGACGCCGTGAGCTATCTTCTGACCTGGAATGTCGGCAATTGTCTTTCCCGATTCGGAGTCGATCACCATCGTGTGAGTGCTCCTGGGGACGTAGAGACGGTGCGTCTGCGGGTCGACGGTGAGATAGTCCCACCCGCCTTGCCCGCCAACGCTAAATGTCTTCTCAACCTTCCAGCCGTTCTGCGCTTGAACTGCCAAAAGATTCGCGAACAGGAGGATCGGTAAGGACGTCAGGATATGTTTCTTCATTTATTCTAAGCCTCGTTTCTCACGGTTTGAATAATGGATTGGATGTAACCGATCTCGAAGGCAAAAGCCAGCCCGGATCTGTCGCCTTCAATTTGCGGCGCGTGGTCCGGCATCAGCATACCGTCATATCCGACCTCCCGGTATACACGGGCGCATTCGAGAAAGTTGATGTCGCCTTCGTCGGGATAAGCCTCACGAAAGTTCAGCCGGTGCCCAATAATGTTACGGAAATGCACGTTGAAGATTTTCTTGCGCGAGCCAAAGTACCGGATCACGTCTGGAATTTCTTTGGCCGGGTTGTCCAACATTTCGCAGACCGTACCCTGGCAGAAATTCAAACCATGGTAAGGGCTGGCAGCGATGTCCACGAATTTCTTCAGGCCTTCTACGGAACTGAGCACGGAAGGAACGCCGTGAAAGCCACCCTTGGGCATCCCGGGATCATTTGGATGGCAGGCGAGTTTTACCTTAGCTTCTTCCGCCACTGGGACGACGCGCTTGAGGAAGTACTCGATTCGTTCCCACATCATGGCGTCATCAGCCTTGACAATCTCGAACACCTGCGGATCGACCTTGGCTATCTCAAAGACGAACGTGCTGCTGCGCGTGCCACCGCGGCCCGGCGTATACCCGGAGCGAACAACCCCCAAGTAAGTCAGGTTGTACTTCACGGCGGGAATACCGGCCTTCCCGGTATTGCGAATCATAGCGCTGATTTCGTCGATCTCGCGGTCCCGGTCGGGACTCTTGCCGAGCAGAATATTCGGGTAACTGGTTTTGTTGATGGTCACCGAGGGCATCGGCAGCGGAATCATCGCGAGGCTCAGGCCGAAGGATTCGACTTGCTCGCGAAAGCGCGACAGGCTATCTACCGACCATTTCTCATCGAGGTGTGACGAGATCTCGCCGCTGCAAATATGCTTCAGTCCGAAAGCCGCCATGGACCGGAGCACGTCGGGAGAATGCCCCTGCTGTGTGCCGGCGTAAAACAAAACTGGCGGACGCGAGGAAGTGTTCGGCGCCGCCCGGCCTGATTGCGTCGCTGCCGCGGCACCCATGGTGGCAAATTGAATGAAATTTCTTCGCTTCATGGCTTAGAAGTAGAGTTTCAGGACAAGCTGGACTTGTCTCGGGAGATAATCCGATATGATCTGTCCGAGCTGGCCGTTCACCTGAGCGCCTGTCTGATCGAATTGGGGATTCGTGTTAACCGTGTTGAATTGAGGATGGTTGAACGTATTAAACGTTTCCAGCCGGAATTGTACGTATCGCTTTTCGCCGAATGGAAAATTCTTGAATACACTGATGGCCCAGTCCTCAACTCCAGGGCCACGGACAACACCTGGGGCGGCATTACCCGGATTTGTCGCCGTCGGCGGTTGGATCACACTGGTATTGAAAAACCGATAGAAGGTCCTCTGGCCCATAGACAAATGTACAGGACCGGTGAGAATGCAGCGGCTATAATCCCCGCCCCCGAAAAGGTTGACCGGGTAAGTAAACTGGCAATTCAAGCTCTGGGGAAACCCGCTCTGGAACTGCGAAATCCCCGAGAGCTGCCAGTCGTCCAACACCCAGCGGACTGCGCGCACATTCCACTTCGTGCTGACCTTGGGGAGGTTGTATACATAGTAAAAACGCAAAACATGTGTCCGGTCAAACGGCAGGACGCCATATTGCAGTTTGTTGTCGTGGTAGGTAGCGAATGGGGGGTAGTAGCCCAGTGACTTCGACCAGGCATAATTCGCGCTGATGTCAAAGTTTTTGGAAAACCGGTGCACAGCCGAGAGTTGGAACGCATTGTAATTTGAGTTAACGAATTGCTGCACGGTCAGACCAGAGTATCCCCGATACGGCCGGAAGAAATCATCGGGCAACGGCAGACCGGGGTTTGTGGGGTCCTGATTCTGCGGCAGAAACTGGGCCCCTGGGGGCACAGCGTCAAACGCGCTCTGCGGCGAATCGAGGTGCCGCGTCAACGATCCTACGTATGCCACATCCACGCGCGTTCCCAAGCCGATAGAGCGTTGCACTCCGAGGCTGTAGCTCATGATCGTGGGGTATTTCGTGTTTGGATTGATCGCATTATACGAGTTGGGGAATACGGCCGTCGGAGCCGATGTGAGCGTCCCAAATGTGCCATTAAACTCCGATGCCGTCTGGCTGGTATTTAGAACAGTGCCCACGATCAAGTTCTGGTTGTCGTGACCGCTATAGGCCATCCCAAACCCTCCGCGAAGGACAGTCTTGTCGTCGCCGGTCAATGCGTAAGCGAAGCCGAATCGCGGGCCATACTGGACGCCGCGATTCTTCATGAAGCCCTCCGGCACTCCTTGCGCTTTCGCAGAGATCAGGCCGTTGTTAATATTGCCCACGCCGGGCACGATGGATCCGATAAAACCTTGTGGCAAGGTTTGCCCGGTCACCGGGTTCTGAGCCACCAGTTGGCCTTGCGCATTGATAAACGGGTGATACAACTGAACGGCCTGCGAGGAGTCGTAGGCCGATGGAAGAAAATTCAAGCCAAGACCGTTTGCCTGGTGCCACGGTGTGTAATAGGAAAACCGAAGGCCATAATTAAGCGTCAGCCTTCGTGTAGCTTTCCAAGTATCCTGGATGTACCATTCCGCGACCAATCCCCGGATATCCTGGACCGGTCTGGTTTTGCTCTCCTGGTATGAAGCGTATGTTCCGAGCAGAGCATTCGCATACGGATGACTGGTGTCAAAGGGATTATTGACGTTGCTCGAGAAGTCGAAAGAGCCCCTGTAGGGGTACCCGCCGCCATCTGTAAAATATCGATTCCACGTAACGTAAACCCCACCCTTGATAGTATGCGTGCCGCGAACCACGGTGAGCGAATCGGAGCCGGTAAACGTCGGCACCCACGCGTGGTAGGGTATAACTCCATTTAATTGCATCGCGGGCGCATTGGGAATGACGCCGCCTCCGAAGGCCGCGTCGGGAATAAGGTTGTTTGGATTGTTCTGAGGATTGAACTGAGGAATATTGGCGCCATTCGTGATGCGATTCAACGCCGCGAACTGCGAAGCCTTCGGGATATTACTCTCGCGCCGTCCATTCATCCCAAAAACGAAGTCATTGATCATTGTCGGAGAAAAAGTATAGGATACGTCGACGGCAGTCACGGTGTAGGGAAAAGTATCAGTGGTTGTCAACTCTGGCCAGTTCGTGCCGAACAACTGGGTATCGCCCACAGGGTCATAGTCCAAACGCCAGAACATGCGGAGTTTCTGGGTGGGATCCCAGTCAACTCGATAGAAGTGATAGTTGTTGTAGCTGGCGAGGTATGGCTGATAAATATAGTTGTATTGGTTGCTCGATACGGCGGCGTTGTTGAAATTTGGCAAGGGGAAAACATTCAGCAGGGCTTGCCCCGCGGAATTGATGCGGTTCTTAGGAATGACATTTCCTGGGAAGGGTTGATGATTATTGAGCGGGTCCAGGATCTGAACCCCTGGAGTCTGGGAGAAATCGCCATTTCGTTGCGCCGCTGTGGGCATGGTAAGCGTAGTGAGGCCGCCAGCGGGACCATTAACCGGCACATATTCCTGACCAATGAAAAAGAAGAGCTTATTCTTGTCCTGATTGAACTTGCCTGGCCAGAAAATCGGGCCGCCAATGGTGCCGCCGTAGTCCTGGAAACGGTCCACCGGCTTGGGAGATCCCGTTAAAACGTTGAAGAAATCGTTCGCATCCAGTTTCTCATTCCGAACGAAAGCAAAAAGGTTGCCATGAATCTCACTGGTTCCGGACTTGCTGATCAGTTGGACATTGGCCCCGCCTGCTCCGCCGTATTCCGCATTGAAATTGCCGGTTTCCACCTTGACCTCGGCAATTACATCGGGGGTTTCGCCGGCGCCGTATTGATTCGACCGCTGCAGATTGTTGCTTATACCGTCCTCATAAATCGCGCTGAAGGCGTTGCTAACTCCGTTGTAAATAGGTATGTTCGCATTTCCGGAGTCAGGCTCAAGCGAATCGGGTTGAGTGATGGCGCCCGGAAGGACATTTAGTAGCGACGCCCAGTTTCGGCCTGCCATAGGCAGATTTTCCATGTCCTTGGTGGTCACAACGTCGCTGCGAGAGCTGGTGTCTAGCTGCACCGCATCGCCTGCGGTTGTGACAGTCAGCGTCTGCGCCTCGCTACCAACTTGTAACTGGAGTTGCCCTGTGTCAAGTCTCTCGCCGGCGGTGAGGTTGAGGTTCGCTTTTACGAGCGTCTTGAAACCGTTAACTTCGACCTTCAATGTATACGAGCCCGGCAAAACCCCGGCGAACAGAAATAGACCATCCGGTTCCGATTTTGTCCTGGTGCTGACGTTCGTGCTGGTTTCGGTTATGGTTACCGTTGCGGCCGGCAGGACTGCCCCGCTCGAGTCCACAACCAGGCCCGAAATAGATCCTCGAGTGATTTGTGCTGCGGCGGGTACGGTTATTACCAAAGCCATAAATGCGCCGGCGACGATCAGCCAACCCTGAGCACCAGTCTTCGACGCATTTCGAATACGATTCCTCATGCTGCCTCCTACCGACGTTGTAGTCATTTCAGAAGTTTTCCCATTTCTTCATGGGACCTTATCTCACAAGGCACGGCCGCTTTGGATCAAATTGCCAGTTCGGAATCAAATACTGCATCGCCACCGCGTCATCGCGCGACCCTAATCCCACGTTGCTGTAAAGGGTGTGCGCCTGTCCTACGGCATCCATATCGAGTTCTACGCCCAGCCCCGCGCTTCCGGCACATTCACCCGGCCGCCTTCAATTCTTAGAGGCTCTTTCGTAAGGCGCTGGCCGTCCTGCCAAATCCAATGGGTATCGATGGCTGTGATCCTGCCCGGGGCAGCCGCTGCAACCTGCGTAAACATCGCCAGTGAAACATCAAAGTGGTTATTGGAGTGCGATCCCCAAGTCAACCCGTTTTCCCGGCAAAGCTGTGCCACGCGTACGGAGCCCTGCATTGTCCAGAAGTGTGGGTCGGCCAATGGAATATCCACGGCGTGAAGTTGTATCGCGTGCTTCAACTCGCGCCAATCAGTCGCAACCATATTTGTCGCAGTGGGCAGATTTGTCGCCTGGCGGAACTCGGCCATGACCTCTCTGCCGGAGAACCCCTGTTCAGCGCCACATGGGTCTTCTGCGTATGCCAAGACGTCCTGTTTGCCTTCGCATAAGTGAACCGCATCTTTTAAAGACCACGCTCCATTTGGATCAAGCGTGATGCGGGCTCCCGGAAATCGTTCCGCGAGAGCAGTCACAATCTCCATTTCCTCTGCGCCGTCGAGAACGCCGCCCTTCAATTTGAAGTCGTTGAAGCCGTATTGCGCCCGTGCGGCCTCTGCCAGGCGCACCACAGAGTCCGCGGTCAGCGCCTCCTCGTACCGTACACGAAACCACTCTTCGCCACCTCCCTCAGCAGCGCTCTGGTAAGGCAGATCCGTCTTTTTCCTATTACCAATAAAGAAGAGGTAGCCCAACATCATCACACTCTTCCTCTGTTGTCCCTCTCCCAAAAGTGCCGCCACGGGCACATCCATAAACTGCCCCAAAAGATCCAGCAATGCGGATTCGATGGCAGTTACCGCATGCACCGCAATTCGCAGATCAAACGTTTGCAGTCCGCGCCCTTCGGAATCTATGTCGGAAAAGCGTCGACGCACGCTGTTTAAAATGACATTGTAGGAACCGATCTGGCGTCCAATCAAGAGTTCCTGGGCTTGCTCGAGCACATGGCGAATCTTTTCTCCTCCCGGAACCTCGCCCACGCCCGTATGGCCAGCGTCATCCCCAATAATTGCAAGATTGCGGGTAAAGTACGGCGCATGTGCTCCGCTCAAGTTCAGCAGCATACTGTCGTATCCTGCCACTGGGACGATTTGCACGGTAATGATGCGAGGAGACGTCCCAATAGTGCAAGTCGCGTATTGGTCGTTTATTGCCAGCATCTATATAACGTTTCTGAATTCAACATCTACTCGTCAATGTGATACGCAACCCGCATTCTTTCTCGACTGTTGCCCAGATGATTTCTCAGCGCGGCACGCGCGGCCTCAGAGTCACGACGTGCTATGGCGTTATAAGTGTCCTCATGTTCGTTGCTTATGCGGACCAAGTACTCTACCTCCTGCGGCTGGCGCTCGTTGGTTGGGAACCGCGAGCGCGGGATTAGGGAAGGCCCTAAGTGATTGAGAATATCTGAGAAGTAATGATTACCAGTCGCTCTGGCGATGCCAATATGAAATTGAAAGTCCGGAGTTATGGTTTCGCCTCCGTTCCCCAGACGTTCGCGGAAGGAGTCCAAAGCTCTCCGCATTTCCGCGAGATGCTCATCCGTATGCCGGATCGCGGCCAATGCCCCCGCTTCGGTCTCGAGACTAATACGGAGTTCCAGCATTGCCAGGACATCGCGGAGAGTCGTTACAGCTCCTGCCCGGATGCCAAAACTCTGTCGAGTTGCGCTGTCCAGAACAAACGTTCCGATTCCATGCCGCGTAGTCACTAGTCCAGCGGCCTGGAGTTGCGACATTGCCTCCCGAACGACAGTTCGACTCACTCCCTGCTGACGTACGATTTCGGATTCGGGAGGAAGCTTCGCGCCGGGCGGAAGCACACCCGTTCCGATCAAATTCGATAGGTGAGCCACCACCTGTCGCGTCAAGTTCCTAGACGGGTTCCTGCCATTAGACCCTAGCGATTGCATGGGTATGCATTCTCCCACGCAACGTTCCAGCAGTGGCAGTTGTATGACATCATATAAGCCAATAGAACGTCGCGCGTGTCATGCCCCTAAAGATCTCTTATTTCATTTCTGAGTATAGGATTTTGCGGCATATGATATCCTATGTCAAGAGGTATTTCGACCTGTACCCCTCCTCCAGTAGCACCCATCGTGGACTCACTCTGTCCCTCCTCTCCAGCCGCCTTCGAGCGAAGAGCAGCGCCGGCTCACGAAGGGGTGGTTCCATTCGATAGACGATCGTTAGGCTGCCCTACGTAACGCGGGACAGGAGATGAACTTATGCGCGATTGGCCAGGAACCTCGGCTCGCAACAGCTTTAGGCAGGCGTTATTAGACTGCGAAAGACAGGTGGGGCTTTGGAGCGGCCTCTGCAGTAACATAGCCGCCGAGATTATCGCCGGTGCCGGGTTCGACTGGATTGTTGTCGACGGCGAACACGCACCGAACGATATCGCATCCTTGCTGGCACAACTTCAAGCGATGCGTGGGGGCACTGCTGAGCCGGTTTGTCGTATCCCGTGGAATGATTCTGTTGTGATCAAGCGCGTTCTCGACATTGGTGCCCGTTCTTTGATAATTCCCTTTATCCAAAACGCCGAGGAAGCGCGGCTGGCAGTAGCCGCGACTCGCTATCCTCCACTTGGCATTCGTGGGGTCTCTGTTGCACCCCGCGCCAACGACTACGGCCGCATTCGCAACTATCATCAGAATGCGCATCTTGAGACTTGCGTCCTCGTTCAACTGGAGAGCCGCGTCGCACTCAAAGAGGTTGAGGCAATTGCCGCAGTCGATGGCGTGAATGGAATTTTTATAGGCCCAAGCGATCTAGCCGCGGACTTCGGTCATCTCGGCAATCCCATGCACGCAGAGGTGCAGATGGCGATCAAAGAAACCGCGGATCGCATCCGCGCTACCGGCAAGTCAGCAGGTACTCTGGCAACAGACGTCGACGACACGGATCGTCTCTTCGGTCTCGGATTCAATTTCATAGCAGTCGGCAGCGATGTGGGGATTCTCGCTCGAGGAGCTGAGCGTCTCGCGATACGCTTCCGCACAAATGAGAAAGAGACGAATAAGGCTTTGGCCACGAAAGGCATCGAAACATAGCAGCGGTAGGATTCATCGGCCTTGTCACGGGCAGCCCGATACTCAGAAACTTTAAAAGCCGGGCACGAGGTCGTGGCATACAGCATCATACTTCTTGGGGCGGGATGCAAGCCGCTTGCTAACCGCTGCCCTTCGGATGCACGCGCCAGTAGGCCGCAGCTTTAATTTCCGACCTCAGGCGCGTACTGCTCCTTCACCATGAACAAATACGAGAGTACCCCGACTACGAGAAATACACAGCATGCTAGCATCGGCGCTTCATAGCTTCCTGTTTGCTGCTTGAGCCAACCCGTGAAGATCGGTGCCGCAATGCCGGCAACGCTTGCCGCACAGTTCTGGATTCCGGATACTCGGCCGATGGCAGAGACTGGGATTAAGGTTTGCGTCAGCGCCCAGTAGTTGGCGGTCGCCAGACCCAGGCCGGATAGCGAGACTACAGAGAACGTCAAAGCCACAGAGACGGAGGAAGACTGGGCACCGATCAGTTCCGTGCAAGCGATGCCAAAGCCGGCGATGGTAAACCATTTCCTCACCATGACCGGATCACCTCCCCGCCCAATCAATAGGTCGGCCGCCCACCCGGCCAACGCAGCCACCACCGCCATCCCGCCGAAGCTGAAGAACGTATACAGGCCCATCTGAGAGAGCGACAAATGGCGCTTCTCCATGAAATAGGCAGGTAGCCATGTCATGCAGAAATACACGAAGTACATGTAGCAGAACGTCGCGATTACTGTTCCCCACGTCACCGGACTGGCCAGGATCACGCCGAACCCCACGGGCTTTGCAGCGGGTATGGCGAGTTCATGCGGCTGGCCAACCCGTTCTTGCACCAGCAGAATCCACGGGATGAGCCATATGAGACCGCCAGTGCCGACCAGCACGAACATGGTTCGCCAGTCGTAACGCATGATTAGCCACGCAGCCAGGGGGGTCCCGATAGCCGGCCCGATCTTCGTGCCTGTCATGTATAAGCCGACGGCCAGCCCTCGCTCGCGTTCGACGAAGTTCAGGCGAATCCATCGATAGCTCGCCGGCGCCACGACTGATTCCCCCACACCCACAAGTATCCGCAAAGCAATCAACTGCGCCACGGAGCTTACCAGCGCAGTCCCGGCTGATGCCAGGCACCAGAATAGGAAGCACAACGCGTATGTCCACTTCACGCCGTAGCGGTCCACTACCCATCCAGCGGGTATCTGTAGTGCCGCATATGCCCAGAAGAAGGCCGAATTGAGAGCACCCCGATCGGTGTCGGATAGGTGAAATGATGTAAGAACATCGGGTATCACCAGCGCAACGGAGAGGTTAGATCGGGAGATGTAGGCGACAATCATTCCCAGGCTCAGCAAGCCGATGATGGTCCAACGGCGCCCGCTGCCACCGGCTGGCGTCAGGATCACAGCGGCGCCGGTTGCTCCCAAGGGAGAACTTAGGATATTGGGCTTACTGTTCATTTGATTAAAGTCTGTGCGGGTCGATCGAAGTTGGTCGCGAGCGCCACAGGTTTCCGGAGTGTATCATGTGCTCGGCCTGAATCGACGGCTCAGGGTATATAATTCCCAGGCCACTATGCGCAGACGATCTTTTCTAGGCTCGTTGTCCGCCTCCCTAATTGCCGCCAGCCACCGCTTGCCCGCGAATAGGAACGTGAAGTGGGCGGTCAGCGCGAATCTTTGGAACCACTTTAACCCAGTAGCGTTCACCGACATTCTTGACGTGATGCGAGATACGGGCTTCATCGGTATTCGCATAACCCAGTTTCCCGGTATTTTGCAGAAGTATCAGATAACCACGACTCAGCTCGAAGCAGAGTTGAGCAAGCGTAACCTCCAAATTGCGACGATCTCGTTTGGCGGGCCGACCCACGACCCCGCGCAGCAGACCAAAGTGTTGGACGACGCCGGAAAGGCGATGGATTTCCTTGCATCGTTCGGGGCAAACCGGCTAGTGGTGTTTTCTCCGTCGCGGCGACTGCCAGAGGCGCAGAGCGATACAGCATTCCGAACGATGTGCCAGACGTTCAATCGAATCGGCGAGCTGGCCGTGGAGAAAGGATTTCGGGCGGGTTTGCACAACCACCTAGGGCAGATGTGCGAGAAACCCGAGGAGATTGACCACTGCATGAACCTGACCGATTCGAAGCTGTTCGGGTTCTCTCCCGATACCGCGCACCTGCATCTGGGCGGAAGCAACGTTGTCGAGATGTTTCAGAAGTACAAGAGCCGCCTCGTGATGATGGATTACAAAGATGCCACGTGGACCACGCCGCCGGCTGGGTTCACCGACTCCAATGGAAAAGTGGTTGAGCCTGAGGTCGCGAAATTTCTATCGAGTATTTACGACTTAGGAGATGGAGAAATCGACCTTCCGGGTTGCCATCGTGTGCTGAAGGAGATCGGTTATCAGGGCTGGAATTGTGTGGATCTGGATGCAGCGCGAAGGGGCCCGCGCGCGAGTTATGAGCGGTGCGGAAATTATGTTGTAAACACGCTGGAGCCGATTTATTCGTGATGCTATGTTACACCCTCGGGTGGCATCAGATGCAGCCGCTCCAGGTAATCCCGGATCAATTCGTCTTTCGCCGTGATTCTCTGCTCGACGATCTTGGACTGAAACCACCAGCCAGCGCCGGCGCCGATGACTATCGATAGCAGGAACAGAATAGGTGCTTGCTTAAGCGTGTTCCACTCCCTCAGGAGATGCTCGAATGCCTTTTCTAACATAGCCCCCGCCGTGGAGCGCGATTTCCCTTTTTTCACTTCCGGCGGCGCCGGTTTTAGGCTATGATGGCCTCGACGCAACTTGAAGATCACCACGGCCCGGTTGCTCGCAGCGCCGGGCTTCTTTTTTGAACGTCAGGCTCCCGCATGCGCGCCGCGATGCGCGCTGCGGACCATATATTGTTCAGGCTCCGGCACGCGGAAGCTCACCTCATACTCTTTTAGAGCCTCCAGGCCTCCGCGAAAGTCTCGTACTGCTTCGTAGAGCGTTGCCCAGTCCTGACCGCAGGAGGGACATTTGGTAGGCATGTCCGCATGTCCGGTTTCCTTAGACGTCCGGTCGATCCCGCTCAAGGCTAGAGCAGTCAAGCACAACACCAGCTCCGCCCTACATGATTTGCATTTAATCGAAAGCTGGTCGATGTCCGCCGGTCCAAGAATCAATTCATGTGAAATCTCCATCGCTACTTGGCCCCCTTCTGCTTCACCTTCTTCTTGCGCACCTTGGCACTGGCGGCCGCGGCTTTACGTGCCCGTGCAGAGCCTACGCTGTTTTCTTCTTCCTCGCGTGGGGTGATTTGTGAAACGTGAAAGCCGAGTGGTGGAAGGCAAGCGGGTGCCTTATCAGCCACTCACGTGCAACCTGAATCAGTGCTCGGCCACCGAACAGAACCAAAGCCGTGGCCGCCAGTAGCGGTAGTGAATACATGGCTGAGGATATGATGCAAATTTCGGTTCCGTCTTACAAGGAGATAACCAAACGACTGCGAGGCAAAACGTGCGGCGTCTTACAGAACGGGTGGGATTGTTTCAGAACGGTTTCATGCGGTGCGCGCTTTATGCTGCGGCCTGCGAGCGAAGGATAGCCTACGCTCCTCTTGTTCTGCTCGCCCTCAGTCTCAGTTATCCACGCGCACTACCTGCCCAACGGGGTCGGCGTTCACACCTGGAAACACGCTGAAGTTCGACACATAGATAGAGCCGTCCGGTCCGGCCGCAAAGCCATTCGGTATAAACGGCAGTGCAACAATAGACCACGAAACGGCGCGTAAGCGGCGATTCGTGGTCTATTGTTGCACTGCCGTTTATAATCTTGAGAAAACGCATTCGAGAACGCCGATGCATCGGCAATCACTACGTGTAAACGAGGAAGTCGCTGGGCCGGGTTCTCATTCAACGACTGGCGGATCGCATATAGCATCATCTCCATGCCTTGCGACGGCGCTTTGAATTTGTTCCCCCGTAACGTGATTTTGGCGGCCGTCGAACGCTGTTAACAATCCAGTGGGCAGAATTCTTCGGGTCCCCAAACGATTTCATTAGCCCACCCGCTAGTTAACGGGCAGGTTGCGCACACGCGGGGCTCGATAAAAACCAGCCGCAGTTTCCCGATCCCGAGCACAAGTCGTTTGCAATCAATATTCGACACTCCACATGTCGCTTGCATAGCCGGAGTTTGCAAACGTGGTCAGTATCATTATTAGATCGGCGGCTGCGAGTCGGGCGTGTTAACAAGCCGGGGGGCGCTCGCAAGTCTTTGGGGACCCGAAGAATTCTGCCCACTGGATCGTTAACAGCGTCTGACGGTTCTTGGCGCGCGATCACTGGCACCAGAAACTGGACCAGCCAACAAGGCCAAACGTCGCTGCTCGCGTCCCAGTTCCTGGTGCGGTAGTTCAGTGTTTGGATTCCAGTTCCGCTTTGAGCTGGCGGTAGGCAGTCTCTTCGAAATTGAGCTTCAGCCGCT
>Ga0210406_10005605_pt1 | contig 13117 bp, 15 predicted proteins | sample IncBWC30MmetaG_FD_155454 | JGI IMG/M metagenome (GOLD analysis project Ga0210406, IMG submission 155454) | Forest soil microbial communities from Barre Woods Harvard Forest LTER site, Petersham, Massachusetts, United States - Inc-BW-C-30-M | ecosystem: Environmental > Terrestrial > Soil >...
CGGTTTCGACATGGGTTGCGAAACTGCAGGTGCGTACCGAGGTGCAGGTTCCTCGTTAAACTATTTGCAAACTTATAGTTGCCAATCAAGACAACTACGCTCTAGCCGCCTAATCGCGGTTGAAACCCAGACGGCTCGTGCTGATGCGAACGTTTGGGTGTAGCGCTCATCAGATAGTGGGGCACACGTGTCTGGGGTGTGTTCGACGAAAAAATACCGGGCTGGCCGCGCGCTTTCCCTGCCCGTTGGGTAGTGCGAGGTGAGAACAATAGACGTGGCTACGTACGTAGATCTTGTAGCGTAGGACTTATGGACGGGGGTTCGATTCCCCCCGGCTCCACCAATTAAGCGGCTGAAACAAGCATTTCAGGCCGTCAGCACCCCCGTAAATACTGTCCAGTCCCCTAGGCTGGGACACGATTAGGACACGATTTGACGCCGCTCAAGGCGCGGCTATGGAGGTGTGTTTATGTTGATAGTTGAGATTGCACTCGGGATTATTCTGGCTTGTGTAGCCATGGTCGCAGCACCGATTTTGTTTGGCGGCATTCTCGGCGCAGCCGCGCATGTGATTGTTGCGCTGACTAAGCAGCGCGGACGACCGTACCCCGTGCAAGGGACGCGGCAATGGTGGATAACCAGCGTGCTACAGGTAGTCGGAGTCTTCGCAGTGTTGTTGTTGATTGGGGTCGCCGGAAGGCTTCTTCAATAACGCAGCTACCCCAATGCGGCACTCTTGTTTTTCATTTTTCCCGGTCTATCGTGTACTGGCGGACATTAAAGCAACCGCGAACTAGCTGCCCAAACCGTTCCTCGTCTGTTCTATCGCTCGTGAGGACGTAGCAGTGTGTGCCATCGACTCTGAAACAATTATCCTCTGACTCGACTGAGCTAGGCTCTTTGCCTGTCCACTCGGCCTCTATTCTGCGGCATGTCGGGGTGGCGTCCGTGTAGTGTGACCAATCGACAGTCATCCGCAATCCGCCTTTCCACCCAGAGTCGTCGCCGGAACATGCCACCGCTGAGAGCAATACGAGCGCAAGTACGAGGCGGGCGGCGAACCGCGTGGGTTGATGTGCGCGTATCATTTCAAAATTCTATGCGCATATCTTCCGCCCAGTGTTGCTAGACCTGAAGATCCCGACTCGCTCTTGATCCGCTCGTAGATTTCCTCACGATGCACGGCCACTTCCTTCGGCGCCTCGATACCAAGCCGGACTTGGTTGCCCTTTACCTCTACGATCTTCACGGCGATGTCCTGCCCAATCATTACGGTTTCGCCAATGCGGCGAGTCAGAATTAACATGGTATGGCCCTCCGTGGTAGCGAGCGGCAATTGTACCGAGACCGTTGGCTACGGACTTTGCGACTAACCCTGATTAAGTAATCGCGACCACTAGAGGGAAACAATGAAGTCCCGTCTGCCAAGCCGCACCCTAAGCGGTGGGCCATAGCCCGCCCGCTCACATAATACGGGCAAGTATTTGGGCCAGCGTTTCACGACGGACTTTCAGTTGTTTAGCTGCTTTCAATTTGGTGGCGTCCCCAAGATTGGCCGCCCTTTCGGCGGCTACGGTCGCGTCGAAAAGACTCTGCATAGCAGAGCGCGGGACAAGCGGCGCAAGGTGCCATTCATCGCCTAAATCCAGACGTGCTTTGGATACATTAACTGCGTCAATGCTGACAATTTTGCCGCTTTCCAAGTTCTCAAAAACGAACATTTGCATATTGGGCGCTCCGTGAGGTGTCAATACCTTTTAGCACCATCCATGACGCTCCGCGAGCTTGGAATAGTTGCAGAAACCGACCGAAGAAATACGGCACAATCTCACCCAGTCGTTCTCGCATGGAGTGGAAGACGTGAATAACGCGAATAACGTGAGTTTTGAAAGGATATTGTGGCCGGTGCTTTTCGCCTTGTTAGCCTTCCAATGGACTAGCAGCCGCAATAGCTCGACGGTCCTAGTTGCCTATTACGGTGCGCAGCCTGGCGAGCACGCAACAAAAGTCCAGTACGCTGCGGACGTTTTAGCGCAGAAGGTTCGCTATATCGACCCCATCATGGGGAGCCAAAGCTTCTCTGTCTGCACAGTACTGGATGCACGCAACTGGCGGTGTGAACTTTCCGGCCCTCCCAGTTGGCCTCCGGCTGCGTACGTCGCTACAGATGGGGTTATTACGATCACCGACAAGACGCATTTTATCGCCCCGGAATCGTGGTTCAAATGGGAATCAGCACGGCTCTTAGGCTCCATCGCAAAAATGTGGGGCGCCACGTAGGCCGTCACGAACAGCGGGTATCAGACGTTCGCTAAGAACGCGAACAAGCCCAAATAGACCGTTAACAGGTCACGTCTTGGCGGACGCGGTAGCGCTCGGAATGGTGCATGGAGTGCCTGTTATGTCCCTAGATCAGTCGATTTCTGTCCCATAGCAGCGCTCGAACCAGCAGGACGGTAAAACGGTCACTCGCACTCCCTCTTTCGTCGCGTTGAAAATCGGGATTGTCCCTCGGGCTATGCTGCCTGCGCTTTGTTCTTAACCCGTCGCGCGGCACGAAGCGCGGCGCAGTGTTCACGGTTGACCATCAATTGAATGCTCTGCGCCCCGTAGGGCTTACCAGAGCGATTTAGGAAGCCTTTGACGGCCAGCTCTGCCGAGATGGCATGCAAGGATAGTTTGCGGTCACAGGCGGCTTTGGCTGCCGCTACATGCTCGGCGGGAGGGGATTTCCAATCGCTCCGGCCTTCGCATCGGCCGGTAGCGCGGCGCTTGCGTTCACGTGCACCGCGCAGCTTATTAACGAGCGTGGTCTTATCGAACTGCGCCACGGCGCCAAGTATCTGCCGAATCAGTGCTGCGGTTGGTGTGTCGCTCAAGAAGCTGTCGGGCGCGTCGGCTGCGATCAGCTCAATACCGCGCGCCTTCAACATTTGATAACCAGTCTCTTGGACGATTAGATCGCGAGCGAAGCGGCTAGCGTTCTCGACAATGATGGTTCGTGCGCCATTGCCAAGCATGTACGCGATCATTTCGGAGAATCCTGGCCGGCTGTCTACAGGATCGGCGCCGGATACTGCCGCATCGTAATACTCGTGAACCAACTCAATTCCGCGCGCTGCCGCGCATGCTCGGACTGCGGCTTGCTGCCGCGTCAACGAATCCTTATCGGCTCCAACATTCGTTGCACTCGACGTGCGGAAGTAGGCAACTGCGGTCGGCTTGGCTGTCGTGTTCATGGTGGGAAGTATGCCTATGCTTGTCCGCGTCTGTCAACATTCTGAAGAATGTAGATATTGATGCGCATTACCTGGATATGCATACAGCTACCATCACCCGCTGCGGTGCGTTCCCTGGGCATGGTCCGCCCCGTCTTGGCCCGGACGTGCGCTGCCCCTACCGGGTCGGAGCCGCATAGCTACTGGACACTCGTCACTCTAATCGAGTCGCGTTTGTAACCCCGAACTTCGTTTAGGCGGATGCGACCGCCGCCCCTCCCCCCCTAAGAGACTTCCACCGTCACGCGGGTACCTAACCCGCTAGCGGGAGGGGGTAAAAAGGGGCTCCTTGCTTTCAAGTGAGGCTCTGTTGTTATCAGGAAGCCATCAGCGAGGCTCTAGAGAAATAGCTATAATAATCAGTAACTTAGGTTAGTAGGTGCGTCAGCTATCAGTAAATCGGGCTACAAGCGGCCTAATCGGGCGATATGGTGGGGAGATAAAATGTTGCAGTGCAGCCCGCAACGATGACCAAGGGGCGGGCAAGTTATCCACAGAGCGCGTCTAAGAGTTTGATCTTGTTAGGGTAGTTATCCACAGATATAAACTATTCGCCAAAGGGCGTATAGTGCTTATATTAACCGCCTAGTTTGACCCCTTTCCACCGCCCCGTCAAATCCATAGGAGGGGGTGGGAAATTTTCTGGAAAAGGGGCTAGTTAGGTGGGTACGGAGAATCGAGGTCGATTTTCCGGGTATCTTTAAGTGAGGGAGACAATTCTCTTCACACCAGGCCCCGCGACATGGCGGGAGTATCCCGGCACCGTAATGACGGCGATCCGGTCGGGTGTGAGATTGATGTCTCTCAAGAAAGCGATTCTTAAAAATCGCGGTCGGGGCGAATGCCGACCATAAAGCAGCGAGAGCTGCGGAGCGACGAGGGTCGCTTCAAACAAAAACCAGTATACGAAGCAATAGGCACGGTTTGAACGGGTATCGCCTACCTTCGCGTTCACAACTGATGAATGAGACGCCCCTTGGGGGCATCGACGGTTCAATCACTTCGGGATAGCTAGACCTCAGAAACCTAGCACAACGGTCGGTGATTAATCGAGAGCGAAAATACTCCGCAAGACGCGATTGCAACCGTGGCGGAGTCGGGATAGAAGTTCGGCGCAGCAAGTGAGATGTAAAACATCTACCCTTCGCCGGTCTTTTGGGGACCGGGCATACGTACCTCAAATGCAGACGAAGGAACGGAACTGTATCTAGCGCTCTCTGTGTGAGAGCACTTAGGATTACTTCGTCCGAACACAAGCGACCGCAGGTCGCGACAAGTGAGCGAAAGCAACCCGGCTTTAGGGCCGGGGCGAAGCGAACGCGGGAGGATGAACGCGAAGATACCCTTAACCTTCCGAGTGGATCGATCTTAAGTTCTCAAGTTAATCGCCATAACTCCGTTCTCAGCTTGCCGTCTTCGGTGAGCGAAGACTTGCCCAAAGCAAGCCAGTACAAGTCTGGTAGGTTCTTGCGGTCTTCCGTCTTACTCCTGATCCCGCAATTGATCGTCCCGCCCTATCCGGTGACGCATAAATAGCAGGATCGAAAAGACCGCATCCCAAAACCGTCAGTGCCAACCCGCCACGCCAGAGCGGAAAGCTGACGCCCTTCCGCCTCCGTCCCCCGGAGGCTTTAACGATAGTGAAATGAAAAACAAGAAAGACTCTCTACAAAATAAAACCCTGACCCTTCGCGGCCAGCACGGCCAGTGCGCAGCGTGCAGGGAGTATTTCAATTCGACCTACGCTTTCGACAAACACCGTGTCGGGCGCTATACGCCCATGGAACGGCGGTGCTTGTCTCCCGACGAAATGCGGGCCAAAGGTATGGTGGTCAATTCGACCGGGTTTTGGGTAAGCCACGCGCAGGCCGATTCTAGCGCGCCAGGAATGCGCAGCAGCCGAGATATCGAGGGGGCCGCTACCCATGCCTAGCCCCACCGACATAACGGCGCTGGCAACGGAAGTCGGAGATTTCAATATACCGCTTGTTGAAATCCGCCTCACTACTTCGGCACTGACCGCCGCAGGGGTCGGCACTTTGCGTTACGGCAAATGGGAAGCACAACTGACGTTCGGTGATGAGCGAAAGTATATATCGGCGACAGACGCTCACCAGACGATACACACTCGCGGCGCCGTCCTCGCAGCCGTGGCCGCTCTAGGCGCATTGAAGCGCCGATGCGCAGTCCAGCTATATACCGACTCGGAATACTTGCTTGAGGGAACTGTGTGGCTACGGCAGGGCTTAGCGCTCGGATGGCATACCGGCAAGAAGTCCGGACGAATCCGAAACCATGATCTTTGGGGGCAACTACGCGACCTCGCTGCACTCCACAGCATCGACTGGATCGGCCCGCGCAAACAGACGGACTCCGAGTTTGCCGACACGATGCCGGAAATCAAAACTGAGCTTTGGCGCCGCACTGTCGGCGACGGACCAGATACAGGCTATCTGTACTCCGGCCACGTCTTGCCGTGGGATTACACACTAGGCGAGTACCGCGCATTCACGGACGCGGAAACTCGCGACTCCGCAGTCTGCACAAGCGTTGATTGCACCGACGACAACGCGGCAACGCCGCTGACCGCAAAAGAGCGGGAGTCACGCAAGCGGGTTATTGCTCGCATCGCGAAGCACTTCCAACCGGAGTACATCCGCCCCGCTCCGCGTGCGCCGAGTCCGCCCATTACCCCCACCATTCTCGAACCAAGCAAGGTCAAGCAGCTTGTCGCCGCCTTCGAGCAACTGCAACCCGGAACTGTATCGCCCACCGGGACGGTGAGCTTTCTTCGCTACCCGCGCGCAACACTTGCGCATAGATTTCCAACCGCCAGAACGGCCAGACTTGAACTCACGATAGGAACAGAACAATAAAATGAGCACATCGACAGAAGACATGATCAATCAATTGCAGGCTACGCTAGCGCAAGGGCAGCAGCCAAGCATATTCGGCATTCAAGCCCCGCCAGATCCGCAACGACTGCAAGCCCTGCTGGGGTTGCTCAAGCAACAGCAGTTCCAAGAGCAAGCTAACCAGCGTACACCAGGCCCGTACGGGTACTTGCACGATGCCGGTAACTTGGCTTTCAACTCCGTAGGTCAAGGGCTAGGCAATGCTATCGGCGGCGCACTTGGAATCATCGGGCAACAGCAGCCGCAAGCCGCTTCCAGCGGCGGACAACCTGCCGCGCCGCAGCCGCCGGCCGCCGACCCTAACGCGGTAGCCGCGCCTAGCGGCGCTCAAGGCTCGCCGACCCCGGCGCCTCTCACTTCGCAACAAGCCATAGGCGCAGCAATCCAAAAAGGCAGAGCGATTTATCAAGCGCAGATCGCCGCCAACATTCCGCCCGACACTGCAAAGCTGAATACGCTAAAGGCGCTAGTGAGCCTCGGAGTCCCAGGCGCAGATACGCAACTGTCCGAAGCACAGCAAGCCGTTAGCAAAAACGCGGCGACCGATGCAGCAGCGCAAAGGGACACCGATCAAGCCTCTAACTTCCGTTCCGAGAGTGCGAACCGCGACGCGCGGCTAGACTTTGAGAAAAAGGCCGGAACTTGGAACACGATCTACACCGATCCTAATGGATTCTTTCAGCTACAGAAGAACGGTAACGGTGAAGTGAAACGCACCGAATTGAATCCGAATCTATCGGCACTGGTACAAGCCGATCCCGCGACGGAGGCCAACATTGCTGCCGCGATCAAAAGCGGCCAACTCGCACCGTTGACCGGCGCCGCGCTAAAGACTCCATCCGGCCAGCGAATCATGGGAATGGTCACAGCAGACGGAACCTACGACTCCACGTCGTTCGGCGCCAAAGCTAAGACAATGAACGATTTTAGTACTGGTAAGTCCGGGCAAGCCGTCAAATCGTTCAACGTCGCACTCAGTCATCTCGATAGCCTTGGGCAAGCAGCATCAGCGCTCAACAATGGCGACCTGAAAGGCGTGAACCAGATCGGCAACGCGATAGCGTCATGGACTGGCAACACGGCTCCAACCGATTTTAACGCGGTAAAAAATATAGTCGGTGACGAAGTTACAAAGGCAATCTTAGGATCAGGGGGCGGAGTCGCCGACCGGCAAGAGGCAAAATCAACAATCGACGCGGCAAATAGTCCTGCCCAATTGCAGAGCGTAATCCAGAAGTATCAAAGCTTGATGGCCGGACAACTCGCCGGACTTCGCACACAGTATGAAAGCTCTACCGGACGTAAGGACTTTGAATCGAAACTAGAGCCGCGCGCCCTTTCTATCGCGCGTTCCTCGCCCGCGTACACGTCAGTATTCCCCAACGTCAAGCCGGCGAACAACGGCGGCCAAAATGCCCCGCCAGGGTGGTCACTGAAGGTAGATGCGCAAGGCAACAAAGCCTATGTGTCCCCCGACGGTAAACAATTTCAGGAAGTGAAGTAATCATGGCATTTGATCTATCGACCGCCCGCCCCGTAACAGGCGGGTTTGACCTCTCCACGGCACAAGCCGCGCCTAGCGGCGCCACGCCGGGGCAAGCCTCACCATCCTTAATTGACTCCGCGCTGCGCATCCTTTCCCGTGTCGGCAACGGAGTGATGTCCGCAGGACCCGCCGAAACTGTTGCCCATCTCGGTACTGGCGCGGTCGCCGGCCTCGGAGGCGGCCTCAACTATTTGGGAACCCTTGCGGCCACCGGAGGCGATACCGACGCGGCGAAGGCTGTACAGGAAGCCACACAGCAAGCCCTGACGTATCAACCGAGAACCAAGGAAGGCAAGGCAATAGCGGATGCCGCTGACAAAGCACTCGGACTGATCCCCAAAGGCATCAGCACCGTTGCGGAGGGATTGCTCGATAACGGTTTGCAAGATCCTGAGATGGCGGGACGTGCCGACCTTTCCGACCCGAACACTAAAGGGACGGTAACCCCCGGCATGGCAGCCGCCGTGAATACGGCCGGCAATGCATTGATGCAGCTAGGTGGGTTGCGCGGATTACGCGGAGCGCGAGCAGCCGAAGCAAGCGCAGCGGATAGCGTACCGACCAATGCACCCAAACCAGCACCGACAACGCCGGCCGAATTACTCCGGCAGTCGCTAGATAACGGCAAGGATGTCGGATATCAGACAACCCCGAACTACGACCCGTCCGCGTCTTTCCTAGACAGACTCGGACAAGGAATCGCGGGAAAGGCACAGGTAGAGCAAGGTGCGCGAGTGCAGAACCAGGCAGTCACTAACGCGCTCGGTGCGCGTGCCGTAGGTCTCTCCCCCGCAGAGCTAGTGACACAACAAAAATTGCAAGCTATCAGGCAAGCCGCTGTCGATAAAGGTTACGCGCCGATCCAAGACCTAGACGGACCGATCCAAGCGGATGCGCAGTTCTTGAAAAATAACGAAGCGATCAGGTCAGAGCACGGGGACAGTTTGTCGGGAAATCCAGACGTCGCCGCGACAGCGGACCTACTGAAGCGAGCTAGCTTCGATCCGGCAAAGATCACAGACCAAATATCGACGCTCCGCAGTCGTGCATCCGATGCTTACACAGCCGGTAGACCCAGTGCAGGCGCGGCATTCCGTAAGCAGGCGGGCGAACTCGAAGCTTTGCTAGACAGACATCTGCAAGACCTAGACGACGTGTCGCCGGACCTGTTGAATAATTATCGGGCCGCACGTCAATTGATCGCGAAGACTCACACGATTGGCGACAACTTGAACCCCTCAACCGGGAACATTGACGCGGCCGGCATCGGTAGTGCTCTAAGGGATGGCACCCCTCTAACCGGCAGTCTTAAGACTATCGCTGACTTCGCAAACAGTGCGCCCGGCATAACCACCGTTCCCAATGGAGCACCATTGCCGACCTCGCCGCTCAACACATTGGCCGGCGCAGCCGCTGCGCACAGCACGGGCGGCGCTTCCTTGGCGTTGATTCCAGCGGCTAGAGCGTTCGCGGCAAGGTGGCTATTAACCCGCAACGAAAATCCAGCGCTATTGCAGCCCGGCACGAAGACCTATGGTCAGACAGCCTTAGACGCAATTCACGGCAACGCGGCGGCATTCCAGCGCATCTACGGGAGAAGCGCTCCGGGTGCATTGATCGCGTCTGAATCATCGCCCGATACAAAGAGATACCAATAGCGTTCGAGCGAAGGCCCCTTGATTACAAGAGATTCCTTCTTGACTTCGATTAGACGCACACACCGACTGCCTGTAAAATAGTAACCGCGAATCACGGATCAGATTCGTTTAAACCGCGACCCGTAAGAGTCGCCCCCATCCCCTCCGGAAACATACTCGATCACAGCGACGCCGCACCAAACGCGGCGTTTCTTTGCCCGAATGTTTCCACCATTAACGATTACCCCTAAAAGAGACAATGACATCTAAGCTGAGAAAGCCCGTAGGGCTAGTTGCCCAAGCGGCATCATCAAAACAAATCAATCTGCGCTGGAATCCTGCGCCGCCAAGCGCCGGAATAGTCGCGTATCACATAGAGCGCAATTGCCCATCGGCAACCAAGTCTGGATTTACACAAATAGCGACGGTCCCCGGTACAACATACGACGATGCCAGGGGCTTGTATTCCGAAACCATATACGAGTATCGCTTGCGATCCGTAAACGTCACTGGTGACGTGTCGCCCTACTCCGCCGTATCTAAAATACAGACCCACCCGCGTCAACCTGCGCTCAAAGAGTTTTGGACGAAAGCAAACGCGGCATTGGCCGCTGCGAAAGAGGAAGTCTGGTGGGAGTCGTCGGCGGATGACGGCAAGACTTGGCAGCGCGGTCCGCTCGGCGCGGCCTACGATGACAAGAGAACATACCTAATCAAACCTTCCCCCTATGTGGATGCGTTGTGCCAATTGAAGGCCATGGAAGCCACGTTACACGCCAGCAATGAGAAGGGATGGCCGATAAATTTCTGCGGCAAAGGGTGGAATACGGACGTTCATTATGCGATTACGGGCTATGAGGACGCTAAAACATCCCTGCTCACATTCGACGGAACAAAAGGGATTCTAGCGGATCGGCTTTTTTACAGGGCGCTTAGCTCAATCAAGGAAGCTGCCAAGGAAGAGGCGGATTCTTGGGGCGGCAAGCGTGTGCACAAGAAGGGCATACGGACGCCTAAAGTATCGAACTTCAGCACAGGCAAAGTAACCCGGAGCCCAATTACCGGAGACATTCCGCTATCACTTGGTGAGGTCGCCATGAACTCGCTTACCAGTATCGAGCAAAATCCATGGGATGGGGTTGATGCTGAGATGACCGTCAACAAGCTACTCGCGGGACTAAAGTCGCAACAGGCACACGTATTGAGATTGCGCATTGGTGAAGAGGCGACGTTGGCCGAGGTTGCTAGCGCTAGTGGACGATCAACGTCCGCCATAGACCGGGACGTGAAAATCTTGTTGGCGAAAATCCAACGGACATCCCTTGTCACGGAGATTGCGTAGTGGACTACTCTCGTGCCGCCATATTCAAGACGGTGGCGGAAATAGCTGGGGCAATCGGCCGTGACTCGACCATGACGACGGCGCTCGTGTTTACTCGCGTAGCAAATGCCGGATCGGAAGGGACGCTACAAGCGACGGTTCAACGTGAGCTAGGCATACCGCCTGCGGTCCTGACTCGCGCAGTTCAAACACTGTCGGGACGTGGGCTGATTTCTCGCGGTATCGACAGCAGCGACGGTCGGCACCACATATTGCGTCTTACTGACAACGGACGTGCGGCGCTAGGTCCGCCCCCATCGCCGACTACTCTGTAAGGGATACCCGCAATTTATTTGCACACTTTGCGAGTGTTAACGCTAAGTATTTGACGGGATTTACGAAAAGTTCTTGAGCATCACCATGTAAAAACGGGTGAGGGTTTTTAGTGGTAAACACTAGATGTTTTCGCACATTTCGCCCACTCACAACACAGGAATTTAGCAGCATGAAAAACACATCAAGCGTTCGCTTGAACGCGAACCAGACCATGACATCTATGACCCAATACCGGCGCGCACGCGCCCAGGATGCGGAGATAGCCGCCCTACGACTTGAGAACGATAGGCTCCGCGATCCCGAATTACCGGAGTATGTGCGTCTGTGGGGAATCATCGCCAAGGGGTCAGGGATAACGGCCGACCAAATCATAGACCGTGCCCTTTTGCATCGTGATTTCGGGAGGCGTGTGATGCGCCGATGTGTCTCGACATGTGCGAGGCTTTTCTAGAGTACGTGGAGGGCCGCGCTTTGGCGAGTGTCGCCGAGTGTCGCTCACCGGCTATTGTGCTGGCTTTCCGAACGCGGAATGCACGGAGCTAACTACCCCATGCAAGACAAGGGGTCTCGTTCGTGAAGTGGGTTACAATAAAAAAGGCTGCGGAGCTGACCGGCTACTCAGTCAAGGCTATCGAGCAGAAGAGAGCTAACGGCGTATGGCTTGAGAATGAGGTTTGGATCAAAGCGCCAGACGGACGGATTCTTATAACACCGGAAGGTATCGAAAAATGGGCAGAGGCAAAGGCGCCCGCGCCGCAAGCGCCAGTTCGATTGAAATCTCGTTTGAGTACAAGGGCACACGGTGCCGTGAAAAGCTCAAGCTTATCCCCAACGTTGCAAACCTCAAGTTTGCTACAAACCTAAAGGCGCGGATTGATCATGAGATAGCGATTGGCTCATTCGACTACGGGTATCACTTTCCGAACAGCAAACGCGCTCAGACATTCGCTCGACACCCCGCACAGACGGTTACGGTCGGCGAACTTCTTACAGATTGGTTGAAGTCCGTACACTCGAAGCTTGAGCCGGAAACCTACGGCGACTATGCGGAGTATGTCGCTAACACGTGGCGCCCCAGATTTGGGGCCCTACGTCTTTCAGACCTGACGCTAGAGCGTGTCGAAGAATGGATATCGGAGCAGACTTGCGGGCGGAAGCGAATCCTCAATCTGTTGACCCCGCTCCGTCAGGCGTTGCGTTACGCGGTTAAGCCGCGCGCTCTGTTGCCCGTCGATCCATTGGGTAAGATCAGTGTCCAGCGTCCTGCCGACATCGAAGAGGACGAGATAGACCCGTTCACGCTTGCCGAGATTGACGCTGTGTTGCCACACCTAGAGCCGGAAGTGGCGAACATGATTGAGTTTTGGGTGTGGACCGGACCTAGAGAGGGCGAGGTTATCGCCCTGACGTGGCAGGACGTAGACTTCGACCGGGGTATTGTCCGCATTAACAAAGCGGCCCGAGGGAAGCGCCGTAAGGCGCCAAAGACCCGCGCAGGACGTCGAGAGGTAAAGCTATTACCGCCTGCTATAGAGGCCCTGAAGCGTCAGAAAGCCTACACGCGACTCCTACACAAGGAAGTCTTCATGGACCCCGGTACGCGGCCTAGAGGCAACGACAAGGCAGAACATCGGCCTCCGGCTCCGTGGGCCAATGACAAGCAGATACGGGTCAGATGGGAAGAAGCTTGTATTGCCGCCGGAGTGCGCTACCGTCCGCCTAAGCAACTTCGCCACACTTACGCTAGTTGGATGCTGACGTCTCGGGAAGACCCTTTGTGGATTGCAAAGCAGATGGGCCACCGCGACGTATCCATAACGCTGAGGGTTTACGCCAAGTACGTGCAAGGCATGAATCCTGATGCAGGTATGGGCGCCTGGCGCGCTATGATGGCGACTAAATCGACTCAGCCGAAGACCTAAGTTAGGTCACGATTGGGACTCGATTACGGGTAAGTTGTTGATATACGGGGAGTGGGCTAGGGTTCGATTCCCCCCGGCTCCACCAATTAACGGCCGCGAGCGCGCATCCGCTATGACAAGGATTGAGGTTCCGAACACGGCCGGAAGGCGTCGCTCAGGCCG
>Ga0210406_10005608_pt1 | contig 13116 bp, 14 predicted proteins | sample IncBWC30MmetaG_FD_155454 | JGI IMG/M metagenome (GOLD analysis project Ga0210406, IMG submission 155454) | Forest soil microbial communities from Barre Woods Harvard Forest LTER site, Petersham, Massachusetts, United States - Inc-BW-C-30-M | ecosystem: Environmental > Terrestrial > Soil >...
CCAAGGCCGCCAGGTGCCTGCTTTGAGCGCAACAAGTGCGCGAGCGCTCTGCTCCAATTTGCGATGATGTGTGGACGGCGAGCTTTTGGTGATTGACGGCCGTTTGGCGCGATGGCCTCGTTCTTCCGAGGAGCGAAGGCATGTCGATCGAAGACCAGCTTCGTGAGCGGCTGAAGAAGGTGGAGGCGCTTTATTTCGGCGCGACCACCGAGGGAGAACGCGGCGCCGCGGAAGCCGCGGTAGAACGGCTGAAGGTGAAGCTCGACGAGGTCGGCCGTCGCGATCCCCCTATCGAGATGAAGTTTAGCCTACCAGACGAATGGTCGGTCCGGCTGTTCATCGCCTTGTGCCGGCGTTATGGCGTTCGGCCCTTCCGATATCCGCGGCAGCGCTCGACGACGATCATGGTCAGAGCGCCGCGACGCTTTTTCGATACCGTTGTGTGGCGGCAGTTCTCTGAACTGCATACGGACCTATGGCTCTATTTCGAGCAGACCACCGAGCGGCTGATCCGGGAGGCTATCCACGCCGATACTGCTGACGCCGAGACGGCGGTCGAGCCGGCCAGCCTGCGCTGACGCGCATCCTGTTGCTCCTACGATATGGTCGTTTTGATCCGACGTAACAGTGATCAGGCCGCCTGAGCGGCAGCGGGATTTGGCGCAGCGCGTTTCCACTCCCAAGGCAGCAGTTCAGCAAGATGGCTTTGGGGGATGCCGGCGATGCGGGCAAGCACATCAGCGAGCCAAGCTTGCGGGTCGACATCTCCAAGCGGTGTTTGGCAACGTCGATGCCGCAAAAGGAACGCTTGCCATCTTCGTATCCCTTCCCTGCTGATGCGGGCTCGTGCCCAGGCAACGGTTCGGGTCTGGAAGAAGCGACTGGAGCACCAAGCTCGTTCGCGGTCCGACAACCGAGGCGGCGACGGGCTTCCAGCCGCGGGGGGCGGCTCGTGACCGAATCCCCGTCACGCTCACAATGCTCCTTTTCGTCATAAGGCGGCGGGAGCCCATTGCACTTATTGGCGGCGCGAACACGGGCTGGGCAGGCGCAGGCGCGGGGAGGATCTGCTATCGTCTGCGTCGTTCCAGAGTTCTTCTGGCGAATGTCAATTCACACGGAGGAGTATGAGACCATGGCAAAAAAACCCAAATTCACTCCCGCTCAGATCAAAAACCACGTCAAAAAGATCCAAGAGGTAATCGAGCAGCAGAAGCGCGAGAATCAGGGTGAACACTTCAGGTCGCTCACCCGAGAGGAGATCGAGAACAAGCTCAAGCGTGTAAATTCCCCAATGATCACTGTGCAAGGATGGAGCGACGCGCACCCGGGGGGGAGCGTCTACTACTTGCTCGGCATTTATAACCCGGATGCGACGGCGGCACAGTCGCTGTTTGCGCACGTCTGGGTCGGCTCGGGCAATGTCGATCCCACGGTCGGCACGTTTCTACTGAATGTCGATACGCATTTTCCCCGACTGACACAGCCGGCGGTCTTTGGACTGACAATGGCCCCCGGTACCGGAGCGACGCTCACTTTTTCTCTGAAGGTGCCAACCGCCGTTGAGAAAACGAACTACTTCGGACAAAGTTGCCTGATGCGGTTCAACTTTAGCTTTACCGATATCGGACAGTATCTCGACCGTGGAGTGTTCGTATTTGAGGTGCATTAATTCTGGGGAAGCCGAGGTGGTCGGATGAAACGCCGGGAACTCCTGGGCATCCTCGGAATAGCAGCGCTCAGCCGACCAGCGGCGGTATGGGCGCAGCCTTCCAAGAAGCCGCGTATTGGTTATCTGATGGATCGCTCTGGGCCTGGGCCGCTCGAAGACGGCGGTCTAATTGCCTATGGTCCACGCCTCTCGGAGGTTTTTCGTCAATGCGCTCGTCAGGTCGCGAAGCTGTTGCGAGGGGCGAAAGTGGCTGATGTGCCCGTTGAGCAGCCGACTGAGTTTGAGTTGATCATCAATCTCAAGACTGCCCAAACGCTAGGTGTCGAAATCCCGCCAGCGCTGCTCTCCCGTGCCAACACCGCGATCGAATGAGACCGTGACTTCCGGTTTTGGCACATTTGCGACATGCCAACTGCATCGAGCGCTGTCCGCTTTCAGGGGTAACCCGGAAGACATGTGCTCATGCTGAGTTCTTCTGACTTGACCCTCAGCGGACCAATGCTGAACCGGTGAGGAAGTTGTTATTCAGCGCCGCAACGCGACTGGCAGTTCTCGGATAGGTAGCAGTCGCCTGGGTGACCAACTCAATGATTTCAGATTGGTGAGGGTAATTATGGTGTAGCGTCCTGAATACAGGGTTCATTTGAGAAATCCTGGGTTAAATCAGGGAGGAGAACATGACGAGAATTTGGTGTGCCGCTGTCTTGCTCGGCCTTATGACGGCGGTGCCGCCTGCCAACGCATGGGACCGCAGCGATGTCGACGTGCTGACGGTGCTGCCGGACGCTACGCCGGGGCAGCCATCGAACGTCGAGGGCCTGACGGTCGGTCCTGATGGCAACATCTACGTGTCGACATTCGGCTTCAATGCCAGCGGCGCGCTAACGGGCAACGCCGTGCTTTACGTCGTCAAGCCGAATGGCACGCTCCTGCGCCAAGTTACCATTACAAGATCGAGTCCCCACACGCTCGGATTGCGCTTCAATCCAGTCACCGGAGCGCTGCTGGTGCTCGATTTCGGCGCCGGCAAGGTCCTGCGGGTCGACCCCGTGAGCGGAGTGTCGGCGGACTTCACGCCGGCGATCCCGGGCTCCGGCCTCAATGCGCTGACCTTCGATAAAGTCGGCAACGTCTACTTCTCCGATTCGTTTCTCGGCGTAATCTGGAAGACCGGCCCCCACGGCGGGACACCGGTCGCCTGGGCGACCAACCCGTTGCTCGGCCCGGGCAGCGGCCTGACGCCGCCGTTCGGCGCAAACGGCGTCGAGTTCAACAATGCCGGCAACGTGCTCTATGTGGCCAACACGGCATTCCACCAGATCATCCAGATTCCCGTGAAGACGGACGGCAGCGCAGGCTCGCCGTCGGTCTTCATCACCGGCATCAATGCGCCGGATGGAATAGCGATCGATCGCGACGACAACATCTGGATCTGCGCCAACCAGGAGGATGACATCGTTGTCATCGACAAGACTGGCAAGGTGATCGCCAAGCTCGGCGACTTCGATGGCTTCAACAGGGACGGCGTGGCGCGCGGCCTGTTGTTCCCAGCGAGCCTCGCTTTCTCGCTCGACGGCAAGAAGCTCTACGTCTCGAACTTGACCTTGTTCCTGCCGTTCGCAGGCGCGTTGCCAGCGGTCGATTCGGCGTGGACGCTGCAGGCCAAGCACTACACGGTGTCCGTGCTCCCGGCGGTGATTCCGCCATTAGAGCGCCACCGCGATTAGATCGGGGTCCCGCGGTCGATGGGCGGCGCGCTGTTCGTGGAGTCGTTGTGCACCCGAGCCGTTTACCGAGCTGCCCATTGCCGTGAGCAGATAGTTCCGGAATATTGCGTGCCCGATCTTGCGCTCGAATACCGCGTGGCGTGCCGCGTTCGCGAAGCGCGCCACGCTGCTTCTCAATCGCGCGTGCGCCAAGCGATCGAGGTTCGCAATGCCAGCGAGTTCCGCCCGATATCAGGCAAAAGGTCTTCAGATCACGCGCAGCACCTACGCGTTGTTCTGATCGTGAGCATTTGAACAGGTCTGCTCATGGCACATTCGCGACAGTGCGCCGCGCTGCAGAATTTGGTCGCTATCGGGGCATAGCGGACATAGCCGGACTTGCCGCTGGCTCGACCCAGTCGCCAATGACACGGCCAAGACCCACAACGGACATGATCAGCACGTCGGCCAGCCGACCCTTCGTCATAGATCGGATGTGGCTCGATCATTGCAGCTTGAACACTGTTTGCAAAAACGCGTTCACGGATGTCTTGGCTGCTTGGGTCGCAATGGGGTCGTAACCGAGGTGGGGACCGTGCACAACGCACGCGTCCCTATAGGTGAATTGCTGTTTGGTGTCGGCATTTATGAGGAGCCCATCGGTCTCTTCTTGGATTTTACAGTTGCGTGTACTCTCAAATTTGGGTGACACGGCTGCGGGCTGCGCTCCGAGTGGATTGTCAAATGCGTGTGACGCACTCGGGTACTCGGTCAATTCGACGTCGCGGCCTGCGCTCCGCAGCCGGTCGACGTACGCTTTGCAGACGGAGATCGGATTGTAATCGTCGAGCGTGCCGCCAAAGATGCGGATCGGCCGGTCGACAACTTCGGTGTCGGAAATGAAAGTCGTCATGCAATCCGGGTAGAACGGTATATATGCAGCAAATTCCACGCCGGATTTATTCCACAATTGGTGGAATCGCTTGAGGCTCGCATAGAGGGCAGCCTGCCCTCCGCGTGAGAAGCCCATCAGTGCAATGCGCGCGGTATCGACGCGTGGGTGCGAGGCGAGGACATCAAGCGCGCGGTAAATGTCCAAGATAAGATTGAGGCGACCGAGCAACGCCTGGTTAGTATTCACCTCTGTAAGGCCGCGCCCGGTGAAAGCATCAATAGCGAATGTCGATATGCCAATCTCATTGAGCTCTCTCGACCAAACATCGATGTTTGCAGCGTACCCACTTGACCCGTGCTGGAGCACGACAACCGGCAGACGGCCGGCCCCCTGTGCAATACGAAGCTGACCGGAAATTGTCACCGGCTTGCCGCCGACATCGCCCTTGAGGAACTGCTGATCGGAGAGTGTCAGCGTCAGAATCTGGTACAATTCGGTTCGCGCAGCGATCTCTTTGGGTGCAACTTCAATAGCCAAAGCGGAAGGCAGGATAACGAGGGGCGCGAAGATCGTAGCGATTTGACACAGGCGCTTTATGACCGGCCTCCGCGTGCTGCAAACCCGTCCTCAGGAAATTCAACTGGCTGGGCTTGTCTAAGCAGCATTTTGCTCCCGAAAGGCTCGCTCGAGCAAGTTCGTTCATGGCACATCCGCGACAGTGCGCTGCGCTGCAGAATTTGGTCGCTATCGGGGCATAGCGGACATCGAACAGTCCGCACCATCAGCGACCCTTGGCCGCGGCAGGCGCGTCGGGCGGGGACTCATAAGCACGCAGTCAGATGCGGATAGCTGCCAGCTCGATGATGGCGAGGTATATCTACACGCCACGCCGCGCGGCTTGTCCGGCAGCATCGGTTTGATGGCAGTCGCGTCCACGGCCGTACCATCAACTCGCAACGGCCCGTCGCAGAGGCCGCCACTGCGAAGTGAGACAGCGCACGTGCCAAGGTAGCACTTGATTTCCTGCTGCGACTAGCGACAATGACGTCGCGCCCGTATTCCGGTACCAAGCTTTTTTACGAGACGGGGAAAACTCGCTCAGCGACGGAAATACCACTGCGGCGCGGGAGGATACCGATATGCGGTATGGTTCATGCGCTGGCCGCAGTACCTGCTCTGCGAAGGATCCGCCCTGTCTCGCGTCGCAATCGCCACCGGCGCTGCACGCGCGAGAACACCAACAAATGATCGTCGAGACAACGTGTCGCGCACGCGAGAGCGTGCGCATGCGCCGAACTACGGAGGCGCGATAGCCTGAAAGGCAATCCAGGCCGCCGTTAGATCGGCCGAAGGGCATCACCAGGGAGGAACGCATGACGACTCTAACCCGACGTAACATCCTCAAGGGCGGTACCGCGCTCGTGGGCGGCATGGCCGGCATTCTGGCCACCGGCCGCGCACCCGCTTTTGCGCAGAGCACGACGGTACACTGGTTGCGGTGGAACGACTTCGTGCCGGCGTCCGATCAGCTGCTGCGCAAGGAGCTGCTGCCGGCCGCCGAGAAAGAGCTGGGAATCAAGGTCAATCTGGAGACCGTGAACGGCAACGACCTGCAGCCGCGCGTGACCGCGTCCGTTCAATCGGCAAGTGGTCCCGATCTCATCATGATCTTCAACAACCAGTCAGCGCTCTACGCGGAGAGCGTGGTCGATCTCAGCGATCTCGCCGAGGAGGTCTCGAGCAGGGAAGGCGGGCTTTACAAATACTCGCGCGCCGTTACCAGCGACGGCAAGAAATTCAACTCGATGCCGTGGACTATCGTCGGTGCCATGAACGCGTACCGCAAGTCCTGGTTCGAAGAGATCGGGGTCACGAAATTTCCCGAGACATGGGACGCCTACTACGACGCCGGCAAGAAGTTGAAGGCAAAGGGCCGTCCGCTCGGCCAGGCTGTCAGCCATTCGTTCGGCGATCCGCCGACATTCGTCTATCCGCTCATGTGGTCGTTCGGCGGCAAGGAGGTGGAAGCCGACGGCAAGACGGTGGCGATCAACAGCAAGAACACGATCGACTCCGTCAAGTTCATGACGAGCTTCTACAAGGATACCTGCGACGAGGGCGGCCTCGCCTGGGACGACACCAGCAACAACCGCGCGTTCCTGTCGCAGACCATCTCCTCCACGCTCAATGGCGCGTCGATCTACATCGAGTCGCTGCGCAATCCGGACAAATACATCACCGAGAAGGGCGCACAGCTGAAGACCGATATCCTGCACGCGCCTCTGCCCGAAGGACCACAGGGGCAGTTCGGTCTGCATACGTTCTTCTCGCACATGCTGATGAACTACTCGCCGAACCAGAAGGCGGCGAAGGACCTCTTGAGGTGGCTACACACTCCCGCAAACTACGAGAAGTGGTTCATCTCACAGAAGGGCTTTGCGACGCCGCCGACGGTGCAATGGGAAAGCCACGAGCTGTGGGTCGCCGATCCAGTGATGGACCCTTTCAAGGTCGCCGGCAAGCTCGGCCAGGCCCCTGGCTTCGCCGGCCCCGCAGGCAAGCAGGCGGCCGAGGCGCTGACCAAGTACGTCATCGTCGATATGTACGCAAAGGCAATCCAGGGTGCGTCGGCGGAGGATGCCGTGAAATGGGCGGAAGGCGAACTCAAGAAGATCTATACTTGACGCGCGCACCGGCGCATGCGGCGGCGAACTGGCTGCCGCATGCCCGGCGCAACGAGGTGAAGCGGAATGGCGATCGCTGAAACCCAAGTCTACATGCCGGGTGCGCCGCGCCCCAGGCTGCGGCTGCTCGAGGATGAGCGTTGGCTCGCTTTCGTGCTGCTGGTGCCGACGCTGGCGCTGCTCGGTATGTTCATCGCCTATCCGTTCGTGCGCGGCATCCTGCTGTCGGTGACCAATTCGCGCGTCGGTGTGCCAGGCGAGTTCGTCGGCCTCGCCAACTTCTACAAGATCTTCAATGACGGGATCTTTCGTACCTCGGTTTACAACACTTTCCTTTATACGGCTGTAACCACCGTCTTCAAGCTGGCGCTCGGATTGTGGCTGGCCATGCTGCTCAACCGCAATTTTCGCGGCAAGGCTCTCACCCGTGCTTTCATCCTGCTGCCCTTCATCATCCCGACCGTGCTTTCGACCTTCGCCTGGAAGTGGATGTTCGATCCGACATTCAGCGTTATCAATTGGCTGCTCTACCATCTCGGCTTGATCAGCGGTCGGATCAATTGGCTGGGCGATCCGGACCTCGCCATGATCTCGATCATCATCGTCAACATCTGGCGCGGGGTGCCGTTCTACGCCATCAGCCTGCTCGCCGGCCTGCAGACCATCAGTCCCGAACTCAACGAGGCCGCCGCCATCGACGGCGCCAGACCGTGGCAGCGATTCTGGTATATCACCTGGCCGCTGCTGCTGCCCGTGACCATGGTCGTGGTGCTGTTCTCGGTGATCCAGACGTTCGCCGACTTCCAGATCGTCTATGTGATGACGGGCGGCGGACCCGCCAATGCCACGCATTTGTTCGCCACCTACGCCTATCAGATCGGCATCGGCACCGGCCTTTTGAGCGAGGGCGCGGCCATCTCGCTCGCCATGTTCCCGGTGCTGTTTCTGGTCGTCATCATCCAGCTTCTCTACATCCGCCGCGTCGAGGTCCGCTGAGCCATGATCGAAGGTGCAAGGTGGCGGACGTGGGTGTTCTTCTACTGCCCGATGGCGCTGTTCCTGCTTTTTCTGCTGTTTCCGTTCTACTGGATGGTGATCACTTCGGTGCGGCCGGATGGCGAACTTTACCGGCCCTGGAATTCGATCAACTACAATCCGTTCTGGACCTGGAAACCGACCTGGGACCACGTCAGATATCTGTTCGAGGAGACGCTGTTTGCATCGTGGCTTTGGAATACGACGTTCATCGCGCTCGCGTCAACCGCGATCTCGCTCGTGTGCGGCGTGTTCGCCGGCTATGCTTTGTCGCGGCTCAACTTTCCGTTTGCCGGCAGCCTCGGCACCGGCATCTTCATCACCTATCTGGTGCCGCAGACGCTGCTGTTCATTCCGCTGGCCGAGATCGTCCGCAACTATCGGCTGGGTGACACGCCCTGGTCCCTGATTCTGACCTATCCGACCTTTCTCATTCCGTTCTGCACGTGGCTGATGATGGGCTACTTCAAGGCGGTGCCCAAGGAGCTCGAGGAATGCGCGCGCATTGATGGCGCCTCGCGCTGGCAGGCCATGCTCTACATCGTCATCCCGGTGGCGATCCCGGGCATCCTCTCGGCCGGCATCTTTGCTTTCACGCTGTCGTGGAACGAGTTCATCTATGCACTCGTCTTCCTGTCCTCGCCGCAGCAGAAGACCGTGCCGGTCGGTGTCACATCGGAGCTGATCCGCGGCGATGTATTCTTCTGGGGACCGCTGATGGCGGGCGCCCTGCTCGGATCGATCCCGGTTGCCATCGCCTATTCGTTTTTCGTCGAGCACTACGTCGCGGGATTGACCGGATCGGTGAAGGGCTGAGAGGCAGGTGAGTCCAATGGGACAGGTCGTCCTCAAGGGGATCAACAAGTTCTACGACAGCGTGCACGCTGTCAAAGACTTCAATCTGCAGATCCGCGACAAGGAGTTCGTGGTGTTTGTCGGACCGTCCGGCTGCGGCAAAACCACGACGCTCAGGATGATCGCCGGGCTCGAGGCGATCAGCTCCGGCGATATCTCGATCGACGGCAACGTGATCAATCAACTGGCGCCGATGGACCGCGACATCGCCATGGTGTTCCAGAACTACGCGCTTTACCCGCACATGAGCGTGTACGACAACATGGCGTTCGGCCTGAAGATGCGCAAGTTCGAAAGGCCCGAGATTGAGAAGCGGGTGCGGGAGGCAGCCGACATCCTCGGCATCGGCGAATTGCTGCAGCGCAAGCCGCGCCAGCTTTCCGGCGGCCAGCGCCAGCGGGTGGCGCTGGGCCGCGCCATCGTGCGCCACCCCCGCGTGTTCCTGTTTGACGAGCCGCTGTCGAACCTCGATGCCAAGCTGCGGGTGCAGATGCGCGTTGAGCTCAAGAAGCTGCACTTACGTCTCGGCACCACCGCCATTTACGTGACCCACGATCAGGTCGAGGCCATGACGCTGGGTGACCGGGTCGTGGTCATGAAGGACGGTGTGGTGCAGCAGGTGGGGGAGCCGCTCGAGCTGTACAATCAGCCCGCCAACAAGTTTGTCGCCGGCTTCATCGGCTCGCCCGCGATGAATTTCGCCGCCGTGAACCTGACCGAGGCGAACGGATCGCTGATTGCCGAAAACTCCGGCTTGCGCATCAAGGTGCCGGACGAGACCGCGCGGCGCCTGCGCGGCCATGTCGGCCACGAGATCATGCTCGGCATACGCCCGGAGGACCTCACCGTGGCCGGCGCAGCCGATCTCGACCAGCCCTGCTTCGATGCCGTGATCGAGGTGGTTGAGCAACTCGGCTCGGAAATCCTGCTCGATATGAAGGTCGGCGAGGGTGTCATGGTGGCGAGCGTCGAGCCGACCGTGCGGGTGAAGGTGCGCGACAAGCTGCGCGTTGCTATGCGTCCTTCCAGGCTTCACGTTTTCGACGCGAAGACCGAGGCGGCAATCTAACGCAGGCACTATCGGAATGTCCTTCCTCGGCCAAGCCGCAGCATGGAATTGTGATCAGCGATTCTTTGCCGGGGCAGGTGCGTCATTGCCGCTGAGCGCATCGACATAGGGCTTGTACTTGACCGAGAGTCGATGCAGCGCGTCTGGTGCACTTTTCGGTCGTGTCGATCAGCGCGGGAAATGTCCGATCATTGTTCGCACTGCGTTACAAAGCAAATCCTAAGGAGGGAGCCATGATGAAACGCCTGCTCGCGGCTGTGGTCACGACGGCTTTCGCACTGGCGGCTATTCCGGACACGACGCGCGCGGAAGACACCAAGCTCGTCGTCATCGTTTTCCCAGGGGTGCCGAACCTGCCAATCTTCGCAGCGCAGGCGAAGGGTTTCTTTGCCAAGCGCGGCCTCGATATCGACGTTAGGTTCACACCCAACTCGGAGGAGCTGCGCAATGGGCTTGCCGAGGGCCGCTACCAGATTGCCCATGCGGCGATCGACAACGCGTTCGCCATGAAAGACAAGGCCAACGTCGATATCGCCGTTGTGAGCGGGGGCGACAATAGCTTCAATCACCTCATTGTTCAGCCCGAGATCATGTCGCTCGCCGACATCAAGGGGAAGACGGTAGTCGTCGATGCGGTTAATACCGCCTACGCGTTTCAGCTCTACGAGATGCTCCGCCAGAACGGCCTCAAACAAGGCGACTACCAGGTCAATCCGGTTGGCGGCACCACCCTGCGGCTCGAAGCCATGATCAAAGACAAGGCCATGGTCGCCGCGATGATGTATCCTCCGTTTTCGGTTAGGGCGCAGAAGGCGGGGCTTAGGAGCATGGGCACTGCGGCCGCGGCGCTCGGCGCATATCAGGGCACGTCCGCTTTCGTGCTGCGCAAGTGGGGGCAAGCAAACGCCGACACACTCGTCAGATATCTGCAAGCCTATATCGAAGGCGTGCGCTGGAGCCTTGACATCGCGAACAAGCCCGAGGCGGTCGCGTTGATGATCGAGCGGCTGAAACTGTCTGACGACGTTGCCGCGCAGGCCTATGACGTCGCGACCAATCCGAAAGAGGGCTTTGATAGGGATGCGGCGCTCAATCTGGAGGGCGTCAAAAATGTCCTACGCCTGCGCGCACAATTCGAGGGTGGCACACCCGCCTCGACGGACATGTACATCGAGCTTTCCTACTACCAGAAGGCAATGGCAGGGCTGTGAGCCATCGACCCGTCGCTTTTGACTCTGAGCCGCCCTCAACGAGGCAGCGTGCGATCGGGTCGCGACGAACGGGGAGATTGGAATTGGTGGTCCGGACGCCGACCATTGTTCGCGATATTCCAGCCGCCGGTCCCTCTGGGGCGTCGCCATCGCCGATGCACCAGCGGGCGTTTATGAGGCGGCTAGAGCATGATCCGGAAAAGCATGCCCTCGGGCTACGACCCGATGGGTGGAGACCGGTTTTCCGATAAAGATCATGCTCAATCAAAGAGATAGAGCGCGATGACGATTCGAAGAAGAGTCATCTCGCTCTGGACGGGGGTCACGACGGTCCTCGCATTTACCATATCGCGAGATAAGGCGCTGTCGGATCGATGGACTCCTCCAGTTTCCCAACTTGTGCCTTGTTTGAAGTCTGAGTTCGCGGACAACCAATCCAAGTGCGGGTTCGCCGCCAAATAAGAACCGAGGGAGACGTGTCATGTTGCTGAAGTTACGCAGGATAACCGCCGTGCTCGCAGCGGCCCTCACACTGGCTGCTGCCGCCATTCCCACCAACGCCGAAGCACAAGGCTTCTATGGTCCTGGATATGCGGGTGGCTACTACGGTCGCGGCGCTTGGGGTGGCGGCGGTTATTATGGTGGCGGCGGTTGGGACAACGTCGGTTGGGGCGGGGGCGGGGGCGGCTGCGGCTGCTGCTGTCGAGTCTACATTCCGCCGCCTCCGCCGCCGCCGTGCTGTTGCTGTGGCGGTTATGGTGGCGGCGGTTATGGTGGCGTCGGCTATGGTGGCGGTTATGGTGGCGGTTATGGCGGCGGTTATGGTGGTTGGTAATTTGCGGATGAAAAGCTGGCTGCCGTAGAAATCAGTTTCTTGGCCAAGAGCCAATACGCCAGTCGGCCGCCGCGCTGAGTCCGTAACCCGGATGATATCGCCTACCAGGCCAAATTCTGTGTCCCGCCGGGCCGCGGGTAGAAACCTCTCGGCTTGGAGTTATACGACTGATCCTTAGGATGCCCACTCAGGCTGATGTCGCTTTTTGGCACATCGCGACAGTGCGCTGCGCTGCAGAATTTGGTCGCTATCGGGGCATAGCGGACATCGAACAAGCCGCACCCCATCAGCGATCCTTAGCCCGGCCAGGCGCGTCATTGCCGCTGAGCGCATCGACATAGGGTTTGTATTTGATCGAAAGCTTGTGAAGCGCGTCGACGATCTTTTTCTTCTTCTCGGGCGGAAGGTCCGGCTCGTCCGCCAACGAGTAGAGCTTGGTCTCGATTCTTCCCCAGAACGCCGGTCCGCCCTTCAAGAACGTAAGCTGGTCCGCCTTGCTCGCGATAAAGGATTCGAAGAAATAGCTCGTGCAATACAGAATTGCGATGATCGCGGCGGTCACGATCGCCGCTTTCACGAAGAAGATCTGAAGCGGCGATAGCGGCTTGGCTTCGGCAGTCGTGAGTTCGTCGTCACTCATTTCGCTCATCGTGTCACCTCATGCTTCCGGCCGGCGTTCGCCCTCGATGCTCCCCGCGGGGTTCATATACATGACCCCTGCTCAAAAAGTCACCCCGCATTCGCCTTCAGTCCGGCGGCCTCGATGTCCGCGACCGCGCAGGCCTCGTCGTTGTCGGACGTGTCGCCGCTGACGCCGACCGCGCCGAGCAACGTACTGCCATCCTGGATCAGCACGCCGCCCGGCACCGGCACCGGGGCGCCTTGCGCCAGCGCATTCACCGCGCCGATGAAATAGGGCTGTTCCTGCGGCGCGCTGGAACTGCGCCCGCGATCCCACCCCGATGGCAAGCGCGCCGTAGGCCTTGCCGTGTGCGATCTCGGCCCGCATCAGGCTGGTGTCGTCCTGCGACGAACAGGCGAGCATGGCAAATGACTGACAACAGCGTGATCCGCGAAAAGCGCGGACAGGCGTTCTGGATCACCATCAACCGGCCGGAGAAGCGTAACGCGCTGAATGCCGGCGTGATCGGCGG
>Ga0210406_10005610_pt1 | contig 13111 bp, 12 predicted proteins | sample IncBWC30MmetaG_FD_155454 | JGI IMG/M metagenome (GOLD analysis project Ga0210406, IMG submission 155454) | Forest soil microbial communities from Barre Woods Harvard Forest LTER site, Petersham, Massachusetts, United States - Inc-BW-C-30-M | ecosystem: Environmental > Terrestrial > Soil >...
TTGGCGGCATCAGCTGCGGAAAATCCATCACGAACAGCTTTTCCGGCGCATTGCGCACGCTCGCCGGATTGTTCACCACCAGCGTCTTCGGATGCAGCCGTTCGAGCAAATGCGTCGAGGTGATGTAGGCGAGGTCGAATGGCGGGTCCTGCCGCAGCAGGATGACGTCAAAAGCGGCCAGCGGCTCGCGCTTGGGCTCGCCGAGCGTGAAATGATTGCCGGGTTCGTCGCGCACGCTCAGTAGCTGCACCGGTGCCACCAGTTCCTCGCCGCGCAGCGAGAGCTTGTCCGGGGTGTAGTAGGAAAGCCCGTGGCCGCGCTTCTCGGCTTCCAACAGCAGCGCGAAGGTCGAATCGCCAGATATGTTGATGCGCGCGATGGGGTCCATCTGGACGGCGACGTTCAATTTCATCTTGGAGGTCCGGGTGCCTTGAGGGAGGATGGTTTAAGGGCTGGCATCGAATGCCGCTAACAGATGGCGCGGCAAATGCCGCGGCGCAATCAGCATGGCGTCAAAACGCAGCTCGAAATTCGCATGTTCGGGATGCGCGGCGAGCCAGGCCTGCGCGGCATCGTTGATCCGCGCCTGCTGGCGCGGCGTCACCGCAAAGGCCGCGTCATCCAGCGTGGCACGGGCCTTGACCTCGACAAAGGCCACAAGATTGCGCCGCTTGGCGACGATGTCGATCTCGCCATAGGGCGTGCGGAAGCGCTTTGCCAAAATGCGGTAGCCTTTGGCCATCAGATAGGCGGCAGCTCTCGTCTCGGCCGACAGACCGGTGCGAAACGCCGCCACCCGCGCCGCTGAGGCCTCATCAGGCTTCGCCATGGCCGCCTTTCGCGCCCGTATCCTTGTTAATTTCCTTGGCGAGTTCGAGCGCGCGGGCGTAGACCTCGCGGCGCGGCCGTCCCGACAGTTCGACCGCATGCGCCACCGCATCCTTGACGCTGCCAAGCCCAAGCTGGCTGCGCAAGAGATCGTCGAGCGTATCTTCCGTCATGACCCGTGCATCCGCCGCCGGCGGGCCGACCACCAGCACGAATTCGCCGCGCGTCTCGAGCTCGGCTGCGCCCCGCGCCAGTTCAAAAAGCGATGCGCGCCTGATTTCCTCATGCATCTTGGTCAGCTCGCGGCAGATCGCCGCGTCTCGCGCGCCCATGATTTCCGCGAGATCGGCAAGCGTATCTTGCACGCGGTTGCCGGATTCGAACAGCACCAGCGTCGCGTCGATCCGCGCCAGTTCGGAAAGCCGCGCGCGCCGCGCGGTTTGCTTTGGCGGCAAAAACCCCTCGAAGAAGAACCGGTCGGTGGGAAGGGCTGCAACCGAAAGCGCCGTCAAAACCGAGGAAGCTCCGGGGAGTGCGATCACGGCATGGCCGTGGGCTGTGACCTCGCGCACCAGCTTGAAGCCGGGATCGGAAATCAGCGGCGTGCCGGCATCCGAGACCAGCGCGATCGAAGCCCCCTCGGACAGCCATTGCAGGATTTTTGGCCGCGCGGCTTCCGCATTGTGTTCATGATAGGGTTTGAGCTGTCCCGCTATCGCGTAGCGTTCGGTCAGGCGGCGCGTGATGCGGGTGTCCTCGCAGGCGATGATATCGACGCCCGCGAGCGTTTCCAGAGCGCGAAGCGTGATGTCGCCGAGATTGCCGATCGGGGTCGCTACCAGATAAAGCCCGGGAACCGGTTTCGGCGCGGTCAGGCTCTGGCCGCCGACGGAAAATGTCCTGTTACGAGAACCCGGCTCGCCTTCAGTTCCGTATACGGAAGTAGCTTTTGCGCGCATAATGCCAATCTAGAGTGGACCCGGCGCTTATGCCATTGCGGATGCAGTGCTGCGCTACCGCGAACAGAGAGGGGTCCTGCATGGCAACGGCGCCGAGGCCATAATCCTTTTGTTTTGGTTAACTAATTCGTCGACAATATGCCCGAATCCGCCCTCCTGATCTGCAGAACAGCGAACATCCTGGCCGATTTCGGTCGGTCAAGAGAGTCGGTCAAGAGAAGAGACACCATGCTGGTCCCGTTCGATCCCAAGGCTCCAACTTCGGAGTCCCAGCCTTCGGGTGCAACCCGGCGGGCGGCGATCGGCTTGATCCTCGGCGCGCCCCTGCTCGGGGCCTGCTCGGGCATGCAGCAGGGTTTTAGTCAATTCTCCAATCCGCTCAGCTCTTCGCAGGCGCAGGGCCCCTCGGGTCCGCCGCAGCAGCCGCTGGTCGCGGGCAATGGCCAGGTCAAGGTCGGACTGGTGCTGCCGTTGTCGGCCACCGGCAATGCCGGCGTCGCGGCGCTATCGATGAAGAACTCGGCCGAGATGGCGCTGGCGGAATTCCAGAACCCCAACGTCCAGCTCCTGATCAAGGATGATGGCGGCAATCCGCAGGGCGCGCAGCAAGGCGCCCAGCAGGCGCTCGACGAAGGCGCCGAGATCATTCTGGGCCCGCTGTTTGCGTTGTCGGTTCCGGCGACCGCGCAACTGACGCGCACGCGCGGCGTTTCGGTGATCGCCTTCTCCACCGATTCGAGCATCGCCGGCCGCGGCGTCTATCTCCTAAGCTTCCTGCCGGAGTCCGACGTCAATCGTATCGTCGAATATTCGGCCAGCATCGGAAAGCGGTCGTTCGCAGCGCTGTTGCCGGACAATGCTTACGGCAACGTGGTGGAGGCCGCCTTCAAGCAGGCGGTCGGCCGCAAGGGCGGGCGGATCGTCGCGTTTGAAAAATACGGTGCCGACCGCGCCGGTCCGGCGCGCAACGTTGCGTCCTCACTCGGGACGGCGGACGCATTGCTTCTCGCCGATGACGGCGACTCCGTGGTGGCGGCCGCCGATGCCCTCACCGGAGCCGGGGCGAACTTGCGCAACATCCAGCTTCTCGGCACCGGGCTGTGGGACAATCCGCGGGTGTTTGCGAGCCCCGCGTTGCAGGGCGGCCTTTTCGCCGCGCCAGATCCGGCCGGTTTCCGTGCCTTCTCCAGCCGCTACCGCGCCAAATACGGCAGCGAACCGGTGCGCACCGCGACGCTCGCCTATGACTCGGTTGCGCTGGTCGCCGCACTGGCCCGAACGCAGGGGCCGACACGTTTTTCGTCCGACGTCCTGACCAATCCATCCGGTTTTGCCGGGATCGACGGCCTGTTCCGTTTCCGCGCCGACGGCACCAACGAGCGGGGCCTAGCGGTGATGCGGGTCGGCTCGGGCGGCGGTGTGCCGGTCGCGGGATCGCCGAAAAGTTTTGGGGCGTAACTTCGCGTCGTTCCCGCCAAGATTCGTAGCCCGGATGGAGCGGAGCGAAATCCGGGATAGTTCTATCGTCGGAGAGACCAACCCGGATTGCGCTCCGCTCCATCCGGGCTACGTCGCCGAAAGCTACGCCGCGAGATCGGCTACCACCGCGTCGAGCACCGGGAAACCGGCCTGGGTGACGCGCAGCCGGCCGCTTTCATCGACCACGATCGCGCCCTCCTCCCGTAGCACTGCGATTCGATCCGGGTCGAGCGCGCGGCCCGACAGCGCGGCGTATCGTTTCGGATCGATGCCCTCGGCGAGCCGCAAGCCCATCAGCAGAAATTCGTCGGCGCGCTCCTCGCTGTTGAGGAGATCGTCGGTCACGACGCCATGGCCGCTAGCTTCGACCCGCATCAGCCAGGTCTCGGGACGCTTCTCGGTCGCGGTCGCATGCCTGAGCCCGCCGATATCGAGCCGGCCATGCGCGCCCGGACCGATGCCGGCATATTCCTTAGCCCGCCAATAGACCAGATTGTGCCGGCACTGCGCGCCCTCGCGCGCGTGATTGGAGATTTCATAGGCCGGCAGGCCGTGCGCTGCGCAGACCTCCTGCGTGACATCGTAGAGCGCACGCGCGGTCGCCTCGTCCGGCGTCTTCAATTTGCCCGCGGCATGAAGGGCGAAGAACGGCGTGCCTTCCTCGATCGTCAGCTGATAGAGCGACAGATGCTCGGCCGCTTCTGCGATCGCGAGTTTTAGCTCGTCGGCCCACATCTGTGGCGTCTGGTCGGGGCGGGCATAAATGAGATCGAACGAATAACGCTGGAAGGCGCGGCGCGCGATCCTGACCGCATCGAGCGCTTCGCGCGCGGTGTGCAGGCGTCCCAATGCCTTCAGCGACGCATCATCCAGGGCCTGCACGCCGAGCGACACCCGGTTGACGCCGGCTGCGCCGTAACCGGCAAAACGCGTCGCCTCGACGCTGGTGGGATTGGCCTCCAGCGTGACCTCGGCATCGTCAGCCACGCGCCAGTGCCTGCCGATCGCATCCAGGATCGCGGCGACGGTCCGAGGCTGCATCAGCGACGGTGTGCCGCCGCCAAGAAAGATCGAGCTGACCTCGCGGCCCGGCACCCGGCTAGCCATGGTCTCGATCTCGCGGGCAAAGGCGCGCGCAAAACGATCCTCGTCGATCGCGGCATGCCGGACATGGCTGTTGAAATCGCAGTACGGGCATTTCGACAGGCAAAACGGCCAGTGCACATAGACGCCGAACGCCTCTTTTCCCTCCCCCGCTTGCGGGGGAGGGCTAGGGTGGGGGCTCTCAGCGCGGCGCAAGGCAGATCTCCGCGAGCTTGACGAAGGCGCGGGCGCGGTGCGACAGGCCGAGGCCGAGCGGCGGCAGGCCGTGTTTCTCGATCGAGGTCATCTCGCCAAAAGTACGCTGAAATCCGTCCGGCATGAACATCGGATCGTAGCCGAAGCCGGCCGTTCCGCGCGGCGGCCACACCAAAGTTCCATCGGCGGGCGCCTCGACCTCCTCGAGGTGACCGTCGGGCCAGGCGACGCACAAGGCCGAGACGAAGTGCGCTCTTCGTTGTTCCGGCGTGGTTGCGCCGCGTTCCTGCAACAGGCGTTCGATCCGCGTCATCGCGACCATAAAATCCTTGGTCGGCCCCGCCCAGCGTGCGGAGAAAATCCCGGGTGCGCCGTCGAGCGCGTCGACCACAATTCCGGAATCGTCGGCGAAGGCCGGAAGCTGCGCCGCCTTCGCCGCCGCCACCGCCTTGATCCTCGCATTGGCGCGAAAGCTGTCGCCGCTCTCCTCCGGCTCGGAAAGGCCGAGCTCGCCGGCCGAGACCGCCTCGACGCCATGCGGCGCCAAGAGTTCACGCATCTCGGCCAGCTTGCCGGGATTGTGGGTCGCGATCACGAGCTTGCCTGTGATTGGGCGATGCATAGCCGATTTGATTACGCGACCGCGAGCTTCTGCAGGTCCACCAGCCGCGCCACGCCTTTTTTCGCCAGCGCGATCAGCGCCAAAAATTCACCCTCCGAGAACGGGGTCTTTTCCGCGGTGCCCTGTACCTCGACGATGCGGCCGTCACCGGTCATCACGAAATTGGCGTCGGTGTCGGCCTCGGAATCCTCGGCGTAATCGAGATCGAGCACCGGCGTGCCGTGGTAGATGCCGCAGGAGATCGCGGCGACGTTGTCGCGCAGCACATTGGCCTTGAGCATGTTGCGGCTCTTCATCCAATTGATGCAGTCGGCGAGCGCGACCCAGGCGCCAGTGATCGAAGCGGTGCGCGTGCCGCCGTCGGCCTGCAGCACGTCGCAGTCGACGGTGATCTGACGCTCACCCAGCGCTTCCAGGTCGATGGTGGCGCGCAAGGAGCGGCCGATCAGGCGCTGGATTTCGACGGTGCGGCCATTCTGCTTGCCGACGGAAGCCTCGCGGCGGGTGCGTTCCAGCGTGGCGCGCGGCAGCATGCCGTATTCCGCCGTGACCCAGCCCCGGCCCTGGCCCTTGAGCCATGGCGGCAGCCGATCTTCCAGCGTCGCCGTCACCAGCACATGGGTGTCGCCGAATTTCACCAGGCACGACCCTTCGGCATATTTGACGACGCCGCGTTCCAGCGACACGGCGCGCAATTCATCCGGTGCACGGCGGCTTGGCCGCATGGGAATTCTCCGAAAATCCGGCAGGGTCAATGGCTCGCGGTGCTTGTAGGAGGGGGAACGGCCAGCGGCAAGAGCGTTTGCGTCCGAATGGACGCTTGTCAGCGGCCCGCCGGATCGACAAGTTAGGGGTATAAGGAGTTAGCTGTGGCCCACCACGATCCGATTGGCCTGATCGCGCCGAATGCGGGCTTAGCCCAGCTAAACGAGCGCTCGCGCGACATATTTCGTCAAATCGTCGAGAGCTATCTCGCGACCGGCGAGCCGGTCGGCTCGCGCAATATTTCCCGCCTGATCGCCGTGCCGCTGTCGCCGGCCTCGGTGCGCAATGTGATGGCCGATCTCGAGCAGCTCGGTCTGATTTACGCCCCCCACACGTCGGCCGGCCGGCTGCCGACCGAACTCGGCTTGCGGTTCTTCGTCGACGCCTTGATGCAGATCGGCGACCTCACCGAAGCCGAGCGGCAGTCGATCCAGAACCAGTTGGCGTCCGTCGGCCGGGCGCAGTCGGTCGAGGCAGCCCTTGGCGAGGCGCTGACGCGGCTGTCCGGCCTGACCCGCGCCGCGGCGGTGGTATTGACCGCCAAATCCAATGTGCGCCTGAAGCACATCGAATTCGTGCGGCTGGAACCGGAGCGCGCGCTGGTGGTACTGGTCGCCGAGGACGGTCAGGTCGAAAATCGCGTGCTGGTCTTGCCGCCCGGCGTTCCCTCTTCCGCGCTCACCGAAGCCACCAACTTCCTCAACGCGCGCATCAGAGGGCGCACGCTGGCGGAGGCCCGTCTCGAGCTTGAGACCGCGCTGGCGCAGAGCCGCGCCGAACTCGATCAGCTGACGCAGAAGGTCATCGCGGCCGGGATCGCGAGCTGGTCCGGCGGCGACAGCGAGGACCGGCAATTGATCGTGCGCGGCCACGCCAATCTGCTCGAAGACCTGCATGCCCTCGAAGATCTGGAGCGGGTGAAATCGCTGTTCGACGATCTCGAGACCAAGCGCGGCGTGATCGACCTGTTGGGACGCGCGGAACGCGCCGAGGGGGTGCGGATTTTCATCGGATCGGAAAACAAGCTGTTCTCCTTGTCGGGTTCCGCGACGATCATTGCCCCCTATGGCGACGGTGCCGGTCATATCGTCGGCGTTCTCGGCGTGATCGGGCCAACCCGGCTCAACTATGCCCGGGTGATACCGACGGTGGACTATGCCGCGCGCATCGTGAGCAAGATGCTGGGCGGCTGATCGACTCGGAAGTCGGGCGGGTTGTGCTTGATTTTCGGCGCCTAAAGCACGATATCCGGGCCGACAACCCCCACATTGACCCGATCCCAGACGATTTTTTCGAAAAGGCCATCCATGACCGATCCCAACCGGCAGAACGATGAACCGGTGAACCCGGCGCAGGCTGGCGAGCCCGTAGTGTCAAAGCCTTATGTAATGCCCGACGATCCCGAACCAGGCTCGGTGGAAGCGCTCGCCAAGGAGGCCGCTGACGCCCGCGACAAGGTGCTGCGCACGCTGGCGGAGATGGAAAACCTGCGCAAGCGCACCAGCCGCGAGGTCGCCGATGCCAGGGTCTACGGCATCACCGGCTTTGCGCGCGACGTGCTTGATATCGCCGACAACCTGCAGCGCGCGCTCGACGCGGTTCCGGCCGAGGCGAAGGCCGCCGCCGATCCCGGCCTGAAAGCCTTGATCGAGGGCGTTGAGCTTACCGAACGTTCGCTGCTCAATGCGCTGGAGAAGAACGGCGTCAAGAAATTCGACCCGTCCGGCGAAAAATTCGATCCGAATTTCCAGCAGGCGATGTACGAGGTTCCCGATCCGTCGGTGCCCTCGGGCACGGTGGTGCAGGTGGTGCAGGCCGGTTACATGATCGGCGATCGCGTGCTGCGCCCGGCGCTGGTCGGCGTCGCCAAGGGCGGGGCGAAGTCCGCTCCGGCGACCGGCAACGAGCCGAACAGCGCACCCTAGCGCCGTGTGCCCTAGACCGCGATGTCAGCGGACTGGATGCGCTTGACGCCGGCCTTGGCCATGTCGGCCCAGGCCTTGGCGAGCGAACCCTGCGTATCGATGCCGCGGCAGGCGTCTTCCACCACGTAAGTTTCGAACCCGGCCTTGCGCGCGTCGAGCGCCGTCCAGGCGACACAGAAATCCGTGGCGAGGCCCGCCACGAACAGGCGTTTCACGCCGCGCGCCTTGAGATAGGCGGCAAGCCCGGTGGTGGTCTTGCCGTCGGCCTCGGTGAAGGCGGAATAGCTGTCGACGTCCTTGTGGAAACCCTTGCGGATGATGAGTCCGGCCTGCGGGATGGACAGATCCTTGGAAAGCGCGGCGCCATCGGATCCCTGAACGCAATGATCGGGCCACAGCACCTGCTTGCCATAGGGCAGGTCGATGGTCTCGAACGGCTTCTTGCCCGGATGGACCGATGCGAAGGAGATATGCCCGGCCGTATGCCAGTCCTGCGTCATCACCACATTGGCAAAACCCCGGGCGATCTTGTTGATCACGGCAACGACCTGCTCGCCGTCCTTCACGGCAAGGCTGCCGCCGGGCAGAAAACAGTTCTGGACATCAATCACCAGAAGCGCCGATGCGTCGTCGGGCTTGATCGATGCTGCCGCCCCAAGCCTGCTTGAAACGCAGGCCGCGATCGCCGTCGCGCCGAGACCTGCCAGAAACCGCCTTCGATCCAACATGGTGCCTCTCCGGTAGCTTTTCGGATCGCAGCAGCAAATCAGGTAGGCGCGCAGCCGTAAAGCAGGTTGCATTCGGCGAGAGGATCGAATTTTGGGCGCCGGACGGCTGTTGAATCAACCTCGCGGCTGAATTCCGTCGCGCACGGCGCGGAAGCGCGGAAAAGGCGCTCAACCATGGATCCGCGGGGGGCCGTCTTATCTCAGGCTACTGCCCGTTGCGGCACTATGGCGGGTTGGTTGATGTCTTTGAATTCCTGCTCGGCTTGTGCCTTGGCGGTCTTGAGGATCTCGACGGCATCGGCGATGTTATTCTCCGAGTGATTAGCCATCACCTGCATTCGGACGCGCGCGGCTCCTTTCGGAACGGCCGGGAATTCAACCAGATTGGCGATCAGTCCGAGCTCCGGCAAGCGCCTGCTCACTAGACGGGCAAGGCCTTCCGTTCCCATCTTGACGCAGACGATCGCGGATGGGTCGCCGTAATAATCGAGACCGGCTTCACATAGTTGATGGCGAAGGGTCAGGATGTTTGCCATCAATGCCAGACGCTGCACGCGTCCTTCAACCGATTCCACGATCTCGAACGCTTTCAGAATGGTGGCCGCCTGCACAGGCGAAAGCGCATTCGAGAAGGTCGCGGGCGCGCTATAAAAGCGGAGATATTCCTTCACCGCGCGGCTCTTGCAAGCGACGAAGCCGCCATTTGACGCGAAGGTCTTGGAAAAACTGCCCATCACGATATCGATCTTGCCCAACATATTCTGGATGCCGATGTGCCCTCGGCCGTCCTTGCCGAGGCAGCCCAGATCGTGCGCGACGTCCACAACCAGGGTCGCGTTGAACTCGTGGCAGAGCGCTTGAAGCGCCGTCAGATCCGGGGTATCCGAGTCCATCGAGAATAGGCCCTCTGTAACGACCAGAATGCCATTCTCTTTGTCCTTTGCCCTGATCTTGGTCAGGATGTTTCGGCAATATTCATTATCGAGGTGGCGAAACAGATGAACGTTGTTGGTGGCGGCGTTAGCCCCTTCCTGAAGACAGGAATGCGATAGCATGTCCATCACCACATGGTCGGCGGAGCGCACAAGACCCTTGATCACGCCGAAACCCGCTGCCCAGCCGGTCGGGTACAGCACAACTTCTTCCATTCTGAGGAATTCGGCGATCTTGCGCTCGAGCGCGACGGAGTAGGATGTATTGCCGACCAGGGCCGGCGAACCGGCGCTGTGCACGCCACAGCGTTCGATCGTTTCCTTGGCGGTTGCCTTGATTCCGGCATGCGACGACAGGCTCAGATAGTCTTGCGAGGCAAAATTTACGCCGCGCATCTTGTTGCCGCTGTCGTCCTGTGCCCAGCAAACCGTGTTAGGTCCGTCTTCGGTCGCGCGAGAAAACGGCCAGAGGTCATTTTGACGACGCAGATCTTGCCATTTGAAAAAGCCTTCGGTGCGTCCGAGAAGGTCTGCCCCACCGGGCACGCGGAAGTCTCTCATGCTGCCGGTCAATGCGGCAGGCGGAATACGGGCGCTGGTATTGTCTGACATCATTAATCCCTGTTTGGCATTTTTGGATTTTTTGCCGTCTGGGGAGAACCATGATTGCCCGAAATTAATATTCTGTTCTGCCGAAGCGATCTAATGCCGAAGGAAATGGTTCAGAACAGGTTAAAACTACGCAAAAGCGAATGGGATTCGATCCGGGTGTCTTGGACTTACGAGTTACTTCAAAATTCTTAACCCAATTATACTCAAAACAATTCTCAACCAAATTATATTCAAATCCGCGCGCGCGAGCATAGGAATTGCGGCGAACATACCGGCCGGCTTGGTGTCGACCTCCGAGCGCCAAATCGAGCGAGCGCGCGACCATCCTGGGCCGGAAGTCAGCCGATGGCGCTTTTGCTCTCGTTTGCAGGCAGGCAGGCCCGAATTTTGCCCAGCAGCCGCTGCATATCGACCGGCTTGGTATCGAAATCGGAACATCCGACCTCGACGCTCTTGTCGCGATCGCTGGCCAGCGCGTGGGCCGTCAGCGCAACGATTGGAATTGCTGACGTCGCAGGATTAGCCTTGATTAGCTGGGTCGCTTCCCAGCCGTCCATTTCGCCCAATGCGACGTCCATCAGGATCAGATCTGGCATCTCGCTCGAAGCCATCGCAACGCCCTCCGCGCCGTCGTGAGCACAACAGACCGTGAAGCCGTGACGCTGCAGGCGCCGCGTCAGCAAGTCGCGGTTGATCGCATTGTCTTCAACCAGCAGGATTTTATGCATTGGTCGCTTCCGCGGTCGATTGCGGAGCGAAATCAGAGGCCGCGGGGACGAGCGTTGCGGAAGCGAATGCATCCCGCTTGCGCCGGTCAATCAGCAGCGGCATCCGGATTGTGAAGCGGCTTCCTTTTCCGAGTTCGCTCTCGACGAAAATCTCCCCGCCCATCAGCTTGCAGAGTTTTTGGCTAAGTGCCAATCCCAGTCCGGTGCCGCCGTATTTGCTGGTGCTGGAATCGTCGATGACGGTGAATTTTTCGAAAAGCCTGGTGATCTGATCCGAAGCAATGCCGATACCCGTGTCGATGATGTGGATCACAAGATTATCGCCTGGTTCGGCAGGCTGGCGCTCCGCAACAAACTCGACCTTGCCGTTGTGCGTGAACTTTACCGCGTTATCAAGCAACTGACCGACCATATTGCGGAGCTTGCCGGCGTCACAGAGGGCCGTTCCAAGATTAGGAGCGATAGTGCAGCCAATATCGTTCCCGTTTTTCTTGGCCGCCGGCCTCACTACGTCGACAATCTCGCCGAATAAATCGGCCAGGCTGGTCTCCTCCAGGTCCAGGATCATCTTGCCTGCCTCGATCTTCGACAGGTCGAGTATCTCGTTAACAAGCTTGAGCAGATGCTGGCCGGCGCTGTGAATCTTGTTCAAATCCACGATGCTTTCGCAGTCGCCTTCTTCCTTGGCATCCTCTAGTAGGACCTCGCTGTAGCCAATCACCGCATGCAGTGGTGTTCGCAGCTCGTGGCTCATCTTGGCGAGGAATTCGGCCTTGGCAGCGCCCGCCCGCTCGGCTTCCTCCGTCGCCTGGCGCAGCGCCGCTGCGGTCGCCATATGCTGGCGCATTTCGCTTTCAAGTTCGGTCTGCGAAGCCTGTATCTTGGCGTAATAGAGCGCCATCATCGCGACATAGATCGACGCAGCGATGGTCGAGACAAGTCCCAGACCTTGCATGGCTGCAACCGGCAGGCCGTTCTTGAGATGGTAACCATACAAATAAAAGGCGCTGAAGATCGCCAGGTTGGCGGCAAACATGGCCATCACCATCAAGCGAAGCGACTTCGACGAACCCAGGTAGAAGAACGCCAGCAGCGGAATAACAAGCACCCACGGCAACGTCGGGGACGTTACGCCACCGTAGAAGTAGCAACTCCAGAGAATACAAAATATCAGGTTCTGGATCGAAACCAGCGCGAGAGGATTATAGGGCGCACCAGCCCGCAGCACGAACGGAAATACCCAGAACGCCGTGATCGAAATTGCCAGCACCGCAACTTGGTATCCCGGCGTCGGGTCAAGCACAAACAGCGCTATAGGCACGACGTTTCCGATGAACGGACCGAGAATATGGCTGACCAGAAAGACGTGCGCGCGATTTCGCGCATCGCGGTCGCCGGCGAACTCGGCCGGAATAAAGTAGTTCACGAGGCGTTCGAGGGATGCAAGCAATTTTGCGAGTTTGGCTTTCATGAAATTCGCCGCGCCTTCTGCGTTGGTCTTGAAGAGTCGCCGCCGCGTTCGTTTCTTGCAACACCGCGCAGCCGTACCGAGCATATTTCCGCTCCGGTACCAGATTTTCAGGTTCCACTTAAAGTCGCGTTAATCGGCAAAGCGGTGACTTAAACCAAATATTAAAGCCACTTACGCTAGGTTCCCAGTCCGACAGAAGTCATCGGGGGCGGCGGGAAATGCTGATCTGGAACCACCTTGTCGCGTTAATCGACTGGTTTATACCGACCGCGGCGAAAGCTGAACGTTCTGAACAGGGCCTCGCGCAAAACTTCGTCTTCACGCACCTCTTCGGCCCTCTGCTGTCGCAATCAATCGCCCTGTTTCTATATCTCAGCGATCCGGATCCCGGCATCGCCTGTTGGACGGTGATAACCTGCATATGGTTGTTCTGGACGCTGCCGTTTGTCTACAAGGAAACAGGCAATCTGCAGCTGTCGGCGCTGATCTCCGTCGAATTGCTCGCTTTTACGTCGCTATTTGGCGCTTTTTTTTACGGTGGGGTAAGCTCGCCGTTTCTGCCGTGGCTGATTATCGCACTCCTGCTTGGCTTCTTCTATCTGTCCGAACGACCGGTCCTTGTTGTCGGATTGTTCACTCTGAACATTCTTGGTTTCTGCCTGGCTTACCTCCAGTGGGGATTTCCCGAACTGGTGCCGCCGCAGCAGCTTGCGACGGTCGGGTGGATCTCCATTCTATCGGCGACAATCTATATGTCATGGAT
>Ga0210406_10005611_pt1 | contig 13111 bp, 15 predicted proteins | sample IncBWC30MmetaG_FD_155454 | JGI IMG/M metagenome (GOLD analysis project Ga0210406, IMG submission 155454) | Forest soil microbial communities from Barre Woods Harvard Forest LTER site, Petersham, Massachusetts, United States - Inc-BW-C-30-M | ecosystem: Environmental > Terrestrial > Soil >...
GCAACCAAAGCCGATATCACCAAAGCCGATATCATCGCCACGGTGAAGGCGCATCGCGACGAGATTCGTCAACATGTTGTTAATTTATAAGTCCTGAGCAACTCAGCAAGTGGGACAGCGAAATTGCCAAAGGCAAGCAGTTCCTGGGCCTGAAAATTGAGGCATAAGAACCCACCCTGAAGGATCCAGAGCCTGGTGGCCGACAATCGAAACTGTTGGCCACCAAATTCCTTGCTAGACTTGACGATGCAAGGTACCCCGCCTATACTTCGCGCATCAACGAGGCTGAGCGTCGAAGAGCCTGGCGATCAAATCCCTTGCAACTAATTCAGGAAGGTATTCTTTGCGATGAAGATTGGGTTTGCTCTTCCCAACATCGGGCCCGTCGCCACTGCCGAGGCTGTGGTCAAGGTCGCCCAGCGTGCTGAGGCTCTGGCCTACGACAGCCTTTGGACGATTGAGCGGTTGCTTTGGCCGGTCAAACCGCAGACACCCTATCCGGTTACACCCGATGGATTGCTTCCGGAACAGTACAAATACAGTCTCGATCCCTTGGACACGCTGACGTTCGCAGCCGCCCACACCAAGACCATTACTCTGGGCACGAGTGTCCTCGATATTCCTTATCACAACCCGGTCACGCTGGGGCGCCGCCTGACCACAATCGACTTCCTCTCCAATGGCCGGCTGCGCGTGGGGCTTGGCTTAGGCTGGTCCAAGGACGAAATGGACGCCACCGGCGCGGACATGAAGCAGCGCGGCGCCATGGCGGATGAGTTTCTGCCGGCGCTGAGAGCCATTTGGACCACCAACCCGGTCGAATTCCACGGGAAGTTTTACCAGATTCCCAAGTCCTATCTGAATCGCAAGCCGGTGCAGAAGCCCCACCCTCCCATCTATCTAGCGGCTTTTGCCCCGGCCGCGATGAAGCGCCTGGCGACCATGGCCGATGGATGGAATCCAGTGGCGATTCCCGTGGAGGGCATGGCACAGATGTTCTCTGCTGTGAAGGAAATGGCAAAGGAGGCGGGTCGTGACCCGTCGTCCCTGGTCATGGTGGTGCGCGGCAACCTGGAGATTACCGACAAGCCGCTGGGCGACAAGCGAGTGATTTTTAGCGGCACAATGGAGCAGATCAAAGAAGACATTGCCGGATGCAAGCGGATCGGAGCGCATGAACTCTTCTTTGATCCGACTTTCCAGGCGCAATCGCTGCAAGAGTGGCTTGCGCTGATGGAGCAGTTTCGGACGTTAGTGTAGGAAATCTGAACCAGCACTCCAACCCGTGGCAAAAGAATTCGCCAGGCACTAGATCCTACCCCAGGAAGTGATACGTTCCGGAGTGATCCGGATGACGGGTGCGTCATCTGGAAGCATTGCTGCCTCATACTGCGGATATTTCGCTCGGAGCTGACGGATGGCCTGGGCACGTTCCTGATGTGCTGATTTCGAAATCAGCTTCGCCTTCCCACGCACCAGGATGTACCAGAGCTTTCCCCAGTCTTCCCGGTACTCGTCGATAATGAGTGCAATTTGTGGCGATGCCGTGATGTGCCGCAGCCGCGCGAGCCTCTCTGGTGCCACACGCTTTGGTTTCCGGTCCACTGCCGAGTAGAAAACCTTGCCATCGTAGACAAAACAGACTGGCACGATATGAGGTCCATACTCCGCATCCAGCGTTGCAAGGCGCGCAACCCTGGCCGCTTCGAGTTTCGCCTGGATCGCGTTCGAAATCGGTTGTAATTTGCGAGGCACGGAAACACTCCGAATCGCACTGTATCCGGCCCAAGCGCGCCGTGTTAGCCGGTCGAGTGAGCGCCTGACGCGTGGCTCCCCACTCAGACAATTGCGGCAGTATGCGTCACCCGGCGGACCTGCGCTGATTAGATTCTCCCACAGCCGTCAGATTCCAAACGCCGAAATCCTGATGCAAGAACCTCTGCACCAGCCGACGACCACAAGGCTGTTTCGCTCGCGATCTTCTTTCCGCGCGTTCTGGAAAACGTGGACGAACCGTTTGCTAATCTTGACCGGAAGAAACCCTGCGTTGGCCGAGGCCGGTCAACTCCCGTATTGTCGGCAACCCTTGCACAACCACGCGGCACGTCAGGCTTCGGCTCGATGCCAATGCGATCATTGACGGCAGAGTGAATCCGCTGTTAGCAGCCCAGGTGGCGCTCGGTCGTTTGAACCGAAACGTGCCCCAGGAGAAACTGGATCTGCTCTAACTCGCCTCCCGATGCGTGGCAGAGCCGAGCACAAGTCCGTTGCAGATCGTGCGGCACCAACTTCGCCACTCCGACGCGTCTGGCGGATTCCTTCACAATGTGCCAAACGGCCTTTACCGTCATCCCGTCTCCCCAAGTTCTTCCTACTTTGTTGACCCTGCGGAACAGTCTTCTTCGATCAATTGCGGCCGCGGCGAGCCAATCCTCCAGTTCGGCTCTCACCCAATCGGGGAACCGGAATCGTTCGGATGTGGCCTCCCTTGCCAACCAGAACACGGGGTAGTCCATTTCCTGCGACAACGGAATCACCTTCGACCAACTTGAGCCGTCCGCAAATGCCCCGTGAACCAGCATGACATTCTTGATAGTGGAAGACATGGCAGCCCCCGGGCGGCGACGATGCCGCAAAGAAGTTATTGAATGGTGGCAAAACCCGTAGCGTCGGTTGTTATGCCAAGCGAATAAACACAAGGAGCAACCAATACAGATATTCCGATTCCCGGTACAGTAGTGGGAGGGTGAAATTCCTTTAGAGGGAGGGATCCAGACCGTGCCCCTGACTACCGACGAAAAACTGTTGTCCCTTAGCCACGATGTCATCCAGGGATTCGATAAAGCTGATGGTGGTGTTCATCCAGGTTTCAGACCTGCTCACGCAAAAGGCATCCTGCTGGCGGGCATGTTCACGCCTTCCGCCGAGGCCATATCACTTACGCGCGCGCCGCATATCCAGGGGGATTCCACTCCCGTGACCGCGCGCTTCTCAGACTTCGCGGGAATTCCCACCGTTTCCGATAACGATCCTCAGAATGCCAGCCCTCGCGGCTGCGCAATCCGCTTCCATCTTGCCGAGCATAGTCACACTGACATCGTCGCCCATTCGGTCGACACCTTCCCGTCGCGCACTGCGGAAGGATTTCTGGAGTTCATTAACGCACTCATAGCCACCGATCCAACGGGACCCCACCCGAATGCGATTGAGCAGTTCCTTGGCACCCATCCCGCGGCATTGGCGTTTGTGCAGGCGCCGAAGCCGATTCCGACGAGTTTTGCGAGGGAGTCGTTTTTCGCGGTGTCTGCCTTCAGGTTCACCAACGCGGACGGCATAACTCGCTACGGGCGTTATCGTGTGCTGCCGGTGGCCGGCAATGAATACCTGGACGCGGCGGGAGCGGCTGCGCGGACTCCGAACTTCCTGTTCGACGAGATCAAAGAGCGCATTGCAGCGGGCCCGGTCAAGCTTCGTATTGTTGTGCAGCTAGCAGCGGACGGCGACACCGTTGATGATGCCACGGTCCGCTGGCCAGAGGATCGTGCGCAGGTGAAATTCGGTGAAATCAGTTTGACGGGAATTACTCCAGACAACGCCAGCCAGCAGCAGCAGATCATCTTCGATCCCATCCCGCGAGTGGATGGCATCGAGGCTTCGAGCGATCCCCTCTTTGAGCCACGGGCGAATGTCTATCTTATTTCGGGGAGACGGCGTAGGGCGGCTGGAAAGTAGTGGGCGCTCGGCATGACCTGGGGGCAACCGAGAAAGGCTGCGCGCCTGGACCTGATGAAAAATAGGGCTTCGTGCGGACTAGCGCCAGCCGCGTCCGCGGAGTCCCCAACAGATCGCTCCCGGTTGGTCGGCAACTCGGAACTTATCGTCGGACCATGCGGTTAAGTCCCGATTTGTCGGCAAACCGTCGAAGTGGTCCGTGAAGCTCCCGAGAAACCGGCTTCGAGAACATCAGCCCCAACTGAACGACCATACTGACTGCGGCATAGGAGGCCGCCAGTATGCCACGTCGGAACTCATCGAAACGCCGTAAGGCCAAAGCAATACTTCGGCTGCCCGACTTGGAGCAATCGACCACAGGGCCTTCTAACGACGACTCCTTTAGCAGTGCGTCCCTATTCGCATCGCAACGAAGCGGTTGGACCAATGCGGGGAACCGCGCTGGGACATAGCTGGCGACCAAAGCGATACAAGCTAGAAGAATAAGAACGGCGACAAACGTCTCGAGATCGGTAACTCCGACTCCGAAAAGCAGCGAGCGCATCAAACGGCTGACTACCAGTGCGCCCCCGATGCCGATGCCGACTCCCGAAAAGGCATGGTCATGCCGCCGCCAACGATGAGCGTCATGATCTTCGTCGGTGCCGCGCCAAGCGCCAGCCGGATGCTCACTTCGCGGCTGCCTTGGCCAACCAGATAGGAGATGAGCCCTCGAAGACGGGGTTATTTAAGTTCGTTTGACGATAAACACCGTTTTGTCGTCGATCAAGCCTGCATCGCCGTTTTGCCGGAGCCGGTCATCTTGCGCTATCGCATGATCGAGCAACGCGTTGCAGATCGTCTTCGCCGACTCGCGGTAGCGGTCGCGCACTACCGCTTCCAGTAGCTCGAGCGCCTGTTGGTCACTGCCGTCGTAAACTCCATCCGTATAGAGAACAAGAATATCTCCCGGACTCATCAGAGTGATCTCGCCGAGATCGGACGACTCGATTTCCGTTTGCCGGAAGTTCAAGGAGTAGTATCTCCTCCGATCCGGATGATCTGCGGGGATCTGCAAGCCGAGAGCAAGGAACTGCACCATGCGACTTTCATTGATGTTCATGAACTTGCGATACTCCGCCGAAAACACCAGCGGTGGAGGGTGCCCGAAATTTGCGAAGCGGAAATAACCGCCAGGGCGGACCTCGCCATAGATCATGGTTGCAATTTCGCGCGCGTCTTCTTGCTCAATGATTCCCAGTGCATTGCGTGCTGTCACCGATTGCGCCAGACGCAGGTTGATGTTATCGAGCAGCATGGGTGTCGTTCGACCGTATCGATCCAACTCGGTCAGCATCAAAGCATGGAACGTGTCATGCACGGTCGATGCAATCTTTGCCGAGATGATTCCGTGCCCCTGCGCGTCTACCACCAGAACTCCCGCCGTCGAATAAAGGTCGCGCAGTTCTTCCGAGACTCGTGTCGCCTCGGAGCTCCTCGCGAATCTATACTCGGTTTCCATTTCGGGCCGGTATCCGGAAGTTTCCTTTAGCCACTGCAGGTGATCATCTACAGAATTACGCACCGGCAAGCCGGGAGGAAGTGGCTCGAGGAACTCCTTTGACAGGCGTTGAGCCTGCTGAATCCGAGCATCAATGTCGTATCGCTGTTGAAAATTGATGTACTCGAAAAGATCGCCACCGACAGTTTCCGCAGGAATCGAATTCCCAAACATCTCGATGCCGGGAATGTGCGGGATCGCTCCTTGCACCGGCATCAACCGCTCGCGCAAGTATTCATCGATAGTCGGAGTTGTATGTGCCTTGGTCATTGGAAAGGCTTGCGCAATCCCGATCATGCTCATTTGGTCGAGAATGCAGTTGAACCCAATTGTCTATTTTACAAACATACACGAGAGTTGCGAAACGCTGAAGCAATCCAGTCGTGAGCCTCATGCCACGCTCTCTGCAGAGACCGGCCCGGAGCCCAATTCACCCGTCAGGAATTGCGCGCGTCGTTCCCGAGGGACCAATCTTCGTCCGCGTTCGTGATGATTAATACGACGAGCCCCCGTTCCCGCGGTCTGGTCGTGATGTGAAGACAGCGCAGTTGCGTGTCCGGGTGATCCCGAGACCCCGTATTCTGCACAACGAAGTGCGACATTGGATGCTCGTGAACAACCTCGCAGCGGTCACGCTCTGTAAAATTGAAAGCCGCGACCATCGGCATTCATCTGTCACATTGTCCAGAAAACGGCATCTGGGAAGTGTCGGCGTTTTCATTTTATGCGTCAATTTGTGGTCCCCGACTCTAACCTTATGAGGACACGGTCAATCTAAGTCGCTGTTTTTGCGGCCCGCCATTCTCACGTTATGCGCAAACCCACAACGGCTGTCACATGGACGAACAGAACGAATGAATAAAGCCTCATGTTTACCTCACCTCCAATTGGTTCCGGATCTTTGCGGTTCGATCTACCCCGCGGACGGCGTCACCCTCACCAGACCGCGGAGTATCAATTCGACACCCCGACAACCTTGCGAATCGAGGAGTGATCCTCGGCCAGCCTGGTCATGAGATCGGCCACATCGGCCCGCGAGATGGAAAAACCAAAACGCGGCAGGTGCTCCTCTTGCACGCGATACCTCCCGGTGAATGGCTTGTCGGTAAGCTCCGGTGGCCGCACCATTGTCCAGTCGAGTTTGCTTTCCCTGAACACCCGCTCCATCGCGGATGCATCGGCGACAACTCTTGGAAAGAGCAGTCGGCCGAGTAGGTACGCGGGCGGCAGCAGGGAATCCTTGAACAGGAAAGCCACGGACTCGACTATCGCGCGTCGAACTCCCACATTCGCCATAGCGCCGGTCAGCGCGACGGCGAACTGCTGCAAAAGGTTTACGTCAGCCTTCGATACCGGCAACCGCGGACCGAACGCTGACAGTACTGCGTCGTGACCGGTGATTACGGGTTCGAGATCGGCGATGTCCAGCAAATCTCCTTGCCTAACGGTGATGCGGTTCCAGAACGGCCTGAGTCTTTCTGGTGAGCGGACAAGCGCAGTCACGTGATGACCGCGGTCGAGCGCCTGGCGAACAATCTCCAACCCTGTGCCCCCTGTCGCACCCAGTACTACTAGCTTCACGCTGCACCTCCGTTTCCAATATTCGTATCTCGCGGGCTCAGCCGCGACATGATTTTCACGATATTGGTTATAGATTACTTTACTGATTAAAGGGTGCTACAATCCCGCCGTGCCAAAAACAAAAATGCGTCCCTACAAGTCACTGGTCCGCCAGCGCCAGGCAGACGACACCCGCCGCCGCATTGTCGATGCCGCCCGCTCGCTCCTGGAGAGTGAGGGCTTTGCCAGAATGACCGTCGAAGCCATCGCGCAACGGGCGGAGGTTTCCGCCCAGAGCGTGTACGCCATCTTCAAGTCGAAGACGGGAATTCTCACTGAGCTTTTGGATCAATCTTCGTTTGGGCGAGATTACGAAGAGGGGGTGCGCCAGGTGCTGAGCGCAGTCGATTCGGAAACCCGTTTGCGGCTTGCGGCACGCGTTGCGAGGCAGATACGTGGCTCACAAAGCGGGGTGTTCGATCTATTGCGTGGTGCCGGCGTAGTGGCGCCTGAACTGGCAAAACTCGAACAACAGCGGGAGAGTCTTCGCTACGAGAGGGAAGAAGGCATGATCACCTTTCTCCGCGAGACAGGAAGCCTTCGCCCCGGACTTGACCACAAGACCGCTCGGGATATTTTCTGGATGCTTACTGGAGGGGATGTGTACCGCATGCTGGTGCGCGAGCGCAGCTGGTCGCCCGAGAAGTATCAGGACTGGCTGGCTGATACTCTCGTGCGCACCCTCCTGGCTAAAGGAGAATCGAGTCCCGCCCGACGCCCTGCGGTGAAACGTGCGGCATCGCACGGGACACCCTCAAAGAAACGTGCTTAGGTCATCGGGTCCCGCACACCTAAACGTCTCAAGAGGCCCTCGCGGAGTGAAAGCTCCGTGATCGACTGTCATACCATCCTATTTAGATAGAGCGACTGTTAGCTCTCCCCCAACATTAGCGATGTCGGAGGCGTAGTGATTCCCAACTTCCGTCCGCAGTCCAGCCTCCATCGACCGCAAGGGCGTGCCCGTTGATGTAGCCGCTCTCCTGAGGATCGGCCAAAAATACAATCGCTCGTGCTATATCATCCGGTGAAGCGAATCGTCCCATTGGGACGCGACCAGTGATGTCGGCGTCGGTATAGCCTCCTGCCGCCTGGTCGGCAATGTCCATTTCGGTCTTCACCCAGGCAGGGCACACGGCGTTTACGCGCACACCTTTTCCTCCCCATTCGGCTGCGAGTGTCCGTGTAAGGCCGATAAGGCCATGCTTTGAAGCGTTATAGGCAGCTCGATCCGCGATGCCCACCAGCCCCGCGACCGACGCCACATTGATGATGCTACCGGAACCTTGTTCAAGCATCATTACCCCGAAAGCCTTGGCTAACAGAAAGGGTGCCACCAGGTTGATCTCCAGCACGCGGCGATATTCCGACGCGGTAAGCCTCTCGGCTGGTGCTATGAAGCTGATGCCGGCGTTGTTCACCAACACATCAGCGCGGCCCCAGCGCTCCCTCGCCGCCCCTGCGATCTCGGCAACGACACCTTCATCGGAAATATCGCCCAACACTTGGAGCGCCTCGATCCCAAGGGTACGAACCGCATTCAGAGTTTCTGCCGCAGGACGGAGATCGTTAAGTACCAGGCTGTACCCTCGCTCCGCAAAGCGCTCGGCGGTGCGCTTCCCGATGCCTTGTGCCGCGCCTGTTATGATCGTTACTCGCTTTGTCTTGTTCATCTGCTCAGCCTGCTTTGCTGTGACTCCGCTTCAACTTCGCCATATTCAACCCCCGGACCGTACCACTTCATTCGGTTGGCTGCATTGTCATCATGAGAGTTCATGGCTGACCTCTCAGGGGTGATATCCAACTGCGTGCATCGTCAGAAACAATGCTGCCCTAACGATCAATGCCGATGCAATTGCGATCGTTCGAACCACCTGAGGATCGGCCTCGCGAACAAGGGATGCACACATATCCGCCAATGACGGCTCCTACGAGCATTAGAAGAGCCAGTTCTCCAATCAATGGCACGATGAATGAGGAAGATGACGACAGCAATTCCGCTGATGACCAAACGGGCAATTGAACTCGATACCAACGAGGCGGAAGGCTACCTGGCCACCACCTTAACGGTGACCGAGGCAAGACTGGTCTCGATCGCCGTGACCCCGGCCAATCCGACGATTGCCGCAGGCCAGCAGCAGCAGTTCACCGCCACCGGCGCCTACACCGACGGCAGCCAACAGAACCTGACCAGCACTGCTGTCTGGACTTCCAGCGCTCCCTCGGTTGCCACCGTCAGCGCCGGTCTGGCCACGGCAATCGCCGCCGGCAGCACGAACATTCAGGCGACCTCGGGCTCGATCAGCGGCTCCACCACCCTGACGGTTATTGCACAACCGATCGTGTCGCTGGCATGGACTGCCAGTACGTCTCAGAACGTTGTTGGCTACAATGCATACCGCTCCCTGACCTCAGGCGGACCATATACGAAGCTCAATGCCAGCTTGATTGCCAATACGAGTTACATCGACCAGACGGTGCAGAGCGGAACTACTTACTACTACGTATCCACCCGGTCGACTCACAGGGCTTGGAAAGTATTTACCCTAACGAAGCTGTCGCTACGGTGCCATAAGCCGTCGCGTTCTTGCCGGCTAATACAACGAAGAGCGGGGAACAACGGACTTGCAGGCTTGCGGGGTAAGCGTATACCAATAGCAGTCTAGACGGAGCTATACAAGGTAATAGCAGGTATTTGCCGTCAGGAGAGACCGATAGTCCGCCCGTGTACTCCCCAGCGGGCTTCTGAAGCTTGTAGACCAGCTTGACCTTGTGAGTCTCAAGGTCGAGATAGTCGAAGTCCTCCCCGTCTGATTCGCATCCCCTGAAATAAATTTAAAAAAGATGCGTCTACCCAGTTAGTGCCACTAGACCCCTGAACCGCGTAAAAGGCATGGTCTGCTCTTGAGCCTTTCGCGTACAGTGTTCGGCATCGGGAGGTTGATCGAAAAATGTCAGCAAAACTAGCATTACTAATTCATTGCGGACGACTTATCGTGATCGGCGCCGGGCTAATATACGGCTGGGATGCGGCCGCACAACAGGCAAATAGCGACAGTGCGGCAACTGCCGCCTCTCCAGGCGACTTTGGAGAGCTGCAAAGGACCGTCTCAGAGCTGAAGGCCGAAGTGTCGGAACTCAAAGCCCAAATAGCGGTAATGAGGTCGGCCATCGCTGCTTCGAAGCCGGTTGTTGCAGAAGCAAACGGCGAATCGTCGCATACGGTTGCCGATATTAAAGAGCCAGGAGGGGGCGCGCTCGTTGAGACTGCACAACGGGGGCAGGGCGGACAGGCAGGTCCGGCCACGGCAGCGCAGACTTCCTTTGTTCTTCCCCAGGAAGACCGCGGCATTCTTGATTATCTCAAGGGTACGACCATCAACGTGATGGTGGACGCCTACTATGCCTACAACTTCAACGATCCCATCGGCCGGGTGAACGTGCTGCGCGCTTATGACGTACTGAGCAACGCCTTCAGTTTGAATCAGGCGGCTGTCGTCTTTGAACGGGCAACCGACGCGAATACGGGGCGTCGTTGGGGAACTCGTCTCGACCTGCAATTTGGCCAGGCGACGGCAACGCTGCAGGGCAGTCCCGCCAACGAACATCGCCCGGATATCTATCGCAATATCTTCCAGGCGTACGGAACGTATGTTTTTCCTGTGGGAAGCGGCTTGACGGTAGATTTCGGGAAGTGGGCAAGTTCGCTTGGTTACGAAGGCAATTACACCAAGGACCAGATGAATTACTCGCGGGCGTACTGGTTCAACTTCCTGCCGTTTTATCATATGGGCGCTCGAGCGAAGTACCAAGTCAATTCCTGGCTGGGACTGAACTACTGGCTGGTCAATGGTACGAATCAAACCGAGCCGACCAATGGGTTCAAAGACGAAATGTTTGGCTTCGTTTTAACGCCAACGAAGCAGGTGACCTGGACAACCAATTACTACTTCGGCCAGGATAACCCGGACTCTGTGAGCACGACGAATTGCCCGCCCGTGCCGGTCCAGCCGGGGTTGTGTTTCGTGCCGATAACGCCTGCGCCCAATGGGAAACTGCACATCTTCGACACCTACGTGAACTGGCAAGCCAGTTCAAAGTGGACTCTGGCGCTGGAGGGCGATTACGTCGTTAACCGCATGTGGGCAAGCGGCGGTCCGGGACAGAACCCGGCACCAGCTCACACCTGGGGAGGCGCGGGGTACGTGGAATATCGACTCTCGCCCAAGGGGTATCTGGCTGCGCGAGGAGAATACTTGGAGGACCGCGGTTCGTCCTTCACTGGTGGTCTGTTCAGCAGCGTCACGGAGGCATTGAAAGAATTCACCGTAACCTACGGATACAACGTCGCCGACGGGCTCCAGGTGAAAACCGAGTATCGATACGACTGGTCGAACGTGCCAGTTTTCCTGACCAGCACGCGGAACGTTTACAGCAAGGACCAAAGTACCGCCACGCTGGGATTGATCTGGTGGTTCGGTCGCAAACAGGGTGCTTGGTAGGAGGCCCTGAGGGTGCGCAGCAACTTCAGACGCGAATTCATCTTCGCGCCTCGTAGCCTAATGGAAAGAACGCAGACCCGAGCAGAGACCGAGGTCGCTGCCACCCCCGAAGGGAGCATTGAGTTAGATGCTTCGCCGTCAGCGCGCCGATGTCTACGATTCTGTCGTCATGGGGGCGGGCGCAGCTAAAAAGCAGTTGGCGAAAATCCTAGAGAGAACGCGGTCTCGCAAGATCGACGTTGGTGCTACAGAGACCGCCGCATGTGTCATCAGGCGACTTCATTGCATTTTTCCGTTTGGAAGGCCGGCCACCGCAAAAGCTTATCCGTTCACCCGACAATTAGCGCCGCCGTGCGCTACACGGCACTTTGTTAGGCACAGAGACGGCGTGCTTGCACAAGAGCAATCAACAGCGCGCCCTTCGGCGACTCCACCGACGTAGACGGCAGCGCTCGATCCGCAAACGGGCTTTGGGAGGTTTGATCCTCATGATGGTTTGGCTTTCTGCCCGCGCGCTTGGCGGCGATGCTCGCATGCTTGCGCGCTTTATGGTCGGCGGCCGTCGGGTGTTGATTCTTCCGTATCTTTGAGGTGTACAGTTCGGCTTTGGCCGCCTGGTAGGCGCCGGACCTGATGCCGGACGACTTAGGCTCGGACTTTCAACGGCAGGTGGAAGTTGGTGAAGCGTGAGACACTTCCGCAGTTGGACTACTTCAACCGTCATGCAGGAAAAACAATAACGTTCTACTACTTAGGATTTGCAAAGAACCCAATTAGGCGGTCCGCCGTCGCGTGGTAGACGGGTAGCTCTGGTGGTTCGATACCAAGGCATTCGACGAAGTTCGAGAGTATGTCGAGGAACAATCCGCATGGAAGTACAGTGGCGGAGCCGACCTGATACTGGCTAACTCCCGCTACATCATGGTAGATACTGAGTATGGCAAATTGCCGAGCCTGGAGATCGACTTCTCCTCGGCCATCAGCGTCGAGCTGAAGAAGATGCTGTCAAAGAAGGCCATTGACAGCGTGGGAAGTTACTTTGAAGAAATTCTCGGCACGCCGAACGGCAAGACGGTCTTGATCCGACATGGGGATTTAGTGACTCACGGGGCTTTGGGGCGGTGATCTCGGCGCTCAAGGCACTCGTGCTATCTTTCTTGCCCAAGCCGCTTCGGCCAGCGGCGGAAAAGGCGGCGTTTTCGGCAGTGCGCGATTTGACCCGACGCGAGGCTGCGCGAGCCTGAGTCTTTCGGTTGCTGGCGTTAAGAGAAACACGTCCCGATGCTACGACCGACGGACTTCCCCAACCCTGCGAGTGGTCCGCCCGCAGTCGGGCCAGGCGGTGTTCCCTTAGCACGCCTCTCGCCTTCGTCCTGCTACACTGTTGTTCGGAATTGGAGGTCTTACTTGGATATCAGCCAGATAGTCGCAGAACTCACAGCTGAGCGAAATCGAATTGATCAAGCTATCGCCGCCCTCGACGGATCACATCCTCGCGGTGGCCGCCCGCCCAAGGCACTGTCGTCGCAAGCAGGACCGCGCATGCGCACCATGAGCCCTGCCGCTCGCAAGCGTATATCGGCAGCGATGAAGCTGCGGTGGGCAACACGGAAGGGCAAGTCCGCCTCGAAGAAAGCCGCACCGCCAGCGAGGAAAGCTCCTGCTCGGAAACCGATGAGCCCGGCTGCCCGCAAGAAGCTAGCGGGCAGCCGGGCTCATC
>Ga0210406_10005612_pt1 | contig 13111 bp, 9 predicted proteins | sample IncBWC30MmetaG_FD_155454 | JGI IMG/M metagenome (GOLD analysis project Ga0210406, IMG submission 155454) | Forest soil microbial communities from Barre Woods Harvard Forest LTER site, Petersham, Massachusetts, United States - Inc-BW-C-30-M | ecosystem: Environmental > Terrestrial > Soil >...
TGAGGAACTCCCCGAGTCCTTTTCGCAAAGCGCCTGTGCCGTGGCCGTGAATGATGCGGACCCGCGAAATGTGCGCAATCACCGCATCGTCAAGAAATTTGTCCACGCGTTCGGTGGCTTCTTCGACGGTCGAGCCGATCAGATTGATTTCTTCCGTTCGCTCGCTGTCTCCTCGCTGCGAACGCACGGACACGCTGCCGCCTGCAATCTGGGCCGGCCCTGCGGAGGGTCCGCTTGCTTCAATGCCGACGATCTCGTCCACGGCCACCTTCATGCGCAAAGGCCCGGCTTCGATTTCCGCGGAGCTGCCATCCAGCCTGCGGAAAATCACTGGCTTGTTGAACCCGCGCACACGAATCCGCGCGCCCGATTGCAATCGGTCGGCGCTCACAGTTTCCACTTGAGCGGACGTGCCAAGGTCCGCTTGCGAATCCGAAAGCGTCTGCACCACCGCCGCGTTCAGCTCTTCCCGCGCCCCGCTGCGGACATCCTGCATCTTGCGCCGCACGGACTTTTCCAATTGCCCGCGCAGTTCGCGCTCTTTCACTGCCTCGACCACGCGCCCCACATTCTCGTCGAAGCGCTTCTGCATCTCCGCAAATTCCTCTTCGAGCTCCTTGATGCGTTTCTGTTGCCGCTCGACCCATTGGCTGCGCAGCTTCGTGCGTTCTTCCTCCAGCGCATGGCGCTCCGCGGTCATCTGTTGTTGCATGCGGTCCAATTCGTCCCGGCTGCGGTGCAAGTAGGCGATAAGGTCCGCGGCTTCCCGCGATTCCGGCGTTAGCAAAGCTCTGGCACGCTCTATGATTGAACTCGCCAGCCCCAGCCGCTGCGCGATGGCAATCCCGCTCGACCCGCCCGGTACGCCGACCATCAAGCGATACGTCGGCCGCAGATTCACATCGTCGAACTCCACCGCCGCGTTCACCACGCCCGGCGTTGTCGAAGCATACGCCTTCAAACGGTCGTGATGCGTCGTCGCCAAGACAATGCAATTCTTCGCGCGAAATTCATCCAGCAACGCAACCGACAACGCCGCGCCCTCCTCCGGCGCCGTGCCGGTCCCCATTTCGTCCACCAGCACCAGAGACTGTGGCGTCGCGGCCTGCAATATCGACTTCAAATTCAGCATGTGCGCCGAAAATGTGGAAAGGTCGGCGGCGATCGACTGCTCATCGCCGATGTCCACCAGCACGCAATCAAACAGCGGCAGCACCGCGCGCTGTGCCGCAACGGGAATTCCCGATTGCGCGGACAACACCGCGATGCCCGTTGTCTTTAGCGCCACGGTTTTGCCGCCGGTGTTCGGCCCGCTGATCACCAGCACACGCTCGTCCCCTCCGAGCGCCAGCGACATCGGCACGATCGCGCGATTCTCGCGCCGCAGCTTGTCTTCCAGCACCGGATGCCGCGCCGCCATCAGCCGCAACTCACCTTGCGCGGTAAATTCCGGCATGGCCGCATCGAAATCCCGGGCGAACCGCGCTCGCGCAAAGATGCTGTCCATCTCGGCGATGGTCTCCGCGGCCGCAATCAGGGGACCGCGCAGCAACTGCAGACGCTCCGTCAACTCCCGCAGGATACGCACAATCTCCGCGGCTTCTTCTTCCGCAAGCTGCACCAGCTGATTGTTCGTCTCCACCGTCTCGAACGGCTCGAGGAATACCGTCTGCCCTGTTCCGCTGGTGCCATGCATGATCCCCGGCACGCTTCGTCGGTTCTCCGCGCGCACCGGGATCACGAAGCGATCGTTACGCAGCGTCACGTAGTCCTCGCCGGCCTCGGCGTTTCGCGCCCGCAAGATTTGCTTCAGTGTTTTCTGAATCGAGTCCCGCGTCTGCGCGATGCTTCCGCGAATCCTCCGCAGCGCCGTCGACGCGTCGTCGCTAATCTCCCGGTTTGGCAGCACGCACCGGCGAATTGCCGCCAGGGTATCGCGAAAATCGGCGAGAGACGCCGCGCGCGCCGCGAGCAGCGGAAATTTTACAGCCTCCTCGCGAAATTGCTGGCGCAGCCACCCCGTTGTTTCCAGGAGCGACGCCGCGTCCAGTAGTTCTGCCGCATCCAACACCACGCCCGGGCCTTCGATTCGCTCGAGCCATTGCTGCGGGTCGGCCACACCGCCAAAACCGAGCTCGCGTTCCGCGCGCAGCCATTCTCGCGCTTCACGAATGTGCGCGAACGCCGTTTCCAGCGCCGCCTGGTCTGTGCTTGGCTCACGCGCGTCCACTGCTCGCCTGCCGAGCGCACACGTCGTGCGCAGCCGCAGCAACTCCCGCAGCTTGTCGAATTCCAGAACCTCTTGGGCTGTTCGTGCCATCGTTTGCTATTGCAATGTCTCTCTTAAATGATCTGCCACTTCTTTCGGCGTCGCAGCCACGTGGATCAGCCGTCCGCTGGCCTCGCCCCAAGACGAGCGGTGGCCCAGTTCCACCTCGCGAACGCATTCAATAATGGGCGCCCAGAAATTCCCCAGCACGGCCAGCGGCTTCCCCGTCATCACCGACTTATTGAGCATTTCCCAAACCACGGCAAGCTCGACCAGGGTCCCCGTTCCGCCCTTGCAGGCCACGAACCCGTGCGCCATGCGGATCAATTCAAACAGTCGCCCTTGCCAGGTCGCCACGCGTACTTCCACGTCGACCCACGGATTGGCCCGAGCCCTGAAAAACTCCGCGGTCACGCCATAGGTCTTGCCTCCGCCTTCCTTCGAGCCGCGTGACACCGCCGCCATCACCCCGCCGTACCCGCCACTGCACACGGAAAATCCGCTGGTTGCAAGCGCCCGACCAAGCTCGCGCGCCTCCTCGTACTCCGCATCGTCCTCTTGCGGCCGCGAACTCCCAAACACCGTGACGATCCGCTCTTCTTTCATCGCTTCAATGCGCGCGTTTGCCTGCGCGGCTGGCTGGCGCCTGGCGGTCAAATTCCTCAATCATCGCCACGCACAATCCGTCCAGCGCATCCGACGCTTCATGGTTCTTCCCGCCCTGATTGTTGCTCAGGAACGAAAAAATCAGCCGCCGCCCGCTGGCGGTATCCGCAAAACCCGATCGCGTCCGCACATGTTCCACCGACCCCGTCTTCGCATGGATTCGTCCCGTGCTGGGTGTGTTCTTCATCAATGATTCCAGCGTCCCGTCGACCCCCGCCACCGGAAGCGACGCAAAGTACGGCGCAAACCACGGCTGGTTTTGCGCGTATCTCAACAGTGTGACGATCGCCCTTGGCGTGACCAAATCGTGCCGCGAAAGCCCGGAGCCGTCGGTCTGAATCACATCTCCCGGTGCAATTCCGGCGGCCGCATAAAAATCCGCGGGCACCTTCATGAGGTCGTCGGGCGTGCTCCACACCGCCGTGTTTCGAGCCGCTGCCCGCAACAGCATCTCCGTGTGCAAGTTCTGGCTGATTTTGTTCACCAGTTTCACCGAGTCGCCCAGTGGAACCGACACGTGCTCGGCGAGCACCGCCCGGGGGGCTGCTCCACTTGGCTCCGCAATGTGCATCGATCGAGAGACTCCAGAAACCTTGACTCCTCGCTGGACCAAAAGGCGCGTCAACAGTGCCGCCGCATGTTCCGCAGGATCGTGAATCGCCAGCACCAATTTGCGCGGCGTGCTGTGCGCCGGCATAGTCCCGCGAATCACAACGATTTTTGAATTCGGCTCCCTCGTGAGAGTCAAGTCCGACTTTCCTTCCGCCGCGGAGGTAACTACGTCGTTCTGCACGATAAAATCCGGGGTGGACGGAGCAACCGCCGCCTGCGCAGGTGCGCCCGCCGATTCCCCCGCGGTTAGTGTCAGCGTGACGGTATTATCATTCACTACAATCGCGGAAACCGCCGCGCCATACTCCCAAACCATATCGTCGATTTCCCACCCGTTGGGATACGCCTCGCGCGGAAAATAGCTGTCGTCACCAACCACATCGCCAGAAATTTCCTTGATTCCTTTCGCGGCCAGCGCGTCGGCCAACTCTGCCAGCGCCTTCTCCGGCGGTCCCTCGAACTCCTCCTTCAGGTCGTAGGGAAATTTCCGGTTCGACAGGTTTGGATCACCGCGCCCCACGAGGAACAAATCGCCGATCAGCACGCCGTCGGGAGAAACTGTGCCGCGTGTTTCCAAGGTGGTGTGAAAGCGATAGTCTGGTCCCAACTTGGCCAGCGCCAGCGCCGTGGTGAAAAGCTTCATGTTCGAAGCCGGCACGAAATACTTATCGGCATTCAACTCATAAAGCGTCTCGTCCGTTTCCGCGTCGACGATCAGCAGCCCCCACTCCCCTTTGTTGGCGGGCGGCGCCGCCAGCAGCGCCTCAGCACGTTCGTCAAACTTACGCGTTGCCGCCGCAACGCGCGGCTTCTTAGCTTTCGAAACCGTAGCTGTGGCGGATTTCGATTGGCCAGGCTCCGCCGCAACCAAAACATCGCCGGCCAAAATCCCGCATGCCAACGTCACCGCAACAGCGAAACTGATGCGCACAGCGCCTCCCGCTGGCAAATTACGTCCGGGGAAAGTATAGTTGACGGCACGTCGTTTCGCTTGCAGCGGCAACGCATGAATGGGAAGCGGCAGCGAAAACAAGGTTGCAATACTCCGCGGGTTGCGCCCAGAAACCTCGGAACATGGAATCGCACCACTCAAATTTAAGCGAGGTGACTTGATGTTGAAGCCCATGATGTCTTCCCTTCTGGCTCTGGCCATTGCTTTGCCACTCGCCGCGGCAGACAAGAAGGAAACTGATCGCCTGGAGAACTGCGGCCTGGTCTTGAAGGAAATCCTGGACATTCCCGACGATATCCCCCAGGACCTGCTCGACAAATCCGTGTGCGTAATCGTGTACCCGTCCGTTCTGAAAGCCGCTTTCGTTGTCGGCGGTAGCTATGGCCGGGGTGCCATGACCTGCCGCACCGGCGAGCACTTCACCGGACCTTGGAGCGCCCCGACAATGATGGCCCTCGAGGGCGGCAGCGTCGGATTTCAGATTGGCGGCCAGGCCACCGACTTCGTCCTTCTGGTCATGAACGACCGGGGAGCCCACTCCATCCTCAAGAGCAAAGTGAAGCTTGGCGCTGACGCGTCCGCCGCCGCTGGCCCTGTTGGACGCAATGCTTCCGCCGAAACCGACGTCACTATGCGCGCTGAAATCCTGACCTACTCGCGCGCGCGCGGCCTCTTCGCGGGTATCTCCCTGGCTGGTTCCTCCGTTCGCCCCGACAACGACGCCAACGCCCGCATTTACGGGAAAAAAGTCGAAGCAGAAGGCATCATCTTCAAGGGAGCGGTCGCTGTTCCGCCAGCCGCCCAAAAACTGATCTCGTTGCTAAACCAGAAGTCCCCGAAGACCAAATAGCGGCATCTAGATAAAACCGAGAACAGAGCACATCAACATCCCGCCGGCATCATCCTCCGCGGCGCCGGCCTCGCCCAGCTCTAGCTTGATGCCCTGGCACTCTTCGCCATAGGCAGTTTTCTGCTGGTAGTAGCCGCCCGCCCCTTCCAGAAGAAAGTAATCATGGCCCGAGTGAGTCCCACGCGACTCGCAGGCGTCGTTTCGCCACGTTGTAAGAGCTGCCTTGCCAAACTCTGCTTAGGAGATGCGACATGAACGGAGGGACTACAGGCCTGGAGCGAGTGGACACTCGTTGCTGTGTCGTTGGTGGCGGCCCAGCCGGCATGATGCTTGGGTACCTCTTGGCCCGCGCTGGCGTCGATGTCGTGGTTCTCGAAAAACACGCCGATTTTCTTCGCGATTTCCGCGGCGACACCATTCACCCCTCCACTCTCGAGCTCATCCACGAACTGGGTCTGCTCGAAAGATTTCTTCAGCGCCCCCACGACGAAGTGCCCCACCTCAATGCCTGGATCGGCGAATCACGCTTGCGCCTGGCTGACTTCACGCATCTTCCAACGCATTGCAAATTCATCGCCTTCATGCCGCAATGGGACTTCCTGAATTTTCTCGCCGAAGAGGCCAAACGCTATCCTTCGTTTCACCTGCTGATGAGTACCGAAGCCACCGACCTGCTCGTCGAGGACGGCCTTGTTACCGGCGTCCGGGCAAAATCAGCTCGAGGCCAGCTTGAGATTCACGCCGGTCTCACCATTGCCGCGGATGGCCGCCATTCCGTCATTCGTCAAAAAGCCGGCCTCGAAATCATCAACCTCGGCGCGCCCATGGATGTGCTCTGGATGCATATTTCGCGCGCTGAGAGCGATCCTTCGATGACGCTGGGCCGTATTGATGCCGGCAAATTTCTCGTCGTGCTCAACCGCCGCACGTACTGGCAGTGCGCCTTCGTCATTCCCAAAGGCGGCTACGACGAGCTTCGCGCGCGCGGCCTGCCCGCGTTCCGCGCACAACTTGCCGAGCTGGCTCCCTTTCTGCTCGACCGAGTGGAAGAACTGGCCGACTGGGATCAGATCAAGCTGCTCACCGTGGAGGTCGATCGCCTCAAGCGTTGGTGGCGGCCGGGCCTGCTTTGCATCGGCGATGCGGCCCATGCGATGTCGCCTGTCGGCGGCGTGGGCATCAATCTGGCGGTTCAGGATGCTGTCGCTGCGGCCAACATTCTCGCCACACCGCTACGCACTCGCACGGCACACGATGACGAGCTCGCCGCCGTGCAAAGGCGCCGCGAGTTCCCCACGCGCGCGACGCAACGCATACAAATTGCCCTTCAAAATAATGTTATCAAGCGCGTGCTCGGCAACAGCCGCATCAAGGCCCCGTGGATTCTTAAGCTTTTCGACCGCTGGCCTCTCCTGCAGCGCATCCCAGCGCGGCTCATCGGCATGGGTTTCCGCCCCGAGCACGTAAAGACGACAGACGCCCAGTCATTGCGATAACCTCGGCGCCTATTTTGCTTTCTTGCCGCAACGCAGCGTATCCTGCTTTTTTGCTCCCAGCGCGTTGGAGGCCTTTGTGACCTGCCCGATCTGTGAAAAGCGCAAAGGCGCGCGCTTCTGTCCCGCCAAGGGCGAGACCATCTGCGCCCTCTGCTGCGGCACCGGTCGCGAAGTCACCATCGATTGCACTCCGGATTGTCCCCACCTCATCGCCGCTCATCGCTACGAGGATGAGCACCCTCGCGCGCTTCAACCCGGCACGCCCCTGCTCGACGTCAATCTCCCCTCCGACGTCGTCCACACGCAGCAGCAGCTTATGGCCGCTTTCGCCTTTGCCATCGCGAAGTTCTGCGCCGCGCAGCGCGACGCCACCGACTCCGACGTCCTCGCCGGTATTGAGGCCCTTGCCGAAACCTACAAGACCCTGCGCAGCGGCATCTACTACGAAAAGCCGCCCGATGCGCGCCTGCCCCGCGAGCTTTACGCCGCGCTCACTGGCTTCATCGCCGAAATAAAGCAGCAGCAAGCCGAACGCAGCAACTCCTCCGCCCTGAAAGACGCCGACATCTTCTATCTTCTGGTTTTTCTCTACCGCATGGGCCTGCTGCGCACCAATGGCCGCCCGCGCTCCCGCCGCTATATCGATTTCCTCCGCGGCCAATTCCCCGAAGCCCAGGAACTAAAGCGCGAAGAATCCCGCATCATCGTCCCCTAGAAGACCGCACTTAGTGGGCCAGCCATTTCTCGCTGTCCTGCCGAACATTTGGCCTCAGCGGACCCGGACCGTGGAATCTTCCGCCGGCAAATTTGGAAGGTGACATCTTTGAGGCCTGCGTTTAATCCCTGGGCCCTCTTATCCCGCCGCCTGCAAAAGCGTCTCCCCCGCCATCCAACCCAGCGAAAGCTGCGGCCGCTTCGTCCTCAACGTCCGTTCCTCCCAAGGCCTCGCCACAAATCCATACTCCTGCCGGATCTTCGCCACCCTTTGCGACATCTTCCGCCGATACTCCTCCGGCGCATACCCGTTCTTCGCGTACCACTCTTCATACTGCCTTGCCAATTTCGGGAACTTCTCGCGCACAAAAGGCAGAAACTGCTTCGCCGACGATGGCATCAGAAACAGCACATTGGAAAAGAACCACTGCGCGCCGGCATTTTTCGCCGCAGCGGCCAGCGCCTCCAGTTCCCCATCGCGATCCGTCATCCCCGGTATCAGCGGGCAAGCCGACACGCCCACCGCCAGCCCCGCCTCCCGCAATTGCTTCACCGCCGCCAACCGCAAATCCGGCCGTGGCGCCCGCGGCTCCAGCAACCGAGCCAAACGCGGCCGCAGCGTGGTGACCGTGATGTTCAGCGACAACTCCGACCGCTCCGCTATCTTCTTGAACAAATCAATGTCCCGCACAATTTGGTTCGATTTCGTAATCAACGAGATGCTCAGCCCTTCGCGCTTCGCCAGCTCCTCCAGGCACCCCCGCGTCACACGGTGCTCCCGCTCCGCTGGCTGGTAAGGATCCGTCGCCGTCCCAATCGCAATGTGCTCCGGATACATTCCTCCCGAACTCCGCGATTCATAGGAGTACTTGCGCATGTCTTTTGATAGCAGCGCCGCCGCATCCTTCTTCACAAAAATCTTTTTCTCGAACTCCCCGCCGTCCAATTCCATGTATTCGTGCGTGTACCGCGCATAGCAGTACTTGCACGCAAACTCGCATCCCCGGTATGGATTGATCGTCCATTCAAACGGCACGCGCTTCGAATCGCAGCGATTGAGAATCGAGCGCACCGGCAAAAGGAAATATTCCGGGCGCTCCGGCGAGTTGCGCTGCGTCTCCGCGGCTGCAGAGTTGGCTGCGAGGCGGGCGATGCCGACCAGCGGCGTGGTCTTTGCCGCGCCACAACATGCGGCGGCATCTCGGGTCCGGCTTTCTTCATGGCGTGGGGCGCCATGTTCTTCCGGTGACGCCGGGGGGCAATCCGGCATGGGGCTACCCGAGATGCTGCCGCCAGGACCAGTCACGATCGGGGCAAGATCAGATCCGGTCCGAGCTTTTGGGCCAGTTTCACTGGAGCGAGCAGTCGAATGGATGGGGAACAGCGCGGTTTGCACAGCGGGACGCCGGTCAACAACGCCCGGCGCCGATGGGGAAAGAACTGGGGACATGGCCCACCTCACAACTACCCCATATTTCGCTTTTTGTTCGCCTTTGTCAAGTGCTTTCTTCCAGTTTCCTCCTCAGCAAGTCCTTGCCTGTTACGTAACGCCTTCGCGTTCTCGTCTTGCCTCGTTCTCGCGCGATTGCTTAAATCAATTCACAACCTCTGTCGGACTTTATTCATGCTTACGCCCGGGACCCAGTTCTGACACAGGATTTGCTCTTCGTTAGGAGGATTCCGCAATGGCCGCATTAGCAAGATTTACCAGCAGTACTCAGGCTGCGCTGGCGCTGATTGCTGTTTCGGTGTTCGCCATTCCCTTGGCCCAGGCACAATCGCCAAGCGGCTATTCGGGTCCGGGGCGATACCAAATCGCGAGCGTTGCCAGTGGCAAGGTGCTGGACGTGGACCTTCGCGATGGCCGCACCGTCCGGCAATGGGCCGCTGCTTACGGGAGTGACCAGCTCAACCCGGCTAACAATTCCCGAAACCAACAATGGGACATCGAGGACGCTGGTTTTGGCTTTGTCCATATCAAGTCCGCGCAAACCGGAATGAATTTGGATGTCCAACAGCCCAACCCTCGTGAGGCTGTGCCCGTAATCCTCAACCGTCCCGGAAAAGACCAGACCCAGTTATGGCGAATCGAGGATGTCGGCCAAGGCCAGGTGAAGATTACCTCCCGTATCGGTAAGTCACTGGATTTGCCAAACGGCTCGCACAGCAATGGAACCCATTTCCAGGTCTTTCCTCCCAACGCCGGCGACAATCAGAAGTTTCTCCTGTTTCGCATCGACGGCCGAGGGCACGACGACGCAGCGCGCGACGACCACCGAGGCCACGACGCTGTTAGCGACGACCACCGAGACAGTGGCTTCCGCGGCCATGACAACGAGTTCCGCGGCTTCGGCGATACCTACATGATCTACTGCGCCTCCGACGCCATGGAACGTGTATGGTGTCCCGCTGATTCCCGCTTCGGTGTGCGTATGATCCGCCAGCGCAGCCAAGCCGGTTGCATCGAGGGCGAGACTTGGGGTTACGGCAAGCGCGGCATTTGGGTTGACCGCGGCTGCCGCGCTGATTTCCGCGTCACCGGCGACTGGCAGCGGAAAGCCGCCGCCCTGATCTATTGCCCCTCCGATTACATGAACCGCCAAGCTTGCCCCGTCGACACGCGCGACGGTGTTTTCATTATCCGCCAGCGCAGCGAAGCCGACTGCGTCTTCAACCGCACCTGGGGCTATGATCGCGACCGCATCTGGGTTGATCGCGGCTGCCGCGCCGACTTCGAAATCGTCGACCGCCGCGACCGCGAATGGCGCGAATGGTCGCGCGACTGGAGCGACGACGACCGCCGCGGCTGGGACCGTGACCACCCCCGCGACCGTGACGATCGCGGCCGCGACGACCGTGACCGAGATCGCGATCGCGACGACCGCCCGCGCGATGATCACCCCCCATCACTCAACTAACCTTGCCCGTGCCTGGGGGCGCAGCAAGACTGCGCCCCAGCTCGACACAATCTCAAATAACGGAGCACCACCAGCCCTTGGCGTTGGTTTCCTTTGATTTCGCACTGATCCTAGATTTGTGCCTCTGGCGTTCACGCGGTATCCTCAATCCGGAGGATTTAACCAGGCGCATGCCTTTGCGAGCGCGATCAGCTTTCTTTGGTTTGGTCATATCCGTTGCAAGCGCCGGCTCCTCCGCCTGGGCACAGGCTCCTGCCCAGACCAAGAAGCCTTCCTCTCCTACGGCTGCGGCGGCTCCCGCGTCGCCGCAATCCAAGCACTATCCGATCCTTCTACTCGCGTCCGGAAATAATCCCGCCTGGAGCTTGCGCATCGGACAAAAAGGCCCGGAACGCCTGGATCGTCCTGGGTATCCACCCATCACTCTCGATCCTGCCGAAATCGCTCACGATCCTTCCGGTGATGCCTGGACCTACCACGCCAAGGACACTGGAACCGGAACCGCCATAACCATCCACTTGTCGCGCGAAGCCTGCTATGACGGAATGTCTGCAACGAAATACACGTTTCGCGCGACGGTCGAGCATCCCCAGCTCGGCACCCTGAGCGGCTGTGCGCGTATCGCCGCTGAGCTATTTCCGCGCATCAACAACCAAAGTGACGACGATGCCAACGACGCGGCCAAGAAAAAGCCCGAGCCCGAAACCACTGTGACTGGCTTCAAGCCACCCACCGCCGTGGCCTACGTCAACGCGACGGACAAAATCGTCCTAAGCCACGGAGTCGTGAAGAGAGTTATGGCATCTGCCGGGACAGGTCTCGCCCTTTCCCACGACGGCAAAAAACTCCTCTACGTCCGTTCGGACTCCAAATCCGGTCCTGAAAGCACCATTGTTCTCTACGACTTCGACACCGGCCGCTCCCGCGATCTGGTTCACGGCAACGTTCGCCAGCCCTTTTGGTCGCCTGACGACGCGCGCATCGCCTATCTCACCAACCAGGACCAAAAATGGCAGGTGTGGACGCTCCAGGTGGCCGCACCGGAAACCCCCGCGCCTCTTTACCCAAACAATATCGATGCATTACAAGGCTGGGTTGACGCGCACATTCTCCTCGGCACCGACCTGCAGAACGCATACTGGATCGGCGACGACGGCAAAATCGCACAAACTATGCTGCTCCAAAATATCTGCGGCTCCAGCTTCCAGATCCGCGACTCCGATACGATTCGCATCAATCCCGGCAATCCCGACCTGCTCCTGGTTTCCGCCAATTACACCACACCGCCTCCTGGTGCTCCGGCCGATGCAAGTCACCTCTCCGGAGGCATTTTTCTCTACGAATTGCGCGCTAAACGTCGCGTCATCCTGACTCCCCCGAATCAATCCGCCAGCCACGGCGAGTGGTCCCCAGACGGCGTCCAGGTTTTCTACACCGCCCGCCTTTCCTCCGGCCCCCCCAGCACGTATCGCATCTTCTGGGACGGCTCCGCCTCCAAGCGCTACATCGCAGCCACCAATTTCGTCATCGGCCAATAGCAGGTGGGCACCCTCCCCTCATGGGGGGCCGGGGGACCTGTCTTGCCGGGCTATTGGCCAATAGGTCGCCTGCATGCCATTCCCGGACCGCCCCCACCAGCCGGAACGCTATACTTTGACAATGGGTACCCCTGCGAACCCGATTGAGCCTCGGCAGGTGGGCATCCTCATCCTCGATGATGATGCGCAAAGCCAGGGTGCGCTGAAGCAGATCCTTGATTCCGAGGGCTGGCGTGTGCGCGTAGTGCCCGATATCAAGATGTTTCTGGCTGAGTTGCGCACCGGAGAGTGGTCCCTGGTTATCGCCAATGTGACCATCACCGGCACGGACAGCCCCCTTTTCGTCACTCTGCGTGAATTGACGAACGTCTCTGCGGAAGAAGGCGGCCGTCTGCGCGCCCTGTATCTTGTTCCAGAAGTCAGCGGCGAGCAGTATCTCGAGTCGCTAGAACGCGCCAAGCTTCCTTACGTTTTGCGGCCTTTCCATCTTCACGATTTCCTGGAAAAGGTCAGCGATCTTCTCGTCGAAATCAAGGCAATTGACGCTCCTCTGCGCCAGGTGCGCTACGAATTCGGCGAACTGCGCAAAAAGAAGAAGAAAGCCGCCAAGTCCAACTCCATGTTTGCCTCCCGCGAATCCTTCTCCTACACCGAAGAGGAAATCGCCGACTATGAACGCGAAGAAGGCGAAGCCCTCAAGAACAAGCGGCCGAAAGGCCGCCTCAACCTGGGCGACCCGCACGGTTGAACGGCTCCGTTCCTCTTTTTAAGGCCTTCTCTCCTCCGGCGGTCCCTTCGCATTCCTAGTTCTGTTTCCGTGCAAGAAATCCGGCCTCCCGCGTTCTAAGCCTGAGTGGGCCTGGAATGGGTTCGCATAGGAGGCTGTCATGCAACGTTTCTTCCTTTCCGTCGTCGTCACTGCGCTAGCCAGCATCGCCGCCCTGGGGAGCCTGGCATTCATTTCTGCCGCGCCAAGGTCTCACAAAGCGCCGCCACGCACCGAGGGCGATTGGCGCATCCTGGACCCGGTTGTCTACGAAAACATTGCCATTTTTCCGGTGGTCAGCGGCTCCTCGCAGGACACCAGCAGCTTCCT
>Ga0210406_10005613_pt1 | contig 13109 bp, 11 predicted proteins | sample IncBWC30MmetaG_FD_155454 | JGI IMG/M metagenome (GOLD analysis project Ga0210406, IMG submission 155454) | Forest soil microbial communities from Barre Woods Harvard Forest LTER site, Petersham, Massachusetts, United States - Inc-BW-C-30-M | ecosystem: Environmental > Terrestrial > Soil >...
GGAGCTTGCAGGTAGGCCTTCGGCCCACGCGCACGCCCCCAAATTCACGTCCCGCGTCACATCATCCCACGCCGAATCCGCGCGGCCCCAAGCGGACCGTGACCAAATCAACACCCCAGGCGGGTCGTTTCGTTCACAATATCTCCAGATGTTTATCATCTAGTCAATAGAGGTGTGTCATTTCATTTTCTCTATCTCCTATCCCGCTTTCGTCTTGACAAAGGGTAACCTGGGGTTTATTGTAGGCGAACAAAAGGCGAATCAACTTTATGCCTTCCCTGCCCCTGTTCGCACTCCCGGAGAAATCCCCGCTGGTCGGTATCGCGCGGCTCGCCTCGGAGGGCGAATCCCTGCGCGAGGGGCACAACGTCGAATACTTCACCCTCCCGGCGAGGTCCCTGCTGAACCGCTGCGTCAGCCGCCGTGGCCTGCCTTTCACCTGGACCATCAATCCGTACCGCGGCTGCGAGTTCGCATGCAAGTACTGCTATGCCCGCTACACCCACGAGTTCATGGAAATGCGCGACGGCGCGGAATTCGAGCAGAAAATCTACGTCAAGCAGCACACCGCCAACCTGCTGCGGCGCGATCTGCGGCGGGTCAAGCCCGGCGAAGCTGTTGCCCTCGGCACAGCGACCGATCCCTACCAACCGGCCGAACGCCGCTATGAAGTCACCCGAGGTATTCTCGAGGAATTTGCACGCCACCGCGGCTTTGAACTGGGGATTGTCACCAAATCCAATCTCATCGTCCGGGATCTGGATCTTCTTCGCGAAGTCTCTCGGAACAACGCACTGTCGATCCACATAACGGTGACCACCTTGAACGTCGAACTGGCACGGATTTTAGAGCCGCGCGCCCCGCGCCCCGATCTTCGGCTGGACGCGGTTCGCCAGCTCAGCGAAGCGGGACTGACCGTGGGCGTGAGTTGCTCGCCTGTCCTGCCGGGAATTACCGATTCACCCGCGGATCTGGAGGCCGTGGTGCGCGCGGCGGCCGCGGCGGGTGCGCGCCACATCTTTGCCGGACCTCTGTTCCTGAAGCCCTGCTCGGCGGCAGTTTTTCTTCCCTTCCTCGAGCAACACTTCCCGCAACTGGTCGAGAACTACCGCCAGCGTTATCAAGATCACTCATTCCTTCCACCGTCTTACGGCAAGCGCATAGCCCAACTCATCGCCGCCTTCCGGCAGAAATATGGCATCAGCCGCAGCGACCCGCGTCGAGATCGCACGCTTGCCAACAAGTGGCCGGTGCAGGCTGTTGACGAGCAGTTGGGGCTGTTCTAAATGACTTGCAATTTGTGATCGCTATTGCCGACTTTTCTGGGAGAAACGAAAATCGGCCAGTTGACAATTGGAATCCAGACTCCGCCCTTCCTCTATAATCACTTGACCCCATGGCGACCGCTTCCCCACCGGCCGAACCAACTGCCGCTCATCACGTTCCTCTCGGCGTGCGGCTGCGCCGGTTCTGGCAGCGCGTCACCGAGGGACTCGAGCTCACTCAACTCTGGTCGCAGTTCGAAACCGAAGCGCGATCAAGCTACCGCCTCTATTCACGTGACGTTGCCGCCAAGACGCCTGAGGGTCTTACCCAGCGCGGTCGCCATCTGCACGTCGTTAAGGAATTCTTCTGGGCAGTGCTCGAAAAACTCTCTCCCGCGCGCCGCGTGCTGCTCCTGGCGGCGTTGATCATGCTCGTGATTCCCCACGGCGGCTTTAGTTACAACGGAGAAGGCGGCAAGGTTTACTCAGTCGAGTTTGATCTCCACTTCTGGGGCGGCCTGCTTCTTTTTTTGCTGCTCATGCTCGAAATCGCCGACCGCGTTGTGATGAAGCGCGATTTGCAGATTGCCCGTGAGATCCAGACCTGGCTGCTGCCCGGCGCTCCTCCGTTGATACCCGGAATCTCGGTTGCCTATACCACGCGCCCGGCGAACACCGTTGCCGGAGACTATTACGACGTGTTTCCGCGCCCCGGCAAGACGAATGAAGAGAATCGCGTGGTGTTCGCCGTGGCCGACGTCGCCGGCAAGAGCATTCCCGCGGCCATGCTCATGGCTACCTTTCAGGCCAGCCTCAAGACGCTTTCCACGGCGCAGGTTGCGCTGCCTGAACTGGTGGCGAACATGAACAAGTACGCTTGCTCCAACAGCCAGGGCGGATTGCGCTTCACCACTGCTTTCTTGGCGGAGTACGACCCGGCCCGGCGCGTTTTCACCTACATCAATGCAGGTCACAACAACCCCATCCTGCGCCGCAGCAACGGATCGATTGAGCGTCTCGATGTCGGCGGCTTGCCCCTCGGCATTCAGCCGGAGGCGAAGTATGAATCGGCCACCGTCACGCTCGCGCCCGGCGATTGGCTGATCATCTTTACCGACGGCCTGGTGGAAGCAGTCAACGCGCGCGACGAGGAGTTTGACGAACCCCGGCTGCTCAGCGCTTTGGAGGCAGGCGTGTCCAGCACGCCAAAGGAATTACTCGACCGCCTCATGGCCAGTCTGGACCTGTTCGTCGGCTCCACTCCGCAGCACGATGACGTAACCTGCCTGCTCGTGAAAGCCACCCAGTAGCTCTGGCACGCAGGTTTCAGTCTACGGGGTAATCTGAAACACGACCCCGCAACCGCCAAAGCTTTCACACTGCAGATCTCCGCCCGAGCCAGCTGTGCCGTAGAGATTGCCCGCGTTGTCCATCGTCAGGCCCGCGTATGGGTAGAATCCATTCGTTCCGTTGGAAAACTCGTACAGCACGGTGAGCGTCCAGCCTCCACCGGAGGCTGGCGCAATTTTGTAAATCGTACCGCACCCAAAGCCACAAGACTGGTCACCGCCAGTCCGGCCTGTTCCGTATATATTCCCTGCCGAGTCAACGATGACAGGATTGGGATCTCCCACCGGCTTTCCGTTAAATGCGCGTACCTGTTTGGATTGAAACAGACCGCCCGATTCCGGGGTCAACTCATAAACCGTTCCGCATCCAGGGAGAATCAGACCGTAGCAAGTTCCAAGGCCACCGGCCGGAGCCGCACCAAACAGGTTCCCCGACGCATCGAAGACCACGCCGACAGGGTTCCCGCCGTACTTCCCGCTGAAGCCATGCAGTATCTGGCTCGACCAGGTTCCGCCCGATTGTGGCGTCAACTCGAAGACTGTGCCACATCCGAACCCAGCGCAGGACGATTTAAAGCCTCCGCTGTTCGTTGTGCCGTAGAGATTGCCGGCGCTGTCGAATACCAAGTCTGAATTGGGACCAGCCTCGCCGCGGTTGAAGCTGTGTAGGATCGTCTGAGTCCAGGTGCCGTCGGAATTCGGTGTCAGCTCAAACACCGTCCCGTGGCCAGAGGCCCCGCCAAAGTAGGTCGTGCCATATAGATTGCCTGCGCCGTCGAAGACCAAGCTTCCAAAAGGCTCAAGGCCGTTACTTCCGGTAAAGTTGAGTAGGACACTCTCACTCCAGGTTCCGTCGGAGTTCGGGCTGAGTTTGAACACCACGCCGCAGTATCCGTGTAGTGGACCGCAGGTCGGATCTCCGCCGACCGTTGTAGTGCCATAGAGATTACCTGCGCCATCCATCACCAGCCCGGCCTGGGGCTGGCCGCCGTCGGTTCCGTTCGAGAAGTTGTAGAGCACCGTTTCTGTCCAAACGCCTCCTGCGCCGGGCGCCAGTTTAAAAACCGTGCCCCACTTTTGGCTGCCGCCAAACTCCGTGATGCCGTAAAGATTGCCGGCGGAGTCCGCGATCATCGCCGCTTCCGGCGTTTCTCCGTCCGTTCCGCCCAGGAAGGTATAGATCACTTTGTACTGGCTAAGGGCCTGCGCATGGATTGCCGCCGCCAAAGCTAACACCATCAGCTTCACAAGAATTCGAACTGAGTTGTGGTACATAGATTTTCTCCTCGCTGGTTCTCGTCACGGACCTGTCGGGAACAGACTTGCAGGGGAAGAAATATTACTACGGAACATTGTGCAAAAACAGAGACGCGAGACACAATCCGCGTTTTAGCAAAGCCGATAGGCTGCCCTGTGAAGAAAACTGCACACTTGATCTGACGGTATGGATCCGATCAAGGTCTAGATGCTAGTCAGGATTCACCCCTCAACCTTCATCGCCTCGGCATACATCCGGTGGAACGCATGCACGCCCTTTTCCTGCTTCACGCTGAAGCGGCCGCGAGAATAACTACGTGAGTGCAGATTCTTCTGTACCCTTTCGCAGATGCCTACATCCTCCACCTGGATCTGGTCGCTGAATTCCACCGAAGCCTTGGCTGCCGGGCTGCCATGGTCTTTCGCTGGCAAGTACCACTCGAAGATGGCCAGCGAGCGCTCGGGCGCGAGCGGCAGCACAATGTTGAGCGAAACATTGTCGGGATAACAGTTCAGCATCCAGTTAGGAAAAATCCAGAAGTAATCCGTCGTAAGATCCTCGGGCGCTTCCGGGTAACGGCGCGGAGTTATGTCCCCCGGCTGCGCCCCCCGGATGGGACTGAACTGCCGCACATACTCCGCATGCGGTTCCACCACGTAGGCGTTGTAGTCGAGTTCACGATTCAGTCCCGGATGCACGCTGGGCAGGTGGTAACCCTCCAGATAATTATCCACATAGGTCTTCCAGTTGCAGTTCATCTCGTAGGAGCGGCGTTCAAAAAGCTTCATGCCAGTAATCGGAAATCGCTCGACCTGCTGCGTGAGGTCGCCCAGGCTTCCCCGCAGTGGCTGTGCCGCGGGATCCAGATTTACTAGAATGAAGTTGAGCCATTCCTCCACCTGCACCGGCGCCAGCGCAAAATCTTCAGGACGGAATCCTTCGACTCCTTCAATTTCGGTGGCGCTGATAAGCGCGCCGTCCAGGCCATACGTCCAGCCGTGGTAGCCGCAGCGGAAGACTTTGCGCGAGCCGCATCCTTCCGCGGGTGGCCCGGCGCGGTGGCGGCACACGTTATAGAAGCCGCTCAGTCTACCGTCGGTTCCGCGCACGATGAGCAGCGGCTCGCCTACAAGTTCGGTCGTGAAGTAGTCGCCCGCATTCGCCACCTGGTCGCGATGCCCCACCACCTGCCAGCTGCGCGCGAAGATTCGTAGTTTCTCTGCGGCGAAGGCGTCCGGCTCGGTGTAGAGATGGGATGGCAGGGTCCACGCCCGCGCGACATCGGAATCAATGGGAAACACATCTTTCGAAATGGCCATAGAATAGGATTCGAAGTGATCGGATCAGAATTCGAATGGTTCAGTAGCATATTCTACGGCAGGGCGGAACGGCAGCGTGGTTTCGCTTCTCGCCCTCCCTGCTCTTTTCTTCACGCGGACGCCCGTAGCTGTCCGGTTTTTTCTCGCAAGCGCGAGGTCTGAGGTTCGTTCTAACATGCGTGCCGAGCCGTCCCAGACTGACACGAATTGTCAGGGTTCGCGACGCATTTTGGCACTGGGCAGCGCCCGGAAAGCCTTACAATGAGACCATAGTTTGCCCTTGTACTGAAAATAAGGGGATTGCTGGAACTCGGACCGGAACCAAGGTAACTAGCTGCTTTGGCCCGGCAAGTGCGAACATCAATCCCGACTGCGTCATACCATGACCAGCATGAATTCAACAAAAGTCCAAAACGAGGGGAAAAAAGAGATGCGGAAACAACAGAAGGGTTTCTCACTGATTGAGCTGCTGATCGTGGTTGCTATCATCCTGATCATCGCAGCTATTGCTATTCCTAACCTGATGCGCGCTCGTATGGCTGCCAACGATTCGTCCGCGGCCGCTTCCGAGCACACCATCGTCGTGGGAGAAGTCGGCTACCTTGGCGCCTATCCCACCCTTGGCTACGGCGCGTTGGCTGCACTGGGCGGAGCGGCAACACCTTGCGTTCCATTGCCCGCCAGCGGCTGCTTGATTGACAACAACCTGGCTACCAACGGCCCCGGCGGTAACGGCAAAAGCGGTTACAACTTCCGCGTCGTGACCGGCGGTGCGGCGAACACTGGGTGGAACTTCTACACCACAGCGGCGCCGATCTCGAACGTGACCGGCACCAAAGCGTTCTGCGCTGCCGATGACGGTGTGGTTCGTACGCCGGCGCCTGGCATCATTGTTGCCCCGGCTGGCTACGCAGCTTGCTTGGCTCTGGCCCCGATGAACAACTAACACTTGAACTGGCGAGTACCTGGGGGAGGGTACAAAGCCACAGGGCAGCGGATGCAAATCCGCTGCCCTTTTGTTTTTTTGCCTTCGCCCCGGCTCTGCCTCTCAGCTTTGACAATTTCCGTCATCCGACCTAACCATTCTTGACTGCTGCGTTTCGGGAGGCGTTGTCAAACACCTGTTCTCCGCGGCAGTTTGCTGCACAACAAGGACTTACAGTGTCATTTTGGCCTGGCCCTCACTTTGGCGATCGGACTGCAACAGTGAATGCGTCCTTAAACCTTGCCAGCCAGTTAGATGGCAAAAAACTCGCGACTCGAGGAAGATAGAAATGCAGAGAAATAAAGGTTTCTCACTGATTGAGCTGCTGATCGTGGTTGCTATCATCCTGATCATCGCAGCGATTGCTATTCCTAACCTGATGCGCGCTCGTATGGCTGCCAACGATTCGTCCGCGGCCGCTTCCGAGCACACCATCGTCGTGGGAGAAGTCGGCTACCTTGGCGCCTATCCCACGCTTGGCTACGGCGCGTTGGCTGCACTGGGCGGAGCGGCAACACCTTGCGTTCCACTGCCCGCCAGCGGCTGCTTGATTGACAACAACCTGGCTACCAACGGCCCCGGCGGTAACGGCAAAAGCGGTTACAACTTCCGCGTCGTGACCGGCGGTGCGGCGAACACTGGCTGGAACTTCTACACCACAGCGGCGCCGATCTCGAACGTGACCGGCACCAAAGCGTTCTGCGCGGCCGATGACGGTGTCGTACGTACGCCAGCGCCTGGCATCATTGTCGCTCCGGCTGGCTACGCGGCCTGCTTGGCTCTGGCCCCGATGAACAACTAACACGGCGTGAATTTGGCGAGTACCTGGGGGAGGGTACAAAGCCAAGGGCAGCGGATGCAAATCCGCTGCCTTTTTTCATGCTTTTAACTCTTTCTCGCGGTTCCTCTCGGTTTGACAATTTCTGTCACCTCAGGACCATTCGTGTCTGTCAGGCTGTCCAACCGCACGCAATCTTAGTCATCAGCCTCCAAATATCTTGCAAACCATTGAAAGGGCGGTTGTTACGGCAGTAACAGATCGCCAAAGATCGCGTAATTTTGGCCTCTTAAGTGCAATAGTTAGGTGGACCCGAGGCCACGCTCAAGACGGCGGAGGCCGTTAAAGGGCAGAAAACTCAAATGCCGAAACATAGGGGTTTCTCACTTATCGAGCTGCTGATCGTGGTGGCGATTATCCTGGTAATCGCTGCCATCGCAATCCCGAACCTAATGCGGGCTCGGATGGCAGCCAATGACTCGTCTGCCTCAGGTTCCATTCACGCTATCAACGCCGCCGAGATCGGGTATTTCGGCACCTACCCGAGCATCGGCTTCCCGCTGACGCTGGCACCCTTGGGCGGGGCCGAACCTTGCACCCCTAACATCGCCACGGCTTGCTTCATCGATAACAATGTGGCGAGTAACGGCGGCGGAAACGGCAAGAGCGGTTACAGTTTTGCCGCCACTGGATCTGCGACTGCGGCAAGTACCAACAATAACCAGTTTTATGCCACGGCAACACCCAACAGCAACCTGACCGGCACACGTGCCTACTGCTCAGCTGACGACATGGTGGTGCGCCTCCAGCCTCCGGGTAACGTCACTCTGGTCGCGAGCTATGCGACATGCGTGGCCCTGACTCCGATGAACAATTAGGCCTCGCCCGCGGAACTTCCGGCCAAGGATCGGAGCTGCCAGAGTGCTAGGCCGTGGTTTTACTTTCGTAATCTCCCGTGCCCACGCGGCCACTTTACTCTCAATTAATTTTGCATATAATTTTTCCTGTAAAACAAAATTCCCGCAGCAACTGTTTTCCTGCTATGTCTGCCATAGAGATTTTGGGTTTGGAAAAAACTTATAGCGTGGGCTTCTGGCGCAAGCGGCCGAAGCGCGCGCTGCAGCCCCTGCAACTCACGGTCGAAGACGGCGAGATCTTCGGCTTCCTCGGCCCCAACGGCGCTGGAAAAACTACAACCCTGAAACTGCTGATGGGACTGGTGTTCCCGAGCGCCGGATCGGCGCGCATCCTGGGCCAGGAATGGACTGACCCGTCAGTAAAAGCGCAGATTGGCTTCCTTCCCGAGCAGCCCTATTTCTACGACTATCTGACGGCTCACGAACTCCTGGAATATTACGGACAACTTTCCGGCGTTCCCGCCAAACAGCGCAAACACCGTGTCGAGCGAGTACTCGAGCAGGTCGGGTTACGTGACGTGCAGGGCGTGCAGTTGCGCAAGTTTTCCAAGGGCATGCTGCAGCGGGTGGGCATCGGCCAGGCAATCCTGCACGACCCCAAACTTGTGTTCTTCGACGAACCCATGTCCGGGCTTGACCCCATGGGCCGCCGCGAGGTACGCGACCTGATGGAGCAACTCAAGCACGAAGGCAAGACCGTATTCTTCTCGACTCACATTCTGTCCGACGCCGAAGCGCTCTGCGACCGGGTTGCCATCATCCACAAGGGCGAACTCCGGGGCGTCGGCGCAGTCGAAGATTTAACTTCCAGCGTCCAGGGCAAGGTTGAGGTCATTTGGCAGGGGACGCAGGTACCCGCTTCGATCAAGGCGCTGGGCGCGCAATGCCACGTGACGGGAGATCGAGTGCGCGCCATCATTGCCGAGAACCAGCAGGACGCCGTGATCGACGCGTTACGCCGCGAACGGCAGCGCCTGATTGCGATCACTCCGGTACGCACTTCGCTCGAGGCTTACTTCGTCGAGAAACTGCAACACGCCGAGACCACAGCTGGGAGGGCGGTATGAAGGCCCGTATCGCACACATTGCCTCCAACACGTTCCGCGAAGCGGTCCGCGACCGCGTGCTCTACAATCTGATCGCCTTCGCCCTGCTGCTGTCGGGAGCGGCCATCCTCGTCGGCCAGATCTCGATTGAGATCGAGAAGCTGGTCGTCATCAACCTTGGGCTCACGGCGGTTTCCCTGTTCGGCGTCGTCATCGCAATTTTCATCGGCATCGGCCTGGTCTCAAAAGAGATCGAAAAACGAACCCTTTACACCGTGCTTTCCCGTCCAGTTCGCCGCTGGGAGTTCATTGTCGGCAAGTTTTTCGGACTGGCGGGCACGCTTGTGGTTAATACGTTCTTCATGGCGATCGGAGTGTTCGCCGCGCTGTTCTACGTTTCTCACAAATTCGTGCGCGCCGACGCGCTGATTCTGGTTGCTTTGTACTTCATCGTTCTCGAGTTCCTGATCATCTGCTCGCTGGCATTGCTGTTCTCGTCGTTTTCTTCTCCCTTGCTATCCGCCGTCTTCACCTTCTCGCTCTTCGTCATCGGGAGCTTTGCCGAAGACTTGCGCAACTTCGCAGGCATGGCTCAAGGACTTTCGCGCTGGCTGGCGACCGGCGCCGCTTACCTGGTCCCAAACTTTTCGGCGTTCAACGTGATCACTTCCATCGCGCATGAACAGCCCGTCGCCGGGCAACTTATTCTTCAAAACACTCTTTACGCCTTGTTCTACGCCACGATGGCTCTGAGCGGGGCGGTGCTGATCTTCGAGCGCCGGGATTTGAAATAAAATATCTGAAATGAGCTGACTTGAAATGAAGCCTCGTCAGAAAACCACGATGGTTGCCAGCGCCTGCCTCATCGTGTCGCTGGCTGCCAGCTCGTTTGTGCTGCATCGCACTGACCAACTTCGTCCTCAAGCCACGCTCGACGAAGTCCTCTTCCTGAGTTCGCCGAAAGTGATCAAGCGTGCCAGTCTGGGTTATGACGGTCTGATGGCCTGCATTTACTGGACTCGCGCCGTCCAGTATTTCGGCTATCGGCATCACTACTACGCCGCCAGTTACAACCTTCTGGCGCCGCTGCTTGAAATCACCACTCATCTGGATCCGCATCTCGTGGTCGCTTACGAGTTTGGCACCAGCTTCCTTGCCCCTCAGCCGCCGCACGGCGCGGGACAACCCGAACGCGCCATCGAATTGATGGAGTACGGCATTCAGAACAATCCCGACAACTGGAGGCTCTATTACGACCTGGGCTTCGTCTATTACATGGAGTTGCGGGACTACAAGAAGGCCGCCGAGACGTTCGAGCGCGGATCGCACGTTCCCAACGCTCATCCCTTCCTGAAAGTTCTTGCGGCGCAAATGGCGCAACATGCCGGCGAATATGAGACGGCAAGAATGCTGTGGTCGGCGACTTACCAGACCACGCAGGACGAATTGATCAAGCAGAACGCGGTGGAACACCTGCGTGCGCTGCGCGTGGACGAGGACGTGAAGCACTTGCAAGAAGCAGTCACCCGTTTCGGAGAGCGCACCGGACGGCTGCCCGCAAGCATGGCAGAACTGGTCGCTGCGGAAGGTTTGGCTGGATCTCCCGCCGATCCCGACGGACATGCCTACAAACTAACCCCCGAGGGCCGCGTCGAGGTTCGTGTGCCGAATGACTTTCCTTTTGCCACCAAGGGACTGCCGCAAGGATACAAACCGCAGGCGAAATTCCGCGCAATGCCCTAGCCTCACCATCGCCTCTCACGACCGCTTATCATGGCGGAGAATGCCCCACGTCGATCCATCAGCTTCGTCGCGAATCAGCCTGTCGCACTCTGCGTGGCAATGGTGGAAGGATGTGGCTGCGCGCAAAGGCCGCCTGACGGCGACTCGCCAACTGCTGATTGCCGTCTGGGAGTTCGTTCGCGACTCCACTCCGGAGCGGCGTCGCCAGCGCTACGGAGACGCCGACTATGATTGGGAGCATCGCGTCAACACCACCAGCGCGGCTTTAAGCTGGCGCAACCGGCTGCTCGGAGTTTTCCACTCGCCGTATCAGCCGACCGAAGCCTCTCTGTTCCATGAAATGCTCGAGGCCTTGCGGCAGCAAAGTTGCTCTGACTTTCACGACTTCGTTTTCCTCGATCTGGGATCGGGCAAAGGACGCACGTTGCTGATGGCGTCGGACTATCCCTTTCGCCGCATCGTGGGTGTGGAACTTCTGCCGGCGCTGCATCAAGCCGCTCAGGAGAATCTGAGCAAGTATCGAGGCAAATCGCAACTATGTTTCGCGTTGGAGTCGATCTGCGCGGACGCGACTGAGTTCTCTTTTCCGGTCGAGCCAACCGTGCTTTATCTCTTCAATCCATTTCCGGAATCAGGGTTGAAGAAGATGATCGCGAATCTGGAGCAGAGTGTGCGGGCACATCCGCGGGCGGCGTATGTGCTTTATCACAATCCGCTGCTTGAGCGTGTGTTGAGCGAGAGTGCCGCGTTACAAAAAGTCGGCGGGACGCATCAGTACGTGATTTACCAGTCGAAGTGCTGATCCTTCAGATCTGCGAATTTCCAGGTCAGATCCATAAAAAATTCGCGGATCGATCCCGCTAAAATACTGCAACCACAGGGGTTACAGGATTCGAGACGCGCGAGATCAGGCTAAAATATTCCATCCAAAAGACTTAGCGGCAAAATATTCAAAGCAAATGAGTTACTGGCGGGAAAACGCCTTGGATGCGCAGAATCTTGATTTTCAAAGAGCGCGTGCCCCGGCGCGATTCGCGCTCCACAGGGATACTTTGTAAAAAGCTTAGCTCAAGGCTGGAAATAGAGATGTGACGGATGAACAGGAAGGGGATGTGGAAAACTTGTGGTCCTGGCGGAGTGCCCGTCATTCGGCGGAGGCGCTACTTGGCGGTCAGCAAGTCTTTGATGGCCGAATCGAACACCGTGTAGGGAACCGCGCCGACGATGCGGACTCCCGCGATTTCGTCTTTGGCCGTTTTTCCGATGACGAAGCTGGGGGTACCGCTGATGCCGAGCGTTCCGGCGTCGGCCGTGTCTTTTTTGATCGCCTCTGTGTACTTCTTGTCACTCAGACAAGTGCGAAACGCGGTCATCTCCAGGTTTGTTTTCTGCCCATACTTCAGAATCGACTCCGGTCCCAGATCGGTTGCAGTGTCGAGCATCATGGCATCGCGCATTTCCCAGAACTTGTGCTGGTCTCCGGCGCAGCGCGCGGCCATGGCTGCGGCGGGTGCGTTGGGATGAAAATCCAGGGGCAGGTCGCGGCTGACGAAGCGCACTTTGCCGGTGTCGATGTATTCTGTTTTCAGTTTCGCGAAGCTTTCGGTTTCAAAGCGGCGGCAGAAGGGGCACTGATAGTCGGTGAACTCGACCATGGTCACGGGGGCGTCGTCGCGGCCCATCGCGTACCAGCCGGTACCCACACTCATCTTTACCTTGTCCGAAGGCGCGGCGGCAGGCACGGCTGCAGCAGCGGCGGTCCTGGTTGCGGGCGGATTCAGTAACAACTGATGGATGGCTTTAAGTTCGTTGAGGATGGCGTCGGCCTGATCCTTGGTCATGCCTTCGGGCATGTTGATCGTGACCGACTCGGCCTTGACCGCCTTGGAAGTCTCCGCCGGTTTTGCTTTAGCAGCTTGCTGGGAGAGCCCGGCCGAGGCCAGCAGCAACATGGTCACCAATCCCAGCCCCACCTGCTTTACTTGCAAAGGAAAACGCATCGACTGACTCCTGGTTTCATTTTCTTCCTTGTCCATCTTCGCTCATCGCGCGGTTTTTCCGCTACTTGACGATGACCCGATCCGTGGTGAATTGGACATACGCGCTATATCCATCTTGCGCCAGACAGGCCGGCGAGGCGTTAACGACATGGTTCGCACCCACAGTCAATGGACAGACGGACGATCCTGAAAGAACTGTGTCCGGCTGGGACGGGTTTATGACTTTAAAAAGCACCGTGCAGCCCGAGACCAGAACATCGAGCATGGAGTTGCTGGATGTGTAACCCTCAGCGCAGGGGGTGCTACCACCGGAAACCAGAGAAGTGGGGGCCGGGGTCTCCGCCAGTGTCGTAGCGCTGATGGCGCCGCACAACTTTCCTTCGCCGCTCGCGCTCCCCATACTGGCGAAACTCTGGAGGTTTGGATCCAGGTGTTCCGCTGCGAGATGC
>Ga0210406_10005614_pt1 | contig 13108 bp, 11 predicted proteins | sample IncBWC30MmetaG_FD_155454 | JGI IMG/M metagenome (GOLD analysis project Ga0210406, IMG submission 155454) | Forest soil microbial communities from Barre Woods Harvard Forest LTER site, Petersham, Massachusetts, United States - Inc-BW-C-30-M | ecosystem: Environmental > Terrestrial > Soil >...
ATGGCGTGCGGCATTGGGCGCAGCTGACCACGGCACTGCGCGAGGCGGGATATACGACGGGATGGGGTAAAGACTTTCTATACAGCCCGGTGATGGAGTAGGCAGCCGCTCCTCGCCGTCGACACCTGGACCTACAGCTCCAGCCCTTTCAGGTACTCGCGAAAATTTTTTCCCAGGTCCTTGCGCTTGAGGGCAAACTCCACAGTCGCCTTCAGGAAGCCCAGCTTGTCGCCCGCATCATGGCGTTTGCCTTCGAAGGTGAAGCCGTAGATTCTCTCCTGCTTGAGCAACCTGCGCAGGCCATCGGTCAGTTGCAGTTCGCCGCCGCTGCCCGGCTCGATCTTTTCCAGCATTCCAAAAATCGCCGGCGTCAGAATGTATCGGCCGATGATCGCCAGGTTCGACGGCGCCTCTTCGAACTTGGGCTTCTCCACCAAGTCGTTCACTTCAAAAAGGCGCCCGCTGAACCGTCCGGGCACGGGCTTGGCGTCGAGCACGCCGTAGGCCGAGATGGCGCGCCCTTCCACCACCTGGGTCGCCAGCACCGAGCAGCCAGTCTCGTTGTACACCTCGGTCATCTGCTTCAGGCACGGTACCTCGGCGTCGATGATGTCGTCGGCAAGAATGACCGCGAAGGGCTCATCGCCGACCAGCTCTTTCGCCGTCAGCACTGCGTGCCCCAGGCCCAGCGCCTCTTTCTGGCGGACATAGGCAATGTGAATCATGTCGGAGATATTGCGCACGATCTCGAGCAGCTCCGTCTTGCCGCGCGCCGCCAGCATGGTTTCCAGCTCGTAACTCACGTCGAAGTGATCTTCGATGGCGCTCTTGCCGCGGCCAGTCACCATAATGATCTGATCGCATCCCGCAGCCATCGCCTCCTCGACGCCGTACTGAATGATGGGCTTGTCCACCAGCGGCAACATTTCCTTGGGTTGCGCTTTCGTGGCCGGCAGGAAGCGCGTGCCCAGTCCCGCAGCCGGAAAAACTGCCTTACGAACTATCTTTTGCATGAATGCCTCTTCTTGCAATTAGTGTCACAGCGCCGGACTATCGTTCCCCAGCATCGCGCGGCGCACCACCGGAATCGGCGGCGCGCCCTGCTTCATGAACTCGTCGTGAAATTGCTTCAGGCTGAAAGCCGCGCCCGCCTTCCGCTGGTAGTCGGCGCGCAGCTTCATAATTTCCAGCTTGCCCAGCGTGTACACCAAGTACGTCGGGTCGGACGTGCCGCGTTTTGCCTCGCGCTCGGCGACGGCCGTAGTCTGGTGTCCCTGCTTGACGAAGAAGTCCGTAGCCTGTTGCAACGACAGTTTGCCGGTATGCATTTCGATGCCGACGATGTAGCGCGCGTCGCGCAACAGTGCATCCTGCAACTGCCCGATGCGCAGTCTCGGATCGCCGTTGCCGTAACCCTGGTCGAGCATCATCTGTTCGGTGTAATGCGCCCAGCCCTCGACGTTGGTGCCGCAGCCAGTCAGCTTGCGGACCTTCGACGGATATTGTTTCTCCCACAAGAATTGTTCGTAATGGCCGGGATACGCCTCGTGCACCGCAGTGCTGATGATGGTTCCGCGATCGAAGCCTTCCATCCATGCCTTGGTTTTTTCCGCCGGCCACGACGCCTCGGGAAGCGTGACGTTGAAGTATGCCTCGATGGCTTTGGTCTCGAACGGCCCCGGCGTGTCCATCGAGGCGGAGGAGAGGGCGCGCGCGAACGGCGGCGTTTCCTCCACGATCGGCCGGATGTCCGACGGAATGGTGATGATGTTCTTTTCCCTGACGAATCCAATGAGGCTGTTAAAGGTGTCGCGGAAACTCTGCAGCAGTTGATCGGGTTTCGGGTGGTCCTGTTCGAGCTGGGCCAAAACTTGTTCCGGAGTCTTCGCCGGATCAATCAACGCCGCCACTCGCTTCAGCTCGGCCTGGTTTTTATGCAAATCGTCGTAGCCGATCTGCAGCAGGCGCTCCAGCGGAATATCCACCATTTCCTCGTAGTGCAACTTCTTGCGATATAGGTCAGGCCCAAGCCGGTAGTCGCCCTTCGAAACCGCGAGCAGGTCGTTCTTCAGGAAATCCTGAAAGCGCTGCATCTCCGCGATAACTTTGTCATTCGATGCTTTGAACTCCGCCAGCAGATGCGCGTCGGTGACTTCTTTAAACGCTTCCGGCACGTCTTTCTGGAAAAAACTGATGATGCCCGGCATTTGCTCAATGGCGATTTCCGTGTAGACGTGCGGTGGATTTTTCAGGTTGGCGCGGGCAGCCGCGAGATTCGCGGGGATCTTTTGTTCACGTGCGATCACTGATCTCAACCGCTCGGCAGGCGGCGCGAACTTTCGGCTCATGAGCCCAAAGATGCTGGCGGTCGCGCCGGCAGAGTAGACGTTGGGGTCCTTCTGCCACATGCGGATTTCCTGCAGTTCCAGCAGTCGCGCATTGATGGCGTTGGAACGCAGCTTCCAGTCGGTGCGCTGCTCTTCGGTGATGCGGTCGGTGTGGTAGTAGCCGGCGGCCTGCTTGGCCTCCAGCAGGAACGAAAGTTCAGCCTCGCGCCCTTGTTGCGAAAGATCTTCAAGAGCGTTGTCGTATTCATGAAAGCCCGCAGCCGTTCCGTCCGAGGGATGAAAGTGAAAGTAGGCGGCAAAATACTGGTCGACCATCGCGTTGTATTCAGCGGTGGAGGCGGCGGCGCCCGCAGGCGGAGCCTGTGCGAACCCCGCGGCCAGCAACATAAATACCGATACCAGCAGTGCCGCAGTTTTCCAGATCAATCGAGTTCCTTTCGCTCGCACAAACTTTACATGTTATCGCATGAGGCCGTCCGATAAGCTCGGCAGAATTCACTCACATCGGATCTGAGGTGGAATGGAAAACCGGGGAACGGACGCGCTTCCAAGCACGCCCGCGCGAGGAACTCCATGGTCGCCGTACGATCTTCGCGAAGGAGTCGAACCATGGCAACCGACCCGAAGGCCCAGGCATTGCTGTCACGTCCCAACTTCGCGCACCTGTCGGCCCTCATGCATGATGGCTCGCCGAACACCACTCCCGTATGGGTTGGCGTGCTGGGCGACAACCTGGTCATCGTAAGCGGCGAAAGCAACCCCAAGGTCCGGAACCTCAGGCGCGATCCGCGCCTGTCGCTCTCGGTCATCGACTTTCACGATCCGTATGAGGAAGTGCAGATTCGAGGAGGCGTGGTCGAGTTCCGCGACGACTCGAAATTCGAGATCATGGACGAGATCTCGCGCAAGTACATCGGGAAGGAGTTTCCCTTTCGCAACCCGGAGGGACGTGTGGCGATGATCATCGAGGTCGAGAATGCCCGCTACACCAAGCTGCCTTTCGAACACACGCCGCCGGCGTAAAGCCGGCACACGGCAACTCCTTGATCGCCGCCCGGCAAGATCCTGGAGGGAACTCCGTATTCTGGATGAAACTCGACAATACCTGCACGGTAACTTAGAGGGTCGGACAAACCTCGTCGATGCTTCGACCATTCAGCGGATTGTCCGTGTCCGTAAAGCTAACGACCTCCCATCCGCCTGCGCCTTGATACAACGTGTAGGATTCATAGCCGCAATGGTTTGGTGTCCCTTTGAAATAGAACACGTACCTCGTCCACACATGCGCCATGCCGTTGGGATCAATCTGCGTCGAGGCGCTCAGCATGCGAACGTCCCAATCGTTGGGCTTCAGGGAGGCAACATCAGAAATCGCCTTTGTGCGCGTCTCGACATAGATATTGCGATGATCCCGCTGGCCTTGGAGCGAAACGCCGTGGTATTCCGCGTGCAGCAGCGAATCCACAGCAGCTGCATCGGCGTCTCGCAGCGCCTTGTGGAGGAGTTCAACGGTTTGAAGTGGCGAGCGTTCGGACGGCGCTGCCGGCAGTGTCAGCGGAGCCAGCAGGATGGCAAGGGAGGCTACGAGAGGTTACCTCGCGTCCGCATGAGTGAATGATAGTGGAGTGTTCCTACTCTGCCACCAGCCTTTCTCCTGCCAAATGCTCCGCAAGCGACTTCAAGCGCGTGAGTCCTTGAGCGTGAACTTGGGCAAACGGACGGGGTTGAGTTGGCTACCAGTCGCCACTTGGCGCCGCCGTCATTGAAAAACAGAAGGCGTTTTTTCTGACACGAAGGTCAGGGCGCAACCCGAACCAAAAGCTCCGGCAACCCGAGGCGTTGGTCTTCAGGAGAGCGTTTCTCTCTGGAGTTTGGTGATCAAGCTTAGACGCTAGCCACCCTGGACTGCCCCTACCTTCTCCCCGGCGAGCTGCTCGAGCAGTGCCTTCAAGCGATTGAGGACCTGGTCGGGCTGCTTTTCCTTGAGAGTGAATTTCAGCACGCCCTGCGGGGTGAACTGGCTGCCGGGTTCGGCCTGGACGAAGCGTGCCAGCCGCTCGGGATCGACGCTGGCCTTTTCCGTGAAGCGGATGCTGACGGCGTCGCGGCGTCGCTCGATCTGCGCTACCCCAATGCGTTGCGAGAGCAGCTTGAGTTCGGCGTACTCGAGCAGGTTGCGCACCGGCGGTGGAGGCGTTCCGTAGCGGTCGCCCAACTCGGCAGCTACATCGTTCAGCTGCGCCTCGGTCTCGACTCCCGCAACGCGCTTATACATGCGCAAGCGCTGGTTCTCTTCTTTTATGTAGTCAGAGGGAATGCGGATGTTGAGTCCAAGGTTGAGCTGTGTCTCTGGCGTATCCGGTTCCAGTTCGCCCTTTAGCTCGCGCACCGTGCGCTCCAGCATCGTGGTGTAAAGTTCGAAACCCACCGCCTCAATGTGTCCGCTCTGCTCGCCACCCAGCAGGTTGCCCGCGCCACGCAATTCGAGGTCGAGCGCAGCGATCTTGAAGCCCGCGCCCAGGTCGCTGAATTCTTTCAGCGCTGCCAGCCTCCTGCGCGCGAGATCGGTGAGGTCGCGATCGGGCGGGATCAGCAGATAGGCATACGCCCGGCGATCGGAACGGCCCACCCGTCCGCGTAGCTGGTAGAGCTCCGACAGGCCGTGGCGGTCAGCGCGATTAATGATGATGGTGTTGCACAACGGAATGTCGAGTCCGTTCTCGATGATCGTGGTCGCGATGAGGATGTCAGCCTCGTGCCGCATGAACGCCAGCATTGTGCGCTCCAGTTCGGTCTCGCCCATCTGTCCGTGGCCGACAAGGATGCGTGCCTTAGGCAGCATCTCCCGAATTTTGTCGGAGATCTCATAGATGCTCTCCACGCGATTGTGCACGAAGTACACCTGCCCGCCACGATCGAGTTCCTTCTCGATGGACGAGCGAATGAGTTTCTCGTCCCACGCAGCTACGATGGTCTGGATAGCCATTCGGTCCTTGGGCGGCGTCTCGATGACGCTCATGTCGCGCAGGCCGAGCAGTGACATGTGCAGTGTGCGCGGAATAGGCGTAGCCGACATGGTGAGCACGTCCACTTCTTTGCGGAGTTGTTTCAACCGCTCCTTGTGGCGGACACCGAAGCGCTGCTCTTCATCCACGGTGACCAGGCCGAGGTTGAAGAACTTCACGTCTTTCGACAGCAACCGGTGGGTCCCGATAACGATGTCGAGTTCGCCGGCTTCAAGTTTCGCGAGCGTTTCCTTCTGCTGCTTCGGGGTGCGGAAACGGCTGAGCATATCGATCTTGAGCGGAAAGGCCGCAAATCGCTGGCGGAAGGTGTTGTAATGCTGGAAGGCGAGCACAGTAGTGGGCGCTAGAACTGCAACCTGGCGGCCATCCTGCACCGCTTTAAACGCAGCGCGCATGGCGACTTCGGTCTTGCCGTAACCAACGTCGCCGCACAGCAGGCGATCCATCGGAGTGGACGCCTCCATGTCGCGCTTGACGTCGAGGATGGCGTTCATCTGGTCTTCGGTTTCGCTGAACTCGAAGGCGTCTTCAAATTCGCGCTGCCATTCGCTGTCGGCAGCAAAGGCGTGTCCCTCGGCTGCCTTACGCACGGCGTAGAGCTTAAGGAGTTCGTCGGCCATATCTTTCATGGCCTTCTTCACGCGCGCCTTGGTCTTCTGCCACTGCGCCGTACCAAGCCGGTTCAAAACCGGCTTCACGCCTTCCGACGAGCGGTACTTCTGTACCAGGTCGAGGCGGGTGAGGGGCACGTAGAGCCGCGCACCTTCGGCATACTCCAGCACCATGAATTCGGCGGCCGCCCCGTCTTCTTGCGGAACCTCCTTCAGCCCCTGATATTGACCGATGCCGTGTTCGACATGCACTACGTAGTCGCCCACCGCGAGGTCGCGGAAGTCGGAGAGGAACGCCGACATCTTCGACTTCTGGCGTTGCGGCCGGCCAAGAGAAACCTCGGGCTCATCGAACAGGTCGCGCGATCCGAACAGAATGAGATTCGCGTCGGGGAAGACGACTCCCTCAGGCACGTAGGCTCGCACGATTACAGTGGCGGCCACGTCGTCGGTGAAGTAAGTGGACTCATCGACGTACACTTCCTGGCCTGGCTTGGGGGTACGGCTGCCGATGCGGAACGACAGGTTGTATTCGTTGAAGACGTCGGCCAGCCGCTCGACCTCGCCGGTGCTGACGACTGCAAACAGGACGCGCTTACCCTCGCGCGTGAGCTTGCCGACTTCTTCGGTCATGGCAGCCACCGAGCCGTGGAAACGAATGGTCGGTTGCGTCTGCAGGATGATGTGTTCGGCTTCGCCTGAGTCTTCGATGCCGAGTTGCTCGATTGCGACAGTCGGCAACTGTTGCAGCGCCGACGACCACTGTTTGGGACTGAGATACAGGTCCTCCGGACGCACGAGATTGCCGACGAGGCTGCGTTCATGCGCCTCGGTGAGTTTCGTCCACCATGCATCCAGTGCTTCGCCGAGGAGGTCCGGTTCGTCGAGGGCTACGGCTGAACCGGGAAGCAGTTCAAAGAAACTTCGATCGGCCCCGGCAACCGGGGCATAGAGCTCCCAGCCCGGAAACACGCTCATCCCGGTAGAGCGGACCGACCTCTCGATCAGCTCATCGTCGCCTTCGAGCCGATGGCCCGAGAGGCAGGCGTTGATCGCGGCCAGCGTGTCTTCATCCACCGGCGTTTCCGTCAGCGGGAGCAATACCACCTCGTCCGTGGCTGTAGCCGAACGCTGGGTACCGGGATCAAAGGTGCGAATCGATTCGACTTCGTCGCCGAAGAGCTCGATACGCACCGGACGTTCCGACTCCGGCGCGTACACGTCGAGCAGCCCGCCGCGATGAGCGAACTCGCCCGGCATCTCGACCACGTCGACCTGGTTGTATCCGGCAAGCCGGAGGTGCTCGACCAGGCGCTCGGGATCGTTCATTTCGCCACGACGGACAATGCGCGCCAGTTCAGCGTAGAACGACGCATCACGCAGGCGCATGCTGGCTGCGGAGAATGGCGTTATTACGATGTTGGCCGCGCCGGTCGCGATCTTCCACAGCGCAGTCGCGCGGGCTTCCTGGATGTCGGGGTGGGGCGATTGGCCCTCGAACGGCAGCACATCGTAGGCGGGGAGTCCGATGACCGACTCCGGCGAAACCGTGCCGGTCAACTCCGCCAGCGAGCGGACCACGGGCAGCAGTTCGTCGACGGCGCGGTTGTCGTTAACGACCACCACGAGAGGGCGCGCAGTACCGCGTTGCAGCAACGAGTAGAAGAGGGCCTTGCCGGTGGGAGTGAGTCCGGAAACACGTATCCGTCCCGCGCCGCCCTTCACCCGGGCTATGGCACGCAGAAATGCGGGAGACTTTTCCACGTCCGCAAAAGTCTCGCGGACGAAAGGGAGGATCACATATCGATTTTAGCAGCGATTGGAAGGGGCTCAGAACTCCAGGTGCAGGCGCAGCCCGGGTACGCTGACAGGGCCGCGGTCGCGGTTATATCCCGGGTTGTTGACGTGCTGATAATCGACGGCAAAATACAGTCCACGCCAGGCGTGAATGGTGTAGAAGGCTTCCTCGATGGTTTCGCGGCCGTAGTTCAGCCCCCCGTCGCCGAGCAGAAATCCCAGCCCTCCGTCGGCGAGATAGGTCTGGTGGTAGGCGCCTATGCCGTTCGACAAAAAAACCGCGCCGAGGCGGTCGAGGCTGCGACGCCAGCGCGTTCCCCTGGCATAGACGCCCAGTTGCAGGACACTTTCCGCCTCGGTATAGCAGAACGACTCGTACTTGCTATTGGCCCATCCCCAGCGCCCGAAGGCCCAGACATCGCTCGACATCTCCTGCTGAAAGTTGATGCCGAAACCGTACTTGACCGTGCCTTGTTTGCGTGTGGCGATGATGTCAGGGGGCTGGGTTGGGTTCGCGAGGTAATTGTCGATGGCGACACTGTAGGTGCCCATGTTGCCGTGGTTGACGTAATTGAGAAAGCGAACCGTCGTGTCCTTATTCTTAAGCAGCTTGTAGCGCAGCTCCAGTTCGATGTTTTCGGCGCGTGCGCGAGCGACGTCGGCATCCAGGTTGGGCCCGTTGGCAACCTTGGGCATCAGGGCTTCGGCGAAGCGCAGTCCCCAGTTACGGTCTTCGTAATCGAGGATCGCACCAACGGTGTAGCCACGGGTGTCGGCCGCGTAATCCCATGCGCCGTTATTAGCGGCGGTCCAGTTCAGGAACTGGTAGTGGCTGTCGGATCCACCGATGTTGTTGTCGAAGAAATCGGCCATGGAGAACTTGCCGAAACGAATCTCCAGGCGCCGTGCCGGGACCTGGGTTGCGAGCGTGAGCGGGCCGCGCGGAATCTCAATCTTCTCTTTGGAAAAAGGGATGATCTGCTGGAACAGCAGGCGTGAGATATAGGGCGCGGTTCCGACTTGAGGGTTGCGAACTACGTCGAGGTTGGTAAATCCGGCGAGCCCCAGGGCACCGCTGATGCCGCCCCATCCCGCCTCTTCGACATCCAGATAAAGGATGGAGTAGGGTGTGAACTCATATCCAGTAAAAAGCGTCAGCACTCGCGATGTGGCGTGCTCGGAGGTGTCTTTCAGGCTGTTAGGGCCGCTGTAGGCAGCGTAGAAATCGCCGTGCGCCTGAAAGACCAAGTTGGCCTGTCCGGAGACCCACCACTTCGCCGTGGTGGAGTGTTCGAAGAAGGTGTCACGAGGGGGCGCGGCGGCCTGTGCATCTGCGTCAGCGGCGACGTCTTGCGCCCACGCAGCCGTTGCCAGGGTGGCGATGCAAACCAACATGCCGCGTACACGGACCGGCCCCGACCACCAGCTAACCGCTGGCAGCGGTGAATTGCGCCGGACCGGACCGGACTGCCTCAGTCGAACGCCCATGTGTGCAAACGCCGTTTCAGTCTCACACGCAAATATTACAGGCTGGTTACGAGCTTGGATGGCCCGCTGCACCAGCCCAGAACTTAACTGGTGCTGGGGGGCCGCAGATTGACAGGCTGGAATAGCGACTCTACTATTAAACGAGGGCTGGACGCAGTCACGTCCGGCCTTTCGTATGGCTGCTGTGCGATGATTGCGGCAGTCGCGGGTTTCCTGCCTCAGACGCGGTGTGTCACGTGCCGCTCCCGGCCGTTGGCGGTGTAGCTCAGGTGGTTAGAGCGACGGTCTCATAATCCGTAGGTCGTAGGTTCGAGTCCTACCGCCGCCACCAATCAAATCAACAACTTCCGCAGGGATTTCCATCCCATCTTCCAGCGCAGGTTGCGTCTGGGTTGCGGATTGCTGCGGGGTTGTTGCCACCTTCTCGCCGTGAATGAGATGACCGTATGTGTCTACCGTGACCTGAATACTGCTGTGGCCCATCTGCTCCTTGACATACACAATCGAGGCGCCAGCCTGGATCAGCAACGATCCGAATGTGTGACGCAGGTCGTGCAGACGGATCTTGCGAATTCCAGCCTTCGCCAACACCGGAAGGAAGTAGCGGTGATAGAGGTTATCGATCGAGGATCTTTCCGTCCGGTGAAGGGAAGACCAGCGCATCGGAGATGTCGTTCATCCCTCTCATGAATGCTTCGAGCAACCGCTTGTCCCTGAGCTCAACCAATGTCTTTCGCAGGTCCTTGGACATGTCCACACGCCGAGCCTTCTTGCTCTTTGTCGAGGTGTGCTCGCGATGCACATAGTTGTGTTGAACGAAGATGTAGCGGTTCAGGTCGTTCTCGTCTTTGCCAAAGTTGAGGTCTCCCATTTGAAGGGCAACGAGTTCTCCACGGCGAAGACCGGCTCGGAGAGCCGTCAGGAACAACGGATAGTACTCGGGACAAATCTCGCTGGCCGAATCAAGAAAGGTCTGCACCTCTTCGGTTGTCAGAGACACGCCCTTTTTCTCTGCGCTCTTTGCGGTGCGGGTGAACCGCCCGAGCCGCGACGCTGGGTTAGAGGCCAACAGACCGCCTTCAATCGCCTGATTGATCATGCCTCTGATTACGCACAGGGCGTTGCGGATCGTATTCCGCGAGAGATCCTTCGCCACAAGTTCGTTGATCATCGACTTGATCCGGTCTCGAGTAATCTCGTCCAAGCGATTGTTTGCGAATCTGGGGAGCAGATACTGCCGCAAGACTCCTTCATATCCGTCCGCCGTAGAGGTCTTGCACTCGACCCGAGCATAATCCTTCATCCAAGAGTCCGCGTACACACCGAACGTTGGAAGCTTTTCCTCTTCCGTCCCAAAGACGCCTAGACCGCCAAGCACAAGCTTTGCTTCGACCTGCCGCTTGATCGACTCCGCCAATTTGCGATCAGTACCGAGGCACTTCGCCTTGCGCTTGCCGATGTAGTCGATGAACAGATACCACTTACCTTTGTACTTCTTGAGCTTCACGCCCATTAAGGTCTCTCCGTTATCAGGCTACTGATCAGATCATTCACAATACCATCAATCTTGACCGACCCTGCCGGCCGAAGCGGGTGCTCCTCAAGCCACCGATCGAGCTGGGTCCGCCGCACCAGAATCTTCTTATCTACCTGCACTGCAGGAAGGGGATTCTCGGCACGGTGAATCCACTCGCGGAAAGTACGCTCCGACACGGCAGCGTACTGGGTGAGTTCGCGCTCGTCGAGCCATTCCATCTGCACCCGCGGCTGTGAGTTGGGTTCAACCTTGCTCATCTATATCACGACTCATTCGCCATGTGAGCATCCGAGAAACCGTGGCTGCCATTTCTTCAAATGCTGAGAGGGCTACAGTCGGACAGTTGAGCACCTTCCCGGCGTGGCTAAGGGCTCGACCGCTAATTTCGTAAGCAGCCGAAAGGACTTCCGGAGTGATGGCTCTCCCTCGACAGCCCACCGGGCTGATTCTGAACCTTCCGTCAAAGGACTGGTGCGCCATTGCGTACACGGATGTCGATCTCTACGTAAGAAATAACGCGCAACCGGTTGGCTGTCGGGAACTCGGGCGTCCGCGAGTCGAACTCCGCCCAAGGAACCTGACAAATTGCCCCTATAAATCAGAGGCTTCATTCTTCAAAAACCTCACGCAGTCGAAGCGGATTTTGTGTGGTCCCCTACAAAACGAAGGGGCGTAAAACTATCAACACCTGAATTTGCGACACGTCTTCCGAGAATGGCGCGGGTGAAGGAACAGGGGACCGCAGCGCCATGTCCACAAGTGGCCACGTCCCAAGAACGTCAATTTCTTTGGGGACACGCTCGACGAAGCCCCAGAGGGTTGCCAAGAAGCTCGGAAGCTTCTGCGAAACGGTGCTGCCCATCAGTAGGCGTGAGTTCAAGGCCGCGGTTCCAAATAATGTCCGACTCACCATCCGGACGGAGCCTTAATCCGACACTTCCCAGATGCCGGTTTATGGACAGTTTCGTGTTGGCAGACCACAAATCCAGAACCACTGGTCGGTTTTTCGGAGGTCTTTCTATTCTTGACGACAATCAGTCAGTCCACGGCCGACGGATCATGGCACCGTCTCCGGTGTCGGACAGCGCAGTGGGCCAAGCCTTTCCGCTGGGCGGAGGGGTACCGGTTTCGATCGGCAATGTCGAAACGCATTGGTCGCCAGATGGCAGTTCCCTGTCTCTTTCGGGAAACTCGATACTCGGTGGCCGGTCCTATATCGTTCCGCTGCCGCCGGGACAAGCTCTGCCAAGAGTCCCGGCGAATGGGTTTTCTTCCGAGGAGGAAGTGGCCAGACTGCCGGGAGCCCGTAGAATCGATGAGGTTGGAGTGGTGCCCGGTCCCTCTCCCGGCGTCTACGCGTTCTACCGAGGCACCACCCCGCAGCGGAATCTGTACCGCATCCCTATTCCGTGAGCTTACTCATGCCCTAACCGCATCGCAGTCCCACTAATGATCGTACCGGTATCGGTCTCAATCACATTAAACCTGCTCCCATCCGGAGCGACCACCCGATCGTAGTGGGTGCCGTTTGATTGGCTTAAGGGCGAGGTGCAGTCGCTGTTCACGGTGTACAGACCTGTCACGCTCCCCCTAGAGATCGCGCCGTTCACGCTTCGGGTGAAGGTGTTCACGACGTTCCCCTTTCCGTCGAAGGTCATCACCCCGACCTCAGAAATGGGAGTGACCCCAAGAGTTTCATCAGGGAAGCGGGTCCGCCAACTCGAGTCCCGTAGAAAGACCAAAGGGCATGGCAGCAACCGCGCTCTCAAATCCTGTTTTCGGGTCGATCACATAAAGTCCGGAGGCACCAGTAAAATCGGTCGCATACAGCTTCGCGTTCGGCCCGAAAGCCAACCCCATGACCGTATTACTTCCCACCAGGTTCACGACCCTCTCGGTAGCGCCGGTCTCGGGATTGATGCGATACAGGATCGCAGGTACGTAGGATGGGTTGAGGGTGGTGGTCACACCCCAGAGGTTCCCGTGACGATCGAACGCCAGGTCCATAAAGTATTGAGGAGCGCCCGTAGAACCGATGCGGGTAAACTCCCCCGTGACCTCATTGACCGTATACAGCGTGTTGAAATTCGGGTCTGAGCTGGAGCAGTCGGTGTTCTTATCGTTCGGGTTACCGTTCGGGGTGCAACCTCCCACCGCGTATAGAGTCCCATCGGGACCGAAAGCCATGGCCATGACGGCGAGCCCGGGAACGGGTACACCGAACAGCGTGGCCAGTCCGGTTTTCGTATCGAAACTGGCGAGCTGCTGGGTTCCGAAAAGTTGCCCGCACATGCTGACCAG
>Ga0210406_10005615_pt1 | contig 13106 bp, 12 predicted proteins | sample IncBWC30MmetaG_FD_155454 | JGI IMG/M metagenome (GOLD analysis project Ga0210406, IMG submission 155454) | Forest soil microbial communities from Barre Woods Harvard Forest LTER site, Petersham, Massachusetts, United States - Inc-BW-C-30-M | ecosystem: Environmental > Terrestrial > Soil >...
CTTTTTCCTCGCTTATCGAGAACGCGCGCGGGACTCACCTTCCGCGCGTTAGACGAGGCCTACTTTGCCGGTGGCGAGGTCAAAGTACCCCGCGACGATTTTCAGCTTGCCTTCTTTCACCATGGGGCACAGAACCGGAGAGGCCTTCCCGAGAAGTCCGGCCTGGATGGAGGCGTTGGCCTTAGTGGCGCCGGCGAGGTCCGAGCCGGCTTGGTCGACGGCTGGCTGGAGGTGAGGGAAAAGGGCGCTGATCTGGCCGGGGACGGCCTTGGCCTGGATGGCGGCCTTGACGGCTCCGCAATTGGCGTGGCCGAGGACGAGGATGACCCTGGTTCCGAGGACGGCGGCGCCGTATTCGAGACTGCCGATGATTTCCGGCGTTACGACGTTACCGGCGACGCGGGCGACGAAGATGTGTCCGATGGTCTGGTCGAAGATGATCTCGACGGGCACGCGCGAATCGGCGCAGGAGAGGACGGCGGCGAAGGGCTCCTGCTTGTTGATGGTGTGGTCGCGCAGGATTTTCATGTCCTTGTCGAAGCTGTCGAGACGTCCGGAGACATAGCGCTCGTTTCCATCAAGGAGGGCTTTCAGGGCTTGGTCGGGGGCGAGGTTGCTTTGGGCGAGGGCAGGTTCGACGGCGAGGAAGCTCATCGAGGCCGCGCCGGCGAGGGTAGCGGCTGTTCCGGCGAAGGCTGTGCCGAGGAATCTCCGGCGGGAGAAAACGGCTTCGGACGTGTTTAGGACACTGCTCATCGGAAGTCCCCTCACGTTGTTTCATGACGAAGGAATCACACTCCGCGATTCATTACATTTCTTCAGAAAATCGGCCTCGCGACCTGTGTGCGAGTTAATTAACCTATAACAGCGGCCAACGACAACGCCTCACTTCGTTTTGCGCTGGATCTTCATGGCAAGCGAGATACCGACAATTTCGTTTGTGTCCCAGCCAGTGGGCAGGTTAACAGATTGTAATAAGTAGTAAGGCCGAACCGAAAACGACTCGGTGACGGGCAACCGGACGCCTATCTGGAAGCGGTTCTGGGTATAGCTACTGCCGCCGTTGGCGAAGGGGTTGTTCCAGGGGACGAGGAAGAACTCATTGCTCACAACAACCACCGGACGCCAGGCCGTGCGTAGCGGCAGAGTGTACTCGACGCCGGGGCGAAATCGAAAGCGAGCCGAAGCAGGCCGGTCATCGGGAAAGCGTCCCTCGATGAGCGTGCGGAGGATCGGCTTCCACGGGCCTCGGGATGTGCTCAGGGTGAGATTGAGCTGCAGCCGGTTTTCGTAAGCGATGTCGGGATTCCCAGGAAAGCGCTGGTAACGATAAATCGGTATCAACGTGAACCATGGCCGGAGACGAAAAGCGATGCCGCCCTGGGCGAAGTACTCATATAGGCTTGACGCGCCCTCGTCAAGCCGCTCGTGGAATTCGATATCGAGAGATTTATTACCTGAGAGGGGCTTGGAAATTCCCTGATCGAGCCAGAGGCCTATCTTCTTGTCATCTTCGGGATCCTCAGGTTCGGGGTGCTGTTGCGCCCTGGCCGGGATAACCAGGAAGCAGCCGCACAGGAGCGCCAGGACACAGATTATGCGTCGCGTCGTCATCCGCCTCACTGTGGCGACCATCTCGGGGCCAAACATTTTACAGTCACCGGGTCGGGCGGAGGCGGCGGAAGCCTGACGCTCGCGCCCCGCATCATCAATAGGACGGTCGGCGATACGCATCCGATTCGAGCACTCAACTGAGAATGTACTCAGTACATTGCACGAAGGGCGGCTAGTGTGGACGTGCGTTTCGCCGTAGTAGGCCGATCAACGCCACCCAGAGCAGCTAGATCGCGCAGACGATCCATTCCGTCTCGTGTTTGATGCGCCATGGCAATTTGAGTTCTAAAAAATCGTTTCGGTAGTGATCGCCTTACGGCACACCAAAGAGATGACAGGTACAGCGGCGCGACACTGGTTCGTCCAGCGCTTCCTAAGAATCTTGCATACTTTCGCCCATATCTGGTTCTCCAGGCTCGACCAATTATGGTGACATTGTCACGGGCGTGAACTCAACTGTTCTGGCCATGTTTTTGGAGCATGCTATTCACCGGCTCGAGGACTCCCAGAAGTGCGTCGAATCCGGGGTTGCGCTAACATTCCGTTATGGCAAAAGGCAAACGTGAGCTGGTTCAGGTGCGCTGCCCCTGTTGCGAGGCGACTCTTCAGATCGATCCCGAGCTGAAGGCCGTCATCAGCTATGAGGAGCACAAGAGGCCGCCAGTCATCGAGGACATTAGCGTGGCAGTCCAAAAACTCAAGGGCGAGGAGGCGCGCCGGGCCGAGGCGTTCGACAAGTCCTTTGAGGATCACAAGAGCCATCACAAGGTGCTGGAGCGCAAGTTCGACGAACTGCTCAAACAGGCCAAAGAGAATCCCGACGCACCGAAGCCCAAAAGACCCTTTGATTTCGACTAGTCCTACAGGACTGAACCTCAAAATCAGGCCGTACTAAGAAAAGACGCCGCACATTACTTAGGGGTGCTTAAGTCCTATCTAGAGTGAGAGCCCTATCGACAGTACTGCCTCGGCGGTCGAAAATTAAGTGTAATGCGACAATGAGGTGATTTGTGAGAAAACGCTTATTAGTATCTTTTGTGTTCGGCGCGCTCGGCCTCGCTACCGCGCTTCCCCTGGGTGACCGGGTCGGCCTCACCACCATTCAAGCCATGATTGCGTTCAGCGCGGCTGGGCTGTTCATCGGCTACGTCCTCACAATCTTCCTCGACGTCTTTACCACCACCTCCACTACCGAACCCGAAAACTAAGCCCGGTCTTCTCCCGGCGCACAATCAATCTTTATCAGTACGCCCGGCCGTAGGCTGCTAAAATCAGTCTTTATGAGTGACTTAGTGCTGATCAGTAGAGACGGCGACGTTGGGATACTAACAGTAAATAATCCTCCCGTTAATGCCTTGAGTCCGGGCGTGCCGGAGGGAATCGCCGCCGGTGTAGAGCAGTTCGAAAAAGAAGATGCAGTGAAAGCGATCGTGTTGATTGGCGGTGGCCGCACCTTCATCGCTGGAGCGGACATCCGCGAGTTCGGGAAAATGACTGCCAGCGGCGAGGGCCGGCGTGGGCCCGGGTTCAACGCCATTCTGGACCGGATTGAAAAATCTTCCAAGCCCGTCGTCGCCGCCATCCACGGCACCGCGTTGGGAGGCGGCCTCGAGACAGCGATGGCCTGCCATTATCGTGTGGCGGTTCCCAATGCGTTAGTGGGGCAGCCAGAAGTGAAGTTGGGGATCATTCCTGGCGCCGCGGGAACGCAACGGTTGCCGCGCCTCGCGGGCGTTGCCAGAGCCGTCGAGATGTGCGCCGGAGGCGACCCGATTAGCGCTACCGATGCATACCAGGCCGGCATCGTCGATCAGATTATCCAGGGCGATCTGCTCGAAGGCGCCATCGCATTTGCCCGCACCAAGATTGGAGCGCTGCCGCGGCGGACCCGCGATCTAAATAGCAAGCTAGGGAATGAGCAGACCAACGCTCCGATCATTGCCGCCGGCCGCGAAGCCGCACGTAAGAAGCAGCGGAATCTGATCGCGCCACTAGCCGCCATCGATGCAGTGGAGGCCGCCACCAAGCTCCCCTTTGACGAAGGCGTCAAACGCGAAGCCGAGCTCTTCCAAAAATGTCTGTTCTCAGATCAGTCTAAGGGTCTAATTCACGTTTTCTTCGGCGAACGCGAGGTTGCCAAGATTCCCGGCATTCCCAAGGACATCGCGCAGATTCCGGTGAATAAAGCGGCGGTCGTTGGCGCGGGCACCATGGGCGGCGGCATCGCGATGGTCTTTGCTAACGCCGGCATTCCGGTCCTGCTCAAGGAGACCGATCAGGCCGCGCTCGATCGCGGACTCGCGACTATCAAGAAGAACTACGCGAATTCCGTCAAAAAGGGCCGCTTCACGCAGGAACAGATGGATCAGCGCCTCGCCCGTATCACGCCAACGCTGACGTATGACGGCTTTGACGGCGTGGAAATGGTCGTAGAGGCCGTCTTCGAAGGGATGGCGCTGAAGAAACAGATCTTCGGTGAACTAGACAAGATCGTCAAACAGGGCGCGATTCTTGCCTCCAACACCTCCACGCTGGACATCGACGAAATCGCCTCGGCCACTTCCCGTCCCCAGTGGGTCATCGGCACGCACTTTTTCAGTCCCGCGAATGTGATGCGGCTGCTTGAAATCGTACGCGGCAAGGCCACTTCCAAAGAGGTGATCGCCACTTGCATGGCACTCTCGAAGAAGCTGGGCAAGGTCGGCGTGCTGGTCGGCAATTGCCGTGGATTCGTCGGCAATCGGATGTTCCATCCTTATCGGCGCGAGGCCCAGTTCCTGGTTGAAGAAGGCGCGACGGTTGAGGCGGTCGATCAGGCGCTTTACAACTTTGGCATGGCCATGGGGCCACTCGCCACCGGCGACTTGGCGGGTCTCGACGTCGGCTGGCGCATCCGAAAAGAGTTCGGAGACATTCGCGACACCAGCACCCGCCAGCCGCTGCTGGAGGATCGCCTTTGCGAAAAGGGAATGTTCGGGCAGAAGACTGGCGCCGGGTGGTATAAATATGACGCCGACCGCAAGCCCATGCACAATCCGGAAGTCGACGACCTGATCGGGCAGGCGCGCAAAGACGCGGGGAGACTACCACGTACCGTTTCCGAGGAAGAGATCGTTGACCGCATCATCTACGCGCTGGTGAACGAAGGCGCGCGTATTTTAGAAGAAGGCTACGCCCTGCGGGCTGTCGACATCGACATCATCTATATCAACGGCTACGGATTTCCAGCCTATCGTGGTGGACCAATGTGGTACGCCGACACGGTCGGCCTGAAGAAAGTCTATGCGCGGATTCAGGAGTTCGAGAAGCAGCATGGAAACCTTTGGGCGCCGGCGCCATTGCTGAAACGGCTAGCCGAAGAGAGTAAGACCTTTGCGGATTTTGATAAAGGCGTCGGTGAAACCGCCGCCAGCGTGGCCGAAGCCAGGAGGTAGTCCGATGCGAGAAGCCGTTGTTGTCGCCAGTTCCCGCACCGCGCTCGCCAAGTCGCATCGCGGCTCATTCAATATGACGCGCCCCGACGATCTGGCTGCGCACTGCATCCGGGATGTTCTGCGCAAAACTCCGGCGCTCGATCCGGCCGAGATCGGCGACGTTATTCTCGGCTGCGCTCAGCCGCATGGCGTGCAAGGCAGCAATGTCGCGCGTACCGCCGCATTGATCGCGGGATTGCCCGCGAGCGTAGCAGCTACTACCGTCAATCGTTTCTGCTCGTCCGGCCTGCAGGCAATCGCGATGGCCGCCCATCAGATCGTACAGGAAGGCGTGGACGCGGCGATCGGCGGCGGCACCGAGAGCATCTCCATGACCGAACGCAGCACCAATCCCAATCCGTGGATTCAAGAGCACTACCCCGGGATCTACATGGTGATGGGCGAGACCGCAGAAGTGGTCGCCAAACGCTACAAGATCAGCCGGCAGGCGCAAGATGAGTACTCGCTTCTCAGCCAGCAGCGCACCGCTCGCGGGCAGAATGAAGGATTTTTCGACGGTGAGATCGCGCCCATGAAAGTGACGCGAGCTATTCTGGACAAGAAAACCGGCCAGGTGGCGGGCACTGAAGAGGTCTGCGCTAACAAGGATGAATGCAACCGGCCCGACACAACGCTGGAAGGTTTATTGTCTTTGAAACCTCACTTTGATCCGAGTAGCGGGCAAGGCAGCGTCACAGCTGGCAATGCGTCACAACTTTCCGATGGCTCCTCCGCCACACTGCTGATGTCGCGCGAACGCGCCGACGCGCTTGGCATTCCGTACAAACTGATCTTTCGCGGCTTCGCCGTGGCCGGTTGCGAGCCCGACGAAATGGGCATCGGGCCGGTGTTCGCCGTTCCGAAGCTTCTCACGCGCCAGGGGCTGAAGGTCGACGACATCGACCTCTGGGAATTGAACGAGGCCTTTGCAGTGCAAGTCATCTATTGCCGCGATCGTCTGGGCCTTGATCCCGACAAGTTGAACGTCAACGGTGGATCGATTTCGATCGGCCATCCGTTCGGCATGACGGGATCGCGCATGGTGGGCACCATCGCCAACGAAATGACGCGACGTAAGGCGAAGCTCGGCGTGGTGACAATGTGTATTGGCGGCGGCCAAGGCGCCGCGGGCTTATTCGAGCGAGCGAATTAGCGCTAACTTAAGCATTCGGCCGACGTCCATTTCACATGCATCGCTACTTGATCCTGGCGCTGGCGGTCGTGCTGCTGACCGGATTCCAGAACTCTCCGGACGGCGAATGGCCGGCCTATGGACGAGATCCGGGCGGACAACGCTTCTCACCACTGGCCGTCATCAATCGCGAGAATGTTCAATCGCTAAAGATTGCATGGACCTTTCGCACCGGCGATACATATCAGCCGAAATTCGGCAGGCCAACCGCTTTTGAGGCGACGCCGCTATATGTCGATGGCGTCCTCTACATCGGTACTCCGCTCGGCCGCGTGATCGCGCTCGATCCAGAGAACGGCCGCGAGATTTGGTCCTACGACGGCAAAGTGCCAAAAGACAAAGGCTACGGCGATTACGCGAATCGAGGCGTCTCGTACTGGAAGCCGCCATCCGGGAAGCCACGCGTCTTCATGGCAACCATCGATGCACGCCTGATTGCTCTTGATGCTCCCACCGGCAAACCCGCGGCGGATTTCGGAGACAACGGAATTGTCGATCTGCGGAACGGGCTGCGCATCGCCGCGCGCGACTTCTCGGATTACGAGGAAACATCGCCACCAGCGCTGGTCGGCAATACCGTAGTCGTCGGATCGGGAATCGCCGACAACCGTTCTGTGAGCCAACCGAGCGGCGAGGTTCGTGGATTCGATGCCATCACCGGCAAGCTCAAATGGACTTGGGATCCGATTCCGCAAGATCCGAAAGCGCTAGGCGCAGACACGTGGAAGAATGGCAGCGCACAGCGCACCGGCGCAGCCAACGCATGGTCTATCATCGCCAGCGATCCTGAGCGCAATCTCGTTTTCGTCCCCACCGGCAGCGCCAGTCCGGATTTCTATGGTGGCGAACGGCTCGGGAACAATCTCTTCGCCAATTCCATCGTCGCGCTTCGTGCCGGTACCGGCGAACGCGTCTGGCACTTTCAAACCGTGCATCACGATCTTTGGGATTACGATGTCGCGTCACCGCCTGTGTTGTTCGATGTTCATCGCAACGGCCGCACGATCCATGCGCTTGGCGTCGGGTCAAAGGACGGAAACTACTTCATCCTGAATCGCGAGACGGGACAACCGATCTTTGGCGTCGAAGAGCGGCCGGTTCCCAAAACCGACGTGATGGGTGAAGTCAGCTCACCCACCCAGCCGTTTCCTGTAGCTCCCCGACCGCTCGCGCCGCAATCGCTGTCGGCGGAGAATGCCTGGGGATTTAGTGAGACAGACCGCAAATGGTGCCGGGAGGAGATCGCCAAGATGCGCTCCGAAGGTGTCTTCACGCCGCCGAGCGTGCGTGGATCTGTACTGATCCCCGGGAACATTGGTGGGATGGCCTGGGGCGGCGCCGCTTATGATCCATCGCATCATCTGTTGATTCTTCCCACCAACAATCTCGCCACGGAAATGCGTCTGATTCCTCGCGCCGATTTCGACTCCACGCGCCAATCAGCGGGCAGAGAGTTGAACGGGGACTGGGAATTCGCGCGGCAGGAAGGAACACCTTTCGGAATGATGCGCCGCTTCCTTCGCAGCCCCGGCGGATCTCCGTGCAATCCTCCGCCCTGGGGCATGCTGAATGCCGTCGATGCCGACACCGGAGATATTAAATGGACCGTGCCACTCGGCCAATTTCCACCGATCGGCAAAGCGCCCGCCGCCCCTCCCGAGTACGGGTCGATTGTCCTGGGTGGACCGATCGCCACGGCCGGCGGCCTGGTCTTCATCGCCGGCACCCTCGATCCCGCGATTCGCGCCTTCGACGTCACCACAGGAAAAGAGTTGTGGAAGGGAACTCTTCCCACCAGCGCTCGATCAACTCCTATGACATTTCGCGGACCAAATGGAAAACAGTACGTGCTGATTTCGGCTGGCGGCCATGGCATCGACGGAGGACCGCCGCTCGGTGATTATGTGGTCGCGTTCACGCTGCCCGATTGAGCCGGACGCCGCTCCGGTTAGTTCCCGGTTGTCAGCACGAGACGAAACCGCGCCTTGCCGCTCATCATGTGCTCGTACGCCTCGGACGCGCGCTCTAAAGGAAAAACTTCATTCATCGACCGTACGCCGGAGAGGACCGAGAACGATAGCGTGTCTTGGGAATCGATGGACGTCCCTGAATACCAGCCTTTAACCGACTGGCATCCTCCAATGAGCTGCATCGGGGACACGGAGATTGGCCCACCGACGCCAATGATCATCAACGTGCCGCTCACTCCGAGGCCGCCCAGAACCGCCGACATGGCCTCCGCGCTCGGCGCCGTTGCCAGGATTACCTTGGCGCCCCCAATCTTGCGGAGTTCGGCTGCCGGATCTTGCGCTTGATTATTAATGTAATACTGCGCGCCCAGTTTCCTGGCGAGCGATTCTTCGTCGCTCCCACGTGCGATTGCCACGGTCCTGAAGCCCATTTTCACGGCAAACTGAACACCTAGATGCCCGAGTCCGCCCAAGCCGAGCACGGCGACGACATCGCCAGGTCTTGCGCCGCTATTTCGCAAGCAATTGAAGGTGGTGACTCCGGCACACATCAAAGGCGCTGCTTCGGCGGGCGACAAGCCTTCGGGAACGAGAGCCACCGCAGACGGGTCAGCAATCATGTAATCGGCATAGCCGCCGTCGGATGTGATACCGGTTATCAAAGTCGAAGTCTGGCAGGCGAAAAAGTCGCCCTGCCGGCAAGCATCGCAGTATCCACAGTACCCGCCATTCCACCCGACGCCGACGCGTTGACCGGGGGTCCATCGATGTACGTTGGGACCAACAGCATCTACGAGCCCGACGACCTCGTGCCCCGGAACCCGCGGGTATTGAATCCAGGGGAAGGCTCCTTCTTTGATCAACGAATCGCTATGACAGACTCCACAGGCCTGAACCTTGATCCGTACCGATCCCGGATCAGGTTCCGGGATTTCGCGTTCCACAATTTCAAAAGGTCCATTAGGACGAGAGACTTGAACCGCGCGCATTTTAGGCATATGTTTTTAGACTCATCATCAGCGCCCTCGGATAGATTAATCCAGCGCTTCAGCGTTGATCTCGATCACATGCCGGTCGGGATCGATAATGTAAATCTGCGGATAACCCGCGGTCGGCCTGGATTTAACTTCCATCTTACGAAAATCGTGGTCGTCCGAATTTTCCCGGTAGCCCTTGCCGCGCAGAAATTCGAGCGCGCCCGTGTAACTCGGCACCCGCACTGCAAAATGAACATCGCGCGTGTCAATCCCTTTGCCAGGAGCGCGGAAAGTGGCGTCGTCATGCACGATGAGATGCAAATGCTGAGCGTCGCCGACCTGGAACCACGCGCCCGGAAAAGGAAAGGCCGGCCTGGCGATTTCTTTCAAACCGAGGATCTCGCGATAGAACTGCTTTGACCGGTCCAAATCCGTAACGGTGAGGGTGACGTGGTGCAGGAGTGCAATTTCCATGACTACACACTACGCCTCAACCTGAGCAATAAGGCTGCCAAGGATGCGCTTCGTTTGGTCGGAATTCAGTACATCCTTGAGCCACTTAACGAACTCCTCCTCTGTATTAAACTTCATTCCGAGCGTGAAGTGCCCGAGCGGACCTGATAGCACTTGTACAGGGTACAGTAAGAGATCGTGGCTGATGATAAACAGCTCGTATCTGTAATTAAGCGTGGGAGCTTCAATGATGAATCGATGCACGAACTCCGCCGAGCTAGTTTGCGTGTTAACGCTCGCCACCACGAGGTTCTGCGTGTGCTTGCCAAGCAATGCCGCTTGTTCCTTAAGAATCAGAAGGGGTGTGCGCAGCTTGGCCGAATTAAGTTCAGGCCAAAAATCTACGGCTTCCTCGGGCATATCTCTATCCTCCTACAGATCAACCTTGAACAAAAGTGGGAAGTGATCGGAGGCATTCTGGCCGTCCGGCCGACCGTCCAGCATTGCCAAGCTCGTTCCTCCGACGCGATCAATGATTCGTACCTCCTTGCTCCGGAAGCGATCCAGCAGCGCCGGTCGGACTAGCACTTGATCAAAGGTGTTCCAGAAATACGTCACTTGTTCGGCGCGCTCGTAATAAAACGAGCCAGGTGGCCGTTCGAGCCAGTCACCCAGGTGCCCCCACATCGGATTGTAGAAGAAGGGGTACGAATTGCCCTGAATCACGCGAGAGGCACGCTCAGCAACTGTTCGCGCCATCGTGGCGTGCAAGCCACTGGCACCGACCATGCCCTTCTCGAATGGATTCATGTTGAGATCGCCGATCATCACTGTTCTGCTGTGCCCGGCACGGCGCTCCTCGTCGACGATGGTTGCGGCCAGCACGGTACACTCCAGCATTTGGCTATCTTCACTCCAATAGAGTTTGCTTGGAAAGTGCACCAGGGCTAATAAAATTTCTGCCCGCGCTGGAAGAGCTAGTCTCCTTATCGAGACGCGGTCGCTCTCAAAGGCTGGAGCCACGTAACGATCAGGAAACTTGGTGAACATCACCAAGCGTGGGCTGTTTCCAGGCGCGAAATAGAATAACGATACATTTCTATTCAGTGCCATCAGAAGCTTGGCAGGTGCAACCTCGCACTCTGCCAGTATTAGGATATCGACTGATTGCTCTTCGACCAGTTCTACGATGGCTTCCACGAGCGGCTTGCCATTCGTATTCCAGAAAAGGAATGTGAGCATCTGCTCAGTTGGAGCGCTACACCTTCACCAGCATCTTCCCCGTGTTTTCGCCTTGCAGCATCCCGATGAATGCCTGCACCGTATTCTCGAATCCTTCGACCACTTCCTCGCGATGCTTCAGCTTTCCCTCGCGCAGCCACTGCGCCATCTGCGTGATTCCTTCGGCCCAGCGATTCTGGAATCGCGTCACGATGAAGCCTTCCACCTTCAGCTGCTTAACCAAAACCTGCGTGAGTATCCTTGGTCCCGGCTCCGGCTTGTCGAGGTTATACTGCGAGATCTGCCCGCAGATCGACATTCGTCCGAAAAGGTTCATCAGTGGAAATACAGCGTCGGTGATTGCGCCGCCCACGTTGTCAAAATAGCAGTCGATGCCTTTCGGGCAAAGCTCTTTCAGCTTAGCGGAATAATCTTGCGTCGTCTTGTAATTGAATGCGCTGTCACAACCTAACTCGTTCGTGAGCCAGCCGATCTTCGAATCGGCGCCGGCGATTCCGACCACGTGGCAACCTTTGATCTTCGCAATCTGTCCCACCAGCGATCCCACCGCACCTGCCGCTCCCGACACAACCACCGTCTCGCCCGGTTTCGGTTGGCAGATGTCGAGGAATCCAAAATAGGCCGTCACGCCCGGCATGCCGAGTACGCCCAGGGCAGTCGAGACCGGAGCGAGCTTCGGGTCGAGCTTGCGCACGCTCGCCGCGTCCAGGACGGCGTATTCTTGCCAGCCCCATTGCCCAATCACGAAGTCGCCGGCAGCGAGTCCAGTGCTGCGCGATTCCACAACCTGACCGACAACTCCCCCCTGCATGACGTCGCCGATGTTCACCGGATCGGCATAAGTTCTCACGCCGGTGATGCGTCCACGCATGTATGGATCGACGGAAAGATAAGCCGTCTTGACCAGCACCTGCCCTTCCCCGGCCACGGGCATCTTCGCATCGACGAGCGAAAAATCCGATTCCTTCGGCAGCCCGCTGGGCCGCGCTGCGAGCTTGAATTGCCGATTCACACCCGCTGATGATCCGACGCTGGTTGCTGACATAGTGGTTCCATTATGTCAGTTTGATGTGTGGGGCACGTCGCCGACCTGCCAATATGAAGTCTTCATGTCCCGCCTCTGCAGCGTGCTCGTTTCTCTGGCGTGCTTGTGCGCTTCAGGCGCACCGCCCAATTTCCTCCTGCCCGACGACGTCATTCCAACTAAGCACACCATCGAGCTCACCATCGATCCCGATCGCAATACTTTTCGAGGCTGGGCGCGGATCGCAGTCGAGCTGCGGAAGCCGCAAGCTGAGATCTGGCTCAATGGCAAGGATCTGATCCTCGGACAAGCAGCCATCGAGTTCCGCGGGAAATCGCACAAGACACGCGCTCAGGCGGTCGCGGGCGAGTTCATCCGTCTGATACCGGACCGGCCGATAGGACCCGGTCCCGCGTTGCTTTCGATCCGTTATCGCGCGGCTTTGAGCGATAAAGCCGTGTCAGGACCCTTTCGCAGACAAGTCGAAGGCCGCTGGTACGCCTTCACGGTATTCACACCCATCGACGCGCGGCGCGCGTTTCCTTGCTTTGACGAGCCGCGCTTCAAGACGCCGTGGGAGATGTCCATCCGCGTGAGGCGCGTTTACCAGGCATTCGCGAATACTCCTCAATTGGGCGAAACACCGCAGCCCGGTGGAATGAAGCTGGTCCGCTTCGCCCTCAGTCAGCCTTTAGCCGCCGAAGTGGCCGCCTTCGCGGTCGGACCGTTCGATGTCTTGGATGGCGGCGTAGTGGGCGTCAAGCAGACGCCCGTGCGTGTGATCACGCCCTTGGGTCATCGCGAGGAAGGAAAAGAGGCCGCGCTGGCGACCGCTGAAATTCTTCCGCACCTCGAAAAATATACGGGACTTCCTTACCCTTGGGAAAAGCTGGACCATATCGCGCTGCCGGCCGGCGCGTTCGGCGCCACCGAAAACCCCGGGCTCATCACGTACCGTTCGCGCGGGCTGCTAATCGCTCCGGGCAGTGAAGATCCCGAACGGCTGTGGTCTCTGCGTTCGGTGCAGGCCCATGAGATCGGCCACCAATGGTTCGGTAACCTGGTTACGCAGGCAACCTGGGATGACGTTTGGCTTAGCGAGGGACTCGCGACCTGGCTGGCAGCAAAAGTAATGGATCAAGATCAGCCCGAGGCACGTCG
>Ga0210406_10005616_pt1 | contig 13105 bp, 15 predicted proteins | sample IncBWC30MmetaG_FD_155454 | JGI IMG/M metagenome (GOLD analysis project Ga0210406, IMG submission 155454) | Forest soil microbial communities from Barre Woods Harvard Forest LTER site, Petersham, Massachusetts, United States - Inc-BW-C-30-M | ecosystem: Environmental > Terrestrial > Soil >...
TACGGCGACGTTGAGCGACGAAAGTCTTCAGTCATGCCGGCAGCGTCATCGGATAATGATATGGTGCGGGCGCACGCAATAGTTGAGACCCGCGACGGGGAAAACATCCCGATAGGATATCTTTTGAGGCGCTCGGTTCTTGCCCTGCTCTTGTTCGTGGCCGTTTATGCGCCCGCCTTCGCATTTGCGGCATGGCTTCGGCCGAGTGTCGAAGTAACCATTCCGCTGATCATTGCCGTGTCGACCGCCATTGCTGCAATCTGCATAGGCCTGCTTGCAAGCCTTACCAAGGGGATCGCCGAATTTGGCGTCGCACGCGCGCCATTTTCATACATCATCGCGGCGACGGTTGCGGGCGTCATCACCGGTGTGGCCTTTGCCTACATCGCCGCGCTCTACCCGGCGCACTCCCCGCTCGATCTGTCAGGGCTGCGGCCTTGGATGATCGTGGTCTACTTCGTCATCGCTGCGCCCATTCAAGAGGAACTCATCTTTCGCGGTCTGCTGCAAAGCATGATTGCCCGAGGAGTACCGTTGGCGCGTACCCCTTGGGCCACACATTTCCCCGTCATTTTTACTGCGGCGCTATTTGGGATCATTCACCTGGATTCAGGAATCGTTGTAGCGATCGAGGCCGTTCTATTAGGCCTGGTAGCCGGCGAGTTGCGGCGGATGAGCGGCAGCCTCGTTCCGGCGATCCTGTTTCACTCGCTTCTCAATACCGCATCGGCGCTTTGGCCCTCGGCATGACCGCCGCGATCCGATGCGATGCCGCCCCAACGCGCACTCACGCCATCGCGCGACTCATCGAGCGGCGTACCGGTGAGATCCCAACCACACAGCGCGTAGACTGGATTGCCCCTTGTTGGAGTCATTACACGGCTGGCTGCGTTATTCACAGTCTTTTCCCGAAGATTACTCTGCTTCCATCTGAATAATAACCGTTGACACGGGCTGTCCTGGCAATAAAGGATTGACCACAAGTTGTTCGCTGGTTACGGCGCCGCGCAGAGGCGCTTCCTCGTACACAGTGACGGTGTAGGTTCCGGCATAATTAAGATAGCCAAAGTAGCAAGTCTCGTTAGTACCCGAAGTCGCCCACGCGTGAGCGCCTGCGGGACCCGAGATTGTGCAATACGACACACTCCATCCAGCTGGAGCCTTGACTTCAAGATATGCAACCGGATGCGTTGTGGTTCCGCTTCCCATTGCACTCATCGACACGAGCGTCAGAGCTATTGCAAATAGAATTTTCATTGTCAATTACCTCATTGTTTGGATATGTCCTTAGAGAATTCCTCGCCATAGCCCGCACAGGTATGCCGATGGTGAATGGGATGAGGAGTGCATTGATGATTGGGAACGCATGCGCAATATCAGCGTTCCAAAACCGACTGAGGGTCCTCGTCGTTGTCCCCGCGACTCAGGATTTCTAGGCATAAGCGCGTCCAAGATCCAGCTCCGCCTATGTGCGCGACCGAACATTGCACAGCCCATGCCCTCACTCGATGAGCGAATGCAGAACGTACATGTAGCGCGCGAGTTTGTCTGTTCGGTACCCAACGGATAGGCGATTTTTATGACCGGTGACATGTCACGATAATTCAGTCGGTGACATGTCACTGTCATCTATTGAGTGACATGTCACCCAAATAACAATCGATGATCTCCGCCGTAATCAGCCGGCGCATCCTCTGCCCGAGCGATCCCGCGCCGCCGGAACCCATTGAGAGGACGTTTCAGAATCGAAGGACACGTGCATGAGGAAGCTGATCGAAGTGACGCACGTGACCCTCGGCGGCGAGGTCGGCTCGCCGCCGGTATGGGGGTTCCCCTACCTGGATGACGAGCATAAGGTGTATGCGTCGCGGACTTTGCGGGACGTGGACGGGAACGCTACGATCATCCTCTCATGGAACGCAACCTGATCGACGATGGGAGCGCGGAATGCTACGGCGGGGGCTCGACGGGGATGTTGGAGACTTGGATTGCAAGCAGCAGTAGATAAGGAGTACGGCCCACCGGAGGCCGTCCAGGTTCCGGAGACTGACAAGCCCGAGGCGCACTTCGATGACCATCACAGCTGAGGACCGGGTCGCGATGACAGACTCGGTCCGGCGTCTGCTCGTGGACAAGCACGACGAGGTGGTTGTCCGCGCGAACATGGAAATGCCGTCCGGATTCGACGCCGCATTCTGGACGGCGCTGGCCGACCTCGGCGTGACCGGATTGATGGTCAACCAGGATCACGGCGGTCTGGGCGGCGGGCCGCTCGAGGTCGAAGCGATCATGGAGGAGGCGGGCGCCGCGCTGCTGAGCGCGCCTCTGCTTTCGAGCTTCATGGCGACGGTGCTGATCGACTACTCGGGCGACAGCGACGCAAAAACGCGCCTGCTGCCCGCCATCGCGCAGGGCAGGATCGCCGCGGTTGCATTGACCGGCGACGCCGGCACATGGACTAAAGATGGCGTGGCATTGATCGCAGACAGTCAGGACACCCGGCTCAACGGTCACGCGTCGTTCGTGCTGCATGGCTCGAGCGCAGAGTTCCTGCTCGCCGTTGCGCGCACTGCCGGCGGCTTCGGCGTTTTCGAAGTCGCACGCCAAGCGGCTGGTTTGAAAACGACGCCGCTGCCGACATTCGACCGCACGCTTCGGCTCGCGCGGCTGACCTTTGAAAAAGTGCCGGCGCGCCGCCTCGAAGCAGCGGGCTGGAACACGGTCGAAAGGACACTTAAGCTCGGTCTGGTTGCGCTTGCCGGCGAGCAGGCAGGCGGTGCCCGTCGTGTGCTGGAGATGACGACACAATATGCCAAAACGCGCTATCAGTTCGGCCGTGCGATCGGCAGCTTCCAGGCCATCAAGCACATGGCGGCCAATCTTCTGCTAGAGACAGAATCGGCGATCAGTGCCGCACGCGCCGCGGCTGCAGCGCTGGCCGGCAATGCGAGCGACGCGGACGAGCTCGTGGCGCTTGCCGCTTTCACCTGCGCCGACGCTTTCGACAGGGTTGCCGCCGACGCGATCCAAATGCATGGCGGCATCGCCTTCACGTGGGCCCATCCCGCGCATCTTTATCTGCGGCGCGCCCGTGCCGACGTGCAGCTCTTCGGCACGCCGGCTGCGCACCGCGAACGCTATCTCAAGGCCCTGGGGGCTTAAGCATCATGACTGCCACCAACACCACACTGATGGGCGACGACGATCTGCGCGAGGAAGTCCGAGCGTGGCTGAAGCAGAACTGGACCGGCGACCTGCCGCCGCCCACGCCAGGGACCACAACGCCCGGGCTGCGCGCCTGGCTGAACAAGGTTGTGGATGCGAAATGGGCAGTGAACCGCTGGCCGCTCGAATGGCACGGTCGCGGCCTCTCCGATGCGCAGGCAAAGATCGTGGAGCAGGAATTCCGCGCCGTTCACGCGCCAGGCGCCGGCCAGGACAAGGTGCATTTCTACGCTATCACGGCACTGACGTTCGGTACCGATGCGTTGAAGCAAAAGCTGCTGCGCGGGATGCTCTCAGGCGAGATCACCATGTGCCTTCTCTACAGCGAACCGGGCGCCGGCTCCGATCTCGCCGGCGTTCGCACCCGCGCGGATCGGGACGGCGATCACTTTGTCGTCAATGGGCAAAAAGTGTGGACGTCGGGTGCGGTGACCGCCGACTACGGCATGCTGATCGCGCGCAGCGACTGGAACGTGCCCAAGCACCAGGGCATTTCGTTCTTTTTCCTGCCGATGAAGCAGAAGGGTGTGGAGGTGCGTCCGCTGCGCCAGGTGACGGATGAATCGAATTTCAACGAAGTGTTCTTCACCGATGCGCGCGTGCAGGCAGAAAATCTGCTGGGCGGCCTCAACAATGGCTGGCGCGTGCTGCAAACCGCGCTCGCTTACGAGCGATCTGTGATGGGCGAAGCGGCACGCGGTCCGCGCCGCAATTCCGGCAGGGCGGCCAATGATCTGATCGCGCTCGCCCGCGAAGCAGACCGGCTGAGCGATTCGGTGGTGCGCCAGGATCTGGCGCGCGTGCTGGGCTATCGCCGCGTCAATGCGCTCAACAATGCGCGCGCGAAGGCCGACCTCGAAACCGGCACTTCGTCGCCGATCATGTCGCTGGGCAAGCTCGCCATGTCGCGCATCTTGCATGAAGAGGCGCGCCTGCGCACCGCATTGCTCGGCGCCGGTTCGCTGCTCGAGGGCGAAGAATTTCCGCGCGCCGACGACGCGAACTTCCTGACTCTTAATGCCTATTTCACATCGATCGGCGGCGGCACGGACCAGATCCAACGCAACATCATAGGCGAGCGCGTGCTCGGTCTTCCGAAGGAGCCGGAAGTCGACCGCGACATTCCATTCCGCGACGTGCACGCCGGCTGACGACGAAGCGTACGCCGGACCGGGCATCGCTCCGAGATGCGTTCAGGTGCCAACTGGGTGGCTCATCCGGCGATGATCCGGGACCCGGGCGCGCCGGTTCTCCAGCAGAGACGTGCGCAGCGCGCTCACCGCAAATCCGAGTCTCTCGTAAAGCAACTGGGCGCGCGGGTTCGTCACGGCGACATCGAGCGTCGCGCAACGATGGCGATCGGCGTCGAGGCCCTCAAGTAGATTGCGCATGAAGCGCGCGCCTATGCCGTGCCCGCGCAACTCCTCTCGGACGCCGACGTGGCACAAATAATACTCCTCCGCTCGCGGTGGCCGGATGATCGCCTCGACTCGAAGGCCGCGCACCATTACACCCCACGCGTGGATTGGACCGTAGAATCGCAATATCTGGAGCGCACCCGCAATCGTGAAGTGCAGAACGGCCCGGCCGTCGAACGCTGCGCCGGCGGCAGCAACCCGCCCGCCAATCTCGGCGACGCGATGATTCCGCCAGCCGAACTCGCCTCCACCCTGCAAGTACGCGAAACGTAAGAATTCCTGCGCACCCCGCCTACCGCCAATATTGAACACATAGTCAAAGGCCGCGGGCCCCGAGCTGTAGATCAGCGGCACGGCATCGGCAACATCCGCGGGTGTAGCGGCACGGAAAGTCAGTGCCGCCGGATTTTCGGCGCTCGGTTCCGTCATGGTGTCTCGTTCGCTGGCATCGCTTGATTTACACTCAGCATGTCCGCTGCCACTGCAAGACGCAACTGCTCCAATTTCCCGCCCCGGAGGCGGGGATGACTTGGAATTTGGTGTTTTCTCTCCTCGGGTAATTCCCAGTCTGCACGGGATTCTGCGGCGTGCGCCCAACATGACCACCCATTCCAGGCCCTCCCCCACCTGAGATCTTCCCGCCCGATGCGAAACCGCCGTTCCATCTGCGCGATTACGTTCAAGGCGGAACCCTCGCTTATTTCATTCGTCTTAACGGTGTGAAGTTGCTGGTTTTCGGGTCCATGAACTACATCGAACGCGAGGTGGAGGGTTTACGACCGGATGCGGCCCTGATCGGTGCGATGCCAGAGAGACGGGAAATCTACCACTATACGGCGCGCTTGCTGCGCGCCCTCCCTCTGCGTCGCCCTCAAATCGGCTGCCAATGCCACTCTCTGGACGCAGCACAAGGGCACGACGACACAACTTCGCCCGCAAACGCCGAGTCGCTGTGCATCAGCAGATCACTGCGACCGGCAACATCCAGGTCAACCTCGATGTTTGGCGGGGCGGACGTCTGCGCAATTGTGCACAAGGAACTCACTCGCCACACCTTGACGCCAGCAATCAGCGCTGATACGCCAAGCACCAGCGAGCACACCATCATTGCGGTCAGTACGGGATTTCGGCGCAACCTACATAAAATTGTGTCGAAGTTGTAAGCGGGGCCGGTCAGCATAGCTGATATCCTCCCGTCGCTAATCCGTACAACACCGCGGATATGGAAAAGTTGCATGTTTTTCTTGCCTCTAATCCGATTCGGCCAGTCGAAGCCGCATCCTGACTTCGCCCACCGTCAGAGAACGCTGACATGCACTCGAGTCTCCCGTCGTGCGTGGTCGAGTGAAATCGCCGGGTGCTATCCGCGCCAATGGCGGCGATAGTGAGCAAACGCGGTCGAATCGAATTCAGCCGTCGAAATCGGTATAGGAACCGGGGCTGGCGATAGCGCGTACCCATTCGTCTTTGGATCGCCATCAGGAGAAAACGATGATTCGCAGAGCGCTGTTACTGTTGGCTATGGCCGGCATTTATTTGGCGATTAGACGTAGCCGCCAAACTGAAGTGCGACCGGTGCAGGATCACGCGGCCGAGGCGCAGTGGGCGAATGAGGGCGGAGCCAACGCCCACGCGTCAGTATAGATCCCGAACGAAGCGCTCGAACGACGCTGAGCACCAAAGATGCCCGGCCGTCGTGATCCTAGTCGCGCGAGGGCTTGAGCGCTTTGATGGTGGCGTAGAGCAATGCGCCGGAGGCAGCAGCGATCGCCAGTGCGGTAACTGGATTCTTCCTGGTGTAAGCGACAATCGAATCCGACGCGTTTGCGGCCGCATCCCGCGCTTGGCTCGCCATATCACTGATGGCGTCGATACTTTGCCTGCCCATGGCTTGAGCTCGACTGACGGCTTTCTTGAGCCCCGGGGCCGTGTCGCCTCGAACGTCGTCGGCCTTATCGGTCATCGTCTGACCATTCTTCGGCAAGTTGCCTGTGATTGAGTTTTCCATGCGGGATCCTTCCTGAGTTGTCAAAAATCGTACGTTTCGATCCGGGAGTGTGGCGCATTCGAGAACAATTGACGCATCTCATGCACGACGATGGGTTGTCAGACAATGGCGTCAATCGGTGTCAGCGCAACGGCGTCCGATTCCTATCCAGCTGGGTCCTCGCTCACCCATTTGGATGGGATTTTGTTGGGGCCGGCGCGCCTCCCGTTGCCCTTAAGAATCGAAATCGAAATTGCATTTACTCAGCGATACAATTCGCGTCTTGTAGCGAAGCTTGTGGCCCAGATACAAGCCCACAAACACCGGCAATATAAGATAGCCGCTAATAAAATCGAACCAGGAAAACACTGGAGCTTGGAATACTCCGATGTTTGCGCCGAACAAAACGATCACAAACAATACGACTGCGAACCACGGACCATAAGGATAGAATTTGGATCTGAACTTCAGGTCTGCCAAGCTTCGCCCTTGCGCGACCCACGCCTTGCGAAACCGTAAGTGGCACACGGCAATACCCAGCCAAATTAGAAATCCGCTCAAACTCGATGCGTTGTAGAGCAACTGATAGATTTTCTGACCACCCACGTAGTTCGAGAGGAACGCGAACCCACTCACCAAACCAGTGCCCCACAGAGCGGCCACCGGAACGCCACGCCGGTCTAGTTTGCCGAAAACCCGAGGCGCTTTACTGCCGTGGGACATCGCATGCAGCATTCGCGATGCGACATACAGAGATGAATTGCCGCACGAGAGAACGGAAGAAAGAATGACCGCATTGATAAGGTTGGCGGCGTAATAGCCCCATGGCAGCCGCTGAAATACCATAGTAAATGGCGAAAACGCTACATGCGTTTCATCGCCACGCAGCAAGTTCGGATCCGTATAAGCGATCAACGTTCCGATAACAAAAATTGACCCTATGTAAAACAATAGGATGCGCCAGAACACGGACCGAATCGCCTTGGGTACATTCTTTCGGGGATCGGCGGTTTCAGCCGCAGCGATCCCGACGCCTTCCGTACCCTGAAAAGAAAAACCGGCAACGAGGAAAACGGCAAGCGCGGCGGTCCACCCTCCCACAAAGGGCGCATGGGTGTGCGCGTCAGGATCCGCTAGGATCCAATTCCGAAACCCCGCGTGTTGGCCGGTCAGCATGCCAGCGATCATCAAGACGCCCACACCTATGAAAATAATTACCGTTACCACCTTGATCCCTGCGAACCAATACTCCGCTTCGGCATAGGCTCTAACCGACAAGAGGTTCAAGATCATGACGAGGGCGAAAAAGCCCATCGCGCAGAGCGACGGGTTGGAATGCGGAAACCAGAATTGAACGATGAGAGCCCCGGCCACCAATTCTGCAGCCAAGGTTATCGACCAGCTGAGCCAGTAATTCCAGCCCACAGCAAAAGCCAGTGATGGATCGATAAATCGCTCCGCGTAGGCCTCGAATGAACCGCGAATCGGAAGCTGCGTCGCCATTTCGCCCAGCGATTGCATCATGCAAAAGACGGCTAATCCCATGACCGCGTACGCCAGCATCGCACCGCCGGGTCCCGCTTGTGCGATTGCCCCGCCGCTCGCAAAGAATAGGCCTGTGCCTATGGCTCCGCCAATCGCAATCATGCTCAGCTGTCTGGTGTTGATGCTGCGATGAAGGTCTTGTGCTGCAGTGGAATCTACGGAGATTTCTTGTGCCATCCCCACAACAATAACTGAACGGCCGCGGTTTGGTGCCCTTTTTCACAATGCGGCGCCCAGCCAAGCAGCAGGCAATAGGGCGCGAAGAAGACCAAGCTGTTAATTTTGTAGGGAGCGAGACTAAAGAGCTTGAGAACATCATTGGCGCATCCTAAGAGGCCGAAGGTGCGGCGACAGCCGTTCCACGCACAGTTCGCTCCCGCGCAAGGTGAATCACTCCCCACCGCCACAAGGTGTCGAACACTGGCCCGAGCGTTGCGCCATACGCGCTGACTGCGTACCGCACGCCCAAGTGGTGCGGACTCAGCACCTCCCGTGTTATGAGATCATCGGCCACCATTTGCCGAAGCTGTTCACGCAATACCTTCGTCGTGACGCGCGGTATCGCCCGTTGAAGCTCCCCAAAGCCTCTCGGCCTTTCGAGAAGCCGCTGGAATAACATCGGTTTCCAGCGTCCTTCGATCACAGCTATTGCCGTGTAGAGCGGACAGGCCGCGCGCTCGGCATAAGCGTCATGTCCTCGCAGCATTTCAGGGCTCCAGTGATTTCCAGGGTACTTTAAAGTACCTGCTTGTTTGGCTGACTAGTCAAGCGCCAAAATAGTCAATGCGGAGGTGATGTGCCGTGATCCGATTGTTCAGAGTGATTCTTCCAGTGAAGGATATTGAGCGAGCCACGCAATTCTATGCAGCGCTCCTCGGCGCGAGTGGATCGAGAGTTTCACCCGGCCGCCACTATTTCGGGTGCGGCGGCGTCATCCTCGCGTGCTTTGATCCTCGCGCGGATGGCGATCCGTGGGACGCCTCGCCAAATCCTGACCACATATATTTCTCGGTGCCCGATCTAGAACGTACCCTCAAAAGCGCGAGCGACGCTGGAGCCCACATCTTACGTCCTATTGAAACGCAGCCCTGGGGCGAGCGAAGTTTTTATTGCAAAGACCCTTTCGGCAACAATCTCTGTTTCGTCGCAGCCGACACGCTGTTTACCGCAGGGCTGCTGACCTAGGGTCGCTACCCAACGCTATCTGGTTGGCGAAGTCCTGGGTTGCGGAGACGGCAGAGTCAGCCGCCAGTTCGCACTGCGAGTACCGAAGGGGCGTGTCGTGGGCGTAGACAGCTCCGCGAGCATGCTCCGGTTTGCACAGGCGAACCAGACGTCGCAGGACTCGTCGCGAGATATTTGGAAATCATGCCGTCGAAGCAGAAGCAGTCCGGCTCTGCAACCTATACCTACGTCTGCGCCACGATGATTGTTTCGTCCACCTAGCGTGTTCGCCATGAACCGCCGCCTGCATCGTAGCGTTCAGTTCACCTGATTGGTACTGCAATCAACGCTGAAGGAAATTTTTCCGCCTGTGCCACCGGCGTTTGTGGTGGGCGTGAAAGTGAACGTGAACTTCGTCGCGCTCAGCGTGACCTGTTCCATCACGCCTTCCGGCGTGTGATCCATTTGCGCGATATCGGTGACAACGACGTCCGTTAGAGCGACGTGGTAGGACTCCACCAGATTCCCATTCCTGCCGGAGCTATCAAATTTGATATCGCCAGTCGCGATGTGGCTGCCGGTGACGACCGCACCAATCAGTTTCGGGCTCGATTTGTCGATGTTCTTCATGACGGTGATTTCACCGCATTTGACCTTCCCTCCACTCCCGCCGCCGCCTGTCACGGCGCCCGCCGTGTTGGAGAATGCCTGGCTGTACGATGACACAACAATCTCGTTCTGGTGTCCGGCAGCAGTGGCGCCTCCCACGATTCCATCGAGCCTGAGGAAAATTTCCTCGGCCGCCGCGGCGGGCCCGCTCACGGCCAACCCGACCGCCATCAAGAGAGGCGCCAGAGCGCAGAACTGAACGACCTTTGACTTCGCTATTTCTGTCGGATTGCTATGCCGTTTCATATGGTAATCCTTTGATTGGGTGAGTACGCAGGCGAGCGCAAAAGCGTGCGGCCTCGCGTGTCAGCTACCGCGCTGCGCGAACGGTGCACCTTTGTGCTGCAGGGCGCCCCGCCATGAGACGCGTTATCCGCCGCGGCAGTATCCGCCGACATCAAAGTGGGAACCGTGAACACGTTCAATGTTCTGAAACGACGGCTGCATCGGCCTACCTCGCCATCCCTATCGGATTCTCAACCAGCGCAGGTCCTCGTTGTTCCGGCGGTCAATTAACAGGTCCACCCGGCCTGACTCATCGCGGTGAAACAGGTAGCGTCCCTCGACTCCAGAACGGAAAAACAAATCCGCGGACTCCGCATGCAGCTCGACAGGCTGATCGTCGCCCCGCTGCACATAGAGTTTTCCGTCTCGCGGCGTAACCGTCTTTAGATTACCCGGACTCAACCCATACGTGCCCAGGTAGTCTTCAAGCAGCGATTTGGAAACTGTGCCTATGGCCGGGTCTTCGTAGTAGCGAAGTGTCTGGCTCGCGATTATTTGCCAGCGCGAGTTCCGATATGCCCAAGTATCCGTCATGTGATAGCGAGCGTGCATGTTCTGCCCAAAGATGGCCTCCGTCTCATCTGCGTCGTAACTTAGGATTGCGGCGCACCCCACGAAGCGGGCAGTTGCATTCTTCACTTCGATAGATCCTGAGTAACCGTCCGGCAATGCCTGCAATTGTGCAAGGAACGCGCCCTTGTCCATGGAGCGGCCCGTTTCATCGAATAGCAATGCATCCGCGGCCAAGTAATGCTCCCACGGCGCCTTATCGCCCGGGGCAAAAGCATCCAAGAGTTGCTGGGTGCGCCGCACGAGTTCACTTTTCGTGATTTGCGCGGCTCGCACAGATTGAGAAGCGGAAAACACAACCAGGGTTAAGAGCAGTCCTCGCATCAGGAAATCTTTCATCTGCGTCTCCAATTGCGGTGGGCCGCACACAACATAATCACTGGCGTTTCTTCGAGTGCATTCCAACATTGCTGTTTGACCACAGCAAGGTCTTGCATTGGCCCGTCACTCGCTGGCATGTTTTTGGGTACGAGAATACTTGTTAGGGATGGCCACATATGTCCAAGAAAACGAGCGGCAGAAGATCCAAGAACAGCCGCCAAACAACCGCTGAGCCCACACCCCCGCTTTTGAGTGACAAACTAATCGCTCAACTGCAAGGGGCTGTAAGTGCCGCGCAGCGCAAACTGGTGGCTGAATCTGGACAGGTGACAGACCCGCTGACTCTTCAGCAAATCATTTCTGGGCCACCCGCCGAAGCACCGAATGTTCAGTCGACCCGTAGCGAAGCGGATCCGCCCGATCGCTCGATCAGGGCGGAAAATTCAGTCTCCGCTCGAGTGCCTTGAATTCGGGCTCATTGCGAATGGGGTCGAGAAACCAGCTCACTTTGAGGAATTGGAGTGCCGCCGCGCGCGTTCTCTCGGCAGTGGCCAGCCAATCCAGAGCAGCACGCGTATCGCCCCATTGGGCATACAGGTCGGCGTATGACACCGCCCGTGCATCTCCCCACCCCAACGCACGGAGTTTTTGCAATTCCGCTTGCGCTTCGGCCGGCAAGCGCAGTGCGTGATAAGCCAGCGCCAAACAAAAATGCCGATTGTCATCGGCAATCACCGTGGCCGGCGACTCGCACATCTGCCGGGCCAGGTCATTACGGCCCATCGCCAGGTAGCTGTCGGTGATCTGTCTTTCTGCGCTGCGCTGGTCCGGGTTGATCGCTTTGGCCTCCTGGGCTGCCGCGATGGCTTCGTTGAAGAGTCGGGCGTTGTAGAGGACTCCCGCGAGTCTAAGGTGCGCATCGTCGTTCTGCGGATCGAGTCGCACCCCGCGGCGCGCGGCGCTCTTTGCGGCTTCGAAGTGACCCATCAGGCCAGCGAAGGTCGCAAAATTTGATTGCACTTGGGCGCTGCCGGGCGCCAATGCAAGGGCGCGATCGAATTCGGACGCCGCACGGCCAAACTCGAGAGTTTGGCGATAGACCACAGCTGCCGCCAGGTGCGCCTCGCCGGAGTCCGGCGCGAGTGCGATGGCGCGCCCGGCCGTCTCGCCTGCCTTCTTCTGCAGATCCTCCCGCATGCCGAGATCCAACGCCCTGTTGGCTATCCCGAGCAGCGAAAAGGCACGGCCTCCGTGCGCGGCGGCGAAGCTTGAATCGAGAGCGATCGCCTGATCGAACGCCGCCAACGCGGTTCGATACTGATCCTCGGTGTAGGCTTTCGAATACAACTGAGTGGCTCGGAGGTAGGCGTCGTAGGCTTGCGGATTCTGGGTTCCGCCGACTTCGATCTTGCCGGCCTCATTGCCCAGCAGCTTGGCCTGCAGTTGCTGCGCCACGGCTATGGCAATGTCCGATTGCACTGCCAACACGTCCTTCAGATCGCGGTCGTAAGTGTGGGACCAGATGTGAAACCCATTCGACGCATTGATCAATTGCGCCGTGACACGCACGGTATTACCGGATCGTCTTACGCTGCCTTCCAGCACCGCCCCGACGTGGAGCTTGTGCCCTATGGTCTCGACATCGAGCGGCTGACCTTTGAATGAGAACGATGATGTGCGCGCAGCGACTTGCAGTTGCTCGATGAGCGCGAGCGCATTGATCAACTCCTCCGACAAGCCATCCGCGAAATACTCCTGATCCTTCTTCTCGCTCATGTCGGTGAACGGCAGTACCGCGATTGATTTCTCCGGGCTTGCCAGGCCCGCGGACGCGTTTGCCGGGGCTTGCGCACCGCCGAAGTTCGACGCCCAAAAATGAAGACCCAAGGCAATCGCAACGCCCAGCATGATCGCGGCAGCG
>Ga0210406_10005617_pt1 | contig 13104 bp, 14 predicted proteins | sample IncBWC30MmetaG_FD_155454 | JGI IMG/M metagenome (GOLD analysis project Ga0210406, IMG submission 155454) | Forest soil microbial communities from Barre Woods Harvard Forest LTER site, Petersham, Massachusetts, United States - Inc-BW-C-30-M | ecosystem: Environmental > Terrestrial > Soil >...
CCAAAGTCCAACACTCGGGTGACCAACATCTCCTCCAACTGGCTCACCGCCAACTCGGATATCGTCCCCAACTTCGGCGACTATACCGACAACTACATCGCGATCGCAGCCGGCAAGAAAGGCAGCATCGCTACAATCTTTGCGGCTTGGTCGGATGGACGCATCAACGATCCTCAGCCCTTCTGTGCGACCCAGGGGCTGTGAAATTGCAGGGCCAACTGCCGTAGCGCACTGGAAACAAATAGGCCACCGTGGCGTGGAATCCCACTCTGCGGGTGTTCAGTAACCTGATGTTTCTCGAACAGCTCACTCGCGGCTGGTGCAGCCCATGGAATCAACTGCATGTGAGTTCCAAGACCAAGGGGTTTAAACAACCGAGGGGTAGTCACAGGCTCAGCAGATATCTCCACGGCTGATCCCTTTTGCCTTAACGCGGATTGCCTCATCTCGCACACCTTTCAATGGCGAAACGGTGTTCTGACGGATTTGGGTGCGCTCCCTGCTGCCCTACCGGGTCTCAACGGCAGCATTCCCATTTGGATTAACGATAGAGGAGATATCGTTGGTGCCTCAGAAAACGGCAACATAGATCCAGCGCTGGCGTTCCCGGAATTCCGTGCCGTGCTTTGGGAGGACGGCCACATCATTGATCTTGGTACGTTCGGGGGAACAGTTAGCATAGCCTTCGCCGTCAACAGTCTGGTTCAGGTAGCTGGATTTGCTCTGAACGCTGTCCCCGATCCCTTTCCACTACTAGGTCCCCCGTTTCTCGCTGCCGCTCCGGTAACTCAGAGCCGAGCCTTTCTATGGGAGAAGGGGGAGATGCAAGACTTAGGCACCCTAGGTGGCCCCGATGCCGCTGCTTTCTGGGTGAACGAGTCCGGACAAGTGGCTGGGTGTTCGTTGACGAACTCGACTCCCAACCCCATCACGTTAACCCCAACTGCGCACCCGTTCCTTTGGACAAAGGACGACGGAATGATTGATCTTGGTACCCTCGGAGGCACCGATGGGTGCGCCTCGGATCTTAACAACCGCGCGCAAGTCGTTGGTTTCTCAAATCTGGAAGGGGACCAAGCCGGGCACCCCTTTCTTTGGGACGATGGCGTGCTTACGGACCTGGGAACCTTTGGTGGGAGTTTCGGATTTCCAGAAGGGATCAACGAAGCCGGAGAAATTGTCGGGGAGGCTGGATATCCAGGTGACGTGATATTTCACGCGGCTCTCTGGAAGATAAGGTGCAATGACTGATCTCGGAACCGTGGATGGCGATCCGTCCAGCGTCGCATTTCACATCAATTCCAAGGGTCAGGTTGTGGGCGCCTCGACAAGCTTGAACGGAGAGTGGATACACGCGTTTCTTTGGGAAAACCGCGGGCCCATGATCGATTTGAACGCTCTGGTTCCTCTGCGCGCTGGCGTGCAGTTGATTTCCGCACCCGACATCAATGATCGTGGAGAGATTGCTGCTTTGGGACTTCTGCCAAATGGGGACGGGCATGCATTCCTGTTGATTCCCTGCGCGGAAGGAGATGAGAGCTGCGACAATGAAGCCGAGCCTGCCACCACGGCGACGCAAAATAACTTAACCATGACCGAGCCGCAACAGCTTACTCTTCACCGGATCATGGAGGGTTTTCGCGTGCGAATGTGGTATCGGCACGCCATCCCCGCGCCCGGGATGTCTCAACAATGAGCAGCGTAAACAGTGCTAATCACGAAGTATTGGAATCACTCGACTAGGACTCAATGCTTCAGCCCTGCGGTCCAGTTGAGCACGACGGTCAATGACTTATTCCTATCGACAGGCTCACCGAAAATAAACTTGCTCCCCGGTGGGCGGTTCGGTTCCGCGTCCCGCGAATAGCATCTCTTTCTTCTGCGAGGCCTCGACGGTAGCGTTCCATTTGTCTTTCATGCGTTCAAATGGCGGGACGGCGAAGTAACAGACTTAGGTTCCTCCTGGGTGGTAGCTGGGTTCCTGCGGGTTTTAACCTTTATAGACGCGCATCATCTCGAATTCCAAAGTACCTGGCATGCTCGTTTCGCCAGCGGCTGAGTCAGGCGTGACACGTCGACCGGGTGACGCTGTTGAAACTCCTCCAGCCACCGAAACCAGTCGTTACTTCCGACTATGGGCGCTTCCGCCTGTGGAATCAGGAAGTACTCGTCAAACAGTAATTGATCAATCGATCTGTCGTTCAACATGGAAGCGCTATATCTGCCCTCCGCGGCGGGCACTTCGCTCAGTTTCTGTTCTCCCGCAGAAGGCTCATCATGCACAGTTCCCTGTCGCACTGCCGGGAAAAGGGTCACGCATTGCTCGCACCTTCCTTCATTCAGGAACTTCACAAAGGCCTCTATGACTGCGTTGCGGGACTCTAGTGTAGCGATTTCTGATGATACGACTTCAGTACCCAACGCAGTTCTGGCGCCGGTGTGCCGCATCTCACTCATGTCAAGTCGTTCACAGTTTCAACCTTACTGGTCGCGCCGGCCGTCTTTTATGTGTTTTCTGAGATTGTGCGCGATCTGATGCGCGATCTGATTGTCGCAAGCGGCTTCGGTAACCGTCTTTTCTATTTCCGAGCCCGACAGATATTTGAGGCTTGGTTTTAGCTCGGCCTTAGCGTCAAACGCCAACTTGGATGCCGGACGTGTGAGTTGGCCATCAGCATCAGCGTTCATACTATTCATCGCCCAGAGGCGCACCAGAAGTTGTTCCTGGTCCCTTTCGGGACCGTGCCGCCACCGTCTAATAAAGTTCATGGCGCAATTTCTTCCTTCGCTTGACGCTAAACCAGGTAGGCGCGACGTGCGCGAACTCCAGACTTAATGCCATGCACGAATGGCGTCAACTGTACTGAAGGATAGAATTGCAAACTGGCCGGAGGGACAGGTGGAGAAAGGAATTCAGAAGCCGACGCTTCAGTTAGATATCGGGACGTTCGTCTCCTGGAACGAATCTTCAAATGCGATCACCCTGTCGCCGTCAGATCCATCCTAGCGCTCGTGGCGCCAGCCGGAATCGATCCACGTTTCGGCTACGGCTTTGATGCTATGTCGTTCTTACCGTTCATGCCGTGGCATTTCTTGTATTTCTTCCCACTCCCACAGGGACACGGTTCAATTCTTCCGACCTTTCGAACCATACTTCCTGTTCCCCGCACCGCTCGGTCAGATTTTTCATCATGGACGCAAACGAGTAGTTCGCTCTATCACGCGACACCAACTCTCAGAGCGTCGAAATCGAACGGCGAGCCCGTTAACTCCTGGATTCCATTTTCGGGCTTCTGTGCTCACTACTACGCCAGCCGCGACTGCCCTGCTCGACGGGATCAAGTTCTCCGTCATCGACTTCTGGCAAGTCTGTCCCCTCGGCACCCGCGCGGAGCAAGCGTTCAAATTCTTCGGCCACGGCTTTTCTAAACTTTAGACAAGCGCGAAGCTCTTCAACACTGCATTCCGGCTGAATCATCCGGTAAAGGCCATACGCTGCTTCTGCGAGTGCTGACTGCCTTCCGAGAGCGGACGACCTTGGCGCTTCGTCCATGGTTCACGCCGCCAGGGGCAGGCTGAAGTGATATGCACGCGTCGTGCGATCCGGGCCCCCGGCACCATGTTAACAGCCCCCGATTCGCTGCCCAGCAAATCCCACGATCCCGACGCCACGTACGACTTTCCGTCAGGAGTCGTTTCGATTTTCTGGACGTGTTTCGCAATCGCGGCGCGGGCCAGTTGCGGCTCGGCATTCAACAACTTCCCCAAGTTTTCTAATCGCAGCTCAACGAATTTGCGTGTGTCTCTGAATTGAGTTTCAATCGCATCGGGTCGCGCGCCTCTCAGACGGGCGACTACGCCTTCGAGTTCTCTCTTTAATTCGACGAGCTTCGCAATTGCCGCCTTCGTCCGCGTCCGCCGGTTATCACTCTCAATATTTAAGACTGGCCCTAAATTGAAGGTTTCCTCGTTAGTACCTCAGTACCAGTGACGCTGCAATACCTATCCCTCCAAGATATGTAATCTGAAAATAACGTTACATGTTTTCGCGTCCGAACGAACAAGGAGATTTATCTTCATGGAACTGCTCACGCCTGTTCTCTTCCGAATTGTGCGCTCCATTGCGATGGCAGCCATTGTCCTTTCAGTCGACGCAGCAATGGCACAGCAGACGATCCAGGTTCCCGCTAATTTTCCTACTATCCAATCTGCTATCAACGCCGCCGGTAACGGTGACACCGTTCTGGTGGCGCCTGGAACCTACGTCGAAAACATCAATTTCAACGGCAAGGCCATCACGCTCACCAGTTCCAGCGGGCCAGCCGTCACCATCATCGACGGCAATCACAACGGCACTGTCGTCACTTTCAATCATTCTGAAACCGAATCCTCGGTTCTGTCCGGCTTCACCATCCAAAACGGACTTCAGGATGGTGGTTTCGGCGCGGGCATCACCGTCACTTCAGCTTCTCCAACGATCACTTCCAATATCGTTGCCGGAAATCATGCCGCTGCCGCCATCGGAATTTTTGTGAATGGCGGTTCACCGCTGATCACCAACAACACTATCACCAACAACGATCAGAACGGAGCTGGGGATGGCGGCCTCGGTGGCGGCGGGATTGCAGTCTCAGGCACTAGCACCGCAGCTAGCAATCCACAAATCGTCAACAACACGATTACCAACAACAGTGTTGCTGGAGGAGGCGACGGGGGCGGTATTTCTGTCTTCTACTTCAGCAGCCCGGTTATCCGGGGCAACCTGATTCGTGCGAACTTGGCGTATAACAACGGAGGTGGAATTAGTTTTAATTCCTATAATTCACCGGTGGCTACCGACAACCTGATCGTGAACAACGGCGCCGGAGGTGGCGGAAGCGGCGGCGGAGTCTATATTTTCCCCAGGAACGGCGCCACCGCGAGCGTGGTCAATAACACGATTGCTGGCAACTCCGCCTTTGACGGCAGCTCTGGAATCTTCACGACGGGAATCGCGCAATACGCCTTTCTAGCCAATAACATCGTTGTCGCGGCGGCCGGCCAAACTGGCGTGACCTGCGACACGCTCTGGAGTTCTGCTTCACCCGTGTTTTCGCATAACGATGCTTATAGCGCTACCGGTACCGCTTGGACCGCGGCCTGCGATCACACTTCAAATCCTGGTAATATCTCTGCCGACCCGCTCTTCCTGAGCGCGTCCAACAACGACTTCCATCTCTCGCAAGGGTCGCCGGCAATCGATTCTGGTGATAATAGCGCTGCCAGCCTGCCCACGGCAGACTATGACAACAATCCTCGCATTTCGGACGGTAACGGCGACAATGTAGCCACCGTTGATCTTGGTGCGTTTGAGGTCACCGTAACGTCGTCCGCTACGGTTGCTCCCGGCCAGCTATCATTTCCAGCGCAAGGTATCGGCTCAACTAGCGCCGTTCAAATAATTACGTTGACCAGTTCGGGTTCGACTCCATTTCAGATCACCAGCATTCAAATCGGCGGCGATTTCGCCCAGACCACCACCTGCCCTGTTCTTGCCTCGCCAGGCACTTCCGCCGGAGTCATTGGCGGTTCTTCGTGCTCACTTTTTGTGACATTTACCCCCACGGATAAAGGCCAGCGTGTCGGTGTGCTCACCGTGAATGGCACCAATGGCCTCAGCATTGCGATTCCTCTTAGTGGCACCGCTGGTTCACCCGCACTCGGCTCTCTTTCCGTTTCGTCTCTGGCATTCACCGGACAAGTTGTCGGCGCTCCGGGACTCCCACAAACTGTTACGCTGACCAACCTCGGCGGGGCGCCTTTGTACTTGTCTTCTCTCAGTATTAGCGGCACTGCATTCTCGCAGACCAACAATTGCGGTAGCTCCCTTGCTGGCGGCGCCTCTTGTACCTTTAGCATCGCCTTCGCTGCCACCACCGCGTCCGCCTTCAATACCATCAACGGTGAGCTCGACATTCACGACAATCCGGATAATCTGTTTTATTCCGTCGCCCTCACCGGAACCGGCATTGATTTTTCCGTCTACACTTCCTGGGGTCCGGCTCTTGGGGCCGGTTATTCCGTGCAGGTCCCCGTCTCGGTTAACGTCTACGGCGGCGCGTACCCCTATGCGGTTTCCTTGTCCTGTGCCGGCATTCCGAGCTATACCACTTGCGGCTTCTCGCCAGTGACGGTTCAACCCGGGTCGGCTGGCGCTAGCTCGACTATGACCATCGCCAGCCAATTCCTTACGCCGGGAGGCATGTATTCTGTAACCATCACCGGCACTTCTGCGAATGGCTATGTGCACTCCATGCAAATGCCGCTCAGGATCGACAAACCTGGCATCACTGTGTCGCCGACGTCTCTCAGTTTTTCGCCCCAGACGGTTGGCTCACGGAGCGCTGTCTCCGCGGTCACGCTCGCCAATACCAATACCGGCGAAATGAATTCGATTTCAATCAATGCCACAGGTCCGTTTGTTCAGACCAACAATTGCCCCTCGGCATTGCCCGCATATTCCAGCTGTACCGTGAATATCACTTTTGCGCCGACTACCTCCGGTCCGGCATCCGGCGTGTTGAGTATTCAGGACAGCATCGACGGTTTGTCGTACTCAGTCAGCCTCAGCGGTACCGGCTCTGATTTTTCTGTCCTGCCTGCAGCATCCTCGTTGACCGTTTCCCGTGGAGCTACCGCTACGGTAAGCGTGAACCTATCTTCACTCGGAATTGCTTTTCAGAGTGCGGTTACACTTTCCTGTGCAGGATTGCCAGCTAAGATCAGTTGCGCATTTGCACCTTCAAGTCTCGCTCCGGGTACAGCCGGGGGATCTTCGGCTTTAACAATCTCCGCAGAAACATCGGTGCAGAACGGAACCTACGCCTTCGCTGTCGTCGGAAAGAGCGGCACGCTTTCCCATTCGGCATCGGCGCAGTTAACCGTCACCAGCAAGCACTGATTTAATAAAGAGAAGCGCGTGTGATCATCCGGGGTGCATTGTCTCTGCAGACGTAATGGTGATCAGGCCGCATCCACAGGTGCGACCTCCATTTTTGGGCCTGGTCCTGGGCGGCAAATTCGCTAATTCGGCCGAAGCACGCTCTCAATCACCACTTCATACGCTCTCTCTATGCTGAGTCCCTGCCTCAAGAGAGGCCGCAACCACCCATCGAGAAAGGCCTCCGGGTCTTCAGTTGATCCCATTACCAATTCCTCGAGAGCAAGGATCTCGCGCATATCTTCGTGCTCCAGACGCTCGAGAAACCAACGGTAATCCAATTTTTGTTTCTTGCGACGTGTTCCTATCATTTTCTACCTCTACAACACTCTCCTATTGACTTTTTCCGTGACTACAGCCGCCATCCGGAAATGCCTACGAAAAAAGGGCCAGCCATTTGCTGGCTGGCCTCCCATCCAAAGCGGCATCCTTCCTTATGCCGCGATGAACATCGTCATACCGCGGCGATTTACCAGAAGCAGCGGGTCGCTCCCCGCCTTCTTTGCAGCGCTCTGGAACTCAGAGACGTTCTTCACCGGCTGGTGATTCACTTCCTGGATCACGTCGCCCTTGCGCAGCCCCGAATCCGCGATCTTGCTGGCTGCGTCGATATCCGCGACAACCACGCCAGTCGTCGAACCTGGGAGGCCGAGCCGCTCGGCCGTGCGTGGCGTCAGGTTCGTCACTTCGACGCCCTGCAGTGCCTTGGTGGAGTCGTCATCACCATCCGATTCCACCTTGGCGCTCTCGGTCGGCATCTCCGCGAGTTTCAGGGACATCTCCCGCTCGCTGCCGTTGCGCAGCACCTTCACCTTGATGTTCGTGCCAGGCTGCATCATCGAAATGCTCATGCGAAGCTGGTTGCTATCGGTTACCGGATTGCCGTCGACATCCGAAATAATGTCACCGCGCTGTATGCCGCCTACCTGTGCCGGGCTGTTCGGAGTCACGTCACCCACGACAACGCCGCGCGCTTCTTTCTGACCGAACGCCTTGGCCATATCCGGCGTCAGATCTTGCGGCAAGATGCCCATGTAAGCCCGCACGACTTTGCCGTTTGTCAGAATCTGGTCCATCACCTGGTGCGCCAGGTTCACAGGAACCGCGAACCCGATGCCCTCGTTGCCTCCCGATCCATGTGAAAGAATCGCGGTGTTGATTCCCACGAGCTCGCCGCGATCATTCACAAGAGCGCCGCCCGAATTGCCCGGGTTGATAGGCGCATCGGTCTGGATGAAGTCCTCGTAGTCTTCAATGCCAAGGTTTCCGCGGCCCTTGGCGCTGATAATACCCATCGTTACAGTCTGTCCGACGCCAAAAGGATCGCCGATCGCCAGCGCCGTATCGCCGACTTCCACTTTGGAGGAATCGCCCAGAATGATCGGCTTCAAATTGGACGCCTCAATCTTCAGAACTGCGATGTCCGTCTTTGGATCGGTGCCGACGACCTTTGCTTCGAATTCGCGCTTATCCGACAGTGTCACGCGAACATCCGTCGCGCCATCCACAACGTGGTTGTTCGTCAAAATGTAGCCTTCCGGGCTCACAATCACGCCAGACCCGAGGCTCTTTTCCCGGCGATCCTTCGGAATGGCATTAAACGGCCCGCCTTCGTCGCCAAAGAATTGCCGGAAGAACGGATCCATTTGTCCGCCCATTTCCGGACCTGCCTTCACCACCTTTGAACTCGAAATGTTTACTACCGATGGCAAAACGTTCTTCACCACCGGCGCGTAGCTGTTCTTGCTGGGACCCTCGCTGGCGTTCGCCACTTTCACCGTCGCAGGCGGATTTGACGCCCCCTTCTGCGTCGTATGCGCGATGCCCAAGCCAGCCGCGCCCAGCAGCACGCCCAAAACCAGCGCGGCGGGCTTAGAGAAAATAAAAGACCCTTGTTCCGTCATGAATCCTTCCCTTCTTCGAAAGTGCGCACCCCGCAAGAAAATCTTCCGGAGGGTGCGTGATCTTCCATCACATCCAATCAGACGCCTTGGGAAAGGCCGGTGATTCTCCCCTCGATTGGGGAGAAAAGCTCCCGGCGATTGGGGATAGCTATATGCCAGAAAACGAGCGGTTTAGACCAGAAAATGAGGGAAACAGTGGCTCGCGCTCAAGAAATGATGCCCTTTCGAACCGCGTACAGGATTAACTCAGGCAGTCCGCGAACGTTCAGCTTCTCCATCAGGTTCGAGCGGTGACTCTCGACCGTGTACACGCTCAAGTTCAGCAGGTTCGCAATATCCTTGTTCGACTTGCCTTCTGCGATGAGCTGCAAGACCTCGCGTTCTCTCGCCGTCAGCAAATCATACGCGTCTTCCGTTCCAGAGCGCCTGAGCTTCCTCACGTAGTCGTCCAGCAATACCTTACTCACTGCCGGGCTGAAAAAAGATTTGCCGCCCGCAACCGCATGCACCGCCTTGATCAGGTCAGCCTCGGCGGAGTCCTTCAACAAGTATCCGCGCGCGCCGGCCTTTAGCGCCCGCAAGACATAACTCTCGTCCGAGTGCATGCTCAACATCACGACGGCAATTTCAGGACGGTCCCCGGTCATTTGCTGCGCTGCCTCAATCCCATTCAAATTCGACATGCCAATGTCCATCACGACCACATCCGGCCTCAGCGATTTCGCAAGCACAACCGCTTCACGGCCGTCACCGGCTTCGCCAACAACGCTCAGGTTCGGTTCGCGCTCCAGCATCAGACGGATGCCGCTTCGCATCAGTTGGTGATCGTCGGCCAAAAGTACACGAGTCTTTCTCATGGCTCAGCCAAGCCCTTTTTGGTCGATTGGCAGTTCCGCGTACACGGTCGTGCCCTTGCCTGGCGTCGACCAAATCGCAAACTCTCCCCCCAAATGGCGCACGCGATCTTCCATACCCAGGATTCCCATGCCACGGGTTCTTTTCGGCTGGAACCCTTTGCCATCGTCAATCACTTCAACGGCGACCCTGTCTTGCTCACGCTTGACGACCACCCTGGCGTTCTTCGCGTGAGCATGGGTGGCGGCGTTCTGTAGTGCTTCCTGAACCAGGCGATAGATACCAACCTTGATTTCGTCCGGCACCTCGCCTGTCAACTCTTCCGCATGGACTTCAACTTCCATCTCGCTGCGCCGAGATGTTTCGCGGGCTTGCCATTCGAGCGCCGGAACCAGCCCGAGATCGTCGAGCATCGGGGGCCTCAGCAATAGCGCCATGTCCCGAATCGACTTCACCGCCACTTCCGCCGCCTTTTTGATCCGTCCGATTTGTTCTTGGGCAATTTTGTCTTCAGCCGGCAACAAGCTCGACAAATGTCCCACGTCCACCAACAGGGCGCCAAGGGTCTGGCCAACTTCATCGTGCAATTCCCGCGAAATCGATCTCCGCTCCGCTTCCTGTGCATCGACCAGGCGGCGGGAAAGCCGTTCCAGTTCCTGGCGGCTCCTCGCGAGGGCCAGATACCGTCCGCGGCCATGCTGTTCCAGACGGAGAATGTAGAAACCGGCGGCCAGCGAGAGGAGCATTCCGGCAACCAGCGTCAGCGCGATGGTCCGTCCAAGCCGGTTTTGCAACTGCTCGAACTGCGCGGCCAGCGCCTGATTTTCGCTGTTAAGCTGCTTGTCGTTCAGGTCGGCCACCGCGCTCGCCAGACGCAGTAGCTGCGCTTTTCTTGGAATCAGCTCGTCATACACGAACGCGTGACCGCGCCGTTTGCGTTCGTCTGCGCGCCGCGCCAACAGGCCCGCAAACGAACCTTCCTGCGTGGATATGCCCTCGTCGATCTTGGTCAGCAACGACCGTTCTTCCGGGCCACAATCCCGCGGATACCGGTTCACCGCCGTATGCGCCTCTTGCCCGTGTTTTTGGATTTCCGCCGGCGCCGTTTTGTCTGAAGTTACGGCGTCTCCGAGCATGAACTCTTCCATCTGATCGGTGTAGGTGTGGACCGTGACGACCACGGCGACCAGCGCCTCGCTGCGCGTGGAGAATCTTTGGCCGACTTCACCGGAAACCTGATTCAGCTTCCTGAGAGACCGTAGCGAGTCCACGCCCGCAAGAACCATGAGCAGCAGCATTCCGCCAAATGCGCTCAGAAGAATCCACCGAATCTTCCATGCGCTTCTTGGGGATTCGAACTCGGGGTCTAATGCATCCCTCAGCATGGTCGTTTTCAAGCCGCCGCACTTACAGCCTTCAGCATAATGCAATCCTTAAGCCGTCGCACTCCCGGCCTTCGGAAAGGCCCTTGGTAAGTTTCGTGTGTGGCGAAGACCTGCAGTATTGAATCTGCGACGGATCTTGCGCACCGTTATCCGTCCCGATTCATGATCAGCCATGGGGACGATCAAGCCGCGAAGTCAACAAAGAACTTAGCCTGTGGCAAAACCGTGCATGCCGGGCCCCCGGCACCATGCTAACAGCCCCGATCGACCGCGCAGCAACCACGATCCCGATGCGAAGTACGTCTTTTCCTCTGGTGTCATTGTGATTTTCTGCAACACATGCTTTCCAATCGCGGCGCGTGCAATCCGCGCCTCAGCGTTCAGCAACTTTTGCAAGTCTCTGAGGCGCACCTCGACGAATCTGCGCATATCCTTCAACCGAGACCTGGCAGCGTCCGGCTGAGCGGCCCTCAGTGATGCAACGACGGCCTCAAGTTCTCGCTCAAATTCTGAAAGTTTCGCGATGAGAAACCTGGATGGCTGTCCACCCGCAATAGCTTTGGTGCAGCTTGATCTCGTCCTCGTAATCGCGAAAGTAAGCTAACGAGCGGAAGAGAACTTCTCCAGCCAAAAACGCTTCTATCCATCCGCGTTCAGTGAAGTACTTGGCACGTAAACCGCACGTTTCAACAATCGCTAAACATGTAGTCGTTTTGATGATTCTGGTTCCGTCTTTCTGAGGCGAGTCGATTTCGCAGCCGAGGGCTTTGTCGAAGACTGATTGACCTGGAGCAATGAGACGATGTGCTTCCGTGTGGTAAATTGGCTTGAAAGAGAGACAGATGCAGACACTTAAAGGAATTTCGTGCCGCCCTTGGGTTGCGGGCGCCATGCTATTGCTGATCCTGCCAGTCGGCGCGAGCCCGCAAACGCGCGAGGTGCCCTCTCAACGAACATCCTCTCCGGATGGCCATGATCACCTCTTACTGCTCTACAACACGCACACCACTGAGCGTATTGACATTGTTTATCGCCGTGGCGAGGCATATATTCCGGAAGCGCTCGCCAAGCTCGATTTTTTCTTGCGCGATCATCGGACTGGTGATGTTCGCCATTTTGATCCGCGCCTATACGATATCCTCTCTGATCTCACCGCATCGGTCGGCCGCCCAGGCGGCGAGATCGACATCGTCTGCGGCTATCGCACCTCTTCGACGAACGAATCTCTCCGCTCTCACACCACCGGAGTCGCAAAGAACAGCCTTCACATTCAGGCGGAAGCCATCGATCTGCGGATGCCCGGCATCGACACGCTCAAACTGCGCAAAGCTGCTCTCGCTCTGGCTCGCGGCGGTGTAGGCTACTATCCTCATTCGGACTTCATCCACTTGGACATAGGTCGCGTTCGCCAGTGGTGTTTCGACTGCCCTGCCCGCCTCGTCCGAGGCGATTAACCCGGTACGGAAAACTTTGGCAAGAGCTTTTTCTGGCGCAGCGTCGTGCCCGTAGATGTCGTCGTAAAAATGAACGATTCCATCCTCAGTTAAGATAACGCTGCCAAACAGAATCAACACTGGCATCGGATGGGCCAGATTCACCTGCTGATTTGGCGTTCCATTCGTCGTCGCGCGGATGCCATCCATGTCCCAGCCCGGATTCTCGTGCAGCACCCATACGGCCAGATCGGCCGGCTTTTCCAGGCGAATGCGGCCATGGCTGAAATCCCGTCGCGACTTCGCGAAGAATTCCTGTGCGAGCGTATCGTGCATGTACACGTTAGAGCTATTCGGACGGCCGGAATACGACGTATTGCATGGTGTCGGTAAATACAGGGGTATCGCGGGCATAGGCTTTGTCCACCACGACATTCATCGAGCGCGTGATTTTGTGGTTTTCATCGCATGCGCGGCGACGAAATTCGGGGGATGCTCTCAACGTCGCGAACATCCCCCGAATTTCGTCGCCGCGCATTCGATGCAAA
>Ga0210406_10005618_pt1 | contig 13102 bp, 10 predicted proteins | sample IncBWC30MmetaG_FD_155454 | JGI IMG/M metagenome (GOLD analysis project Ga0210406, IMG submission 155454) | Forest soil microbial communities from Barre Woods Harvard Forest LTER site, Petersham, Massachusetts, United States - Inc-BW-C-30-M | ecosystem: Environmental > Terrestrial > Soil >...
GCATTGGAAACGCCCAAATTCTTGTCCATCTGAATCCACAAGAGGCCGCGCGGACGAAGATAAGTAAGATGAGTCAGAAAAGCCGGCGCGAACCCTCCCCCCTTTTCACCGTCAAGTCTCTTCCAGCCAATCCCGGTCGACCCGGACCTGTTACTGATGAAGGCGATTGATTTTCCATCCGGCGACCAGCGTGGATTAGTCTCGTCCCAATCGCCATACGAGAGAGGAAACGCGTCGCCGCCCTTTGCCGGCATCACCCAAAGGTTTTGCCATTGGCGGCCGAGATAGGAGCTGTAGATCATCCGCGAACCGTCCGGGGAGAAATCCGGCCGCGCTTTCCAACTGGTTTCTTCGTAATGAATCTCGCGTGCTTCCGCGCCCGGTTCCGCTTTCATCAGCCAGAAGCCGCCCGTACCGTGAATGTGGCCTCGGTTGGAGACGAAAAGAATTTCTTTACCGTCGCGCGTCCAGACCGGATTGATTTCCATGTCGTAAGCGCTGTAGTAGTAGCGGGGCAGGGAACTCTTCGTTTCGCCGGTTAGTCGCACCACATTCTCCAGCGCGCCATTTTTTACTTCGGCCATAAAAACATGAAATCGCCGGTTATATTGCGTGGAAACCCAAACGATCTTTTTTCCGTCGGGCGACCACCGCGGCTCCACATTGACTGCGCCACCGTTGGTCAACTGGACGGATTTTCCCGTGGCCAGATCCAGCAGCCAAAGCTCCGTCGCGTCTTTCTGATACGAAACGTACACGACGCTTTTCCCATCCGGCGACCAATCCGGCTGGTAGTCGCAGCCCGCTCCGTCTGTAAGCTGCGTGGCCACCTCGGAATCGAGTTTCTCCCTCCACAGCGAGCCCGCCATCGAATAAATCAACTCTTTCGAGTCCGGCCCCCAGCTCAGGCTGCTCGGGCCGCTCGTCAATTGCGGTAGATAGAGTTCTCGGAAGTAATAAGGATGGGGTTCATCAATCTGCGGCAGCACGGGGCGGCGCTGCGCACACGCGGGAATCGCAAACAGAGCGAACAGCAAACACTGGAATTTCAGAATCCGCGTCAACGCAATCCTCCCGGACGGCATACTACGCCAAAATGGAAAAGGGCGCAGCCTCGCCGCGCCCCTTTTCCCCAACTTCTACGTCCGCTCTTTTCCGGAACTTAGAACTTAAAACTCCCTGATCCGCCCCTCCTCACGCCAACCCAAGCTTCGACAACGGCATCTCTCTCAGCCGTTTCCCCGTAGCCGCAAATATCGCGTTGTACAGCGCAGGCGCAAACGGCGGCAAGCCTGGCTCGCCGATTCCCGCCGGCGGCGCCTCGCTGGCAACGATGTGTACATTGGTTTCCCGGGGCGCCACGTTCATTCGTGCGACCTGGAAGGAATCAAAGTTGGACTGGTCGATCGTGCCATTAGTGGCGGTGATCTCGCCATAAAAAGCAAGGCTTGTGCCCATCGTCGCCGCACCTTCAAGTTGTTGCCGCACGGTCGTGGGATTCACGATTGTCCCCGCGTCCACAGCCGAGTCAACGCGGTGAACGATCACCTGGCCGTCCTTAACTTCTGCTTGCACCACCGTCGCTACATACGTCAAGAAGCTGCGATGCACCGCCAGGCCCATTCCGAATCCCTTCCCCAGTTTCTGCTTTCCCCAGCCGGATTTTTCTCCCGCCAGTTGCGCCACCCGCCGCAATCGCGCTGTATCGATCGGATATTGTCCATAGTCCGCATCGTAATTCGGATAATCCTTTGGCAGTTCCGTCTTCGGAATAATGCGGTCGGGCCCGATCAGGAGCAAAGTGTACTCGAGAGGATCCTTTCCCGCTGCGTTCGCCAGTTCACCCACGAACGATTGAATCCCAAAGGCGTGATAGACGTTCGCCACAGACCGGAACCATCCAATCCGCGTGTGCGTCGGTGTTGGCCCGTTCTCCGCGCGAAGATTCGGAATCGCAAATGGCACATCAATGAAGCCGAACCCGGTATCTCCGGTGTCCGCATATTGCGCGGTTGTGTCAAACGTCGCTGCGATCGGCGGAAACACGGCTCGCTGCAACCACGCATCTGGTTTCCCATTTGAACCGAGAGATGCTTTGAAATACGTCGCTGCCACAGTGTGAAATGAATCGAACTTGACGTCATCTTCGCGGCTCCAGACCACTTTCACCGGCTTTCCCGTTTTCTTGGACAATACCGCCGCTTCCACGACAAAATCTGGAAAGGACTTCCTCCCGAATCCCCCGCCCAGCAGCGTCATGTGTACGGTGACGTCTTCCTTCTTCGATCCCACTGCGGCCGCTATCGCCTCCTGCGCGCCTTGCGGATTTTGAGTAGGCGCCCATGCCTCCACCTTGCCATCTCGATAGATCGCCAGCGCTGCCGGCGGTTCCATCGCAACGTGCGCCAGCATTGGCGTGTAATATGCGGCTTCCACGATCTTTCCACCCTTCGCGAAAACCGTATCGACGTTTCCGTTCTCCCGGATCACTTTTCCCGGTTTCCTCGCCGTCTCTTCCAGTTGTTTCCTGAACGGTTCCGAATTCCAACTGGCGTGTTCGCTCTTTGTCCACTCCACTTTCAGTTTTTTCTTGCCCTCGAAGGCGGCCCACGTGTTGTCCGCGATCACCGCCACACCACCAAGCGCTTGATAGGCCACCGGTGGTTTGAACGCATCAATGGTTGCTGTCTGTTTCACGCCCGCAACTTTCAACGTCGAGGCGTCATCTACGCTCTTTACCGTGCTTCCAAACACTGGCGGGTGCGCGACCGAGGCGTATAGCATCCCCTCCATCCGTGTATCCTGGCCGTATATGGCTTTGCCTATGGTCATATCTTTCAAATCGTATGCCGGAGCGGGCTTGCCGATGTAGCGCCATTCGTTCCGCTTCTTCAATTGCAACTCTTCTTTTTTCGGCACAGGCATTTTCGCCGCTGTAGCCGCCAACTCCCCGTAGCCGAGTTTCTTTCCGCTCGGTTTGTGTACTACCGTGTTCAATTCCGTCGTGCATTCTTTCTCGGGAACGTTCCACGTTTGCGCCGCTGCCCGCACCAGCATCAAACGCGCAGTCGCGCCCGCTTCCCGCAAAGTGTCAAAGAAACTCCTCACGGAGTGCGATCCGTCCGTATCCTGATCGCCGTATTTTTCATTCCCTGTGGCCATTTCCACCTTCACGCGCGCCCAATCCGCATCCAACTCGTCCGCGACAATTCGCGGCAATCCCGTGCGGTTTCCGCTTCCCATTTCCGAGCGGTTCGCCACAATGTACACGGTTCCGTTCGTCGCAATCGCCAGATACACGTTTGGCTGAAACTCTGCCCTCGTCATCGGGTCTTCGCTCGCGCCCGTCGTTGCGCCGAATAGCGTCACCGGCAGGATCCGCGCGCCCAAGACAAACGCACCCGCCCCCAGTACATCTTTCAGAAATCCCCGACGGCTCACGTTTTCAATTTGGATCATGTCCTCACCCTCTTACGACGACGAAAATCACCCAAAATCCACCTACTTCCGTCCTCTATCCTACCTGCATTCCAGAACCTTGCAAGTCCGCACGATTCCCTCTGCACGTCCGCTCAAAGGTACGCAAATTCATTGCCCCTCCCGTGCGGTGCTGGCATACTCGTCTCCCGCAGCACGGAGAGCACTGCAAAATGAAACGCGAATATCATCGCTGGCATTCCCCGCGGCTCGGCCTCGAACTCGGGGTTGCGGTCTACGGCCACTGGGGGCCGCCGCTTATGGGGTTTCCCACCAGCGCGGGAGACGAATGGGAGCTGGAAGGACAGAGCATGGTGGGCGCGCTCGCCGAATTCATCGATGCCGGGCGCATCAAGTTTTATTCGATTAATTCGATCAATGGACTCAGCTTTTATAACAAGGACGCGCATCCGTTTCACCGGAGCTACGTGCAGTCCGTTTTCGATTCTTACCTTCGCGAAGAAGTTGTGCCCTTCATCTGGGACAACTGCCAGTCCCGCGTGGCGATTGCCACGATGGGTGCTTCCTTTGGCGCGTACCACGCGGCAAATACCCTGTTCAAGCATCCGGACATTTTCAAGCGCTGCTTCGCCATGTCGGGAGTGTACGACCTGCGGAATTTCATGGACGGCCTGTACGACGACAATTTTTATTTCAACAATCCCGTGGATTATCTCGCCAATCTTTCGGACTCCTGGTATTACGAACAACTCGCTTCTTGCGACATCCACCTCATTACCGGCACCGGCCCTTGGGAACACAGCGGCCCTACGTATCGCCTTTCCGAAGTGCTTTCGAGCAAAGGCATCCGCCACTCCGTCGACAACTGGGGCCCCGAAGGCGGCCACGACTGGCCCTACTGGAAGCACCAAATGCGCGATTACATCAGTAAATTGTATTAGGGAAACGTTTCAAGCGAGGCCGAGGTGGTCCATCTGGTAGTGGCCTTTTTCGATCACCTGGTCCTGATCGATCCACACGTCACAATTTCGCGTCAGGACATCCACGTGCGTGCGTGATTTCCAATCGGCGTGCGTCTGGCTGCCATAGGGATCGCCAAACGCGATGTGCACGCCGGGGAATTTCTCATCCTGCAAAAGGATGCCTATCATCCTGGTCAGCCCGAGGTTTGTGCCGAACGCGAGCTCGCCGACGCGGTCGCTGTTCTCGTCCGTGTGGCAGTAGCGCCAGAATTCGTCTTCCAGGTCTTTGCGTTTGCATTCGGCGTGTACCAGCCGCCCACCGATGATCTCAAGCACCAGCGGCGTCTTTTGCAGGTCGCCATATTTTCCGTTGAAGTAATCGCCCGCGGTTGCATCGCACACAAATTTTCCATCCACCGTGCCGGGCGTGGTGAAGACTTCCCCCGCCGGCAAATTCGACCAGTAGCGCGGGCTGATGAGGCCGCTGGTCTTCACCCAATCCATGTGCCGGTCAAAGTGCGCGGAAAAGGAAGTGCCCGCTTCGGTCTTCACCGTCAGCGTTTCCGCACGAAGCATCCGCTCACGCAGCTTGTCGCTCAGCCGGTCCACCATGCGGTAATCCGCGCGCATGCCTTCCTGCATGATTTCGGGAGTAACGCCGACCATGTGTGCGTAGCGAATCTGTCGCCGTTCCACCACTTTCACGATGGACATTCGCGCGCTCAACTCGCCCGGCTGCGGTGTCATGCACAGCATGCCCACATCCGCGGTTTCCAGCGCTTGCAGCACAGGCTCCGGCGCGCCCTTCATCGGGCGAGGACCGAAATCCTCCAGCAGCAGGCCGGTAAATTCGGCGCCGCGTTCTTTCACGGCTTTTTCGAGGCTTGCGGCCACGCTGCGGCTGACTTCATCCGCGATCAGTGCGACGTGTTCGCCGGGCTGCACGTCCAGGCACACGTCAATGGCGTTTTCCGCGCCGGCCATCAGCTCGATTGGGGCGTTTCCAAAGGACATCTTCATTATTTTACCTGATTTTTGCGCCACGCCAAAAACGCGCTGGTTACGAGTTGCCCAGTCCGGCTACTTTTTCGGCTCGTTTGGGTTCGACGCGGAACGCTGGAATCTGCCCGCCCCCGCTGGTGACATTCGCAAGGCTGCTGGCGCTCAACCTGGTCAAAAATCCTGCGAGTCTCCCGCGGAACATATACGGTGCCAGGTCCACCAGCATGTCCCGGAACTCGACCTTTCCATTGGCGCCGATGTAGGGGAATTCGCCGCGCCGCATCGCAATTTTTTCCTGCACAATCCAGCAACCGTGTTCCTTCGCCGATTTTCCGCCGGGAAGAGCTTCCTGAATCGATTTTTCCCAGTGGCTGGCGTCCACCTCCCAACCAAGCGTCACGCCGGTCCCGCCATATTCATCGCTTGGTTTCAGCACAAGGTCCTTCTGATTTTTCCGGATGAAGTCGAGCAGCGCGATCGGTTTGCCCTGGTAATCCGTTTTCACGTCTTCGACCACGCGTGTCCACGGCACATGCCGCTGAATCACATCTAATTCCTCGGAAGAAAATAGTTTTGCGTTTTTCTGCTCGGTCAGCACCGCGAAGAACGCCTTCACGTGAGGAATTTTGCAGCGAAAATTGTTGGCTACGCAAACCGTCTGCGCCTCGTACGCTTTCACCAATGCCGCGCACTCCTTGGGCCGGGCCACAATGTCGTTGATCAGCACTCGCCGGTAAACCAGATCGATCTTCTTCCCCTTCGCGGACAGGCTCTTTCCGTCCCACTCGAGTTCCCGTGGATCGGCCAGCACCACGGGCACACGCAGGGCCTCGAAGCGTTCCTTCAAAATCTCGAATTCGCTCCACGTCGGAACTTCCTTCCAGTCCACAATCAGCATCTGCGGGTGCTTCGACGTTCCGCCCCAATCCCGATATGTTCCCATCAGCGCATCCAGCAGCATCGCGCTCAACGGATAACTGTGAATTTCAAATTCGTTCGCGAACTCTTTCATGACCGGCAATTCGCGAAAGACTTCCGAAAGCGTCTCTGTATATCCGGCGCCGGCGGGTGATTCGCCGTTGTATTCCGTGAATTTCAGCGACTCCGGCAACAAGAAGGCGTCCACGCGCGAGGCCGTGCTTGCAGGGCCGTACCCCGCGGGCAATCGTACTAGACGCTCTTCCTCCGGCCGCAAGTGAAATTGCGAGAAAAGGGACTTGTCCTCCATCGCGGCGCTTGCAACGCGTTCGCCCACGCGGGCGAGAATCTCGGTTGCGCGACGCACGCGGGCTTCATCTTGCGGCGAAAGAAAAAAGGGCCGAAGAAACGGACAATGAACCCGAGTTCCAAAGGTCAGCTTGGCATCCTGTAATTCTCTAAGGAATTTCTTCGGAAAATCAGGCGACTCCTTTAGCAGAGGCCTCAGAAGTTCATTCCAGGATTCAACCGGGTCCTGGCCGGAAGCTGAGGTGCGGCTCACCATCATCGCTTCGTGGATCCTGACGGTGCGCTTTGTGCCGCCTGTGCCGCGCGCGGCGCTCCTGTGAATCCCGCGGCGGCGCCGATTCCCACCATCTCTTCCCACCGCGGCCAGGTGTTGGCGATATTTCCGTGCAGCGCGCGGTCAATCACCAGCCGCGACATCTTTTCCACCACCTGCTCAAAATAAAATTCGGTGATCCGGTCGCGTTCGAAATCAGGCGCGGGGTTCAGGAAATCGATGGCATAGGGCACGCCGTCCTTGATGGCGAACTCAATCGTGTTCATCTCATAACCCAGGGCAAGGTTGATCGTCTGCGCGTCCTTCACTACCCGCGAGCCCAGTTCTTTCGACAAGTAATTGTGCTCCACCAGGTATTTGCGGTCTTTCGGGTCGTAGGCCACCGGCAAAATGTCCATCTTGCCGAACGTGAAGCACCGGACGTATTGGCCGAAGTCGATGAACTCCTGCAGCGTCATGCAGTACGGTGAAGTCTTGTCGTATGCCTCCAACAGCTCTTCCTTGTTGTGCACTTTGTAGACGTGCTTCCATCCGCCGCCCGAGTACGGCTTCAGAATCGCGGGCCGTCCGACATAATCAAGAAGCCCGTCCCAATCGATCGGATACATTAGGTTTCTCAACGACTCCGAATTGATGTCCACGTCGGAGGGATAGCCCTTCTGAGGCAGCAGCACAGTTTTCGGAATCGCGATGCCCAGCTTTAACGCCACGGAATAGTTGAAATACTTGTCATCGGCCGTCCACCAGAACGGATTGTTGACGACATAGGTGCCCTGCAGCACCGCGTGTTTCAGGTAACCGCGGTAATACTCCACTTCGTGCGAAATGCGGTCCACGATCACACGATATTCCGCCGGTTCGCCCATTTTCGTGCCGCCGAGCTTAACGAACTCAGCCGTCACGCCGTCTTTTTTCCCGAGTTTGTTCACGTGCGCGATAAACGCCGGAGGAAAGCTGAACTCGCGTCCGCACATTAATCCGACTTTAACCATGGGATCCTCCTCTTGCCTCGTTCATCCGCACAGCTTGATCACTCGGTTCAGTTAATTGCGGCCGCGGAATTCGATTTCGCGTCCTGCACGCTCGCGCGCGTCTCCATCACCAGGTGGCGCACCACGTCTTTCAGGTCGCCCGTTTGCCGGTAGACGCGCAACTGGCGCTCCGCGCTTGTCCCCTCGTTCAGAATCGTGTGGATGTATTCGACGGCGCTGCGGCTGCCGAGTTCGTCCACCACGTCGTCGATCAATTCCATCAGCTCCAGCATCAGCTCGCGCATCGGCACTTCGGCTTCGCGGCCAAAATCGATCAGCTTTCCTTCAATGCCGTAACGCGCCGCCCGCCACTTGTTTTCTTCGATCAGCGCCCGGCGGTAAATACGCCAGCTCTGGTTATGCGTGTACAATCTGTGCAGCTTGACGACGATCGCCTGGGTCAGCGCCGCAATCGCCACGGCTTCTTCCACGCGCGTCGCCGTGTCGAACATGCGGAATTCCAGCGTGCCGTAAGTCGGATGCGGGCGCACGTCCCACCAGATCTTTTTCCCCGTGTCGATGCAGTTCAGCTTGACCAGCAGATTGATGAAATTCTCGTACTCGCTCCACGACTCGAAAACTTCCGGGATGCCCGTGCGTGGGAAACGCCGGAAAACGGTCGTGCGGAACGATTTCAGTCCAGTGTTCCGCCCCATCCAGAAAGGCGAGCTGGTCGAAAGCGCCAGCAGGTGCGGCAGGAAATAGCGCACCATGTTCATCATGTCAATGGTGGTCTGCTTGTCGGGCATGGCGATGTGGATATGCATTCCGAAAATCAGGAGCGATCTTGCCAGTTGCCCCATCTCTTCCACGATATTTTGATAGCGTTCCCCTGGGGAAATCACCTGGTCGATCCAGCTGGAGAATGGATGCGTTCCAGCCGCGGCCACCCGCAAGCCGGTGCTTTCGGCGGCCAACACCAGTTCGCTGCGCGTGCGGTGCATTTCCAGGCGCAATTCACTCACGTTTTCGCAAATCTTCGAGCCCGTTTCGACGATGGATTGGTGCATTTCCTGCTTCACCAGGTCGCCGACCCCGCGCGCGGCTGCGGAAGAGATCAGCTGTACGACATGCGAGCGCAGCTCCAAGGTTTCCGGATCAATGATTTGGAATTCCTCTTCGACACCGATGGTGAAGCGGTGAGCCATAGTGGCCCTCCCGGCTGCTTGGTCTCTTGTGGGGACTTCGGAGCCATATCATACTCCTACCCCTCTGAAAAACACATCGTACTCACCGCGGCTGCGTACCGGTCCATTGACACGATTCGGCGCCTGCCGCGCGGCGCATTCTATCTCAACTGCGTGGTCAATTTGGCACTCGACGTAAATGCGCGCTTGCTGAGACACTTTTTATATGCAAATCACGCCTTTTCGCATTGAAGAGTACATGGGCAAGCATGAATTTTCGGCCCGGTACCTGCTCTCCTCTTCCGATGCTGAGTCCGTCACCATCGAGGAGATTCTCTCGCTTGAACCCGGAGCCCACGACGCTTTTCTGAAGCACTGGTGTGGCTACACGGAATCGCCCGGTGCGCCCTGGCTGCGCGAAGTCCTTGCTACTATCTATAAGACGATCCATGCCAATCAACTTGTCGTCGTCTCCGCCGCCGAAGAAGCCATCTTCCTTTTCTACCACGCGTTGCTGACGCCGCAAGATCACGCCATCGTCGAAACGCCTTGTTACGAAAGCGCTCTCACGCTCCCGAGGAGCGCGGGTGCATCCGTCAGCGAGTGGCGCCGCAAGCCCGAAAACGGCTGGGCTCACGATCTCTCTGCACTCGGATCGATGATTCGCCCAAACACCCGCGCGCTCTACATCAATACTCCCCACAATCCAACGGGGTTGCTGATGCCTCCGGAAATCTTCCGCCGCGTTCTGGAGCTTGCCGCGAAGCACAACATCTACGTGTTTTCCGACGAAGTTTACCGCGAACTGGAACACAATCCTGGCACGCGTCTCCCCGCCGCATGCGATCTTTACGACCGAGCCATCAGCCTCAGTTCGGTGAGCAAGACCTACGGCCTGGCGGGGCTTCGCCTTGCCTGGCTCGCCTCGCACGACAAGGAATTCCTGCAGAAGATTATTTCGCTCAAGCACTACACCACGATCTGCGCTAGCGCGCCGAGCGAGTTCCTTACTGCACTAGCGTTCCGGCACCGCCAGAAATTCATCGATCGCAATCTGCAGATTGTGTTGCACAATCTTCCGCTGCTCACCGCGTTCTTCGCTCGCTATAACAGCATCTTCGAGTGGACTCCACCGGACGCCGGCACCATCGGGTTTGCGCGGTTCAAGCCGGATCTGGATGTTCACGACTGGTGCGAGAATCTGGTGCGCGATTCCGGCGTACTGTTGCTTCCCGGCACGGTTTATGACGAGCCACGACACATTCGATTTGGCTATGGAAGAAAGAACATGCCGGAGTCATTGGCGCAATTCCAGGCTTATCTGAAATCGGCTTCATTCGCGCGCTCCGCGTGAAATTGCAAAACTACAGACTGAAAAATTCGTAAAAAGAAAAGGGCACTCCGCGATTGCGGGTGCCCTTTTTAATCGTTCTAAAATTCCTGCTCGACTTGCTTATTAAGCTGCTCCCATCGAGCGACGGGCCTGGAAGCATTCGCGGCAAAATACCGGGCGGCCTTGCGTTGGCCGGAAGGGAACCGTGGTTTCCTTCCCGCACTGCGAGCAAGTGGTCTTTGTTTCGGATCGTGGAGCGGAACCACCGCCGCCACTGCCACCTTCCGCCCGTTTCGCCTTGCAACCCTTGCAGCGCTTCGGCTCGTTCTTGAATCCCTTATCGGCGAAAAACATCTGTTCGCCGGAGGTAAAAACAAACTCAGCGCCGCACTCCGAACACTTCAGGACCTTATCGTGGAATTCCATCGCCCCGCTCCCCCTGGACCCGTATCGGGCGGGGGGCCGGGCTCTTGCACGTCGGGCCGAATGAAGCGCTTGGACCTGTAGTCCGGGACAGCCGGGCGCGGATCCCTTGGGCCTGCGGGCATAGAATTAGAACAAACACCCAACTTGCTCTGCCTGATAGGGGCCTGATCCCGGAAGTGCGGCGCCGAGCCGCGTCTCCAGCAGGAGATTAATCCTGCTCGCGACGCTGCTTTTTGCGCAGTCGCTTCCGCGAAAGCGCTTCTTTTGCCCGGCGCTTCTCGCCGGGTTTCATGTAGAAGCTGTGCTTCTTTATTTCCTTGATAATGTCCTCTTGCTGCACCTTGCGCTTAAAACGGCGCAGGGCATTCTCAAGAGATTCATTCTCCTGAATGACTACTTCTGCCAATGTACTTCACCCCAATTCCGGTTCGGATTGCCTGCATGCAGTGCTGTCGCTGTTGTACCGCACTGCGCCTGAATACATTATCGCATGAGGTCGTTGGCTTCTTGTAGTCAATTCACCTCCACAAGTCAAGCAATCTTTCAGCGAAATGGCTGGCGCGCTTCGATAGATAGCGCTGGAGTTACTCGTAATATCTGTATAAACGCCCGCCCGGCTGCCCCCCGCTTGCCACTGCTGGTACACTGGGGAGCCTCAAAATTCTGCCTCGGGAGCCGACCTCCATGCCCGATATGCGCGATGCGATTGGAGTACTTCTCGCTGGAGGTCAGGGCGAGCGCTTGTGGCCGCTGACGCGCGATCGAGCGAAGCCTGCGGTTCCTTTCGGGGCGCTTTACCGCATCATAGACATCACGCTTTCCAGTTGCGTCAACTCCGGCCTGCACCGCGTTTTTGTGCTCACTCAATACAAAGCGTTGAGCCTTACACGGCACGTCCGTGCCGGCTGGTCGCCGCTGATGGGGCTGGGGGAGTTCATCGAAGTGTTGCCGCCGCAGATGCGGGTGTCGCAGCAGTGGTATCAGGGCACGGCGGACGCGGTATACCAGAATATTTATTCGATCGGCAGCGAACGATCCAAGTACACCTTCATTTTGTCTGGCGACCACATCTACAAGATGGATTACGCCAAGATGCTGCAGCGGCACATCGATTCTGGCGCGGATGTTTCGGTCGCGACGATTGAGGTGCCTGCGGCGGAGGCCGCACGGCAATTTGGGGTGATTGAGACCGACAAGGACTGGCGAATCGTTGGCTTCGAGGAGAAGCCGGCGGTGCCGAAGACTTCGCCGCACAAGCCCACGCATTGCAATGCCTCGATGGGCGTATACATTTTCAATACTCAATTGCTGATTCCCACGCTGATGGCGGATTCGGAGGATCCCAAATCCGCGCATGATTTCGGCAAAGATATTATTCCCCGCATCATTTCCAAACATCGCGTGTTCGCTTATAACTTTGTGGATGAAAATTCCAAAGAATCGCTGTACTGGCGGGATGTCGGCACGATTGACGCCTACTACGAAGCGAACATGGACCTGGTGAGCGTTTCGCCGGTGTTCAACTTGTATGACAAGGCATGGCCGCTGCGCACCTGGCAGCACCAGTATCCGCCGGCGAAGTTCGTGTTTGCCGACGCCGATCGCATGGGCATCGCACTCGATTCGATTGTGGCGCACGGGTCGATCCTCTCCGGCGGGCGGGTGCAGAATTCGCTGCTGGGCTACGACGTGCGCGTGAACAGCTATTGCGAAATCACCGCATCCCTTATCTACAACCACGTAAACATCGGTCGGCATTCGCGGATTTGCAGGGCGATCATTGATCGCCATGTGAGCCTGCCGGAGCACACCGAAATCGGGTACGACTTGGAAGCAGACAAGCGGCGGTTTCATGTTACGCCCTCCGGCATCGTTGTCGTGGTCCGGCAGGAATCGCTCATCGAAGAACCCGAAGCCCAGTAAGGGAAGGAAGCCCACAGCCGACAGCCATTAGCCGTCAGCCAAAAGACGGATCGAATGCCTTTAACTGTTAGCTGTCGGCTAACGGCTTCCGAGTTCTGCCCACCCGTCACAAATCGCCTTTCAAAGCTCTGCTACAATCTTTAGTTCGATTTCACAGAGGAGCTTCTACAGACATGTCCACGAAAATTACGCGTGTCCGCGCACGGCAGATTATTGATTCGCGCGGGAATCCCACCGTCGAAGCCGACGTTTACTTGGAGTCCGGCGCGTTTGGGCGCGCGGCTGTTCCATCGGGCGCTTCCACTGGCGAGCACGAAGCGCTGGAACTTCGTGATGGCCACAAATCGAAATACCTGGGC